>Ga0315281_10001638_pt1 | contig 33195 bp, 35 predicted proteins | sample YL17G07_0_MG_FD_204540 | JGI IMG/M metagenome (GOLD analysis project Ga0315281, IMG submission 204540) | Sediment microbial communities from Yellowstone Lake, YNP, Wyoming, USA - YL17G07_0 | ecosystem: Environmental > Aquatic > Freshwater > Lake > Sediment | place: USA: Wyoming | collected...
GCATATGATACAAAAGAAAAGACATGGCGACATCTTAATTTTTTTCAATATGAATGTTTTCTCGTTGTAAGGGTACCAAGGACAGAGTGCAAAGAAGACGGGGTGTTACAAGTAGAAGTCCCATGGGCTAGGAATGGGGCTGATTTCACGTTATTATTTGAATCCTTTGTAATGACACTATGTCGTGAGATGCCAGTAAATAAGGTATCTCAAATAAAAATCCCCGCCGCAAGCAGCGGGGTATTCAACAGAATATTATTTTATATTTCGCCACAAGTGGCGGGGAATAAAACCCCAAGAGATTTAATCTTTAGTCAATAAGTTATTTGCAATATATCTCCCAAGACAACGTAATATATTTCCTTTGAATTGAAACTATAGATAAACCCCTCAAACCCTCATAGGCATCAAGACACATTTATAATCTTTATCTGTTTCTTCTGTCAACAGAGTTGGGCTCAAGGTATCCTTTAATTGAAATGCCACATTTTTCCCATTCATTATTATCAATGCCTCAAGGATATATTTGGCATTAAAACCTAGCGTAAGGGGCTCCCCAGAATAATCCACATCCATAAAATCGCTTGCCTCGCCAATCTCTGGGTCATTAGCAAAAACGCTCAAGGCCCCTTCCTTAAAGTCAATCCGAACTGCATGACTTTTTTCCTTGCTCATAACGCCAACCCTGCGCAGCACGCCAATAAAAATTTCCCTGTCTAAATAGGCTGTTATATCATTATTCTTTGGAATTACCTGATCATAATTAGGATATGTCCCTTCTATTAATTTAGCAAGAAATTCTCTATCTTCGAGATTTAATTTTATATGATTTTTAGATATATTCAAGGTTAATTCTTGATCTATATCTGTTAATTGCTTCTTTAATTCAAATGCAGCCTTTCTCGGTATAATTATCTTTATATCATCGCTAAATTCTAAATCAATCTCTTTGCTCACGCTTGAAAGCCTATGACCATCTGTGCCAACCATTGTGATTCGTTTAAGCTCCCCTTGCACATGCAATAAAACTCCATTAAGGGCATATCTTGGATCATTTTCACCCGTGCAATTTACGGTTTTTTCAATCATAGATAATAATGCCATTGAATTAATCTTTATCAATTTTTCATCGTCAATTTTAGGCCAAAGGGGAAAATCATCTGGATTTAAAGCCGCAATTCGATAATTAGTCCTGCCTGATCTTATCTTTATCCACTCCTGATCTTCATATTCAATAACTAAATCCTCTTGAACCTCTCGCACAATATCATAAAGTCGAGTCGCTGAAACACAGAATGCCCCTTCTTCAATGATTTCAAGCATCTTGACAGGTTTTTTAATACCTGTTCCCAGATCAGTTGCATAGAGTGTGCATCCCCCATGTTTAATATCCATCAAAAAATGGCTAAGTATTGGCATTGTAGTCTTTTTCTCAATTATTCCCTGAATATCTGACAGGCTTTTTTGAAGCTCATCCTTTGAAATTTTTATCTTCATGGCAATCCCCCTAATAATATATTCTAATACTTTATCTTATCTGATAATTGCTCAACTATCCGATTAAAGCTCTCATCTTCTTCTGCCCTTGCCTCTACCTTTTTACAGGCATAGATTACTGTTGCATGATCTTTACCGCCAAATGCCTTACCGATATCGCTTAGAGAACAATCAGTTAGACGTTTACTTAAAAACATTGCAACCTGTCTCGGTACGGTTAATTCCTTTGTGCGTTTTTTAGCCTTTATATCCAGCATTTTTACCCCAAAGACCTCACATACCTTTTTCTGTATAAAATCAATCGTTATAGGTTTATCATCATCATAAAATACATCTTTTAATACCTGTTTAGACATATCAAGATTTATAGGACTTCCAATCAAGGTTGAATGCGCGGCAAGTTTTATCAAGCATCCTTCTAATTCACGTATATTTGAACGAATCCTTGAAGCCAAATAAAATGCTACATCATCAGGTAATTTAATATTTTCAATTGCAGCCTTTTTATGTAATATAGCAACCTTTAATTCTTCAGATGGAGGTTGAATATCTGCAATTAATCCCATTGTAAATCTAGATTTTAACCTATCCGTTATTGTCCCAATCTCTTTAGGAGGTCTATCGCTTGAGATCACTATCTGTTTTTGCATCTCATAAAGGGCGTTAAAGGTATGAAAAAATTCTTCTTGCGTTTGAGTTTTATTTGCAATAAATTGGACGTCATCAATCATTAATACATCTATATTCCTATATTTAGCCTTAAATTCACTCATCTTTTCATGTCTTATAGCAGTTACTACTTCATTTGTAAATTGTTCAGACTGCACAAATATTATTGAAAGATTAGGCTTTGTTTCTATTATTCTATTTCCAATAGCTGAAACCAAATGAGTTTTACCAAGCCCAACATCGCCGTATATAAAAAGCGGATTATATACCTTTCCAGGAGACTCGCTAACTACACGCGCTGCAGCATGAGCAAATTGGTTGCTTGGACCAATTACAAACTGATCAAATGTGTATCTCGGACCTAAAAAACTTGGTCTATCCATAACCTTTTGTGGTTGAATTTTAGGATTCTGCATATTATTATTTAATTGTTTTAAATTTAATTCCTTTTCAAGCTCAAATATAACTTGTATATCCCGCTGTGTAATCTCATTTAGAGATTTTCCAATAATTCCTGGATAATTATTGTCTATCCATTCAAGATAAAACCTATTAGGAATTATCAAAACAGCCTTATCCTCTTCTATACTATAGACCTTAATTGATTTAAACCAGAGATTATAGGTAGATTCTCCGACCTTTTTCTCAATTAATTGACAACATTTATTCCAGATTTTTTCCATATTTTTTAACAAGTTATTAACAATTGTTAATAAAGTATCAATAGATTATTAATAAAAGTGATAATTATTGTTTAATATTGTTAATAAAAAATAGTATTGTTAATAAATCCTATCAGCCTCTAATCTATCAATACTCCATCACCGCTAAATCTACAAACAATTCAAATAGTTAAGATAGTTACTAACTTACCAACACCCCCTACTATAACAACTAATTATATATATACATTAAAAATAATAATAGTATATCTTTATAAAAGGTTCAAAAGGTCTAAGACACATAAGTATGTTTATTTAACCTTAATATTTTTAAATAAATATTCTCTGATAAAACCATTTAAATTACCATCAAGAATAGAATCAGCATTACCGACTTCAAGACTAGTTCTATGGTCTTTTACTAATTTATAAGGATGCAAGATATAGGAGCGAATCTGACTGCCCCATTCTATATTTTTTTTATTACCTATAATACCATCAAGTTTAACTTCTTGTTCTTTAATTTTTCTATCATAAAGTCTTGAACGTAAAATACTCATAGCGCGTTCTTTATTTTTATGTTGTGAGCGTTCATTTTGACATGCTACAACAATCCCAGTTGATAAATGTGTTAATCTTACTGCAGAAGAAACCTTATTAACATGTTGACCTCCTGCGCCAGACGATCTATATGTATCAATTCTAAGGTCGTCATCTCTAATTTCTATATCAATGTCATTTTCAATTTCAGGATAAATTAATATTGCCGCAAAAGACGTATGTCTGCGTTTATTAGTATCAAAGGGTGAAATTCTTACAAGCCTGTGAACACCAGCCTCAGATTTTAAATATCCATAGATATTTATCCCTATAAAATTAATTGTTACACTCTTTATTCCAGCCTCATCTCCATTTTGTAAATCTAATATCTCTGCCTTATAATTATTTTGTTCAGCCCATCTAAGATACATCCTTAAAAGCATTTGCGCCCAATCTTGACTCTCTGTGCCTCCTGCGCCTGGATGTATTTCCATTATAACATTAAAGTTATCAAATTTACCTGAAAGAAGATGTTTTAACTCTAAATTATTTATAGCATTTACAGTTTGTTTCAATTTATCTTCTATTTCACTTACAAAGATCTGTCCCTCTTCATCTTTTAATAAATTGATGCAGTCACTAAGATATTGGACATCTGCAAATGCCTTATTAAATGAATCTACTATGTCTTGAATATGTGATAATTTACGTTTTAATTCTTCAATTTTTTTGTGATCTGCCCATACTTCCTCTGAAAGCATATGGGTATTAAACTCTATGATCTTCTTGTTTAATCCCTCAATATCAAAGAAAACCTCTTAGATTGTCAATTTTCTCAGATAATGGTTGTATTTTTTCATTGTATTCTTCGTATAGTAACATATTTTTACCTCATCTATATGAGGGCTCTGCCCTCAAACTCCTGTAAGGGGTCTTAGACCCCTTAACCCCATAATAATAAAAAATACATTTATTATTATACTAATATAAATAAAAATATCACCGTATTTAGTATAGAATGTTTTGTCAGAATTTTTATATATTTTATTTGTTAAAATTGTTTTACTAAAAAGAGTAGTGCAATCTATAATCTTTCCAGTTGGATCTATAAAAGCTGAAATACCAGTATTAGCAGCCCTTATAAGCGGTTTTCTATTTTCTACCGCTCGAAATATGGATATAATAAAATGCTGATAAGGTCCGCTTGTAGTGCCAAACCATGCATCATTTGTGATTGTTACAATAAAATCTCCTCTTTGTTGATAAAATTTTCTAACAAGATCGGGAAAAATTATCTCATAACAAATTAATGTCGCAAAATCTCCTATATCTGAATGCGCAGTTACATATCTTTGACCTTGTTGAAATGTTCCAATGGCAGGAACTATTTTATTTATAAAAAATAGCACATCTGACATAGGCACATATTCACCAAATGGCACTAGATGTATCTTATCATAAATATATAAAATTTTGCCAATAGGCGAAAGTAAAAGTGCGCTGTTTGAAAGTTTATAATTCTCTGCATTCATTTGTCTGATTAACATTGAGCCAAAAAGCAAATGAGTATAAAGACTCTTTTGAAATTCATTAAAATTATTTGTGAGTTCAATATCTGTGCCATAGAGAAATGGAAGCGCTGACTCGGGCCATATTATCATATCTGGTTTATCTTTTAAGGATGATAGAGTTAGATCCTTAAAAATATTCATAACATCTCCTTGAAATTGAGGATTCCATTTTTTATCTTGTTCAATGCTTGGCTGGATAATGCTGATTGTTAATGGCTGGTCAATCTTACTGTCATAATAATTAATTCGTCCTTTACCGTATAACATTATAACAATTATTAAGATTAGCCAAATTGCAGCATTTATTGATAATTCAAGGTATGTTTTTTTATTAATAGAGCGATTGTAAAAAAATAATGTGATAATTGCGTTAAAAAATACTATTAAAAATGACAGACCAAATACGCCTGTTATATCGCAAATTTGGATTAAATAACGTGAGTTAAAGAGTGTATGACCTAGCATTGACCAAGGAAAACCTGTAAATAATATTCCCCTAAGATATTCAAGATTTATCCATAATATTGGGGCAGTAAGGGTTAAAGGGAGCTTAGTTTTATTATGCAGATGGTTTAATAGAGCTGCAAATATGCCAATATATAATCCTTCATAAAAACAAAGCAAAAATACAATGCTTAGGCTTGTAAGAAACGATATGTTTCCATAAAAATTTATAGAATGATAAATCCAATATTGACAGCCATAAAAAAATATAGTTCCAAATACTAAGCCTATTTTAAATGATTCTCTTGCGTTTTGAGCCTTCAGCACTTTATAAAGAAATGGTACAAGGGCTATCCAAACCAAGATGGATAGATTTATCTTTGGAAAGGAACTGATTAACAAAAAACTTGATAGCATTATTGGGAAATATTTTTGAAGTGTTGTTAATAATATTTTAGTGTGATTTTGCAGCATATATTAGATTTCTATGATATAACCGTCATGCAGGATATTTAGGTTATATATATCTAGTTTATTTAGCTCTGTTCTTATTTGGTCATGATATTGTTGTTTGATATGGGTGATAAATATGTTTTTGGGGGGAGATTTTATCTTAGAAAGTTCAATACTAAGTAATTTAGGGGTTAAATGACCTGTAATAATTGCAAGTTTCTCCATTTCACTGGGAAAAGATACCTCAATTATGAGACAATCAAGGGGTATTTCTCCAATTTTATTCCAAACTGAGTTATTTGGTCCAGTATCGCCTGTATAAAAGATTCTTTTATTGTCATTAGTTATAATTAAATAACCTACAGATGGTATTGAGTGATTTACCTTGAAAGGGGTGACTGAAAAATCTTTGATGATTACTGGTTTTTCTATAGTTAGATCAATTAATTTAATAATGCTGTTATGAATAGTAGGGATTGCTGTAAAATCAGGCCAGATAAAATTATTCAGCAGATGATCCTTAAGTAATTTTATGACAGGACCTATGCTGTAAATATTTATATTATGAGGGGTATTGCTGATTGCTATATTTTCCGATATAAATGGTATTGCCTTTATATGATCAAGATGTGAATGAGTTAAAAAGATATCATTAATCTTATATTGATCAGTTTCATTGAGGACATTTGTAATGCTGCCAGCGTCTAATGTTGTATGATTGTCTAGTAAAAAGCAAGGGGAATTTTGACCAGGCAGTTCAGACCCTGAAGCTCCAAGTACTTTAATGATCATTTTAATTCCTGCCTAGTTTCATTTTAATATTATATTATAAAATATAGTTATAAATTATAACATATTCAATACTTATTATGAAATTATATATTTTTTCTCATCGTCTATATTCATGTTTAAAGTCTTTATCGTATAATTTTGAATATTGCGCATCGCCAATATCACAATCAAGCGCCCTTCCGACAAGCACCATTGCAGTTTTTTTTATCCCTGCGTCTTTGATTTTATCCACAATATCTCTGAGTGTGCCTCTAACAATCCTTTGATCAGGCCAAGAAGCCTTTTCAACAATAACTATAGGAGTATCTAAAGTATAGCTGTAGCAAAGTTCATCTGTAAGTTTTTCAATCATTCCAATGCTTAAAAAAATTGCCATACTTGCGCCATGTGCTGCAAGTCCTCTGATATTTTCAGATATTGGCACTTCAGTCCTGCCTTCCATACGTGTAATGATTACGGTTTGAGTTATTCCAGGCACTGTCAACTCAGCGCAGACTGCAGCTGCGCTTGCGCCAAGACTTGATACACCAGGAATAACCTCATATAAGATATTAAGCCTTTTAAGTTTGCTTATTTGTTCAAATATTGCGCTATAAAACGCAGGATCGCCAGTATGAAGCCTGACTACATCTCCAATGACTATCCCTTCAACCATTAATTCAATTATTTCGTCAAGGGTCAGGGGTGACGAATCAATAATTTTAGCGCTGATTCCATTTAAGAGTATCGGATTAACTAAACTGCCAGCATATATCACCATTTTAGCGTTGTCGATAAGCCTTTTGCCTTTGATTGTTATTAATTCAGGGTCTCCAGGCCCTGCGCCCACAAAATATACCTTATTCATTTATCCATTCCCTTAAAAGTTGATTTACATGTTGATGTAAAAATATATTTAATCTTCTAATTTCTTCTGTATCTGGAAGAGATGCTAATATCTTATTTATATAATCTCTTTCTATCATAAACCTAAAAGTCTCCTTGAAATTCAAATCAAATATCCATGAAAGCTGCATGAGCTTTATATCATTTAGGCTTGTCAGATGCGCTACTAAAACAACTTTTTTATTAAATATATTTTTTATTGCCTCACTATTATATCCATTGATATCTGGAAGCTCAAACCCTGAGGCAGAGTGACGGTCATTTATATGCAGTTCAAAAAATTCTAAAAAAACTCTCCAAATATCAAGTTTATCAGCGTCACGCAGCATTTTTAATAGAGATATAGAATCCTTATCTAATTTATCAGGCAGTTTTAGTGCATTATGATATTTTACTGCAGTTAGGATCAACTCTGCCTGTTTTTCTGGTATTTGGTTTAAAACTCCACTTTCCTTTAATATCTTATATCCTAACACTCCATGGTTTTCCGATTTTCTATCCTCAAAGGTTCCATAAACAGCAACCTGCTTAAAACGGCCTACGTCATGAAATAATGCGGCAATCTCAGCAATAATTAACTGCTCCTTTGATTGAGAAAGCGACTTGGCTATTAATATAATATTTTCACAAACATGGGTAGTATGGATTTGTTTGAGTTTAATATTTCGAGTCAAAACTTCATTGATGCCATAAAAAGAATTTACGTAATTATTAAACCAGTTCTGTAAATCTGTTAATATATCTTTGTTCATTTATTAGCTCCAAAGTATTCGGTTGCTGATATTTTTAAGGTAATGGATTTTTTTCTAACCATGCCTGTACCATTCCTGCATTTTCAAAGGAATTTTTAGCTGTAGTAATAATTAATTCTTTAGCGTTTATTATTTTTGCTTCTTTGGAGTTTGCTAATGATAAATCCCCATAAATATCTTGTTTAAATTTAGTTTTTAATTCACCATAGGTATCAAATTCATCACATAATTTTTTAGTCTCTTTTTTTCCTCTTCCTTCAAGAATAGCAGGGACTTTGGCAGGTCTCTTTAATGCAATCACTATGTCTTATTCTCCTGCTCTTTGATCAACTTTGCTGCCCAGTGTATTATATCTATTGCCTCAATGTCTTCAATTGTTTCACCTGTTGGCAGTTACTATAAATTGAGTATTGATAAAACGTTCGCTGAGATATCCCATTATCTCACGCTGCCATTTAGTGCAATTTTTTTTATTTCTTTATTGTTTACTATTGCATTAAACTTAATATATGAACAAATTCCTAATTCTATTTCTTGATGGATAGATAAAACACCTTTTATTAGTTTATATATTCTTAAATCATAAAAATTATCTGGTGCAAATCCAGCAATAGATTGCAGCAATGTAGTCTTTCCAACCCCATTATCACCAAGGATAACAGTCCATTGTTTTAAACGTCCCTCTGAATCTGTTAGATTAAGAGTTTGCTTTTGACTAAAACAACGAACTCCTTCTACAGAAATAGAGGCAATATATGTCGCAGGATGATTTTTTTCTTTCATAAAAAATTATACAATAACAATAACCGATAACTCAAGCGATCTTTATAAGGTCTATCTCTTTTTGAATCTCTATAGTTTGATATAATGATGTAGAGAATCTGCAATAATGTTTAATCTCATCAAGGGTCAATATTCTGTCTTTTCTATCCTTTAACCACTTGCAGCATACCTGATACCCTCCGATTTGGTATTCCCAGACCTCTTTATCAATTTCCTCAAAGAATTGGGTTTTATTGATAAATACTTTCTTTTCTATTTCATGATATTTAATCTCTTTAACTCTATTGTCTCCAGTCCCTTGATATTTGGTTATTGGCGTATCAAGGGTAGGGGATTTAAGCAGGTGAAGGGAAACAAGCCTTTTGCCTAGTCCAGCAATTTGATCAAAAATCTCCAGATTTTTAACAAATGGTATTTTAGGGAAGTCAATCTTTAGAAATTCAGCGTATTTTTTACGATATATGTTTGAATAAAGTATTCCATAGATATAATATAAAATCTCTTCTGGATCGGGTCTCTTGTTGTATAGTTGTTCAAGAATTTTATAAAATTCAGGTTTTATGTTTGGATGTCTTTCTTGATGATTATTATGATTTAATAGCTTATCTTTGTTTTTGTCGGGATAGAGGTAAAGGGGGAAGATAAAAGATTGATCTCCGATACAATGCTTATCAGCAATATTTTCGGATACAAAGGCATGATAAAAACCAGTTTTATTTTGTTGACGACTGATTAATAACCCCATATTTTCATCAAAAAAATTCTGCATCAAATCCCATCTGCTTCTATTCATCAAATCTGGGAGATAACAAATAATTCTATCGTCAAAAGGACGGTATGAGCATTCTCTGATGTAATTTTGCCAATCTATCTTTTTTACCTTTTCTCTTGCGTCTTTTAACTTCCAGTCTTTTGTATCCTGTAAATCCAGACCTTGACTCACCAAATCATCTGGCAAATCGCTTGTGAATGTACGCATCCTCTGCCTTATCTCGTCTTTTGTAAATCCGATAACAAAATGATCCCTATGAGTTGTAACACCTGTTGAAAAAGCATCAAATATCTCAGAGATTGACACAAATTTATCGTATTCTCCCTGATGTGTAAAGTCTTTTTTCACCAAAAAATAATATGGCTCAACTGGTTTTAACTCAGTCCATTGCGTTGTATCCTTATTATTTTCCTTCAAATACTCATATTTAATATCCTGCAAACCAAAGAGGTCATGATAAAAGACCCTTCCTGCTTCTTTTGACCCTTCATTCTTTACAAACAGGGCTATTGATACGCCCTGTTGAATGTCAAATACGTTTTCATCCTTTGTCCCGTCAGGACATTTCTCGCCTATTCGGCTGTTTCCATGAAGGTTCAATATATAAATCTCATTAAAGCTCTCTAAAAGCCTCTTTCTCATGCCTCTATGGATTAGTCCTGAAAGATACCCATTATTAGTAATCATCCCTATTAGACCCGCCCCAGTATTGTCAATCTTCCAGTGGGCAAAGCGGATAAACTTTATATAATCATCAGAAAGAGGCTGAAGGTTCTTCTCTCCTTGCACATCTTTTTTATAGACATCCATCTCCTTGTCAATAAATTCTGAACGATTGGCAGAACTTACAGAATATGGAGGATTACCAAGAATAACCAAGATTGGTTTCTCTCTCTTTATCCTGCCTGCCAAATGTGATTCCTCAGAGAGTGAAGACATACCGGGCAGTCTTGTATGCTCCAATTCATTCATCTCAAGCGTGTTTGTTAGATACATTTTAAACCTGTCTTCGCTGGTAAGGGAATATCCCAGTTCTTCTAAGAGAAATGACATCTTGAGATGACCAACCGCATAAGGAGCCATCATTATCTCAAAGGCGTAAAAATTCTCAAGTATATGTCCTTTTATAAAATCAGGTTTGCCCCCCACGCCATATTTTGTGACAAACTCATTTACAGCAAGCCTTGCAGCTTCAGCCAAAAATGTTAAAGTTCCTCCTGCTGGATCAAGGGCAGTTATCCCTTTATCTGCAAAGCCGTCAGGCCTATTAAATCGTTCTTTTAAAAGAATATGCAGGGAGCGGACAATATAGGATACTACTGGTTCTGGGGTATAATAAACCCCTTTTTGCTGCCGAGTCTTTGGATCGTACTCTGCAAGAAATGTCTCATAAAAATGTATAATAGGGTCGTTGCCTTTGCCTTCATGAAAATATTTTTGGAGTATATTTTTTACATCCGTAACGGTTAAGACCTCTGATATGTCATCAATTATCCACTCCATTTGTTTAGGTAGGTCTTGTTTAGAGATAAAGCTAAATATCTCCCTTAATATTCCGATTGTGTGCGGTATGTTGTCATATGCCAGTTTTCTATTGAAATCATTCCCAGAGCGGGTTCGCGCAGCAAATAATCCATACGTGATTGTCTGAGAAAAAAGATCCGCAAACTCAGTTTTAGAAAGCCCAGTTATCAGGTATGTTTGAAATGCCTCATAAAAGCCAAGGATAAAGCCATCTTCCTTTAATTCCTCTAACATGACTTCATCTTTTAAAAAACGAGTCCTTTTTGCAAGTTCTATCGCCAGATCTTCTGCTGTATTAACCTTTGGCAGAGAAAATGAGAAAAACCTTTCGAATAAGTTTAAAAATTCACTTTTATTTTCAACGGTTGGGGCGGTCTTTAGGGTATTAGCTGTAAAAGGGCTGCCAATTGTAACCTTATCAATAAGACTGCCATTTCTATAAAGTCTGAATTCGTAGAAATTGGTTAATATAAGATTGGGGAATGTATGACGGTAACGTTTTAATTGCTCAGAGTCTTCTATTTTGCTTAGGTTTTCTGTAGTTGGTTTTTTAGCCTCTATGTAACCAATAATATGTTGTTTTCCATCCCATATTCTAAAGTCAGGATTACCTGCATCTGTACTTTTTGGCAGAGTCGTTATATGAGTGTTTTGTTTGTCTATTGATTGCGCATATTCTTTTAATAAGTCTACAAGGACTGAATAATAGCTTAATTCTGTGTCGTCTTTGTAGCTTGAGACATTAAAAATATTATTTAGATAAGTTTTTAGCATATTATTTTAAACTGATTTTAAACATATCTCCTCCGATTAGAATTCCCAAGCGAGATAATTACCTCATAAGGTATTGTTTGAGCAATAGAGCTAAGCTCATACGCCAAAATATCTAAATCCCCATCGCTGCCAAGCAATATAACATCATCATTGACCTTGACATCAGGAATATCCGTGACATCTACCATCGTAACATCCATACAGACCCTGCCTGCAATCTGCGCCCTCTGGCCCCTGATTATTACATGCGCCTGATTTGAATATAGTCTTGAATATCCATCGCCATAACCTATTGGCAGCACGCCTATCAGACTCTGTCTCTTTGTTATAAATGTCCTGCCATAACTTATTGGTCTTCCTGCTGGTATTGAGCGCATATCTATTATACGGGTCATCACCTTCATTGCTGGCTTTAGCTCCGTATTAGGATTTTCATTATTATTGGAATAGAGAGGGCTGTAACCATAGAGCATAAGCCCTGGTCTTACTGCGTCAAGCCTTGCCACTTTAAATGATAACACCGCAGCGCTGTTTGAAATATGCCAAACAGCATTTTTATGGATATTCGGCAGTTGTGTCTTAGCATTAGCAAACCGCTCAAGTTGAATATTGGCAAATTCCCTGTCTAATAAATCTGCCTCTGAGAAATGACTCATTACTCCAGTTATATTAATCCCTGCTAAGCGTGATACCTTATCATTAATAACAGTTATATCACGGTCAAATAAAAATCCTAACCGTCCCATCCCAGTATCAATATTTAGGTGAACATCTATCCGCTTATTTAATCTAAGGGCAGCGTTTGACAACTGATTGGCGCTTGCTGCATTATAGATAACTGGAATTATGTCATATTTGATAATATCAGATGGGTAAGAAGTGTCAAAAAATACGATTATCCTGCTCTTTATTCCTGCCTCTCTTAGAGAAATTGCCTCACAGAGATAAGCAACTCCAAAGGCATAAATCCCCATGTTCTCAAGGGTTTTTGCCACTTCTTCAGCGCCGTGACCATAGGCGTCTGCCTTTATTACAGGTATGACGGCAGAGCTTCCAGCATGTTTCTTAACGCATGAAAAATTATGCTTTATGTCCTTGAGGTCCACCTCAACAAGTACGGTATTTCTCACATTTAGTAGGCGCTATTTCTGTTTTTTAGCAGAGTCTTTAGCTTCTTTATCTGCAGAAACATCTATTTCTTCTGGCTCTGATGTTGCCTTTTTAAAATTCTTTAAAAATGACCCCATGCCCTTGCCAAGCTCAGGTAATTTTGAACCACCAAATATTACCATCACTATTACCAAGATTATTACTAATTCTTGAAATCCTAACCCCAACATTCCCATATTGGCCTCCTTTAAGCTATGTATGATTATCTTAATGCCTTACAGAGTTTGCCTTTGTTAAACTACTGAGTCTTTATTTTTTTGTGGAAGGTTCTTTATCTGGAGTAACATCTATTTCATCCGGCTCTGATGATGCCTTTTTGAAATTTTTTAAAAATGACCCCATGCCTTTTCCAAGTTCAGGTAACTTTGAGCCGCCAAATAGCACCAATACTATTACTAAAATTACTCCTAAATCTTGAACACCTAACATATCTGCCTCCTTTAAGCTATATTCATAATTGTAGATTTGTTCTATTTATTATAATATTTCGCCATAACTTTTTTCAAGTCTGATGGTGTATTTATATTTATAAAACATCTTTCATCGCTATCAATTGAACGAATTATATCCTCAGAAATATATTCGCAATTAATCTGATTTAACATTCCTTTAAGACTAAGAGTTCCATTTTTTATACATTTATCAAGTATAGGTATTAGCCTTTTGTGGTAAATAGCAAAAAGAGGCTGGACGGTTGAGCCAAAAATAGGAACTATTGCGTCAAAGTTGTCAGGTTTAGAGATTAAATATCTGATAAGCGCTTCACTTACAAAGGGCATGTCGCAAGCAACGGTAAATATCCAATCGCTCTCTGTATTAAGCAGACAGGATAATATTCCAGTCATTGGGCCCCGGACATTATACACATCGCCTATTAATGGAAGACCAGTAAAAAAATAATCCTTTGGGTCATTTGCGCTTATAACAATAGTATCGAAAATTCTACGTAATATCTTGAGATTTATAGAGAGAATTGTCTCGCCAGAAATCTTGATAAATGCCTTTTTTTCAGGGTATCGGCTATTTTGTCCACCAGCAAGTATTACGCCTGTCATAGTATTTATATCCTTTTTTTATTTGATTATACACAATCCTTTAAATTAATTAAAGCATATATCTTGAAATCTGTATTACAATAGATAATGGGTAAATTTAATGATTTAGTGACATCATTTAAAAAGGCTAGTTCAGACTGGCATATTCTGATAATCTCTGACGATATCCAGTTAGCAGAGGATTTGCAGCTTAGGCTCTCTGGACTAGATTGTAAGGGTATAGAGATATCAGTTTCTTGTGATAAAATTGTGGCAGCAACCTTAAATCAAGAAAATCTTCTTATTCTCCTTAGAGAGTCTTTAACCTTAGAGGCAAACTGCAGGGATATGGTCAGGAATATCTCGGATTCTCTTGGAATACTGTTATTGCTTATTGTTGAAAGAGATGATAAAATAAGTTCATATCATGAGCCTTATACATGTTTACGGCTTTATAATCTACATGATAATCTTTTTTTATATGAGGCAATAGAATCAGCAATTATTACAAATGTTTTAAAAAAACGCCTCAATGTCACTGAAGCCGCGCTTGCGTCATTTTTTAACGCAATGCCTGACATGGTTTATTCTATATCTAATCAGCCTTCAAATCAGTTATATAATGCAGTTGAACATGGCGCAAATATTATTATTACCCTATCAGCAGATTGTGTGATTAACTATATAAATAAAAGATTTGAAGAGATTACTGGATTTAAAAGAGATGATTTTTATGGTCTTAATATCTTATCTTTGATCCCGCTTGAGGAGGCTCTTAGATTTGAAAATGATGGACTTAAATATATTCAAGAAGGTGGAATTTATAGGGGCCGTTTTGGAGTCCTTACTCGAAATGGTTCAGAGCTTACAACTGCGGTTATTTCGCCTCTTAGGGATAAAAACGAAGAGATATATGGATTTATTATAATTGTTGATTTAATTATCCACTCATCTTCAGTTGATCTTGATGATAATAGTTATGATAGAACTACTGGGCTGTTAAGACGAGATAAATTTATTGAGTTGATTGATATTTGGATTAGTGAGCCACAAAAAACCACGGCAGCGCTCATTCAAATAGACATTGATGGATTTAAATTTATTAATAATACTGTTGGTCATATTACTGCGGATATTTTTTTAAGACATATCTCTGATTCTATTAAAGCTATTATCAGCAGTTATGTTGAGTTTAATTCTGCGCCAACTATCTTGGGCAGGACTGGCGAGGATGAGTTGTCCTTATTTATCTGTTTAAATGATTTTGATACTGTAAAACTTGCTGAAAAGATACGTAAACGTGTTGAAATCTCTCAATTTATTGATGTGCCGCTTCACGCTACCGTGAGTATTGGCATCTCTCTTTATCCACAACATGCCGTTGATTCAAAAGAACTGATTATAAAGGCAGATGATGCCTTGCTGCAGGCAAAACAATCTGGTAAAAACACTTGTCAAGTATTTAATGAAAGACATCAATTCCTTAATAAGATTCATTTTACTATCAATGCAAAGGAAAATATCCTTAAGGCGCTGGCTCAGGATCGTTTTGAACCATGGTTTCAGCCGCAGCTTGATTTAAAGACTAACACTATTGATCATTATGAGGCGCTTGCAAGAATGAGGGATATTGATGGCTCAATAATCTTGCCATTTGCCTTTATTAAGACAGCTGAATCTACTTCACTTGTTGGCTATATAGACAGGGTTATAATTGAAAAAACCATGTTAAGACAAGCAGATATTGCAGCTCATAATCGGCATGTCAGTTTTTCCGTAAATCTTTCTGCTAAGAACATTGGCGATGCTGCCCTCTTAGAATTTCTAAAATATAAGATTTCAGAGACTAAGATTGACCCAAAGCGCCTTATCTTTGAGATTACTGAGACTGAAGCCATCCAAGACCTTGAGTCAGCAATAAATTTTATCTCCCAGCTTAAATCTATAGGATGTCAATTTGCCCTTGATGATTTTGGTGTAGGATTTACATCTTTTGCATACCTAAGAGATATGAATGTTGATTTAATAAAGATAGACGGTTCTTTTATTGCCAATCTTGATAAAAATAAAGGGGATCGTCTTATGGTCAAGGCTATGGTTGATATGGCAAATGGCATGGGAATAAAGACGGTTGCAGAGTTTGTAGAGAATGCTGCGTCTTTAATAATTCTTAGGGAATTAGGAGTTCACTTTGCGCAGGGATATCTGATAGGAAAGCCATCGCCTGTGCTTGTTTCAAAATTTACGGTATAAGCGATAAAAACAAAAACTATTCACCGAATAGTCGCAGAGAGCGCAGAGGAAGATAAATGAATTAAATAAATAATAAGAATTCAATGTAGGGGCGTATTGTATACGCCCTATTCGTTGACATTTAGGGCGAATACAATACGCCCCTACATATCTGCAATAAATATCTTTTTTTATGCTAATCTATTTTTGTCAGACAGTTCTTACCGTCAATATCTATTTCTACCTTATACCCAAACATATCCAAGGTTGATTCAAGGGGACGACCTAGCAGAAGGGGAATGTATTCAGGATTGATAGATAATTTTTTAGTCAACAATGGGCGCATCTCTGCGTCATATTGTAAGATATCAAATACTTCCTGTGTGACATCTTTACCTTCTTGAATATCCTCAAATAATTCTTTTAGTGTTTCGTAGCTGCATTTAATCTCATGATTATTAACTATTATTGTCAGCGAATCATTACCAGCTATCAGGTGAGCGCGAGTCAACTTCTCTTCTGTAAATGCCTCCATAAGTTTTTCGGAATTCCAGCACTCAAATTTTTCACACTGCAAAGGTCTATTAGCATAAATGGAACACACATTACCTTGTTCCACAAAGAACTTACATGTTTTTTTTCCTTCAAGTTCCTTTACCTTTATGAGTTCAAAATCAATGGTCATGAGTTTATTTTCAATATTATTGTAGACAAGCTGCCCATTTCTGATAGTGTAGAGGTCTGCATATGAGAGATGTCCCTCTTTTAAGAGTTTGGCGTCTGATATGTGAAGCGTTGGCCCTCCTTTTATGCAGCACTCGCCGCACCTATTGCAATTTACTTGAATTGGCCCTGATGTTACAATCTCCATAGTTAACTCCTCTTATAATTGCTCACCCGCCTTTGAGTCTTAGGGGCGTAGTTCCCAATATATTTTAATAAATTAATAATCTTTTAAGTAATGTTTGACATTTTATCATAAAAGTGTTTACTTTATATAGTGTATAAAGTATATAATTAAACTAATTAATCGGGGCGTAGCGCAGTTTGGTAGCGCACCTGCCTTGGGAGCAGGGGGCCGGAGGTTCAAATCCTCTCGCCCCGACCAATAAATATCTTGTAAAATCAATGGTTTAATTATTAAAATAGTATTAATAATTGTTAGAAAGCTTGACTTAGAAATGAAACTTAGGGTCTCCTAGATAGGTGTCCTAAAAATTGGGGCAAGATTAGATCAACTAAAATGATAACAATGAACTCATTAAATTATAAATATAATTTAATAAATAAACCCGCTTTTATGTCAAAAGCTGCTTTTGGCATGTTTTTTGCTCTCTCTCTCTCTCTCTCTCTCTCTCTCTCTCTCTCTCTCTCTCTCTCTCTCTCTCTCTCTCTCTCTCATTTCATAACAACAAATTTATTTTTCAACTATATATCCTTCAAAACTCAAGAAAGAATTACTTTCTATTACAATTCAATAGAATAATTATATTCATAAAATACCCACATAAGATGTCAAATTTCAAAAAAATTGGAGAACTATAATGCGAAAGAAGAAGAATATATGTATTTATTTCTCTATTGATAAATTTTGTGCGTGTAATGAAACTTTAGTTGATAAAGAATTCTCCGAATCTATTTGTAAAGTTCCCACAAAATATAGTCATTGTGTATTTTATAAGACTCAAGATAATTATATAAATCATAAACAAACATCTAACATTGAAGAAGATAAAATCAAAGAATTATCTGATACTATTATTGAAATAAAAGCCATTTATAGTGAAATAACAAAAAGAATTACATCAGCAGTAGAATATAGAGATACGTATACTGGAAATCATATTGTTAGAGTAGGTATTTATGCAGCATCACTTGCAAGAGAATTAAATATTTCTGAGGAGTTTAATAAATCTATTAACTTTGCCAGTCAATTTCATGATATCGGAATGATTGGCGTACCTGATAATATTTTGCTTAAACCAGATAAATTAACTGAATCGGAGTTTGAAATCATAAAGGGGCATACAAGGATGGGAAGTTCCATTCTTAATGGTACTGTTTTTCCAGTAATAAAAATGGCTGAGACCATAGCCCTTCAGCATCACGAGAGATGGGATGGTTCAGGGTATCCTTATGGGTTAAAGGGTGAGGATATAGCAATTGAATCAAGAATAGTAATAATATGCGATCAATATGATGCCCTATCTATGAAAAAACCATATAAAGAACCATTATCAGAAGAAAAGATACTTGATATCCTAACTATTGGCGATGGACGTACAATGCCGAATCATTTTGATCCTGAGGTACTTGAGGCATTTAAGAGGCTTTTGCCAAAATTTTGTGATATATCAAATAAATTGCTATGAATAAGCTGAAACAAACGACGTGAGAGTTTATATGCTATAGAAACTACTTTTAACATTAGAAGGAAGTAATGAGCTGCTGGTAATAGTATTTGGATGAGTTTTTATAGGATCACTAGCATCTGAGATATTGGCAAGAAGTAATCCTGTATTTCTTGAAAAGTTAAGATATAAAACAAACGGAAAAATTGATCGTTTCACTTGTTGTTCAAGAAATCGTATAAAAATAATCTCTTGATAAACTATAATTTAATGAGCCATTTGTAAAACGATTTAGTTTTCTATTTTAAGATCATTAATACCAAGTTGCTGTCATAGTAGTAAATAAAGAGATTTATTAAAAAGATTAGAATTCACCGCAGAGGCGCAGAGTAATGATTTAAGTATAATATAATTTTTAATCAATGTATTTTTTTATTTTCTCTCTGCGTCTCTGCGCCTATTAAAGGAACAGTAATAAATTCTGTTACATTTTATTATAAATGGTGAAAATTTTACTCATTTGACAGCAACTTGGTATAAGCAGCCTTTTTGCTGCACTTTTGTTTTAACAATAAGGTCAATTATAAATTGAATATTTTATTCATTTTGCAAATACCTATAATAATATTTTAATATTGTGAGCCTCTTGCAAAAGTATTTACAAAAATGACTTACTTGTCCTTAGAGTCGTAGGGGCAGGTCTTGTGCCTGCCCTTTATTTAAGTTTGATACAGAGCAATCAACACGGTTACCACAACAATAGGGCAGGCACAAGACCTGCCCCTACGACTCTGCGCCTCTATGGTGAATTCATTTTCTTTTTAATATGCTTTTTATTACTTTTGCAAGAGGCTCTAATTATCAAGTTTAAACTATCATAAATATTTCCCCCCTCTTCCTTATGAAAGGCTGAAGGGGGTATGAAGTTATTATTTTGCAGCAGGTTTTTGAGGTACTGCCTGCCCTGCTGGCTGCTGTGGTAAGCCTTCTTGAACTGGAGGGATAGAAGGTTGCTCCGCCTGTTTTTGAATCGGCTGCCCTTGATCAGGCAGGGATTTTGTAATTGGCGAAGTCTGTGCCTTAGGAGCCTTGACTACAGAATGCTGTTTTACGCCAAATACACCCAAAAATAACGACGTTAACATAAAAATTACCGCTGTAGCAGTCGTTAGCTTACTCAAAAATGTAGCCACTCCCCTGCTTCCAAAGAGTGTCTGACTTGACCCGCCAAAGGCTGCTCCAAGTTCAGCGCCTTTACCGCTTTGTATCAAAACAACAAAGATCAATATTAAGCATACAACTACATGTATTATTAATAGAAATGTTCCCATTTTTTCCCTACTTAAACTTCACAATCTGTGAAAAGCTGTCTGCTTTAAGGCTTGCCCCGCCTACTAAAGCGCCATCCACATCTGGTTTAGACATCAATTCATTGACATTATTAGGCTTTACACTGCCTCCATATAAAATCCTAAGGTCATCTGCCTTCGCCCCATACAGCGCCTTTAATTTGCTTCTTACGAAGGCATGGGCTTCTTGCGCCTGCTCTGGAGATGCCGTTACTCCTGTGCCTATTGCCCACACTGGCTCGTATGCTATTACAAGTTTATCAGCAGAAATATCCTTTAATCCTTCATTAATCTGCCTGCTTAAGACCACTTCTATCTTTCCGCCTTCTCTTTCAGACAGGGTTTCGCCAATACAAAATATTACCTTCAATCCTGCTGCAATTGCTGCCTTTGTCTTTTTGTTTAATAAGTCATCTGATTCATTAAAATACTGTCTTCTCTCTGAATGCCCAACTATCGTATAAGGACATCCTGCTTCAACTATCATATCTGCTGATATCTCGCCTGTAAAAGCGCCTTCTTTTTCAAAATAAAGATTCTGAGCAGATATTGATACATTGCTCCCTAAAGTCATCTCAACTGCCTTATATATTGACAGCGACGGAGGGGCTATTACGATATCTACATCATTTACATCCTTTACTAAAGGTAAAAACTCCTTGAAAAATTCTGCCGTCTGCTTAATTGTTTTATACATCTTCCAATTTGCTGATATAAATGGTCTACGCATTATTTCATAATCTCCTTATGTTATTTTTTATACTAAACATATTTAAACGTTATATAATATTAAATTAACTTATATTATGTCAACTTATTGATTATTTTTGTTATAATAAAAAATATAATTGATTATATCTTTGGGGGTATTAAATGAAAAGTCCTTTTCGGAAACTTTTTTGTAAAAAGTTTTATCAAATAATATATGTCTTTTTGTTTATTTTATCACTTTCTGCCTGCATCCCTAACATTGAACAGCATCAGGCATTGATGCCAAGCGCCCCTGATTTAGAATTCTATAGAAATGAGCACATCTTGACTAAAATGACCAACGGCAAGATTGCTATTCTCCCATTTACAACTTCTGCTCCTTCTGGAGGTGGGGGTGGTGGAGGAGGAGGAGGAGCGCAGTCCTCAACTGGAGGCTCTAAAAAAGGCGCTGTGGATATTCTTGGATGGAAATATGCTGAGGAATGTACCCTTGTTTTTGGTCAACTCAATAAATTTGATATGGTTGAACGTCTGCAGATTGAAAAGGTATTGGAAGAACAAAACATCGACCCCTCAAAGATTGACGATAAGGTTGCCCTCAAAATCGGCAGGCTTCTAGGCGCAGTCGGAGTTGTCATTGGCACCACTGCTACTGATTATTTTAATGTTAGACTCGTTGAAACCGATACTGGCGTTCATGCTTGGAATGTCAGAGCCATCGTAGCTAAAATGGATCATGAAAAGGCTAGTTTTCGACGTGAATGGACAACAAATCTTGTATCAACCCTTAGAGATGCAGTAATCGGCATTAGGGTTATCAAACGCCCTCCTCTATTAATTTATTCTCCTCCAGCTACCTTTAAAGTGCCTGAATACACCAAAAACAAAACTGCTGCGACTGCCAAAAATGCCCCTGCAGCTAAAACTCCTCCTGCAGCTAAAACTCCTCCTAAGCCTGTAGAACCTATTAAAGCCGAAAAATCTAAAGAAGAATGGCAGGATATGCCTGGCGTTATAATTGCTGATTTTACCATTGATTCTCTCGCTCCAAAAAATGGACTAAGAAAAGGTGATATTATTGAAAGAGTTGAGGATACATCAATAAAGAACTCTACTGATTTACTTATCGCAACTTTTGATAAAAAACCAGGCGATAAAATAGTTTTATTTATTCTAAGAGATGATAAATACTATAAGGCAATGGTCAAAATGATTCCAATATCTAGAAATAATCAATAGACAAAGTTTGACTTTACATTCTTTGCCGGCTTTTACGATATCTTTTTGGAGACTCTACTGCCTAAATCCATTTTACAAATTGTCACTCCTTTATATAAAATTGCATCCTAACCCTTTCTACCTCTACTATATCGCCATCCTTTAACTCATGTCTTTCAAACACTTCCTTGTTGTTGACCTTGATTGGCTTTCCTCCTCCAGGGCTTATAAAATATCCCTCCAGTCTTCTATTTATCAATGCAGCTATCTTGGACTTAAACATACCCTTTAATCTAATTAGAGCGCTATTATCCTTTCCAATCGTTGATATTCTATCTTTACATATATAGTCTTGGCTGTCTGTAGCGCCTTCAATAATATGAAACCCGCCTAATGTTTCTTTATTAGTTATAGGCTGCGTTTTTTCTTTTATTTGCTGGGACAATATCTCTTGCTGTAACTTAGGGTCTAATACAAATGTTTCATCCACTGAAAACCTTTGAGTAACAGGCGCATCTGAAGGCGCAGATTCATCTATTATATATGTTATGGTATGCTTGCCTATTACTATATTATCGCCATGTTGAAGCTGTAATCGTGAAATCTTCTTGCCATTTACAAATGTGCCGTTTAAACTGTTTTGATCCTCAATATAAAAATAATCGCCATCTTTACAAACCTTTGCATGAAACGATGATACCGCAAGATTATCAATCCGTATATCATTAAGTGGCTTTCTTCCAATCGTTAAGGTATCTTTATCTAAAGGAGTTTCTTTTAATATGGCTCCTTTAAACTTGAGCAATAGCTTAGCCATCACTTCCTCCTAATCATTGAATATATCTAATTTATTGCTATACTATCAACCATATTTTTCATTCCCAAAGTTTAAACATAATCTGTGATTTAGCCTTCTTGAATATATCATATAAAAAAGAAAACCTCCTTTTATCACTTATAAAGGCAGTTATTACAGTTATATTATCGAGTCCGCCTCTGGCATTAGCCATATCTACAAGTCTATTACACGCATCTTTTGGACTGCGTGATGTCTTTATAGTTTCTGCCATTTCATCATCTGATAAAAGTGTATTTAATCCGTCAGTACACAATAAAAGTATGTCTCCATCAAATATTGTCATCTCATCGACTGAAGTCTCAATCTCTGGAGAAACCCCCAATGCCCTTGTAATCACATTTAATGAAGTCTGTTCATTTTCACCTGGACTCAAACCCTTGCTTACCTGCTCATATACAAATGTGTGATCATCTGTCAAGCGCTCAATCATGCCTGCTCTTATCAAATAAATCCTGCTGTCGCCTGCATGTATCAAACTTAATCTATTATTCTCTAAAAGCACAGCAGCCAAAGTAGCGCTCATACCCTGCCACAGAGGATTAGAACGAGATGCTTCATATATTACCTGATTTGCAAACATTATAGCAGCATTTAGTCTCATAGTAGCCTTTGAGAATTCTTTTTGGAGATTGTCAATAATAGGAGCATTTTGGGTTTTAGGGCTTCTTATATAGCTGCGTATTATCTCAACCCCCATCTTGCTTGCAAGCTCGCCATAGGCTGCCCCGCCTACTCCATCTGCTACGGCAAGCAGGCCTATCTCAACATCTACGCAGAAATTATCCTCATTATCAATTCTGCGTCTGCCTATATCTGTCTTTGCGCCAACCGATATTATCATATTAATAAACTCAATGTAACCATGTCACAGAATTTTCCCATTATTTTAAATTATTTCCAAGATATCTGGTACTTGGAAATTAAATATATTATACATAAGATGTGTAATATATTTCTCCATCGACAATATTTCTATTAATGTGAACAATGGATTCATTTATATAAAATTCTTTCCGCCAAATTATACGAATTTTCAATACAATCATTTACTCCAATTCCCTTATAGGCATTCCCATGGAGATACAAACCATTATATTTAGACACTAATGCGTTTAATCTCTCCAAAATTACGAGATGACCAATATTATACTGCGGCATTGCTCTTTCATGCCGATATATCTTTACTAGATCAGGCTCGCCTTTAAGTCCGATAATATCTGAGAGTTCATTTAACACCAATTCCTTTATCTCTAAATCTCCCATTTGAGCAATATCTCCCCCAGTCTTTGCCCCGCCAAGCATACTCCTTATCAAGATACTATCTTTTGGCGACCTGTCTGGAAATATGCTTGAATCCCAAAGCGAACCAAGTATCCTTCTGCCCTCTTTTGTTGGTATAAGATACCCAAAACCATTGAGATCATGACGGACATTGTCTTTATGAAAGGCCGTTGCTATAACAACTAAATAAGGATATGGGATTTTGACAAGTTCTTCTGATATATTCAAATCAAATCCTCTAAAAATCTGGGCAGCATTGTGAGCAGGCGCCGCCATAACAAGCACGTCTGTATTAATGGATTTATTATTTTCAAAATTAATAGTGTAACCAATATCTCCGTTTTTTTCTATTGAAGATGCGTTATGGCTAATGTTTATTTTTCCGTTAAGTCTTTCAGTCAGGCTTTCAACTAAGACCTGCATTCCGCTGTAAAATGAGGTCAAGATGCCTCCTGGCCCTGCGCCAGATTTCTTCATCTTTAACATGCCTTTGATAAGCCCGCCATAATTAGTCTCAAGATTATATATCTTAGGAAAGCAGCTTCTTAGCGACAATTTTTGCCCGTCTCCAGCATAGATTCCAAGCGCCATTGGTTCAATCAGTTTTTCATAAGCCTCTTGACCAAGCCGCCTAGTAGCAAATTCGGAAAGTGTCTCGTCTTCAACAATTGACTTTGGCGTAAAATATTCAAAGGCAAGCCTTGCCTTTCCCTTTATAGTCATCAGATCAGACTTTAAAAATGAGATCGGAGATTCAGGAAGTTTACGCAGCATCCCCCCAGAATAAATAAATCTACGCCTTGCGCTATCACTACTTCTAAGAGGGGATAGGCCTAAATCCCTTGCAAGTTCTATGGTCATAGGACGGTTATCTAAAAAACCGTTTACTCCTGATTCTAATAAATAGCCGCCCACTGAATCAGTAAAAATCTTTCCGCCTGGACGCAGCATTCCCTCATAAATAGATACATCAAGAGACGAATCCTTTTTCAGCAGATACCATGCAAGGGTCAGCCCCGAAATCCCGCCTCCAATAATTGCAACTCTCAAATCTTTATCATCTCCCCCAATGCCTTTATAAATAATGGATGTGTATTTAACGACTTTGTCCTTAGCATTGTCATATTATTATCCTCTGCAAGTTTTTTATATTTTATATCAATCTCATAAAGTGTTTCAATATGGTCTGAAACAAAACTAATAGGAACTATTAACAGATTTTTTATCCCTTCTTGAGCAAGCCCAATAATCATTTCTTCCGTTGATGGTGAAAGCCATTCTACAGGTCCGCTTCTGCTCTGATATGACAGATGAAATTTATAAGAACTATATCTTCCCTTTAAACAATCAATTGTCTTGTTAATATGCTGAGCATATGGATCGCCTTCTTTGATAAAACTGACTGGGATTCCATGCGCGCTAAATAATATATCAGTTAACTCTCCATTAAATTGCGCAATCCCTTGATCCATTAGAGAGCTTAGGGCTTCAATATAATATCTGTTATCATACCATGAATCTATAATCCTGCAATCCATATCCTTACCAATCAGCGCCCTTTTGAGCTCATTGAAGGCAGAACCTGTGGCAGCCTTACTGTAATGCGGATATAAGGTAAGCGCAATAACCTTTTTTATTCCGTCAGCTTCCATTTGAAAAACAGTGTCTTTGATAAAAGGATGCCAGTATCTCATGCCTACATAAACCCTGCAGCCAATTGATGGGGCAAGATATTCCTCTAATAAGCGCGCCTGATTGTTTGTTATCTCAAATATAGGAGAGCCTCCGCCAATTTGACTGTACATAGAGATAGATTTACCTGCCCTGAGAGTAGATATCGTCCATGCAATCTGTTTTTGAAGGGGCTTTGGCCCAAGTTTAATAATCTCTCTATCAGAAAATAGATTAAATAGAAAGGGTTTTACAGATTTAAGACTGTCTGGGCCGCCAAGATTTAATAATATTACGCCTGTATCCATAATATTAATAATACCAGAAACTAGTGAAAAGTTAAAAGTGAAAAACTAAAAGTGGGAAGCATTTAAATATAAAAATCTTACTAACTGCTTTTCACTTTTCACTTTTCACTTTCCCTTTTCCCTTTTCCCTTTTCCCTTTTCCCTTTTCCCTTTTCCCTTTTCCCTTTTCCCTTTTCCCTTTTCACTTTTCACTTTTCACTTTTCACTAGTTTAAACCCTTGTCTCCATCTTGATTTCTCCATTTAATGCGCTTCCAACTCCAGATAACCCGATAGAATTCTTTATCCTTATATACCCATTTGATGAAATATCATCCCGTCTTATCTTCATCCCAGCCTGCAATATTTTCCCCTCTTTAGCGCTCACAGACATATAAGGAAAATGGTCTAACGCATCATCAATTGAAAACATCTCCATGCTGTCATCTCCTCTTGCTCTAAACCTACCAACCCTTGTCCTTCGTAATTCAACAACATGACCAACCGTCCCCAGTTTTCCCGAGATATCGGCGCACATGGTTCTAACGTATGTACCCTTTGAACATACAGTCCTTAATCTTATAAAAGGTCTGTTATATTCTAATAATTGGAGTTCAGAAACATTTATCTCTCTAAGCGCCCTCTCTACCTCCTGCCCTCTCCTTGCCAGATCATATAACCTCATCCCATTGTGTTTTAATGCAGAATACATCGGAGGTTTTTGCAATGTTATGCCTATAAATCCTCCCAAGACCTTGTTAATATTTTCTTCACTCAAGATTGGCGGAGTCTGCTCACTAATAACCTTGCCTTCCCTGTCAAGGGTATCGGTTTCTATGCCTGTTTTGATAGTAAAGATATATTCTTTATCAAGATTTAGGAAATATTGTGAAAACCGCGTTGCTGAATCTGCAAGAATTATCATCACTCCTGTTGCTAATGGATCAAGGGTGCCTGCATGTCCTGCCTTTTTTAGATGAAGATTTGATTTAACACGTTCAACTAACTTATAAGAGGTGATGCCCTCTGGTTTGTCTATGTTGATTATGTATGGGGGGGTGAGAGTTGTCATTTTTGTTTAAGCATGTAATATTTATCTCAAATTAAGCGCCTCAATAGCCTTATCTTGATCAACATAACCACTCTTTTGAGCCTCTAACGCTAGTTCAGCCCAGTATTTGTCTTCCAATGCTTGTAATCGTTCAAGATATGTTATAGAAACCATGGCTGCTATCGCCCTGCCATTTTTTTCTATAACAATAGGTTCTATTAAAGCAGGTTCAAAATGCTGCCCAAATTTCCGTTGAATATCTGTAGACTTTATAGTGTTCATTGATATACGTCCCATTACGCATTATACATATTATACGGATATTTTAGATGATTTGTCAAAAAATTTATTGTAGGGGCGTGATGCTCTGAATTCTTGAGAGATAGTTACTTGAAACCCCCAACTAATTTTACGTATGGATGTTTTAGTTTAACTCATAATGTAACTCCTATAATAGTAAAATAGCAGATTACACTATTAGTATAAATGATGTAGAGGAAAAACACAGGTGGCAAGGTCAAACCTGCTCCCGTAATACAACTCATTTTCTTTAAGGTATGCCATTTTTACCTTTGAATAATATATATAGCTTTTTGTATGACCTCACTCAATTTTTCATTTTTAAGACTGCCAATTTTATATTGAATAATATGGCTATCTGCAGTAAATAATCGATTAGGTCTTATATTACTATGTTTTTTTAAACTACCAATTTTAAAATCTTTATCATTAAGAGAAACCGCTTAATTATCTCTGTTAGATTGACTTGTTATCTGACAAAGGATTAAATCATTTCCTTCTAAGACAGTGATGACTAAAGCGGGACGGCTTTTGGCTTGTGTCAAATCAGAAAAAGGAAATAGCGCAACCACTACATCACCTTTTATAAATCTTTCCATGCTTCATCTTCCTCTGGCTTGAGCCAATCCTTTTTAAGAGATGATTCACTTGCAATGGCAGTATCAAACATTCCATAATCAAGGTCAAGGAACTCTTTGAATTTCTCTTCAATTACTTTGCTTATTAATTCCTTAAACTCATCTGTGCTTAAATCTGCGACTTTCATAGTTTTACCTCTTGTTGGGACAGGGTCTTAAGCCCACGTTTCAAAAAAGACCCAACCTGATTATGTTATTAAAATATTATAGCATTAATCCTATACCATACACAATCCAAATTTCCTCTGGGATAGAGTTCCTTAATATTGTTGATATATCCTTTTCCTGAAAATAGCCGGCACTGTAGTTTCCATTACACCATGACCCCTTAATAAAGATCAACTTGATACTTTATTTAAAGACCGAAAAAATAATAACTATTAAAATATGAATATAACCTAAAGTATACCATTTGTTAAATACTGCAAAATAGTCATCACCTTTACCTCAAAAGTAAATGTATAATTTATTATATACTTTATTACTTAGAATTATTTTCATCAAAGGTAATAACATGTTTATCTATCAACGAATTACTTAGAATTAACTTATCTATATTCCCGCCTTTTGCGGCATAGGCTATTAATATATCGTCTGCCAATTCTGCCATAAGTTGATTTCTTATATTCGCTCTATCATTGGATACCCTAGTAATGCCTTCAACAAATGGAGTAATGATTAATAAACGATTAGAGGATAATGCTTTTTTTATTTCAGGCTTAACATTTTTCATAAACCATCTAGCCAGTACGAGAATAATCGGCTGTTCCCCTTTTAATAGATAATGAAAGACATCCTTTTCTATTTGTGAATGGAAACCAGATATTATACATGCTCCCTTTTCCCTCTGTTCTATTGCCCAATCATATGATCTAAGAATGATCTTTGCTGGACACTTGCGGGAGCATAAGAAGGCGGTTTTATGAAATTTTAATATGTCAACATTCCCTAATGTTTTATAATTTTTATTACAGTGTATTTTATGGTCATTTTTCATGTTAAATTATATAATTTAATTATAAAACCAATCCATGAAATCTTCTTTAGAGACATCAATATCTTTAATGATCTGATTAGTAATCCCTCTGCCTAAATCTTCAGCTTTATGATTAGGAATAGTCGCTGTTCTGCCATCAGGGTGTTTAAAAAATATATGACTTCCTTTCTGCCTTTGCCTGCGAAAACCAAGATTCAACAAAAATTTAATCATAATCTGAGATGTTATTATTGGCATTTTAGGCATCAGGGTTAAACCTCTATCTGTTGTAGAGCTACAAATTTCATATGGTTAGGTTCTTCTTCTTGTAAGCAAAGTTCAATAACTTCTCTTATCCGAGGGTAAAGTTCTTCAAGGGTTTTTGCCTGAGTATAACAGCTTTTTAAGGCGGGTACAGTTGCCACATAAAAACCATCCTCATCCTTTTCTATAAGTACGCTTAATGTGTAATGCCTGTCACTTATTTTTTCTGTTGTTTTCATTTTATTCTCCATTTAGTATATGATTTTTTATTTGTCTTCCGCTCCAGTCCCTTACCCATGCAGTATTTTATATCGTAATTGATTATGAATCTGATTTATTACATCAAGAAATATTTTCGTCAAAACTTTCAATGCCTGCTAAATTAGCAAGATTGGTTAACCCAGTACCATCTAAATACCATATCCCCATAGCTTTACAATACTCTTTTGCATCTTTATTGAATTCTGAAGTAGTCCAATAAATATATAAAGTAGGTGTTAGAATACCGAAATTCCTTTTCAATTCATCATTTTTCTTAAGCGCCCCTCCTATAAATTTCTGTACTTCAGATAATTTTACTCTATGTCCTTTCTTATATCTTTTAGCTTGCCCTATTATAATTGGTTTAGATTTAGATGGGTAAGGCAAGCCAATAATATCACCTATTGGTATATAAAATCCAAAAAAATCAACTACCCCATCATATTTAATATTATTATGTCTATATTCCTTTGCGCCAATTTTCTTTAACAACAAGACACAGAATTTCTCAAAAGAATCTGGTGTAATTTCATATAGTTTATCAAGTAATTTTTGATTACTTTTTTCTGAAAACTTAATATACTCATCATCAATAATTTCAAAATTAAGACTTCTACCATCTTGAATATCATCTGCGTAAATATTTCCTAATTCAATTACAACGGAATCATTAACTTTTTCAGTTAGATCAGAGATTTCATCAGGAGACGTGCCTTTTAACCGATTAATTAAAATTTCATTAATTATATTTCTGATTGGTTTAATATCTTTATTTTCAGACTCAGCAATTATCCAAAGCGCTATATTATAAGGTGTTGGATCAGGCACAATTTCTACCTGTTAATTTAGTAAAATCAGCAATAACCTGCTCAACTCGAGATTTCAACTTATAAATTACTTCAATATCTTCAACAGTTATGCTTCTCAAAGAATCAGGTGTCAATCCTGCAAGCGCATTTTCAGCGACTTTAATAATAGGCTGCCATTGCTCTTTATGCTCTGACTCATATGTTGCCATTGCTTTTACTAAAGATCCTTTATGCCCTCTAAAAGAATTCATAGCAAAGTCATCATTGATGAAAACGGCTAAGTCTCTAATACTTATAGCTTTAGGCAATTTAGGTTCCATTAATTCTCCATCTTCGTTAAGCTCACTAACAATCCAGCTATAAAATTCTCTAAGTCTTTCATTCTCCGTAAATTCTTTTTTGATGTCATCCCATTTAAGCCAATTACGCATATTTGGTTTATTAAATACTTCTTCAAAATAACTGTACTGTTTAGGATTAGTATGCTCTGAGTATTCTTCATCATTTTTCATTTGTTCTAAAGCAAGATATGATCTCCATAATAAGTTTGCTCTTCTTGTTTTAAGGCCAACACTTTGAGCTGCTTCTTGAGGCGATTTTCCAGATGATCTTAAAGTATGAACTACTTTAGCTTGTTGATATGGACCCCATGCCTTGATTCCAGATATATGTCTTAATCCAGGAAGTATAAGTTTTGCTTCTTCTGGCGCTATCTTATTATCTAATAGCAAAACATTTAATTTTTTAAAATTATCAAGCTGTTCTTGAGTAAAAGTTTCTCTTCCTATTTCGTGCAGTTCAATTAACCATTTAAGCGCAGCTATCCTTCTATTACCCTCAATTGTAACGTATTTATTGCTATCGTTTATTTCCCACTTACTCACTACAATCCTATCCATTGGTAAAAACCCAAGACTTTTAATTGTATCCCTAAGTTCAACTACATCAAAATTTTTATCTTTCATTCTATCATATGCCTGTTTTTGAATCTTTTCTTCTTTATATCTATTATAAGGTACAACAATTGCTTCTTCTCCTAATTCTGCAAATCTTGGATTATTTGGGTCTAACAGAACATCTTCCAACTTTACGTTAATTTCAGTTAAGAAATTTGTTAAATTTGACATATTGCCTCCCTACTTAAATGAATCTACATGATTATATTCTAAAACCTTTATTTACAAATGTCAACCAACTTTACTATATGAAAGACCTGCTATTTTTTCATAAAAAATATCTATTCGTCTTCTGTTTCCAAACCCTTACACATGCGGTATTTTATATCGTAATTAATAATGACTTTTAGATGGGACAGTATAATACCATTTTCTAACTTTGAATAATATAGATAGCTTTTTGTATTGCCCTCTGTGCCAATAGAATCTCTGAAACGACGAACCTTAAATATTTCTGCTATAAAATTTGATTCATCACTTCCTGATTTTTTAAAGATTTCTTTATTTGCAGCACACCAATTAAATAAATGTCTTTCAGTACTGATTTCTTCAATCTCGACAAAAACCTCTTTGACAGATAATATATCTCCTTTTTCAACTAAGATGTTAAAATTTTCCCAAAATGTGGGGAATTGCTCGGGATAATAGAATTTCAAGCTTAATAATGAGCTAGTGTCAAATATGTAAATCATATATTTGACCTTTAGAATACAACTCGGATTCTATTTTATCAATAAATTTGGGCTTAATATTTAGACAATCTCCTAATTGCTCTAGAGAAACACGACCTTGATGATATTTACTAAAAGCTAATTTAAGGTACTGAGAACCTAAATACGCTGCTTGTGTTGCATAATAATCTCCTCCAGAGCCTTCAACTTTATTCTTTTTTCTCACTGTATCATTTTGATATTGACTTACTTTTAATAGATAAAAACTTTTGTCTATAACCCCACTATTTAAAAATCTTCTTAAAATAACTTCACGACTAACCTTGTATCTTCTTGATGTTATTTCAATAGTTTGGTCATCAGGAATATTTTTAGTGAATTGTGCAAAATCTTCTGTGGGAACAAGAAATTCTCCAGCAAAACGATTGCTAAAAATCTCTATTTTCCTTTGTTCTTCGTTTAAATCATCAATATATCTATCATCTTGTTTAGTAAGACCGTTAGCATTCAATAATATATGGGCTAATTCATGAAAAAGTGTAAATATTTGTCTATTTTCATGCAAGCTATTATTTAAATAGATAATAGGAAAAACTCTATCGGTGAGGCAGAATCCTGAGACCTCTTTTTGTTTTATTGAATCTTTAAATACAAAAACACCTTTATTTTGTATAACATCACGCCAAGATTTAAGAGCAATATTGCTGTCTTTCCATTTAATTTGCTCTTTAAGCGGAATACCTAAATATTCCCTAACTATCTTCACTGTATTTGAAAAGTCTTTCTTTATATCTACAGCTATATCTTTATATATTTTTTCATCAAAAGGATTAACTCCATCTGTAAGTTCAGTAAGCGACATCTTGTTATCTTCCGAATTAATCCAGCTTAAATATTCACTTTAATCCGACCAATTCAAATTAAACCGACCTAATAAATGAGGGGGCAATCTGCCCCCGATCAGTTAAATAATTTCAGTAGAAGCAATC
>Ga0315281_10001639_pt1 | contig 33191 bp, 31 predicted proteins | sample YL17G07_0_MG_FD_204540 | JGI IMG/M metagenome (GOLD analysis project Ga0315281, IMG submission 204540) | Sediment microbial communities from Yellowstone Lake, YNP, Wyoming, USA - YL17G07_0 | ecosystem: Environmental > Aquatic > Freshwater > Lake > Sediment | place: USA: Wyoming | collected...
CTGGCCAGTACTACATCAATACCTATCAGCCGGAGGAACGGCAGATTCACAAGATCGCCTCGATCACCTTCCACGAGGCGACCCCCGGCCACCACTTCCAGCTGGCGATCGAGATGGAACTGACGGGTCTGCCGCGCTTCCGCACCCTTGGCTCGCGGATGGCCGGCGTCTCGTACGTGGAGGGCTGGGGCCTGTATTGCGAGCGGCTGGCCGACGAGATGGGGCTCTACCTGTCGGACGAGGAGCGCTTCGGGATGCTCGACATGCAGGGCTTCCGCGCCGCGCGCCTGGTGGTCGACTCGGGGATTCACGCCTTCGGCTGGAGCCGCGAGCGAGCGATCGAGCTGATGCACGAGCGCGGCTCGATGCCCCTGGTCGACGCTGAGATCGAGGTCGACCGATACACCATCTGGCCCGGCCAGGCGCTCTCCTACAAGATCGGCCAGCGCGAGATCGAACGGGCACGGCGCGAGGTATCGGAGCTGATGGGAGGCCGATTCGACCTGCGCGCCTTCCACGACGAGCTGCTCGGCCACGGCTCGCTGCCGCTGGCGACCCTGCGTCGCGAGATCCCCGGCTGGGTCGAGGCGGCCGTCTCAACGCGCGAAGGCGCGCCGGTCGGCTAGGCCCGGCCGGCTGACCCCGTTATGCTGCCTGTCCTTTCCATATTCACATGAGGTGATCACGCGATGGGTTTGATCTCCCGAACGCGGCCGAATTCACATGGGGTGACCAGGGCGACGTACGAATGCCGCCAATTTCACACCACGCGTGAACATGGCCACCTCGACCCGGCCGCGACGCCCTCTGCGCGCGCCCGGCGTGAATCTGGCAAGAACGGCGACGGTTGACAACTCGATGCGTGCCCCCGACCGCGTCACGCTGACCGGGCGCCACGTGCGCCTGGAGCCGATCTCCGACCGTCACCGCGACGACCTGCTTGCCGCCGCAGCGCAGGACCCCGAGACGTTCCGCTACATGTCGTTGGATCTCTCGGTGGGCCCTGCTGCGTGGCCTGCCTACCTTGGGGACGCTCTTCGTCCGGAGTACGTGGCCTGGGCCACGGTGGACGCGGCGACGGGACAGGCTGTCGGTTCGACCCGATTTGGAGACATTGCCCCCGAGCACGGGAGGGTGGAGATTGGCTGGACCTGGATCGCGCCCTCGCACCAGCGCACGGCGGTCAATACCGAGGCCAAGCTGCTTCAGTTCTCCTACGGGTTCGACGAGCTGGGCGCCACTCGCGTTGCGCTCAAGACCGATGGCCGCAACCTGCGCTCGCAGGCAGCCATCGAGCGGCTGGGCGCGACTCGCGAGGGAACGCTGCGGCGGCATCTGCGCATGCCCGACGGGTTCATCCGCGACACGGTCTACTTCTCGATCCTGGCCGAGGAGTGGCCAGCCGTGAGGGTGCGCCTCGAAGAGCGGCTCGCCAGGTCATAGATCGACAACGCAGGAAACGGAGCGCTCAATGGAACCACGGGACATCGTCCAGGCAGCGATCGACGCCTACCACGACCACGATCTGGATCGATGCCTGAGCTTCTACGCAGCCGATGTCGTGGTGAAGCAGGCCGACGGCACGATCCTCATGGACGGCGCCGAGGCGATGCGGGCGCGATACGCGAAGTCGATGGCAAACCATCCGAACCTCCACTACGACATCCCCAACCGCATTGCCGTAGGCGGCTACGTCGTCGATGAGGAACGCGTGACCGGCTATTCGCCCGGCGGACCGGATGTGGTGCAGGCCGTGCTGGTCTACCGGTTCGCCGGCGACGTGATCAAGGAGATCCTGATCCTAAACTGACCGACCGGGCTCCGCGCCGCCCCACTCCACCGCCGGGTCGTAGTCGGGGTCGGGCGGCTCCTCGGCGGGGCGCTGGTCTTCCGGAACGCGGCGCAGGTTGACCCGCACTCGGTACCACAGGCTCGAGCGGCCGCGCATCCCGTCCACCAGGACATCGTCCTCCCTGAGGAATGCCGCTGCCTCCGGGTGACGATCCTTCCAGCGCGCGAATCCGGCCAGCGCGTCCTCTTTCGCTTTCGCCTGCGAGATGACGATCAACGGCTGGGTCGAGCGGCGACGCCCGGTCGAGGCGATCGTGCCGTTCGCCGGACGCGAATCGGGCATGCGCCGCTTCGAAGGTTGCACCCGCGGCGGCTCTCCGGGCTGCTTGGCGTAGTGCGGGGGCCACGGGGCATCGCCGACCCCGGAGGCCTCGTCTCGTGCGGAGAGCTCAAGGAGCGCTTCCAGTGACCCCACCGCTTCGTCAATGCCAGCTCCAACGTCGCCGAGGCGCGTGTATCGGTCCAGCATGGAGGTGATGGTGAAGTCGCCAAGCTCAGCGTCGGGCACCTCCGACCAGGTCAACGGCGCGGAGACGCGCGCATCCGGCACCGGGCGCACCGAATAGGCCGAGGCCACGGTCTTGTCCTTGGCGTTCTGGTTGTAGTCGATGAAGACCCCGTGACGCTCTTCCTTCCACCACTTGCTGGTCGCCAGGTTCGGCGCCCGACGCTCCACCTCGCGGGCCAGCGCGAGGGCCGCGCGGCGAACCTCGGAGAATCCCCACTGGCGCGAGATGCGGGCATAGACGTGGATGCCACGCGATCCGGAGGTCTTCGGCCAGCCGGTCAGCCCGTGGTCCACCAGCACGTCCTGCACCACGAGGGCCACCTCCCGCACGCCGCTCCACGGCACGCCGGGGCCGGGGTCGAGGTCGATGCGCAACTCGTCGGGATGGTCGAGGTCGTCATCGCGGACCGCGTGCGGATTGAGGTCGATGCAGCCCAGGTTGGCCACCCACGCCAACGCGGCGGCGTTCGAAACCACCACCTCATCGGCGGTCCGCCCCGACGGGAACGACAACTCGACGGTGCGCACGAACGCAGGCAGGGAACTGGGGGCGCGCTTCTGGAAGAAGTACTCACCGGCGGCGCCGTTGGGGAAGCGCTTCAGCGCCATCGGTCGGTCGCGCACCCCGCGCAGGGCGCCATCGGCGACGGCCAGGTAGTAGCGCACGAGGTCGAGCTTGGTCAGGCCCGCAGTGGGGAAGAAGAGCTTTGCCGGGTTGCTGATCGGCACGGACACCCCATCGATCTCCAGCAGGACCGATTCGCCAGCCATGGCAACAGGGTAGCCTCTCATTCGCATGATCGACCGATGGCAGCGGCTCCTGGCAGCGGCGGACCGATGGATCGGTCGGCGGCGCCTGACGCGGGTGACGCGACTCGCGCTGGTCGGCTTCGGAGAGCACCAGGGCCCCCAGGTCGCCGGCAGCATGGCCTACTTCGCGATGCTGGCCCTCTTCCAGTTGGTGGTGCTTGGCGTCGTCGTCTTCAGCCTGCTGATCGGGGAGGGGGATGCGCGACGGGTGGTGATCGATCGGCTGCAGACGGCGCTGCCGCTCCAGGCCGGCACCATCGACCAGGTGGTCGACAGCGTCATCGCCACGCGCGGTGGCATCACCGTGCTCAGTGTCGCGATCCTGGCCTGGGGCGGGCTCGGCTTCTTCGATGCCCTCTCCGTCGGGGTGGGCCGCGCATTTGCCGCGCCGAGCCGCCGTCCGTTCTGGCAACAGAAGCTGATCGTGCTGCTGCTGATGGTCTCAGCCGGGCTCCTGGCGATCGTGGCGCTCCTGATCGGGCTGGCGGCGGGGGTCGCGGCCCGATTCGCGGAGCGTCTGCCCGGCGGCGCAAGCAACGGGCAACTGGCGATCGACCTGATCGGGCTGACGCTGCCGATCCTGCTCGTCCTGGTCGCCCTGCTGGTGATCTATCGGCTGGTGCCGAACCGCCGCGTGCGGATGCGCCAAGCCTGGCCGGGCGCCCTGCTGGCGACCGTGCTATGGACCGCGTTGCGGGTCTCGTTCACCTGGTATGCCACGTCCGTGGCGCGTTATGAGAGCTTCTTCGGCCCCATTTCGACCGCCATCACCCTGCTCGTCTTCCTCTACTTTTCGAGCGCGGTCGTGCTGCTGGGAGCCGAGGTCTCGCGAGCCGTTCTGCTCGACGACGAGGCGGCCGCCCAGGGTGCCGCTGAACGAGTGGATAGTGCGGCGTAGTACATTTCGCCCACAGCGCCGCCCGGGCCGACCCGGGTAGCATGCCGTGGCACCACGTAACGGGGCATCTGGGCAAATGCATAGCTCACGGACTGTCGCATGAGACGACGATCTCATTCGGCCATCGCGCTTGTAGCCCTGCTGATGGTCGGAGCGGGAATCGTCTCCCCCTCTCCCCGCGACCTCGCCCGGGCCGCGGACCCGCTCGCTGAAGCGAAAGCTCAGCAGGGGGCGCTCGAGCGCAGCTTGAGCGAGCAGCGCGATGCCCTCGATCAGCTCAAGGCGACCTCGGCCGCTCTGGGCGTCCAGTTGGACCTGGCGGAGGCCGAGCTCGCCTCGGTAACGGCCGAGTACGACCGCGTCAGCGGCCTGTTGGTGGAGGTGCAGGGCCAGGTCGCGGAGATCACTGCCCACCTGGCCGACCTGCGCGCCCAGATCGACGAACTCGATCGGCAGCTCAACAAGATCGCCACCCAGATCAAGCTCGAGACAGAGAGGCTCCACGAGCGCGAGCTCCTGCTCCAGGATCATCTGCGCGCGGCCTATGAGCGCAGCCGGACCTCGCTGCTGGAGCTCATCGTCTCAGCCCCGACCCTCGATGCCGCCACCAACCAGGTGAGCTACCTGATCACCGTCTCGGACCAGGACCGCCAACTGGCCGACGAGATCAGCGCCCTCCGGGCCAGCCTGAACACCCGGCAGGAGACGCTCCGCGACGGAAGGCGCACGCTCAGCCAGGCTCGCGACGAAGCGGACGCCGAGGCTGCGCTGCTTGCCACCCGACAGGCGGAACTGGCCGCCACCGAGGCTCGCCTGGCCGAACTGAAGAAGGCCGCCGAGGAGAAGCGCAGGGCACAGGCCGATGCGCTGAATGCGGCCCTCGAGGCGCGCGGCAACGTCGAGGCGCAGATCAAGGCCAGCGAGAGCGCCTTTGCAGCGCAGACGGCCCTGGTCGACAAGCTTCAGGCGGAGGCCGATGCCCGCAACCAGAACGCATCGGCCTTCGGATTCCGCTGGCCAGAGGATGCGTTCGTGGTGACCCAGGAATGGGGTCCCACCAGCTTCCGCCTGGAACCTGCGTACACCTACCAGGGGGTCTACTACCCGAACTTCCACACCGGGATCGACCTTGCCTCCGGCTGTGGGACGCCGATCCGTGCGATCGGCGGCGGGACGGTGGTCGCCTCGGGTCAGCCTTCGTGGCCGTGGGATTCTGCCTACGGCGTGATCATCCGCCACGGGTTCGGCGTCCTGACCGTCTACTGGCACCTGCAGGCGCAAGTCGTCGTGTCGCCCGGCGAGGCGGTCTCTTTCGGGCAGGTGATCGGCTACGAGGGGTCAACCGGCAATTCCACCGGCTGCCACCTGCACATGGCGATCAACGACCACGGCGTCTGGGAGAACCCGCGGACCTACCTGCCTTAGTTCAGGCTCGTGCCGGCTCAATGCTCCGGGCGGCGGGCAGGTAGCCCCGCTCCACGTACTGGCCCAGCATCCGCGCAGTGCTGAACTGCCAGATTGCCGCAGACAGCGAGGCGCGCATGGTCTCGATCCAGGCCTGAGGCAGCTGCTCGGAGTCCCGCGCGTAAAAGCGGGGAACCACTTCGTCCTCCAGGATCCGGTACAGGTCGGCTGCATCGGCCTCGTCCTGGGCGTCCTCGTCGGCCAGCGATTCGCGACCGCCGATCGCCCAGCCGTTGGCACGGTTGAAGCCTTCGTCCCACCAGCCGTCCAGCACGCTGAGGGACGGGATCGCATTGATCGCCGCCTTCATGCCCGACGTGCCTGACGCCTCGAGGGGTCGCCGCGGGTTGTTCAGCCACACGTCGACGCCACCGATCATGAAGCGCGCGATGCGCATGTCGTAGTCCTCGAGGATGAAGACGCGGCCGCGCAGAGGCCCCGAGCGAGTGAGGCCGAAGATGCGCTGGATCACCTTCTGCCCGGCCCGATCCGCCGGGTGGGCTTTCCCGGCCAGCAGGACCTGCACCGGTCGGGCAGGATCGGCCAGCAGCCGCGCGAGGCGGGCCTCGTCGTGGAAGAGGAGGTCGGCGCGTTTGTAGGTGGCGAAGCGCCGCGCAAAGCCGATCGTCAGCGCCTCAGGGTCGAAGGCGGTATGCATTTCCCGCAGGACCTCGGGCGACTCGCCATGACGGGCGAATTGGCGCACCAGGCGCCGTCGCATGAACTCGAGCAGCTCCCGCTTCTGCTGCCGATGCGCCCCCCACAGGTCCGCGCCACTCACGGTGTCCAGTCGCTCGAAGGCCTCCGGCCCCGCCAGGTCGGCGGCAAGCGATTGCCCGATCGAACGCTCGAGGAAGCGGCGCATCGGCCGTCCCAGCCAGGTGGCAACGTGCACTCCGTTGGTGATCGGCTCGATCACGTGGCCTGTCACCGCACGCCAGGTCTCAGTGGCGGTCGCGGCGTGCAGCCGACTGACCGCGTTGGCAGCCGCTGCGTGGCGCAGCACGAGGGCGGTCATGTCGAATGGCGGATCGGCCTCGTCGCCAACACCGCGTCCCAGCTCCATGAGTTCCGCTGCGGGCATTCCTGTCGCGCTCAGCCATGGTGCGAGTAGCGCCGTCGCCAGCTCTCGATCGAAAAGCTCGTTGCCCGCCGGCACCGGCGTGTGGATGGTGAAGACGGCATCCCGGCCGACGCGACACAGCGCCTCGGCGGGATTGAGTGTGGGCTCGCCGCTGAGCAATTCCCGAGCGCGCTCCAGCAGCAGGAATGCCGAATGCCCCTCGTTGAGGTGCCAGGCCGCAGGTTCGATCCCGAGGGCCCGCAGTGCTCGGACTCCGCCGACCCCCAGGATCAGTTCCTGGCAGATCCGCATCTCGCGGCCGCGGACGTAGAGGATGTGGGTGATCGGGCGATCCGCGCCGTCGTTCCCGGGCACGTCGGTGTCGAGCAGCAGCAGTGGGACGCGCCCGATCTGGGCCACCCAGACCGCGGCGAAGACCTTGCGCCCCGGAAGCTCGACGCTCACCTGCAGCGCCGAGCCGTCCCGTCCGCGCGCCCGGCGCAGCGGCAGCATGGCCGGGTCGAGGTCGGGCTGGGCGTGCTCCTGGTGCCCATCGGCGTCGATCTGCTGCCGGAAGTAGCCGCGACGGTACAGGAGCCCCACCGCCACGAAGGGGACCGCCGCATCGGATGCCGACTTGCAGTGATCGCCGGCCAGGATGCCGAGTCCACCGGAGTAGATCTGCATCGACTCGTGGAGGCCGAACTCGGCGCAGAAGTACGCGACTGGGCCGCGCAACTCCGCAGCCGGATCGGTGCTGGTCGCGCGGCGATACCATGAGTCGGAGCCGTTGCGCAGGTAGCGATCGAACTCGTCGAGCAGGCGGCTGGCATCAACCATGAAGTCCTCGTCGGCGACCAGCTCTGACCAGCGGCCCGGCGGGACCGCGGCGAGCACCGGGATCGGGCTCCGATGGCGGGACCAGGCGGCCGAGTCGATCCGCGCAAAGAGGGCACCCGCCCGGGGATTCCAGCTCCACCACAGGTTGTATGCCAGCTCGCGAAGCCCCTCGAGGCCCGGTGGCAGGAGAAAGTCATGGCCGGGCAAGGTCGGCACGAGGATGGGGCTGCTCATCGAGGGCCGATGATACCGGTCAGGATCGCCGTCGCGCCGCGCGCCGCGTACCATTGGATGCAACGTGATCGATGGCTACACGGTCCAGGAGGCGGCCTCGGTTCTCGGCGTCCCGGAAGGGCGCGTCTGGGAGCTCCTGGCACGTGGCGTGATCTCTGGGACCCCCGTAGGCGACTCGATGCGGGTCCACCTCAGGGCTCGGGCGGAGCCGATGGTCGCGACCCACGAGCCGCCACCTCGGTCAAACGGCAACGGTGGCTCCAACGCTGGCTCGGAGGCGAGCGCCTTTCGGGAGCTGTTGACCGAGTTTCGCAACCTGACCGAGCGGTACGGCCAGGCCCTGCTGGCTCTCGGCGAGGCGCGCGGCGAAGTGGCGGGACTCCGGTCCCGCGTCGAGCTGCTGGAGTCTCGGCTGGACCTGCGACTCCCCGCCGAGGCCGCGCCAGCGCCGGTTGCCTGGACCGCACCCGAACCGGACATCGAAGCGCCGGCGCTGACCCCCGCCGAAGAGCGGTCGGGAAGGCAGCGCACCCGAAAGCCTCCGGCCAGGAAGTTGAAGTCGTCGTCGGCGGCCACGCCGCCGAAGGGGCCCGGACGACGCGCCACGGTGGCGGGTATCGCCGAAGCGCTCGCGCGCGCCGAGGACCCCTCGCCGGCCGAACTGCCCCGGCGCAGTGTTCAGCCGCCACCGCCGGTCGCACCGCCAGCGCCCGCCGCCGTATCCCCATACAGCACCGAGGTCGTGGAGCCGGACTGGTTCGCCGACGGCGACTTCGCCTGGCTGGACGCCGCGGAGCACGCGGAACCCGAGCCACCGTTTCAGGAACCTGCGGCGGTCGCGGAACTCGACGCTGGAGCCGACGCAGAACTAGCCGAAATCGAGGCACATGTGGTGGCCGAGGAGCTTGCGGTCGCCGAGTTGGAGTCGGCGCCGGGCGGCTATCCGGAGTCGCCACCATCGCCGGCGCTGACCCTCACCGACGAGGAGCTGGCCCAGCTGGCGTCCGATGAAGGGTGGGGCGCCAGCGAGGTCGAGGCAATCCGCAACATGATCGGCAGCGAGGTCGCGCCACTGCCGATCGAGCTCCCCGGCAGCGATGAGCTGGACGCCGCCATGGCGGCCCTCGAAGCGACGCCGCGTGAAGAGCAGTGGTCGAAGCCATCGCACGAGACTGAGCCGGTGGACGTCCCGGTCGAGACGATCAGCCGGCCCGAGCCCGTGTCGCTGCCCATCGTGTCGCCACCTGCCGCGCCAACGCCGCGCGCGACCTCGAACGAGCCCGCCTGGCTGCGTCGCCGCCGAGGGCCTGCGGCGACCGCCTTCCGCGCGCTCCGTCGCCTGCTCCCGGGCTAGTGGCCCGTGGGCAACCGATCCAGCGGCACGCGACTTCCCGGACTTGGCCCCCGCGGCGAAGGCTGGGTGATCGGGCAGTTTCTGCTTCTCGGCCTGATCACGGTCTTTGGCGTGCAGCACATTCATTTCCTGACGCTCAATGGAGCCCTCGAGCAGGTGGTCCTGGCGGCCGGGGTGGCGGAGCTGGCGATCGGCGCCTGGGCGTTGCTCAGCGCCTTCCGTGAGCTGGGCCCGAACCTGACCCCGCTGCCGCGGCCGTCCGAGCGCAGCAGCCTGGTGCGCAGCGGGATCTACGCGCGAGTTCGCCACCCGATCTATGCGGGGTTGATGCTGGCCGGCATCGGCTGGGCGACCGCGACGCGCAGCCCGCCGGCATTCGCGGCCGCAGTCGTGCTGTGCCTGTTCTTGGACGCCAAGGCGCGCCGGGAGGAGGCGTGGCTGCTCGACCGATACCCCGACTACGCCGCGTACCGGCTCGGGACCAGGCGCTTTCTGCCGGGGGTCTACTGACCCCGTCGGATCGAGCGTCCCCCGCTGCTACAGTTAGCCGCGCCCTTGTTGCGAAAGGAGTTGCACCATGGCCAAGCTGATCGCATTCATGTCGATGTCTCTCGACGGGTACGTCGCCGACCGCAACGATGGGGTCGCCGAAGTGTTCGACTGGTACTTCTCCGGCGACGTCGAGGTCCCCATGCCGATCCCGACACCGGACTTGACGTTCCACGTCTCGGCGCCGAGCGCCGACCACCTGAGGGGCTTGATGGCCGAGGTCGGCGCCTTCCTCACCGGTCGGCGCACATTCGATCGCGCCGACGGCTGGGACGGGCAGCACGCGTGGGATGTGCCCGCTTTCGTCGTCACCCACCACCTGCCCGACGGCTGGCCACGGCCCGGCTCGACAGTCCAGTTCGTCACCGATGGCATCGAAAGCGCCGTTGCTCGAGCCAAATCGGCTGCCCGCCCGAAGTCCGTGGCAGTACACGGCGCCCAAACGATCCAGCAGTGCCTGGACGCCGGGCTGCTCGACGAGATCCACATCGATCTGGCTGCCGTGTTGCTAGGCGCAGGAGTGCGGCTGTTCGACCACCTCGCGAACACACCGGTCGTCCTCGGGAATCCGACAGTCGTCACCGGTGTGGGTGTCACGCATCTGCGATATCCCGTGCACACGTTGTAAACCAAGTGGGTGACCCGGTCGCCTGGCACGATCGTGGTCGGGTTCTCTAGCCGCAGCGGCTCGGCCAGGCCGCCGGTGGCGAAGAACCGGCGACCGGAGCCGAAGACCACGGCCGCACGCTCCGTGAGCTCCGGTCGCCGACATCCGCGGGGGAGGCCTGTTCTGGTGTCCGATCGCCCAGGCATCGAAGGCCGCTCATTCAAACTTGAGGCTTCGTACTGTCGCCCGGGTATCACTCTCAGCGTTGCGAGGTCGCATCGCGAAGTCGAAGTGCTTGAACCGGACCAGGTTGCGTGCGGCTTGCGGCCGTCGGGGCCGAACCGGTGGCGTGGGCCGAGCGGGACGTCTTGACCATCGAAGTTCGCCAGTCCGGCAAGGCGCCGTCCGTCGTTGGAACGGTTAGTGGATCCAATGCCCGGCTTACTGCTCTACCAGCCAACGGACTGAAGGAGCTGCTCAGACAGCACGCGAGGCAGTGCGGCCGGCCGCGCGTCAGCCAGTTACCAGTAAAAAGGAGGTCATCATGACTCACATATCAACCACCACCGCGGCGGTCGGTACACAATGAACGCCCCCGCCTTAATCACCATCACACCAGTCCGCGTTGCCGACCTGCTCGCCGAGGGCGAGCGGATGCCGGTCTACGTCCACGTGATCGACCATCCCGATGCGCGCGTGCTGGTCGACACCGGCATGACGGAGCTGCACCCGGCGGTGGCCGACCTCGATCCCCGCCTCCGTCCACTGAGCAAGCATGACTTCGACCTCGCCGGCATCGACATCGTCGTCAACACACACCTGCACTTCGACCACTGCGGCGGCAACCACCTCTTCGCCGACAGGCCGATCTACGTTCAGCGTCGGGAGCTCGACGACGCGCGCAGCGAGGACGACCACACCATTCGCGAGTGGGTCGAGGCGCCCGGCGTGCGGTACGTTCCGGTCGACGGCGAGCTCGAGCTGCTTCCCGGGCTCCGGCTCGTCCCGGCGCCGGGCCACACACGCGGCATGCAGGTGGTCGTCGTCGAGACTGGCGGGCGTCCGGTCGTCGTCGGCGGCGACGTGGCGATTTGGTTCGGCGAGCTCGACGAGCCGCATACCGAAGGCCAGCTGCGGGTGCGCGCGCTCGACCCCGAGCTGGTCTGGCTCGCGCACGAGCACGAGCCGTGGCGACCCCGCACCGTCTAAGGCATCACGCCGGCGCTCTCTGGGCCTCCCGGGTTCCCGCGCCCATCATTCTCGTCTTCTTCGACAAGACTCCTCATCGCATGCGACTCGACGACTCAACGAGCTGCCCCCGATCACAAGGATCGATCCAGCCCGCGGGCGAGCCGTTCAAAGCGTGGCCGGCGGTGTGTCGACTCCGCGCACAAGAACTGCTTGACGGACCCGCGATGAACCGGGAACCCAAGCAGATGCACGACCTCCTGGTGAATATCGACGAAGCGCATCGGAGCCTGTGAACGATGCAAGATCTGCAATGGACCTGGTCCGTTACGGTCACACGGCCACGCTGCTTCTCGATGGCACGGTGCTCGTGGCTGGCGGCTTCGACGGCAGCGGCGGCGTGCTGACCTCAGCCGAGCTGTACGACCCTCGCACCGAGACCTGATCTGCGGCTCGGGCTCCTCCCATACCCACACGTCCCACGCCGCGCAGCCATCCTTTGGGCGCCCCGCTTGACACGGGATCCTTCGCATCGGCATAATAGTTCGTGTGACACGAAATATTAGCGCGCCGCAAACTGTTGCCGTCGAGCTGATGGACGAACTCGAGCCGATCATCGCAGGCGAGCGGGCTGCCATCGCGGAACGTTGCCACGCCCGATCGATCAGCATGTCGCACCTCCACCTGATGACCTTCCTTGAGGCGCACGGGCCGCTGCCGATGAGCCGCGTCGCGGAGCTGCTCGGCTCCGGGCTGCCGACCGCCACGGGGCTCGTGTCCCGGATGGAGGAGCGCGGCCTGGTGGCGCGGGTCCACGACACCGAGGACCGCCGGGTCGTCATCCTCAGCCTCACCGAAGCAGGTGCCGCCGAGCTGCGCGAACTCAACATTTCCCGCCGCCAGCGCATGGCGCGCGCACTCACCCACCTGGACGAAGAGCAGCGCAGTCAGCTGCTCCGCTCAATGCAGGCGCTGCGCGCCGCATTCGAGCGCATGCATGCAGAAGGAGTCACCGAATGAGCGTGGCCAGCCGAGCCCCGGACGACGCCCCGGTCCACGTTGACCCGCGGGCGCGGACCGAGATCCTCATCGCGATCCTGCTGGCGATGTTCCTGTCCGCGCTGGACCAGACGATCGTGGGTACCGCGCTGCCGACGATCATGACCCAGCTACACGGCAACGACTACTACACCTGGGTGGTCACCATCTACCTGCTGACCGCCACCATCAGCGGTCCGATCTACGCCAAGCTCTCTGACCTGTTCGGACGACGGCCGATGGTCATGCTGGGCGTCAGCCTCTTCCTGATCGGCTCGGCGCTCTCCGGCCTGTCGCAGGAGGCATGGCAGCTGATCGCGGCACGGGGCCTGCAGGGCCTCGGCGCGGGCGCCATCTTCCCGATCGCGCTGGCCGTCATCGGCGACCTCTTCACGCCCGCCGAACGCGGCAAGTACCAGGGGCTCTTCGGCGCGGTCTTCGGGATCAGCGCGTTGATCGGGCCGGCGCTGGGCGGCTTCCTGACCGATAACGTCGGCTGGCACTGGATCTTCTTCGTGAACCTGCCGATCGGCGCGGTGGCGCTGGTCATCATCTGGCGCCTCCTGCCACCGATCAAACACCCGGAGCGAGCGCGCAGCATCGACTACCTGGGCAGCGCCGTCTTCGCCGCCGCCCTGGTGCCGATCCTCATCGGCCTCACCAACAAGCAGACGATGGACTGGACGAGCCTCGAAGTCGGCGGCCTCGTCCTGCTCGGTCTTGTCCTCTCGGCGGTCTTCGTGTGGGTCGAGTCGCGGGCCACCGAGCCGATCCTGCCGCTGAGTCTCTTCCGCAACCGATCGATCAGCGTCTCGCTGCTCGCGGTCTTCCTGGCGGGCTTCGGCTTCTTTGGCGCGATCATCTTCGTCCCGCGCTGGTTCCAGGTCGTGCTCGGGTCCAGCGCCACCGAGTCCGGCTACCAGATCCTGCCGCTCCTCGCTGGCCTCATCGTCAGCTCGGTCGTCTCGGGACAGATCATCAGCCGCACGGGTCGGTATCGCTGGATCATCATCGGTGCGATGGTCTTCCTGAGTGTCGGCCTGTTCCTCATGACGGGGCTGCGCGGCACAACCAGCCTCCCGCAGATGTGGTTCTGGATGGTCATTGCGGGCCTGGGCATCGGGCCCACGCTGGCGGCCTTTACGATCGTCGTCCAGAACGCCGCTCCCTTTGCCCAGCTCGGCGCCGCGACAGGCGCGCTCACCTTCTTCCGACAGGTCGGCGGGACGGTCGGCCTGGCGATCGGGGGCACGCTCTTCGGGTCGGCGCTGGTCACCGAGATCCCGACCCAGATGGCGAAGGCAGGGGTCCCGGCCGAGCTCACGCAGCAGTTCGCCTCGTCGGGAGCGGCGAGCCAGCTGGGTGGCGTCGGCGGGCTCGCGCAGGTGCTCGCGAGCGTCCCGGAGAAGTTCCGGGCGATGGTGGCCGCCGGACTCCACGAAGCGTTCAGCCTCGCGATTGCCAATGCGCTGTGGGTCAGCGTGGGCGCCGCGGTGGTTGCCCTGGTGGTGACAGCGATCGGGCTACCAGAGCTGCCGTTGCGGCGGCACCACGGTCCGGTCCCCGCCACGGCCCCGGCCGAAGGCGAAGGCTCCGAGCCGACCCCGATGGCTGCCCTGGAGTAGCCCCCGCGGCTACGATTCGGACGTGATCAGGTACGACCCGGCCACTTCGTTGGTGGTGGTGGATCTGCAGAACGACTTTGCGGATCCGGCAGGCAGCCTGTCGGTGGCCGGCGGGGAAGCGGTCGTGGCTCGCATCAACGACGAGATCCAGCGGGCCGTCGCCGCAGAGGCGCCGGTGATCTTCACCCAGGACTGGCACCCGGCATCGACGCCGCACTTCGCCAAGGACGGTGGAATCTGGCCGGTGCACTGCGTGGCCGACAGTTGGGGAGCCGAGCTGCACCCGGGCCTGGTGGTTGCCGGCCCGATCGTGCGCAAGGGGAGCCGCGGCGAGGATGGCTACTCCGGATTCTCCATGCGCGACGCCGCTGGCGACGAGCACGCCACCGATCTGGAGGCAATCCTCCGCGAACGGGCTGTGGGCAGGGTCGTGATCTGCGGCCTGGCGACCGACTACTGCGTGCGGGCCACGGTGCTCGATGCGGTACGGCTCGGGTTCGAAACGATTGTCCTCACCGATGCCATCGCAGCCGTCGACCTGGTGCCGGGCGATGGCGAGCGGGCACTCGCCGAGATGGTCGCTGCGGGCGCTCGAAGGGCCTAGCCGCTACCGCTGCCGGAGCGCCCAGCCGACGAGGCTGGCTCCGACCACCACCGCCACCGCGCCCCACACGATCCAGGTCCGGTCGCCGGTCATGAAACTGCCTGGCGCAAAGGGCAGGTTGAGGCCCTGGGCGATCCAGACCAGCCCGGCCAGGGCGACCAGCGCGCCGATCAGCGTGCCTCCGATTCGCATGCCCGCAGCATAGCGGCCGGACCGATTCTTGCCTCTTGCGCCCCAGAATCGGGCGCGTATACTCGCGCCAAATCGGGCCGTGGCAGAAGCGGCGCCAGCAGCCTTCCCTCCCCCTCCCACCACGTTGTCGTCGGCTCACGGGGTAGCGGCAAGACCCGTGGCCGGCGTTCGTCCAGCGATGTCGCCCGAGTAGTCAGTTCTATGTGGGAGGGTCGTTCGTGGCTTACACCGATCAGGTGCTCACCTGCGCGGATTGCGGAATCGATTTCGTGTTCTCCGCCTCTGAGCAGGAATTCTTCGCGCAGAAGGGATTCACCTCTGCGCCCAAGCGCTGCTCGTCCTGCCGCGCACAGCGACGCGCCACTGGCGGTGGTGGTGGCGGCTCCAGTTACGGCGCCAGCGGCGGCGGATACAGCGGGGGCGGCGGCTACAGCTCCGGTCCGCGCGAGATGTTCGACGCGGTCTGTGCTCGATGCAGCAAGGAGACGCAGGTTCCCTTCCGGCCAACCGGTGCTCGCCCGGTCTACTGCAGCGACTGCTTCCGGCTGATGCGCGGCTAGTCGCGTATCGGTCCTGTGCCTGGAGGCGGCGTCCCTTTGAGGGCGCCGCCTTCGTGTTTGCCCCGGGCGTCCCTATCATGGGTGCCAACATGAATGATCTCGAGCTGTGGACCGAGTTGGGGGCGCAGCTGCGGGTCGATTCGATCCGGTCCAGCTCGGTGGCAGGGTCTGGCCATCCAACCAGCTCGATGTCCGCGGCGGACCTGCTGGCGGTGCTGACGACGAAATACCTCCGCTACGACTTCGACCGACCGGCGGACGCGCACAATGACCACCTGATCTTCAGCAAGGGCCATGCCTCGCCGCTGCTGTACGCGATCTACAAGGCTGTCGGCGCGATCTCGGACGACGAGATGCTCACCTTCCGCAAGGAGGGGAGCCGCATGGAGGGGCACCCGACGCCGCTCCTGCCGTGGGTCGACGTGGCCACCGGATCGCTGGGCCAGGGGCTGCCGATCGCGGTCGGCGTGGCGCTCGCCGGCAAGCGACTCGACCGGCTGCCCTATCGGGTCTGGTGCCTGTGCGGCGACTCCGAGATGGCCGAGGGCTCGATCTGGGAGGCCTTCGAGGCCGCCTCGTTCCACGCGCTCGATAACCTCACCGCCATCGTCGACGTGAATCGGCTCGGGCAGACCGGCGAAACAATGTACGGCTGGGACCTCGACACCTACGCCCGTCGAGCGCGGGCATTCGGATGGCACGCCATTGCGGTCAATGGCCACGATCCGCCGGCGATCGACGCGGCGTATGCCGAGGCGCTGGCGACCAGCGGCCGACCTACCGTCATCCTGGCCCGCACCGAGAAGGGCCATGGCGTGGCCGCGGTGGCGAACAGGAATGGGTTCCACGGCAAGCCGCTGGCCGACCCCGAGGCGGCGATCGCGGAGCTGGGAGGGGTCCGCCACCTCACCGTCACGGTCGCCAAGCCGGACCGAGACGCGCTTCCACATGCGTTCGCCAAAAACGGCGAGCTCAAGCTGCCGGCCTACGAATTAGGCTCAAAGGAGGCGACCCGCAAGGCATACGGCGATGCGCTTGTAGCCATCGGCGATGCGCGGGGCGACGTGATCGCGCTCGACGGTGAGGTGGGTAACTCCACCTACTCCGAGCTCTTCGCCGCATCGCACCCGGATCGCTTCTTCCAGGTCTACATCGCGGAGCAGCAACTCGTGGCGACGGCGATCGGCCTCCAGGTGCGCGGCTGGAAACCGTTCGCCACCACCTTCGCCGCTTTCCTGTCGCGAGCCTATGACTTCGTGCGGATGGGCGCCATCAGCCGTGCCAACATCGCTTTGGTCGGATCGCACGCCGGGGTCAGCATCGGCGAGGATGGACCGTCGCAGATGGCCCTCGAGGACCTGGCATCGCTGCGGGCGGTGTACGGCAGCACGGTGCTGTACCCGTCGGACGCCAACCAGACGGCTGCCCTCGTGGCGCTCATGCCCGATCGGCCCGGGATCGTCTACCTGCGCACGACGCGCGAGAAGACGCCGGTCATCTACGCGGCGGGAGAGCGATTCGAGATCGGTGGCAGTCGAGTCGTTCGTGGGACCGATGCCGACCAGGTCACCCTGGTCGGGGCGGGCATCACGCTGCACCAGGCGATGGCCGCAGCTGTCCTGCTGGCCGAGCTGGGGATCAGCGCGCGGGTGATCGACTGCTATTCGATCAAGCCGATCGACGCGGAGACACTGCGCTCCGCGGCGCGCGAGACGGGCGCGCTCATCACCATCGAGGACCACTGGCCGGAGGGCGGGCTCGGCGATGCCGTTCTCGACGTCTTTGCGGCCGATCCGCTGCATCCACAGATCGTCAAGCTGGCGGTGCGCCATATGCCCGGCTCCGCGACCCCTTCAGAGCAGCTGTCGCTGGCCGGCATCGACGCGGCCACCATCGTCACTGCCGCCCGCAAGCTCGTACGGGAGACCCGCTCATGAACGCACTGCAGCGCCTGCACGCCGAGCAGGATCAGAGCCCCTGGATCGACTTCATCGACCGCCAGCTGATCAACGGCGGGCGGCTCGCCGAGCAGGTTGCGATGGGGATTCGCGGACTCACCAGCAACCCGACCATCTTCGCCAAGGCGATTGCCAGCGGCCAGTACGACGACCTCGTTCGGCGCGGGATCGCTCACGGGCACACCGACCGCGAGATCTTCGAGGCGATCGAGATCGCCGACGTGGGCGACGCGGCCGACATCCTGCGGGCTGTCTACGACCAGAGCGACGGTGCCGACGGGTTTGTCTCGATCGAGGTCGAGCCTGACCTGGCCGACGATACCCAGAAGACCATCGAGCGAGCCAGGTACCTGTGGGCGCAGCTCGGCCGGCCCAATGTCTTCGTCAAGATCCCGGCCACCCCCGCGGGCGTGCCGGCGGTTGAGGCGGCCATCGCCGAGGGGATCAACGTCAATATCACCCTGATGTTCAGCGTCGAGGTGTACCGCGAGGTGGCCCGCGCCTACCTGGCCGGTCTCCGACAGCGTGCAGAGCGTGGCGAGGACCTGTCGCGCGTCGCGTCGGTCGCCTCATTCTTCGTCAGCCGGGTCGACAGCAAGGTCGACAAGGCACTCGAGGCGATCGGCACGCCAGACGCGCTGGCCGCCCGAGGCAGAGCCGCGGTCGCCAACGCCAAGATGGCCTACGCCGCCTACCGGGAGATCTTCCACGGTCCCGAGTTCACCGATCTACGGGCCGCCGGGGCGCGGGTGCAGCGCTGCCTGTGGGCCAGCACCTCCACAAAGAACCCGTCCTACCGGGATGTCCTGTACGTCGAGGAGCTGATCGGTCCCGAAACGGTGAACACCCTGCCCACCGACACGATCAACGCCTTCCTGGACCACGGGACGGTGGCACGCACGCTCGACCAGGGGCTCGAGCAGGCGAAGATGGAGCTGGCTGCGGTCGAAGCCCAGGGGATCAGCATGACGACGGTCACCGACGAATTGATCAGCGAGGGAGTGAAGGCCTTCGGCGCGTCCTTCGACGACCTGATGGCCACGATCCAGGCCTACCGACGAGCCCTCGCTCCGGCGTGATCGACTCGATGCCCGCCGACTCGCCCCTGCGCCGCGCAGTCGAAGCTCGACTGGCGGCCTGGGAGGCTGAGCGCGTGGCGGAGCGGCTCTGGGCCGGCGACGGAACCCTGTGGGCGGCTTCGGGAGCTGCTCCCGACGAGTTGGGCGCATGGCTCGGCTGGCTCGACCTGCCGACCTCGATGCAGGGCCGCGCGCCGGAGCTGGAACGCCTCGCCCGCGAGGTGCGGGACGACGGGTACACGCGTGCCGCGGTGCTGGGGATGGGCGGCTCGAGCCTTGCCCCGGAGCTGTTCGCCCGACTCTTCGGCGACCCGCTGGGCGCGCCTCTCGCGGCCAGCGGGGGCCTGGAGTTGCGGGTCCTCGACTCGACGCACCCCGATGCGGTGCGGGGCTTCCAGCAATGGGCCGACGCGGCGCGGACCCTCTTCTGCGTCAGCAGCAAGTCCGGCACCACCACCGAGCCGAATGCGTTCCACGCCGCCATGTCGGCGCACGCCCCGGCGCTCGATTTCGTGGCGATCACCGATCCCGGCACCCCGCTGGCCGACCTCGCCCGCGCCCAGGGATTTCGGGCGATCCTCCATGGCGAGCCCTCGGTCGGTGGACGCTACAGCGCCCTGTCGGCGTTCGGGCTCTTCCCCGCGGCGTTGCACGGCGTGGACCTGGGTCGGCTGCTTGAGCGCGCACAGGAGATGGCCGATGCCTGCCGGCGGCCGGCTGCGACCAACCCGGCACTGCGCTTGGGCGCGATGCTCGGCGAGGCGGCCCTTCAGGGTCGCGACAAGCTCACCCTGCTGACCTCTCCACGGCTGGCGAGCTTTGCCGACTGGGCGGAGCAGCTGGTCGCGGAGAGCACGGGCAAGGCCGGGCGTGGCATCGTGCCGGTGGTCGGTGAGCCAATTGGCCACGCCGAGTCGTACGGCGCGGATCGCATCTTCGTGCTGTTGACGCTGACCGATGAGGCGCACCCGGAGCTCGACGCGCTGGCCGCGGAGCTGATGGCGGCGGGCCACCCGGTCGAGCAGATCGGGCTGAACGATCCGTATGACGTTGGCGCCGAGTTTGTGCGCTGGGAGGTGGCCACCGCGGCCGCCAGCATCGTCCTGTGGGTCAACCCCTTCGACCAGCCAAACGTCCAGCAGAGCAAGGACGCCACCCGCGCGCTCCTCGATGCGTATCGCCAGAGCGGCTCGCTGCCCGCCCCGGCGCCCTGGGTCGCCGAGCCGGGGATTTCGGCCTACCTCGACCCGGCGCCGCTCGGCGACGAACCCGTCAGTGTCGAAGGGGCCCTCCGTGCGCTGCTCGACTCCGCGCACACCGGCGACTACCTCGCGCTGCAGGCCTTCGTGCCGGACGATCAGCCGACCGCCGAGCGGCTCGCGCGCATGCGGGCGGCCATCAGGGATCGACGAGGGCTGGCCACCACGCTCGGCTTCGGCCCGCGCTTCCTGCACTCGACCGGCCAGCTGCACAAGGGCGGGCCGGCGAGCGGGATCTTCCTGCAGCTGACTGCCGATCCGCGGCGCGACCTGCCGATCCCGGGCTGGCCCGAAACCTTCGGCACCCTGATTGCTGCCCAGGCGATGGGCGATCTTGCCTCGCTGGAAAGGGTGCATCGCCGCGCGCTGCGGCTCCACATGAGCGATCCGGCGCACGGACTCGAGCGCGTGGAGGCGATGATCAACCGGACACTCGCGGAAACCACGGGCAGCTGATTTCAAGATGGGAGCCAAGATGCAGATCGGAATAGCTGGCCTGGGGCGCATCGGCGCCGGCATGGCGCGGCGCCTGGCGCGCAGCGGCCACCCGGTGGTCGCCTGGAATCGGACCACCTCGGTCACGACCGAACTGGCGGCCGAGCCGGAGAACGCCGGGGCCATCAGCGTCGCCAGGTCGCTCGAGGCGCTGGCGGCGCAGCTGACGGCGCCCCGTCACGTGCTGATCAGCGTCCCGTCGGGCGCGGCCACCGCCGAGCTGATCGAGGCGGTCGCCGCAATTCTGGCCCCCGGCGACGTGATCGTAGACGCCGGCAACAGCAATTTCCACGACTCCCAGCAACGCGCCGCCGCGTTGGCGTCGCGGGGGCTCGACTTTCTTGACATGGGGGTCAGCGGCGGCATCTGGGGGCTGCAGGTCGGCTTCTGCGCGATGGTCGGAGGCAGGCGCGAGGTCTTCGAACGTCTCGAGCCGGCGATCGTTTCGCTGGCCCCCGACGATGGCTATCTCTACTGCGGCCCGGCCGGGGCCGGACACTACGTCAAGATGGTTCACAACGGCATCGAATACGGGCTGATGCAGGCCTACGGGGAAGGGTTCGACATCCTGCACGCGTCGGAGTTCGACCTTGATCTGGCTGCGGTCGCCCGGATGTGGAACCACGGATCGGTCATTCGCTCGTGGCTCCTGGAGCTGGCCGGCGATGCCTTCGCGAAGGAGGGGAGCGACCTCGAGGGCATTCGCGGCTGGGTCGCCGACTCCGGCGAGGGGCGCTGGACCGTGGCGGAGGCGATCGAGCACGACGTCCCGGCCCCGATCATCACGCTTGCCCTTCTTCAGCGGCTGCGCAGCCGGCGTGACCCCGACAGCTTCAGCGATCGGGTGCTGGCCGCTCTGCGCAACGAATTCGGGGGACACCCGGTCAAGCCATCCAGCGACGGCTCGTAGATCAGACCATGGTAAAAGGGGACGGGAGCACCTCGGTCACAGCTCCGAACCCGCTGCGCGAGGGGCTGCGGCTGGAACGGATTCCGGAACCGTGCACGATGGTCATCATCGGCGCGACCGGAGACCTCACCGAACGCAAGCTGGCGCCGGCCCTCTACAACCTGATGCTCGGCGGGTTTCTACCTCCGGAGTTCACCGTGGTCGGCTTCGCGCGGCGTGACCTGTCCGACGATGCGTTCCGCGAGCATCTTCACGCGGCCGTGGACGAGTACAGCCGCAACCGGCCTGCCAAGCCTTCGATCTGGCAATCGTTCGCGAGAACGGTCGAGTATCACCGCGGCGAGTTCCATGACCCGGCGTCGTTTTCTGCGCTGGCCAAGCGCCTTGCGCGCATCGACCGGGACCGGGGAACCGCGGGCAATCGGCTCTTCTACCTGGCTGTCCCGCCGGCCCTCCATCCAGAGATCGTGCGCCAGCTGGGTGCTGCAGGGCTGGCGGCCACCGGCGAGCGCCGCGGCGCCAGGCGCAGAGGCTGGACGCGGGTCGTCGTCGAGAAGCCGTTCGGCGCCGATCTCAGCACCGCCCGTCAGCTGACCCGCGAGATCCGCGAGATCTTCGACGAGGAGCAGATCTACCGGATCGACCACTACCTGGGCAAGGAGACGGTTCAGAACCTGGCCGTCTTCCGCTTTGGCAACGGCCTGTTCGAGCCGATCTGGAACCGGCGCTACATCGACTCGGTACAGATCACGGTGGCCGAGACGGTCGGCATCGAGGGGCGTGGTGAGTTCTACGACCAAACCGGTGCGCTGCGCGACATCGTCCAGAATCACGCGCTGCAGCTGCTCGCGGTCTTCGCCATGGAGCCGCCGATCGAATTTCGGGCATCCGATCTGCGCGACGAGAAGCTCAAGGTCCTGCGCGCGGTCAAGCCCATGACCCGCCGAGAGGTAGCCGAAAGCACGGTGCGCGGGCAATACCGGGCTGGCTGGGTCGCCGGAGAGCAGGTTCGCGCCTATCGTCAGGAGCCGGAGGTGGCGCCCGACTCGCAACGCGAGACGTACGCCGCCCTGAAGCTCGCGATCCAATCCTGGCGCTGGGCGGGCGTGCCCTTCTACCTGCGCACCGGCAAGGCCATGGCGGCGCGTGCGACCGAGATCGCGGTGCAGTTCAAGCAGGCTCCCCTGGCCCTCTTCGAACGTGCCGGCACGCCCCCGATGGACCCCAACGTGCTCGCCATCCGGATCCAGCCCGACGAGGGGATCCTGTTGCGCTTCGGGGCCAAGGTGCCCGGGCCCGGACTGCAGATTCGCGGGGTGAACATGGACTTCCGCTACGGATCGAGCTTCGCGGTCGATTCGCCCGATGCCTATGAGACCCTGATCCTGGACTGCATGATCGGCGACGCCTCGCTCTTCACCCGGGCCGATGAGGTCGAGCGGGCGTGGGAGATCCTGGATCCCATCCTGGCCGCCTGGGAGTGCGGTGAAGGTGGCGCGCTGCAGTTCTACGAGGCCGGCAGCTGGGGTCCGGAGGCCGCCGACAAGCTACTCGAGCGCGACGGGCGCACCTGGCGACACCCGTGAGCGGTCCGCGGGCGACCAGGCTGGCGGTGGAGCTGCATCGCCAGCTGATGCGGTTCGGAGCGGCGGAGACGCTGGTTGCCGCGCCGTGGGTCGAGCGAGGAACCACGGTGAGCCGCGTGGCCGGGCACCTCGGAGACCTGTGGTCGAGCCCCGGTCAACTCGGGGAGCCGCTGGTCGTTGAGAAGGGGCTGCCCCATGCTCGCGCGTCGGTCCTCAACCTCATCATCACAGTCCCGGATCCAGCGGCCGCGGAACGGGTCGTCGCGACCATGCGAGGGCTCGGATTTCGTCATCCATCACGGGTCATCGTCCTGGCAGCCGATCGGTCGGCGGAGGGACCGCCCCTGGACGCCGCGGTCACCGCTCATTGCCATGACGGACGAGACGGGGGCGACCAGGTCTGCTATGACGTGGTGGTCCTGACGGTTCGCGGGGAGGCCGCGGAGCACCTTGCGGGCTTCGTCGCGCCGCTCCTGATCCACGACCTGCCGACGCACGTGTGGTGGCCCGGCGATCCGCCGTTCGGCGATCCGATCTTTGATCAGCTCGTCGAGATGAGCGACCGGGTCATCGTCGACGGCAGCGACTTCACCGACCTGCTGCTCGGCTTCCGTCGCCTCAGCACGCTTCGCCGCCGAAGCGGGGTGGGCGATCTCGCCTGGCGGCGGTTGGGCTGGTGGCAGGAGCTCACGGCACAGTTTTTTGACGGGCCACGCTTCCGGCGCTACCTGCCCAACCTCAATCGGCTCGTGATTCGCTACGCGGTTGCGCCGGAAGACGGCCGCCCCGGTCCCGCCAGCCGACCAGATGGTGCCGACGTGGCTCCCGGGGTGAGCTCGCCGCTTGCGGCCCCGATCCTCTACGCCGGCTGGATTGCCTCGCGGCTGACGTGGCGGCGCCACGCGACCAGCCTGCCGCTCGGTCTCGATGGGATGCGGCTGGTGCTGGAGGGACTGCACGAGATGGTTGACCTGCGGCTTGAACCGGTGGTCAGCGCCGTGGATCTTCCCGGCGAGCTCGTGTCGGTGCGACTCGCGGCGCGGGGGGAGATGGGCGCTGCCGAGTTCATCATCGACCGCACGGGCGAGGAGGCGGCCGTCGCCACGAATGCGGATGGCATGACCGCGCTGCTGCGCCGGGTGCCGATGGAGCAGCAGACGGAATCGGAGCTGCTGGCCACCGACCTCGTCACGGACCGCCACGATCTCACCTACGAGGCGGCACTGCGTGCCGCGGCGATCTTCCTCGACGCGGCACGGTCGAGCCAGGCGAATTGAGTCGCCAGTTCGTGATCTTGGCCAACCCGTCAGCCGTCGCAGCGGCGACCGCCGACCGGGTGGTGGCCGCCGCTCGGAACGCGATCCGGCGCCGCGGCGTATTCCGCATCGCGCTGTCGGGCGGGACGACGCCATTGCTGGCGTACCCGCTGCTGCTCGCTGCGCCGCGGGTCGACGCCGTGGACTGGTCGCTGGTCGAATTCTTCTGGGCGGACGAGCGCGCCGTCGCGCCCGCCGATCGCGACTCCAACTACAACGCCGCGCTGGGACTCTTCCTGTCTGACCTGCCTGGCGCTCGGTTGAGCGCGGTGCATCGCATGCAGGCAGATCGGCCCGATCTCGACGACGCTGCGCGCGACTACCAGGTTGAGATGGCGGGCGTATTTGGCATCCGCGGCGATGGGCCCGCGGTCCCAGTCTTCGACCTGGTCTGGTTGGGGATGGGCCGTGACGGCCACACGGCGTCACTCTTCCCCGGATCGACCGCCCTGGCCGAGCGGAGCCGCTGGGTGATCGGCACCTCGACGCCGGCCCCGGTAACCTGGCGGATGACCCTCACCTACCCCGTCCTGAATGCCGCGCGCCTGGCGCTCTTCCAGGTGTGCGGAACCGAGAAGGCCGTCGCGTTCGGATCCGTGCGTGCCGGTTCGCGCGAAGCGCCGGCGGCGGCGGTTCAGGCGCGGCAGACGCTGTGGATCGCGGATCGAGCGGCGGCCGGTGGTGGGGAGCCACCCGCGTGAGCCAGTGGACGTGGCTGATCGGCGCACTTGCGGCCGGAGCCGGCGCGAACATGCTCGCCCTGCCGGCCTGGAGGAGTTGGCAGGCACGCCGGCGTCGCGACCTGAACGCCGAGCGCTACCTCGCCTGGCGGGGGCGGGCCGACCGCCGGCCCGTGGACGATTCGCTGACCAAAGCGGAGCGCAGGCGGCTCTGGATCGGCGCAGCGCTCGGGGCCGTCGCCCTGTTCTGCCTGGTTGGCTTCTTCAGCTACCGCTGAGCCGATGCGCGTCGAGCTGCTCTACTGGGACGTTGATCCGCACTATATGACTGCCCGCCAGCGCCTCGTTGAAGTGCTGACCGAGGACGCGTTTGAGACGCCTATCCAGATGATCGCGGTCAGCTCGCTCGACGATGCCGAATTGCTCGACTTCCGCGGCTCGCCGACCATCCGGATCGACGGCATCGACATCCACCCCGAGCCACCTGACGAGATCGGTCTCACCCTGCGCGCCTATCCGACCGATGACGGGACCCCCGGCGCGGAGCAGCCGGTCCCTTCCCGGACCCTCATTCGCCAGGCGGTGGAACGCGCGCGCGGCTGGGGACACGGCCGCGTGCGCCAGCTCTGATCCGCTAGACTCGGCCGACCATGGACCTCGCAGCATGAGCGGCAGCAAGCGCCCCAGCACCTCCAGCCTGCGAAGGTTCATCAGCTCGCGCCCGTACATCGCCATCCCCGAGTTGCGTCGACGCTTCGAGCTGGGCGATCCCGATGCGATGTGGTGCCTCAAGCGGGGCAGCACGATCGCCTGGGTCGGTCTTCCTGAGCGTGAGGCGAGCAAGGTCGAGGAGCTCTGGCAGCGGGACGAGATCGGGCTGGAGCTCTCGGTCGAGGTGCGCGCGTCGGTCGTGGTCGGGATCTACCCGATGCGGATCTCCCGGTATCTCGCCGACGGGTTCGGCGGAAACGGGGCGAACGGCGCCTTTCATGCCGCACCTTCCCTGGTGCCTTCTCCGAACCCCGCAAGCGTCGTCACCGCAATCGCGCCGCCGCCCGTCTCGGTAGAGTGAAGGTCGTTCTCCTCGGCCGAGATCTGATCATCGCGTCGCGGATCTTCGAGGCCGGCGCCCGGGCAGGCGCAGAAGTGCAGCGCGTGGACGACCCGGCCAATCTGCCTGCGCCAGACGAGGTGCGACTGCTGCTCGTCGACTGGGGAGACCGCGGGCCCGATTGGGGCGAGCAGATCAGGAAGTGGCGCGCTGCCGCATCCACGGCTCGACCGAAGGTGCTGCTCTTCGGGCCGCACGTCGACCTCTCTGCGCACGCCGCCGCCAGAGCCTCCGGACTCGGACCGATGCGGGCGCGCTCTTGGCTCGTCGCGGACATTGCGAGCCTGTTTGACTGATCGTGACCGCCAACGGGCCACTTCGCCCGGCCCTGATCAGTGTCGAACGGTGGTGACCTGCCCCTCGGGGGTGTCGCGGACCTCGACGCCCATTGACGCCAGCTCTTCGCGCAGCGCGTCGGAGGTCGCGAAGTCCCGGGCCTGACGCGCCTGCGCGCGCCGTTCGAGCAGCGCGGCGGCGCCCCCCGGCAGGCCGAGCGCCTGGTCGGGCTCCACGTCAAGATCCAGACCAAGGACGCGGTCGAAATCGAGCAGGAGTGCGCGGCGCTGCCCGTTCGCGAGGTCGTCGGCGCCTGCCACTGCATGGGCGATGGCGACCGCGGCCGGCATCGCAAGGTCGTCGCTGATCGCCTCGGCGAAGCGCGCCCGATAGCCCGCCATCGGTTCGGCGGAAAGGTCGACCGCTTTCTCATCGGTTCCGGCGCCTGTGATGGCTCGACGCAGCCGACGGAGCCCGGCGGCCGCCGCATGCATGGCCGGTTCCGTGAAATCGAGCTTCGAACGGTAGTGCGCGGTCAACGCCAGGTACCGGAAATCGAGCGGCGTGAAGCCCTTGGAGGGGAGCTCGCTGACCCGGATGATGTTGCCTGCGCTCTTGGCCATCTTGGCGTCCGCCAGGGTAAGGAATTCGCCGTGCATCCAGATGTTCACCACCGGGTGCCCGGTCACCGCCTCGCTCTGCGCGATCTCGTCCTCGTGGTGCGGGAACTTCAGATCGATTCCTCCGGTGTGGATGTCGAAGCGCTCGCCCAGGTACTCCATGCTCATCGCCGAGCACTCGATATGCCAGCCGGGGAACCCCTCCCCCCACGGTGACGGCCACTTCATGAGGCGACCGCCATCGGCCTTCTTCCAGAGCGCGAAGTCGGCGGGGTCGCGCTTGTCGGACTCGACCTCGACGCGGAAGCCGGCCTGCGTCCCCTCCACGCGATGGCCGGACAGCTTCCCGTAGCCGGGGAACGAGGAGACGTCGAAGTAGACGGTCCCGGCCACTTCGTAGGCATGTCCGCTCGCGATCAACTGTTCGGTCAGGGTCAGCATCTGGCCGATGTGATCGGTCGCCTTGGGAAGCACGTCGGGAGGCCGAATATTGAGCAGGGCCTCGTCTTCCAGCCAGGCAGCGGTGTAGAACTCGGCGATCTCGATGGGGCTCTTCCCCTCCTCCAGCGCCGCGATCAGCATGCGGTCCTCGCCGGTATCGGTCTCGTCATTCCGCATGTGGCCGACGTCGGTGATGTTCTTGACGTAGAAGACCTCGTAGCCGAGGTACTCGAGGGTGCGGCGCAGCAGGTCCCCGAACAGGTAGGTCCGCAGGTTGCCGATGTGCGCGTAGCGGTAGACGGTGCTGCCGCAGGTGTAGATCGTCACGCGGCCCGGCGACACCGTCTCGAGGGTCTCGACCCGGCGGTTCAGCGTGTTGTAGAGGTGGACCGGCTGCATGCTCGTCCTGCTGGCTGCCTAGCGGTACGTCGTGCCGGCCAGGTACCTCAGGCCGGAATCTGGCTGGATGGTGACCACGCGATGGCCGGGGCCGACGCGTGCAGCGACCGCAAGAGCGGCAGTGAGGTTTGCTCCGAACGAGACCCCGGAGAAGATCCCCTCCATCCGCGCCCCTCGGCGTGCCATCGCCATCGCTTCTTCGGTGGGGACGGCGATGACCTCGTCGAAATCGTCGCGGGTCAGCAGCGGCGGCCAGAAGCCGATCCCGCCACCCTCGATCCCATGCGTACCCGCACGCCCTTCGGACAGGAACGGCGACTCGGCCGGCTCGACCGCGGCCCGATGCAGAGAGGGCCAGGCGCGACGCAGCTCGCCCGAGGTGCCCTTGAAGCAGCCGGCGGTACCGACGTACAGGACGAACGCGTCCGCCCCCTCGGGGAGCTGCTCGACGATCTCGCGGGCCAGCCCGGCGTACCCGGCCAACATGTCGGTGTTGTTCAGCTGGTCGGTGGCAAAGCCGCCGGTCTCCGCCACGATCTCCTTCACCCGGGCGATCATCCGGCTGACGAGCCCCGACACAATGCCCTCCGGCGAGAGGACGAGCTCCACCTCCGCACCCAGGGCACGCATGGTCTTGATTTTCTCCTGCGCGAACGCGTCCGAGCTGACGATACGCAGCGGGTAGCCCTTCAGCGCGCAGACCAGCGCCAGGCTCGAGCCGGTGCTGCCGCCGGTGTACTCGACCACGGTCTGGCCGGGTTGGAGCCGCCCATCCCGTTCGGCCCCTTCGATCATGGCCAGCGCCATGCGGTCCTTGTACGAGCCGGTGGGGTTGTTCGCCTCGAGCTTGACCCAGACCTCGCCCATCTCCGGCGTGGCCAGGCGTTCCAGGCGAACGATGGGTGTGTGCCCGATGGTGTTGAGCAACGCGTGCCGGAGGGACATTGGCCGATTCTAGGGGCGCGGCACCCCGCGCGCCGGAGCGCTCGGCGGAGAGTCCCCCTGGGCGGCCGCCGAATCGTCCTCGGACGACTTTGCGGACTCCTTGCGGGCCTCGCGCAGGGCGGCGTGGTCGATCCCGCCGAAGCGCGGCAGGTCGTTGATGCTGGTGGTGCGTGCCAGCCGCTCGGTCATCTTGCCCAGGACAAGGTGACTGAATTCGGGGATCGCCATCAGCAGGCGCAGGGTGTCGACGGGCACCTCCAGCAGCGCGGTGTCCTGCTCCGCCACGACGTCGGCCGTCCGAGGGCTGCCGGTCAAGGCGGCGATCTCGCCGAAGAGGTCGCCGGCTCCCATGCTCGAGAGGGCCCGGTATTCGCCCTCACCCGAGGTTTGTCCGGCCACCGCACGCCCGGCCAGGATGAAGTAGGCCGACTCGCCGGAGTCGCCGGCGCGGGTGATAGCACTGCCCGCCACTGCTTCGCGCACCCGGGCGTTCAGCACGAGCGATTCGCGATCGCGCGGTGTCAGGCCCGAGAGCGCGGGCACATAGCTGCCCAGCAGGTCGAGGTCAGTGACGACGACGGGTCGCCCCGCCGCCATGCCGGGGGCCGAAGCCGCGCCGCGCAGCAGGCTCATGGCGCGCCGCCATTCAGCTGCAGGCTGCCCGAGTCCCGGCAGGAAGCCCGCCACGAAGCCTGCCACGATGACCGCCGCGCCGCCAAGCACGAACATGATCCGGACGTCAAACAGATCGGCCAGGCCGGCGATCCCCATGCCGGCCAGGTAGACCACGTCGCGGAGGACATAGGTGGTCGAGAAGACCCGCCCGCGCATCTCGCGTGGGGTGTTTCGCTGGTTGATCAGGCGGACGGCCACGAACGAGGGGGCATTGGCCGCGCCCGACAGCGAGATGAGGAAGATTGCCCACCAGACCGAGGTCTGCAGCGCATAGACAACGGTCAGCGCTCCCATGACGAGGTAGCTGATCACCAGCCATTGCCCCTCTCGCAGCCGATCGGCCAGGCGCGCCATGTAGAGGCTGCCGATCACGAAGCCGACCGACGTCAGCCCCTCCTGCAGCCCGTACTCGAACTCCGTGGCGTTGAGGGCTCGCAGCGCGAACGGCAGCAGCAGCACGTTGGTCATGCCGAACGCGATGAGGACCGGGACCCTGACCAGGTTCGAGGAGCGCAGGATCGGGGTGGCCGCGATGAAGCGCGCGCCGGAGCCGATGTCCCTGATGAGGGCGCCGATGGTCGTGTGCTCGGCGGCCTGCATTGGCGTCACGTGCACCAGGCTGATCATGGTGGCCGAGAACAGGAAGGTGGCCGCATCGATGATGAAGATCAGGCTGATCGATCCGGTGGTCGCGAGGAAGCCGGCCGCTGCGAAGCCGATCGCGGTCGAGCCGAACTGGGCGATGGCCATGATCGCGTTGGCGGCCCCCAGCTCTTCCTCGCTGGCGATCTCCGGGAGGACGCTCTCATTGGCCGGCGCGAAGAACTGGGTGACCGAGGCCGAGGCCATCACGATCACGTACAGCCAGATGATGTCCACGCTGATCAGGAACGGGATGGTGGCCACCATCCCTGCCCGGACCAGGTCGGAGGCGACCATGATCTTCTTGCGGTCGACTCGGTCGACCACCACGCCGGCGACCAGGCCGAAGATCAGGGTCGGCACAGCGGTGGCCATCAGCATCAGGCCGACGTTGAGGACTGAATGGGTCCGCTCGAAGATGATGATGCCCGCCGTCAGGCTGGTCAGGGCATCGCCGATGGTGGAAACCAGCTGAGCGGTCCACAGCCGCACGAAACGGCGGTTACGGAGGACCGCGTAGGGCGATGGTTGCGCCGGGAGCGTTGCAGCCGACACGGATTCCTCCAGATGGATCGCGACATTGTGGCATCCGGTGTCTACCATCCGTGGCATGCCACAGCGCGATGCTCGAGACTCGTTTCCGATGACCATCGGCGAAGAGCCGGCCTTCTGTCCGGCCTGCGGGCAGGCCGTGGTCAAGCAGGTCCTCGAGGAGGATCACCGGCCCCGGCTTCTCTGTCCCAACGGCCACGTCACCTGGCGGAACCCGCGACTGGTGGTCGGCACCCTTCCGGTGCGCGACGGACGCGTCTTCCTCGCGCGGCGCTCGATCGAGCCGGGGCTGGGGCGCTGGACGTACCCCGGCGGCTACCTCGAGGTGGGGGAGGCCGCTCAGGAGGGCGCCAGGCGCGAGACCGAAGAAGAGACGCAATTGCTGGTCGAGGTCGGTCGGCTGATCGGCGCCTACTCGCGGCCACACGCCGGGGTGGTGACCCTCGTCTATGAAGCGAGCATCGTCGGCGGGCGGCCCTTGCCGGGCGCGGAGACCACCGAGGTGCGGGACTTCGGCCCCGACGAGATCCCGTGGTCGGAGCTGGCCTTCACCACGGCGGAGAGCGCGCTCCGCGATTGGGTCGCCTCGCTCCCCGGACACGCCCCCCAGCACAGGCCCGATCTGTACGTCACCGGAGATCCGGCGGGGGAATAGCGGTCAGGCGTAGCGGCGAAAGACGGCGACCGCGTTCTGCCCGCCGAAGCCGAAGCCGTTGATGATCGCCACCTCGACCGCCAGACGACGGGCCACGTTCGGCACGTAGTCCAGGTCACAGGCAGGATCGGGCGTCTGGTAGTTGATGGTCGGTGGGACGATCCCGTCACGAATGGCCATCACTACGGCCAAGGCGGATATCGCGCCCGCGGCTCCGAGGGTGTGCCCGACCATGCTCTTGTTGCTGCTCACCGCCAGGCGGTCGGCATGCACGCCGAATGCGGCTCGGATCGCCTTGCTCTCGGTGGCGTCGTTGAGCGGCGTGCCCGTGCCGTGCGCTGCCACGTAATCGACCTGCTCCGGCTCGAGCCCCGCGTCGCGCAGCGCGCGCACCATGGCTCGGGTCGCGCCATAGCCGGCGGGATCGGGGGCGCTGATGTGAAAGGCATCGGCGGTGAGGGCCCCGCCCGCGACCTCGGCCAGGATCCGCGCGCCGCGACGCTCGGCATGTTCCGCCGACTCCATCACCAGCACCCCGGCCCCCTCGCCGAAGACGAACCCATCCCGGTCGGCGTCGAACGGCCGCGACGCGCGCGTCGGATCATCGTTGCGCTTCGAGAGGGCGCCCATATTGGCCAGCGCGGCGAAGGCGACCGCCAGGATGGCCGACTCGGTCCCGCCGGCGATCGCCACGTCGACGTCGCCGCGCTCGATCAGGCGCTGGGCCTCGATAAAGGCCTGCACCCCCGAGGCGCAGGCGGCCACGCTGGTGACGACCGGTCCACGGAAGCCGTTCTGGATGCTGATCTGACAGGCGGCCATGCTTGGCGACAGCATCGGCACCATGAACGGACTGACCCGCTTGCCGCCCTGCTCAAGAAAAATGCGCTCGCCGGTCGCCACGTCGCCGATCCCGCCACCGCCGGTGTTCACCACCACCGCGATGTCGTCCCGGTTGGCATCGGTCACCTGCAGACCCGAGTCCGCGATCGCCTGCGCCGCTGCGGCGACCGCCAGCTGGCTGAATCGGGCCATCCGTCGCGCCTGCTTGAAGTCGATCCAGGTTGCCGGGTCAAAGCCCTTGACCTCGGCCGCGATGTGCACCTCCTCGGCCGAGGCGTCATAGGCCGTGATGGGGCCGACGCCGCTCACTCCGGCGATGAGGTTGGTCCAGAAGGTCTCGGGATCGTTGCCGATCGGGGTGATGGCGCCGAGCCCGGTGACGACGGCGCGCCGGCGTCCATCGTTCATGGCGTGAGCTTCCACAGGTTGCCGGCATCGTAGTCGGTCACCCACAGGGAATCGAAGGCCGAGTAGACCACGATCGGGGACAAGCCGATGTCGATGGTCGCGATCACCTGGGTTGTGGCAAGGTCGATCTCGACCAGTTGATGACGTGACATATAGGTGACCCACGCGTGGCCGGCCACGAATGTGATCGATGTGGCCCCGCTGCCAGTGTGAAGCGTTGCCATCACGTCGCCGGTGACCGGATCGACCCTTGTCAGATCATTAAGGCCATTCAGCCAGATGGTGGTGCCGTCATAGCCGAACGGCAGCCCGCAGCATCCGCCGACGACCACGAAGCTCCCGGTGGTCGGATCAATGCGCGCAAGGGCGTCAGCGTTGCTGGCGTAGAGCTGCTTATCGGCCAGGAGCGGCTCCGAATAGCCCACCGCCGAGATGGAATCCGCAACGGTGTTCGTCGCGGGGTCAATCCGTTCGATTACCTGCGAGTCGCAGCCAAGAATCCACACGGATCCAAGGCCGGCGGTTGGTGGGCCGCATGGGCTCCCGATGCCCACGCTCGTCACGAGCTCGTTCGTCTGCGGGTCGATGCGGGACACCCCAGCCCCATTCTTGTTCGTGATCCAAAGCGCGTCGTCGGTCACGGCGAACCAGCCCGGGCCAGGCCCAGCCTTGATTCGTGCCGTGATCCTGAGGCTCACCGGGTCAATTCGCAGGACCTCGTCGCTATGGTGAGCCGCGACCCACACGGATCCGAAGGCGCCGACGATGTCGAACGGCCCAGTGGTGCGGCCCAAATTGATCACCAGTGCGGGCAGGTCACCTGCCGAGGTGGCTAGTGGGGTCGGTTCCTGTGTCGCGGCCGAGCCGGCCGGTGATCTCTGTGCACCTGCGGATGTATCAGAGCCGCTGCCGGGCGCGACCGAGGATGTGGTGCAGGCCGCCTGGAGCGCCATCAG
>Ga0315281_10001640_pt1 | contig 33185 bp, 30 predicted proteins | sample YL17G07_0_MG_FD_204540 | JGI IMG/M metagenome (GOLD analysis project Ga0315281, IMG submission 204540) | Sediment microbial communities from Yellowstone Lake, YNP, Wyoming, USA - YL17G07_0 | ecosystem: Environmental > Aquatic > Freshwater > Lake > Sediment | place: USA: Wyoming | collected...
ATTCCGGGGGCTACGCTCGGGGTATTAACGGTAGTAATAGTATATTTCCTTGCCAAAGAATTATTTCCAAATGCACCAAAATTTCCAATTCTTAACTTTCGCCGTAAGAATAGTTATTTATTGTCAATAGGTGAGGTTGCGGCACTTTTTCTTGCTATCTCACCTTGGCATTTGCATTTTTCTCGCGGCGGTTGGGAAGTTAATGCCTCAACTTTTTTTATCACAATGGGGGTTTGGTTGTTTTTGAAAGCATTAAAAAATCCCAAACTTTTTATTTTTTCGTTTTTACTTTTTATTTTGTCTTTGTATACCTATCATGCTGCTCGAGTAATTGTTCCGTTTTTAGCATTCGGTTTATTAATTTTTTATCGGAAGGAAATAGGGAAAAGCATAAAACCTGTTATTGTTGCCGCCATATTTGGTGTGATTTTATTATTGCCGCTATTAAAAGATATGTTTGGCCCGGCAGGAATATCAAGAGCCTCTGGAGTTGGCCTTTTTGCGGATCCTGGGCCCATAAATCGAATAAATGAGCAAAGAGGTGAGCACGCCAATCTTTCAAGTTTGTCAGCTAAAATTATTCATAACAAACCGGTAAATTACTCACTTGCCTTTCTAGATAATTGGTCGGAACATTTTTGGGGAGAGTTTTTGTTTTTAACAGGTGACAGTATTCAAAGAGATAAGGTACCGGAAACGGGTCAAATGTATTTATTTGATATTCTGTTGTTGTTTGTTGGTTTTTACGCATTTGCGAAAAAATCAGACAAGGGAGCCAAATTAATTTTATGGTGGCTAGTAATTGCTCCTGTTGCTGCAGCCTTAACATTTCAGTGTCCACACGCTTTAAGGTCACACAATATGGTAATCCCCCTAATAATTATCAGTGCATTGGGTTTTGTAACCTTGATTAGTTGGATAAGAAATATTTCAAAAAACAAAAGTGTTTGTACTTTATTGTACTTTTTACTTGTGACTCTGGTTGTTTGGAATTTCGCCCGCTATGAGCATATGTATTGGATTCATATGGCTAAAGAGTATCCGTATTCTTCTCAGTATGGAGTGAAGGAATTAGTTGCATTTGTTTCCGAAAACCAGGATAAATATAAAAATATATTTGTGACTGGACGTTATGACCAACCCTACATTCTTTTCCTTTTTTATATGGAGTACCCTCCGGATAAGTTTCAGGCGGATCATATATTGACTGCAAAAGATAAGTTTGGTTTTTCAACAGTTTTTGGTTTTGATAAATACCAGTTTGGAAATATTGACTTTAATACAGTAAAATCGAAAAATCCCAATAGTTTGATAATTGGAACAAGCGAAGAAATTCCTAAGGGAGAGAATATAATAAAAAGAATAAAAGGAACGAATGGTTTTGAGTATTTTGATATTGTAACTAATTGACGCAGCAAAGTAGGTCTCTTTTATAAGTTACTTGAAAAACAGAAGAAAAAAATGAACATGCTACTTGTAACTCGTAACTCAAAAACTGTCAGACTAAGTGTTGTTTTGGCAACAAGAAACGAAGAAAACAATATTGGAGCGTGTTTGGAATCAGTTAAGGGGATAGCTGATGAAATTATTGTTGTTGATGAATATTCAAGTGATAAAACCAGGGAGATTGCTAAAGGTTTTGGAGCAAAAGTGTTTCTTGAACCGCATCATAATATTTTCCATGTAACTAAACAAAAAGCTCTTGAAAAGGCCACTGGGGATTGGGTACTTCAGTTGGATGCCGATGAGAGAGTGACCCCCATCCTAGCACAAGAAATTATTAAAGTAATTAATATGTCATCAATCGAACTAGGTAAAAGACAGAACCGTGATGTCAAAAAAGATAGATTATTCAAGACGCATCAGAAGTTAATAGAAGAAAGAGATGGGAAATTAGGTAAACAAACAGGTGGAATTATGGCCTTTTTTATTCCCAGACTAAATTTCTTTTTAGGTAAACCCCTAATTCATGCGGGAGTTTATCCAGATGGGGTAATTCGTTTGTTAAAAAGAGGTAAGGCTCATTTTCCCCAAGAAAGTGTTCACGAGCAGATTAAAATCGATGGAGAAGTGGGATGGTTATATAGTAATTTGGAGCACCACGATTCACCAACTCTTAAAAGGTACTTTGACCGTATGAATCGCTATACAGACCTTCATGCTAACGAACTAACGAAATCTAAAGTTCGCAAAAACCCGCTTGTGTTTTTTTATTATTCCTTTGTATTACCTTTGACGGTATTTCTTAAGTTATATATTCGCCATAAAGGTTTTATGGACGGGGTTAATGGTTTTCTGTGGTCTTTCCTATCAGCTTGGCATTATCCAATAGCTTATTTCAAATACTGGTTTCCCAAGAAGGAGTAGGTACTTGCTACCCTAAGCCTTGTGAGGAGTGGTTAGATAGGTATAATTAATTGCTATGGTACTTAATGGAAAAACTGCAGTGATAGTTGGTGCGGGGGGTGGAATGGGGAGTGTTCTTGTTAATAAGTTGGAAAAAGAAGGAGTTATCTGTGTTCTGGTTGAAAAAGAAAGAGATTTGTTAGGAGATTTGACTCATTTGTTGGACGGGAATAGACATTATTTTTATGAGTGTGACCTTTCGAATCCGGATAATGTGCAGCAGTTGACTGAAAAAATTGCTTTAAAATTCGGAAAAATAGACTTTCTTTATAACGTTGCGGGTATCGGCATATACAAAACAATCGAAGAATTAACTTATAAAGAATGGGTGGATTCTTTGACTATTAATGTTACTGGTCCATTTTTACTTATCAAAGGTCTTGTTCCCCTGTTATCAAAATCGGATAGAGCATTGGTGGTCAATTTTGGTTCCGGAATGGGTGTGTTTCCAAAAGCGGGAAGAATTGCATATTGTGCATCAAAATTTGCTTTAAGGGGTTTTACATTGTCTTTGGCCAAAGAGTTTAAAGGAAGAAATATTGATTTTTGCCTTCTGACACTAGGGAGTGTTATGACGAATTTTGGTTCGGGGGGTTTAGAGTTAAGGAAAAAACTTGAAAAAGAGGGCAAGAAATACCTTCAACCCGGAGGTATAATCGATAAAGTTATTGAAATCACAAAAACGGATGCGAGAGAAGCTGAATATGTTATGTATCCGGAAGGATACGTTGATGGGGATTAATACTTTTCTTATTTTTTCTTCAATGGTTTTCAGAGTAAAATATAAGGTATGAAGGTAGCAGTTGATTCAGGAGCATTAGTAGGGGGGCATGGGGCAAGGGGTATAGGAGTTCATACACGAGAACTTCTGTCTGCTTTGGATGAAATAGTAAATAAAAGAAAAGATATAACAATCGAAGCCTTTAATTTTTCAAAGAACAGGCATAGATTAAGTAATCACAACTACGATATGGTACATTATTCCGCGTTCCACCCGAATTTTATTGATCTTCCATTCAAAAAGCCCGCTCCCAAGGTTGTTCTAACAATTCATGATCTTATCCCTCTAATTTATCCGGGGCATTACCCACCTGGCATAAAAGGAGAGTTAAAATTTATTGCTAATAAGTTCCTTATTAAGAAAAATGTCGACGCAATTATTACCATTTCGGAGACTTCGAAAAAGGATATTTGCAGGTTTTTGGGAGTGAATCCAGATATGGTGCATGTTATATATCTTGCTCCGAGAAAAGTATTTAAGCGAACGGCTGATAGCGAAAAGCAAAAAATAAAAGAAAAGTATTGTCTTCCAAAGAAATTTGCACTTTATGTGGGAGACATTAACTACAATAAAAATATTCCGAATCTTATCAAGGCCTGTAAAATTGCAGGAATTCCATTGGTAATTTGTGGCAAACAGGCTTTGGGTGTCGATAATAAAGGAATTGATTTAATGTCTCTGGAAGGACCAAGAGATTGGATTAGATTTTTATTTGGTAAGCCTCACCCCGAACTTGCTCATTATCGCGAGTTAATAAAAGAATTTGATAAAGGTAAAGGGGTAATACGTTTAGGTTATGTGCCCGATGAGGATTTGGTAAGTATTTATAATCTTGCATCGGCTTATGTCCAGTCCTCATTATATGAAGGATTTGGTCTTCCTGTTTTAGAGGCGTTAGCTTGTGGTTGTCCAGTTATTTGTTCAAAGACACAAACGTTGGTTGAAATAGCTAAGGGGGCTGCTAGGTTTGTTGATCCAAATAATCCTGAAGATATTGCGGGGGGATTTAGTAATTTGATTAAAGATCCGAAATTGCCAAGGGATTATTCATGGGAAAAAACTGCCAAAGAAACCCTTCAGGTATATATGAGAGTATGAATAAAAAGGAACTTTTGTTCGTTCTAAAGGCTTTCTTAATTTGGAGAGTTGGATTGTTTACTATCCTATTTATGTCCGTCAAGTTTCTTCCTTTACAACAACATTTTTTGGGTGGAGGGGTGGCTAATTACTTAAAGTGCCCGTGGTTTTGGGCTTGGGCTAACTTTGACGGTGCAAATTATTTATCTATTTCCCAATATGGCTATTTATTTGTCGGACACTTTTTTCCTTTTTATCCACTTTTAATGGCTGGTGTAGCAGGATTGATAGGAAACAGCGTGGTCGGTGTTAATATTGCCGGTCTTTTGATATCTAATATTTCCTTTTTTGTAGCTCTTTTGGGTTTATACAAACTGGTGAGGTTAGATTATTCGAAAAAAATTACAAGAACAGTGATTATCTTGATTCTTTTATTTCCGTCTTCGTTCTACTTCGGATCTGTTTATTCGGAAAGTCTATTTTTGGCGTTAGTAGTATGGTCATTTTATTTTGCAAGGGAGGGAAAGTGGTTATGGGTTGGAATTATGGGAGTATTTACTTCAGCGACACGGGTGGTGGGGATATTGCTCTTGCCTGCCCTTCTAGTGGAGTATTTTTCATTAAATAAATCTTTGAAAGCCCGACGGATTGGGTGGAATTTTCTTTTTATTTTTTTGGTACCCGTTGGTTTTTTTGCATACGCCTATTATTTGTTTAGGGTATACGGAGACCCTTTTGCTTTTTTCCATTCTCTTTCGGGATATGGGGTACAGAGATCTGCTACTTTAGTAATCCTACCGCAAGTGTTTTATAGATACATATTTAGGGTATTACCCAACATTGATTATTCTTATTTTCCAGCTGTTTTTGTCACGATATTGGAATTTATCGTCGGTATAGTCTTTTTGGGAGTATCAATAATATCCCTTTTTAGATTGCGGCTATCATATGCCATATTTGTGGTGTTGGGCTATTTAATCCCTACTTTTTCGGGAAGTTTTTCATCTCTTCCGCGTTATGTTTTGGTTTTGTTTCCGGCATTTATACTTCTTGCCCTATGGATAAATAGGCTATCTTACCCTTTAAAGTTAGTGGTTTATGGTCTACTATTTGCTAGTTTGGTTGTGGCCTCAGCTATGTTTTTGCGGGGGTATTGGATTTCATGAAAAAAATTCCGTTTTTGAAAGGTTTTATTAAGAGATTTATAAAACATCCGCTTTTTGCAGGAAGTTTTATTATGATTTTTGGCAACTTGGGAGTAAATGTAATTAACTATATCTATCACTTGCTGATGGGGAGAATTTTGGGTCCTGTTGATTATGGAGTTTTGGCCAGTCTTTTTTCAATTCTATATATAATCGGAATCGTTCCCCAATCGACCAGTTTTGCTATTACAAAGTTTATTTCCTCAGCTAAAAATGTTTCTGAAGTAAAAAGCATTTATCATACAATCAACAAATTCATATTTTCGTTTGCCTTGATTATATCGATTTTGGTTGGTGTCTCTTCACCGTTAATTGCCAACTTTTTACATATTAAGGGAATTTGGTCAGTTGTTATGATAGCTCCAATACTGTTTGCAATATTAATAACCTTGGTTAATCAAGCGACTTCACAGGGTTTGCTTAAATTTGGAGGAGTTGTAATTCCTAGCTTGGTGTCCTCCTTGGGGAAAATAATCTTAGGCATAAGTTTTGTTCTTGCGGGCTTTGGTGTTTTTGGTGCCGTGTTTGGAATTGTTCTGGGGGCAGCAGTCGCGTATTTTAGTTCAACAATTTTTATTAAAGAGATATTAAAGGTAAAAACCGGCGAAAGTGATTTTACCCTGAGTAAATTTTTAAAATATGCCTTTCCGGTTTTATTACAAGCCCTTGCTTTTACATCTCTTTTTTCAACTGACGTCATTTTAGTAAAGCATTTTCTTTCTCCTTTTGAAGCCGGAATATACGCCGCCCTTTCAACCCTAGGGAAAATAATATATTTTGCTTCTTCTCCCATTACGGCCACGATGTTTCCGATAGTGTCGGGAAGAAAGGCTCGTGGTGAAGGTTACCAAAAGATCTTTTTTATGTCGTTAGCTGTAACCGCGCTGTTGTCGGCAGCAATTGTGATTATTTATTTGTTTTTCCCAGGTGTTACCATAGGAATGTTATATGGGAAAGCTTATCTTTCCGCAAAGACTGAACTTGTTTGGATGGGTGTATTTATTCTTTTTTATACGCTATCTAGCCTGTTAGTTAATTTTTCTTTATCTTTAGGCAAGGTCAAAATAGTGGTATTTCCACTTATAATTTCGTTAATCCAGATTCCTGCGATATGGTTTTTTCATAATAGTATTTTGCAAGTAATTCAAATCTCTTTGGGGTTAAGTGCGCTATTATTTTTGATGCTCATCTTATATTTAGGATATAATCGGTTGGCAAAGTCCTATGAGAAAGAATAAAAACTTATTATCTATTATTGTTCCCGCTTATAAACAGGAAAATACCATAAAAAATGATTTGGAGAATATAGATTCAACTTTAAGAGCCGGTTTGGGAGCAAACTATGACTATGAAATTATTTGCGTTATTGACGGAGAGGTTGATGCGACAAGAAAGGAAGCTGAAAAGGTTATATCTGAAAAGATAAAGGTCCTTTCCTATAATGAAAATAAAGGCAAAGGTTTTGCGGTGAGATTTGGAATGAAGAAGGCAAAGGGAGATTTGATCTCCTTTTTAGATGCAGGAATGGATATTAGCCCCAAAGGAATTATGATGCTTATGGCCCATATGGATTGGTATAATGCTGACATTATTGTGGGTTCCAAAAGGCATCCCGCCTCAAGGGTTAATTATTCGTTTTCGAGAAAGATTTTCAGTATTTGTTATCACCTTGGTATTAAAATACTCTTTGGTCTTCGTTTGACAGATACTCAAAGCGGTATAAAGATTTTCAAAAGAAATGTTGTCGAGGCTATTCTCCCCAGGCTTCTTGTTAAAAGATATGCGATGGACATTGAAATGCTTGCCGTTGCCAACTATCTTGGTTTTACTAGAATTTATGAGGGTCCCATTGAAGTGCATTTCGATAAAAAGACAAGTAGGATTAGTTGGAGAGATGGTTTTGGGGCTATTTGGGATACAGTAGCTGTTTTTTATAGATTGAAGATACTTCATTATTACGATGACAAAAATAAGCCAAATTGGATTTCTTAGACTGTTAAAGTTAATTGCAAATCTGGCTTTGTTAGTTTTTTTCATTTTGTGTACAATTCCTCAATATTTAAAGCAAAGACCCGGCAAGAGGCTCAAAGGGAATTTAATAAATTTAAGGTGAAATATGTTTATTTAATGAAGTTTGAAAGTTATTTTGGGAAACTGCCATTTTCCCCGGGGGATTCGGGGATTGAGAAAATATATGATAATGCCAACGCAGAGATTTGGAGAGTAAAATAAAGTATATGTGGTTTGTTTATGCACTAGTGTTTGCGGTAACTTCTTCTTTCTCGGTTCTTGTGGCAAAGAAAATAATGAGAAATGTAGATCAGTATACTTGCCTTTTGTTTAGCAGTATTTTTACTTTCCCGTTTCTACTTACCCTTTCTCTGCTTTTTTATAAAGTACCCAAGATTGATGGACCATTTTGGTTCTCGGTGGTAGTAGGTACGGCAATTAGTGTTTCCGCCTCAATTTTGGCATATAAGGCAATTCGAGAATCGGAAATTTCTCTCGTAAATCCGATCTCTGCTTTTAACCCGGTATTTACGGCAATAATATCTTTCTTTACTTTGGGGGAGAGGATCGACTTAAGAGACATGGGGGGAATACTTTTGGTTGTTACGGGAGCTTACTTTTTACAGCTGTCCAAATCGAAAAGGAATGTGCTTGCACCTTTTAAAGCGCTTCTGACTCACAATGGAGTTAGGCTCTCATTTGTTGCTTATTTTTTGTGGGCGATAACACCTACTTTTGAAAAGACTGCCATATTTCATACTTTTCCGCAAAACCCCCCGTTCGCAGCTTTGGCGGGACAGGTTATGGCAATAGCTATTTTCGCGCCTCTGGTTTTAAGATTATCTAAAAAACCGCTTGAAGGAGTAAGAGCAAGTTGGAAAATGTTTTTGGTTATTGGTTTGCTTGGTGGAGTTGGGGTTACTTCGGCGTTTATTGCTTACAGTTTAAGTCCTTTAGGAGTAGTTACTGCTGTATTTAAACTCAGTATGATTATTGTCCCGATCTTGGGCTGGCTATTTTTTAAAGAAAAAGACATAAAAGAAAGAATACTGGGATCTTTAATAATGCTTTTAGGCGTAATTTTATTAGTTACATAATATGAGGATTTTAGTTTTTTCCTGGCGTGATCCTAAGCATCCTCTTGCAGGTGGGGCTGAGCAGGTAATGCATGAACACATGAAGGGCTGGGTTCAAGCAGGGCATAGTGTAATGTTATTTTCATCAAGAGTTAGGGAATTAGACAAAAGGGAAGTTCTCGATGGAATCGAAGTTGTTAGAAAAGGTGATCAATATTTTGGAGTGAAACTGGCCGGGTTTATATATTATCTAAAAAAGAAAAACAATTTTGATTTTGTTATCGATCAGTTTCATGGGATACCTTTTTTTACACCTTTATATGTAAGAAAACCAAAATTAGCAGTTTTACAGGAAGTTACTAAGGAAGTGTGGTTTTTGTATCACTTAATGCCTTTCCCCTTTAATTATATTTTGGGGCTTATCGGTTATCTGTCGGAACCAATCACTCTTCTTTTTTATAAAAAGGTTCCTTTTATGGTTGGCTCTAATTCCGCCAAAATTGACCTTATTAAAATGGGAATTCCGGCGAAAAATATTACTATTATTCCGCATGGGGTAATTGTTTATACACCCAAACCTTTTCCCAAAAAAGAAAAGGTCAAGACAATAGTCTTCTTAGGGGCATTAGCTAAAGATAAAGGGGTAGAGGACGCCCTTAAGGTATTTTCAATCCTTGCCAAAAAAGGTAAATATCAGTTTTGGGTTATAGGTCGTGGCTCCCCGGAGTACAAAGACTATTTAATGTCAGTTTGTGGAAAATTTGGAATTACAAATAAAGTTATTTTTTGGGGATTTGTGGATCAAAAGAAAAAGTTCGAGCTCTTGGCTCGCGCTTATGTTTTAATTAATCCCTCCGTCAGGGAGGGGTGGGGGCTTGTAAATATTGAGGCCAATTCTATAGGGCTACCCGTGATTGCATATAGATCGCCCGGTTTGGTTGATTCTGTAGTAAACGGGCAAAGTGGAATCCTTTGTAAAGACAATTCACCACAGGAGATTGCTAATAATGTTCTATATTTATTGGGAGAGAAAGCTTTATATGATAGACTTCAAAACGGATCTGTTTTGTGGAGCAAACAATTTTCTTGGGATACGTCAAGAAAAAAGAGCCTTGACTTAATTGATTCGCTTGCTTCATAATGACTCTGTGAGAAGATTACTGCTATTAATATTTGTTTCCTTGGTTTTTCTAACGCTTGGTTTTTTTAGTAAAGTCTATGCTCTTGACGAAGTGTTGGCAGAGAAGGGGGAATCTTCAGAAATTAGCTCGTTTGAACTCTTCTGGCCGATAGTTGCGGGTAAGACAATGGGGGATCCCCTGTATACACTTAAAACATTGAAAGAAAAAGTAAGAGGATTATTGATTTTTGGGAAACCTCAAAAGGCTAATTATTTTGTTCTATTGGCCACTAAGCGTGTTGTAGAGGCAGAAAAATTGATAGACAATAATGAAAAAGATCTTGCTTTAAAGACGCTAGATAGGGCAAATTCGTTGTTGATGTCCGCAGATAAAGCAATATCGGGTATTCCTGCGGGTTTGATATATAGCGAAACTAAAGATAATATAAATAAACAATTGGGTAATCTTGAGACGTTTATTCCTTGGCTGTCTTCTCGAAAAGGCGAGCTTTCTGCCAAATTGCAGGAAATATTGGAAACAGTAAAAACTCTCAACTCCAAAATATAGAGCGGTTATATAGTCTTTTTTCTGCAAACAAAAGAGAGATGGTGGTAATTATTCACGATTATTTTCTTGTATAATACAAATTGTTATGAAAGCATTAGTAACCGGAGCCACTGGCTTTGTCGGCGGGAAGTTAGTCACCCGCCTGCTTGAGAAGGGATGGAAAGTTAAAGCTTTTGTTCGACGAGGTAGTAGTTTTTCAAAATTAAAAAAAGAAAAGAACCTCGAAGTAGTTGTTGGAGATATTTCGGATTTTGACTCTTTGAAAAAAGCTGTTACCGGCGTAGATGTTGTTTTTAATTGTGCAGCATCTTTGCCTTATCACAATTTACCTAAAAGGAAATATTGGGAAGTCAACGTTGATGGGACAAGGAATTTAATGGTGGCATGTTTGATGAATAAAGTGAAAAGAGTTGTTTATATTTCGACTGTCGGAATTTATGGAACCACATCGCGAAAGGGAAAGAGTGAGAAATCAAAATATAAATTAACCGATGTATATTCCAAAACAAAGTATGAAGGAGAGAAAATAGTTTGGAAGTATATTAAAAAAGGAGTGCCTGTAACCATTATTAAACCCACAATTGCTTATGGACCAACTGATACAAGGCCTGGTTTTTTAAATCTTTTTATTCTGATTAAAAAGGGAGTATATCCATTGGTTGGTAAAGGAAATAATTTTTTCCATACTATTTATATAGATAACTTAATCGATTCTTTATTGCTGGCAGCAACAAAGAAGTCAGCCGTGGGAGAGGATTTTATTATTGGCGATGATCCCTGTCCGACGATGGGGCTTATTGTCGAAACCATTAGTGAAATACAAGGCCGGAAACCTAAGGCTTTCTATCTGCCGATATGGCTAGCCTATCTGGTAGGAATATTATTTAATTTACTTCAATATGCCGGACTGCCTGCTCCACTAACTACCAGACGTGTGGATTTTATGACTCAAAATAAAAAATTTATTATTGGTAAGTCAAAAAAAGTTTTAGGTTATGTACCCAAGATCAGTTTAGAAGAAGGATTACGGAGGACTTTTAAGTGGTATAAGGAAAAGGGGTATCTATGAAAGTTTGTGTTTTAACTCATACTTTTCCGCGTTACAAAAGCGATATTGCTGCAGCCTTTATGAAAGAGTTTTCAGACGGGTTGGTTCAGGCGGGAAACAAGGTGGTGGTTGTTACTCCATTTGATCCTAAATTTAGACGCTTAGATGATTCTTTCAAAATAGTCACCTATAGGTACATTTGGCCGGATGGTCTTCACATTTTAGGGTATTCCCAAACGATGGACAAGGACGTTGTCTTGCGTAAAAGAGCTTTTCTTCTTTTACCCTTTTTGATTATTTTTGGAACGATAGCACTTTTTAAAGTTGTTAAAAAGGAGAAAGTTGAGATAATTAACGTCCATTGGATATTACCCAACGGCTTAATGGCATTAATTGTTTCACGCTTGACGGGTATTCCCTATATCGTAACTCTTCCTGGAACTGATGCATATCTTGTGCATCGCTACAAACTTTTTGGGTTTATAGCAAAATGTATTGCTCAAAATTCAAGTGGAATAATTTCCAATAGCTCTTGGAACCTAGACAGGATCTTGCAGCTTAAAGTTTTGGGTAAGAAAACCGAAATAATTTGTTATCCTACCGACGTTAATAAGATTAAGCCATCAGGGGACGGTCTTGAAGAATATAGAAAAAGGCACGATCTTAATGAGAACAATCTTATCATACTGGCGATTGGCAGATTTGTCTACAAAAAAGGTTTTGATTATCTGATACGGGCAATGCCGGAGGTTATCAGAAAATATAGTGAGGCGCGGTTACTAATCGGCGGGGATGGGGATTTGCGTCGAGATTTGGAGGAGCTTGCAAGAAAATTGGGGGTAGGGGATAAAGTACTTTTTTTGGGTGATATCAAAAGGGATGAGATCAATTATTATTATAATTTGGCGGATGTAATGGTTGCCCCGTCCATTGTAGATAAACAGGGGAATGTTGACGGCGGACCAGTGGTTAGTTTTGAGTCAATGGCGTGTGGTAAGCCACAGATAGTTACAAATGTATTAGGTGTTGCTGATGTTATAAAGGATGGCATAAACGGCTATATTGTTCCCCAGAAGAAGCCCGAAGCCATTACCATCGCCCTGGTTAAATTACTAGGTTCAAGGGATCTTCGGGAGAGGATGGGTAAAGCCAACAGGCGATTGATAACCACCGAATTTAACACGAGAAGCGTTGGGAAAAAATACACAAATTTTTTCAAAGAAATAATTGCCTTGAAATGATAAATAGAAGATTTACAAGTATATTTCTAGGGGTTGTCTTTTTTGTGATAGGAGTAATAACCCTTCCTCATTATGGAATTAACTGGGACACAATAAATCATCTACCCCGCGGGCAAGCCTATCTTAATTACTATCTGTCAGGTAAGCACGATTATTCGAATTTATTAAACTGGAAATATTACTGGCAAAAGCCGGAAAGTTTGGGTATTGATACGAATATCCCAAAGAATGAAATCCCTAGTAGGAGCTTTTATCAGAGTAATGCCGCCACATTTAATTGGTATATGGAATACGACGGTGGTGGTCACCCCCCACTGAGCGATATATTATCATCGGTTTTTAATGGGGTTCTTTTTGGAAAATTACGCTTAATAAATGATATTGATTCTTATAGAATTTACGGGGTTTTATTAGCGGCTATTAGCGTAGGACTGATATATTTTTGGGCATCTGGTATCTATGGAAGTTTTGCAGGTCTGATTTCCGCCATAGCCTTGGCATCCTATCCTCTCTTTTGGGCAGAAAGTCATTTTAATACGGAAAAAGATGTACCAGAGACTGCTTTTTGGATATTGTTTATGTTTAGTTTCTGGAAGGGTACGGTTGAGAGAAAGTGGAAGTGGTTGCTTACGGCCGGTTTGTTTTTTGGTTTTGCGTTGGGAACAAAGTTCAACATCTTGTTTTCAGCTTTTGTAGTCATTCCTTGGCTTCTTTTTTATCTTGTGTTTGACAGGAAAACCTTTTCTTTAAGAAAACTTAAAAAGTTCCTTACAGATAAAAAATTACTACTGTCATTGATGGCAATTCCTATAATTGGCGCAGTAATTTTAATTGCAAGCTGGCCATATCTTTGGCTGGATATTTTAGAGCGGTTAAAAGGAGTGATGAGTTTTTATGGGGAGATAGGCCTTACGACAAATAGGGATTCAAGATTTTTGGGTCCGCTTGGAATAAATACCTTCCCGTTGCTTTGGATTTTTTATACTACTCCGATTATCACACTTACTCTATCAATAATAGGGATTCTAGCTGTATTACCAAGGTTTATTTTTGAGAAAAACAAAACCTCTATTTTATTTCTCCTTTGGTTTGCTGTTCCCGTTATAAGGGTTGTTTGGCCTGGTATGACTATTTACGGTGGGGTAAGACAGATTATGGAGTATATTCCGGCTATGGCTTTATTGGCAGGCTTAGGAGCGAAACTGTTGGTTGATTTTTTTAAATTAAAAAGCGCTCGTGTAATTTTAACGTCGTTGATATTTTTAAGCTTTGCACTTCTTGTTGCAAATTTGTCCAGAATTCATCCCAACGAAAATGTCTACTTTAATTTCCTGACAGGTGGTTTAGAAGGAGCCAAAAAACGACAAATTCCAAGTTGGGGTAATAGTTTTGGAGCGGCCTATAGACAGGGCATCTCATGGATTAATAAAAATGCTGAACCCGGCTCAAAACTTGTTTATGCTTATGAATTAATGCCTAATATTCCAGGTCTTTGGGTCAGACCCGATATTATTTTTCATAACTCTCAAAGAAGTGGTTTTTTGAGAGACGGGGAATACGCAATCACTTTAACTTATTACGGCACAGCTGATAGATCATATTATGATCGATATCTTGAAAATACACTTGAGCCGGTTTATGAAACGAAGGTTGGTAATGTTTCTATCCTGAAGATTTGGAAAAACGATTTGGAACATTCCAAAACACAGTATAAGAAACAGGTTACTGCCATTGGAGAGAATTTTGGAGTATTCCCTGGGAAAATTGAGATCGATTTGGAGAAGGAGGTAAATCTGTCATATCTTGATATTGCTTTTGAGAAAAATAATTTATGTCAAAAGCTGATTTCGGGGAAAGTGAGCCTTTCTGGTGATAATAAAAATTGGAGTTATCAAAGGGATTTGTTGCCAACCGGACAGATTTCTATTTTTGGGGTGCAACCGTCAGAGAATAGGCTAGTTTATTCTTTTCTCGGTGAAAGGGCGAAATATATTAAAATAGAATATTCTCCAACTAATGCTTGTCTTGGGAAAGCTAGGAGTGGTAAAGTATTTCAACTTCCAGATTTATGAGAAAAATAAGGAAGGATACCTGGGTTCCTACCCCAACATTTTTATATCGGAATTATTTATATAGGAAATTATGTGTTTTTCTTAAAAAAAATAGTTTTTTCTTAGAAGTAGGTACCGGTAACGGCGAATTTTTGAAATATATCATTAGTTACAATTACAAAGGAGAGTTAATAGATAATTCTGATGTAGTCGTAAATTTTTTAAATTCACAAAAAGAAAAACTAAAAGGAATTACTATTAAAAAGGGCGATATCTTAAATTATCGAACGAAAAGAAAATACGATGTAGTTTTTTGTTTTGAAGTTTTGGAACATATCAAAAATTACGATCTAGCCATTAAAAATATTTCCTGCTTACTTAAACCAGGTGGACTTTTCTTTTTTTCGGTTCCGGCACACCAGAGAGAATGGAGTATTAGGGATGAAGCACAGGGCCATTACCGGAGGTTTGAGAGAAAAGATCTAGTTGATAAATTACAAACCAACCATTATAAAATTGTTAGGATTTTAAATTACGGCTTCCCTTTTTTAACACTTGTTCGGATGGTGACAAAAAAAGGAAAACTGATAAAGTTGCAGAAAAATAATAAGACAAAAGCAACAAGAACGGGTTTAAGTAGTTTACATCAGGAATATAATCCTAAAATAAAATTTATTGTTTCAAACCCATTTCTTTTATTTCCATTATTTAAGATAATGGATTTATTTTTAAGTTTTGATCTTGGGTTTGGCTATATTTTTTTGGCCGAAAAGTTGCGATGAAATTTATTGCAATCTCGTTTAAAAAGAGTTTAATTTAGTATCTTATTCTGATAATTAGCCATTCTTTTTTTTTGATTGAAATTGACGAACATTTCGGCCAAGAGGCCGGTAGTAATGAGTTGAATACCGACAATCATTAAAAGCATACCGAGATATAAAAGAGGGTGTCGGTTCTGGATAGTCCCCGTTGTTATCCGCAGATAGGTGATATAAAGACCTATTAAAAATCCAAAAAAGAAAGAGATAAAACCAAAGGTACCGAAAAAATGTCCCGGGCGGCTTAAATAGCCTGTCAAAAAAACTACCGTTAAGAGGTCAAGGAAACCCTTAATGTTACGGCTCCAACCAAACTTACTTTTTCCATATTTTCTTTTTCTGTGCTCAACGACAATTTCTGTAACTTTGAAGTTTTGTTTTTCGGCAAGAACAGGAATGTATTTATAAAGTTCACCATAAAGATGAAGGTTGTCTGTAACCTCTTTTCGATAAGCTTTGAATCCGCAATTTAGGTCATGTATCTTTACTCCGGTTAAAGCACGTGTTAGCCAATTTCCAATTTTTGAGGGGAATGTTTTTGATAAGGGATCATGCCTGACTTTTTTCCAGCCAGATACCAAGTCGAAACCCTCATTGATTTTTTCAAGAAAATTGGGTATTTCCTTTGGGTTATCCTGAAGGTCGGCGTCCAAGGTTATAACGATTTCTCCGCCCGCATGTTCAAATCCCGCCTGGAGAGCGGTTGATTTTCCAAACCAACCTCTTAGTTTTACGACTTTGACTCTCTTATCAATATGGTGAAGATTTTTTAATATGTCGTAAGTTTTGTCGATAGAACCATCGTCAACAAATATTATTTCATAGGTTTTACTGGACTTATTGACAACTTTAACAATTTCTTGATAGAGCTCCCTAACGGATTTCTCTTCGTTGCGGGCTGGGATGACAAAAGATAAATAAACCGAATTTTTCATATAATTCTCCTTGAATTATACCCCCTAACGATTTAGTATTCAAAAATATATTTTGATGTTCACTTTTTTTGTAGATGTGCTATATTTTTAATATGCCTAGAAAAACAATAATAAATTTATCTCTCTTTATTATTGTTGTTCTTATTTTTGCCTTAGGTATTAATGTGACCCCAGTCCACAAGGCTGGTGCAATGGACAGGGTCTTTGAAAAAATTAATCTTTTTTTGCACTTTAGCCCGGCAAGCAAAGCAGAATACTGGCAGAAATTAGTTGATGTAAGATTAACCAATTTAAAATCGATAGTCGAGCAGAATAATCTTGACCTAATAGAGGAAACCTCTTCTAGATACTCTACCTATGTAGGAAGGTATTCCGATTATATTATTAACAATCAGATTCGTAGCCAAAAAGAGATTGCTATTGGGATGTTTAATAAACATTTGGAGACACTACCTTCCCTTCAGGCCAAATATAAATACGATTCGGCCTGGTGGCTTTTAATTCAACACGACATCAATACTCTCAATATTTTTAAAGAGAAAATTGATAAAGAACTGTAGGTTTTAAGAAGGCTTCAAAAAAATTCCTTAATTACTATTTGTGTTTGTTTTGAACTATACTATAAGTTGGATTGTATGAAAAAGTCACCGCTAGTTTCAGTTATATTAACGACGAAAAACGAGGCAAATAACATCGACCGTTTTTTTCGAAGTATTAAAAATCAGACATATAAGGATGTTGAGATTGTTTTAGTTGATAACAATTCGGATGATCAAACTAAAACTCTTGCCAAAAAATATACCGATAAAATTTATAACTATGGTCCAGAAAGAAGTGCCCAAAGAAACTACGGCGCTTCTAAGGCAGAAGGAAAATATTTGCTTTTTTTGGATGCGGATATGGAATTGTCGCCGGGGGTTATTAAAGATTGTGTTGGGACACAGGCAAGGTTGAATGTTAAGGTTGTAACAATACCGGAAACAACAGTCGGAGGTGGTATTCTTCCGGGAATTAGGCGGTTTGAAAGAGAGATGTATATGGAAGAGCCGGATTATGAAGTGCCCAGATTTTTTGAGAGAAATCTATTTTCAAAGTATGGCGGGTACGATACAAAACTGACTGGCCCTGAAGATTACGACCTTCCCTATAGAATGGGAAAAAAGAATAAAATCGGTAGGGCAAGCGAATATATTTTTCATAACGAAGAGGGACTAACCTTAAAAAAACAATTAAATAAAAAATATTATTACGCTAAAAACGGAGCCCTTTATGCTTCCAAGCATCCAAGATTGGTACGGGTTCAGGGGACAATTCTTTTCAGAAAAGTCTACTTGAGGCATTGGCGGAATTTTTTACAGCACCCCATATTGGGCACTTTCTTTATTATTATTAGATTATTGGAAACAGTTTGGGCAATTGCTGGATTTATTAGTGCTGTGGGGATCTTTACTTTTATAAAGACGGTATTTGATATGTTTAAGAAATGAAAAAATACCCCTTAGTTTCGATAATAATTGCTAATTGGAACGGGGGGAGTGTATATGAGGAATGTCTTTCTTCCCTATCTGGAATAAGTTATCCCAATTGGGAACTGATTGTAGTTGATAATGGTTCGACCGATGGGACAACCAAGCTTTCATTAAATCCAAAGTTTAAAGTTAAGAGTTCAAAACTAATTAGAAACAAAGCCAACCTCGGTTTTGCGCCGGCTAATAACCAGGGTAATAAAATTGCCAAGGGCAAATATCTGCTCCTTTTAAATAACGACACTCTAGTTGACCCGAGTTTCTTAAGTATTTTAGTTGAGAAAATGGAGAAAGAGAAGGATTTGGGAGTAATCCAGCCGAAAGTTAGGATAATGGATAACCCTGAATATTTAGATAATGCAGGTTCTTTTATAACAATGATTGGTTTTTTGCACCACTGGGGCTTTATGCAGAAAGATAGACAGGAATTTAACAGAGAGAGGGAAGTTTTTACGACAAAAGGTGCATGTATGTTAATAAGGAAAAGCATTGTTGAAAAAATTGGTCTTTTTGACTCGGATTTTATGTCTTATTTTGAGGAAAGCGATTTTTGCTGGAGGGTTTGGCTTTCGGGAGAAAGAGTTTTATTTTATCCCCGAACTCAAATATTTCATAAGGTGGGCTTTACTATAAAACGACTCGGCGTAGGTAATTTGAATTGGCATTATTATAAAAATCGAATCTGCTCTCTTGTCAAAAACTTAGGTATTGGAAAATTGATAATAATTCTTCCGGTTCATCTTATTGTCTCCTTGGGAATATCTTTTGCCTTTTTGTTTAAAAGCCAATTTAAAAATGCCCTTATTATTTGGAAGGCCATTTGCTGGAATATTCTAAATTTAGATAAAACTTTGAAAAAGAGGAAAAAAGTTCAAAAAGTACGAGTGGTTTCTGATAAATTTATCTTTGATAAACTTTCGGTTCCAGTCGATTGGAAGTCATTTTTTTCCGACTTCAAAAGAGTTGAGAAAGATTTGAAAAGAAATAGTTAATTTACTATATTAGGTTTGCTTTATTAGATATTCCTGAGAAATTGTGGGGGAATATTAAGTAATATTCAATTTAAGAAGGGGATTTGGAAAGAGGTGTTTAGATAGGTAATTTTTTAGCGACAACTAGATTGCAAATAGAAAAGCTTCCGATTTGGTAATCCTTTATAAAATTCGAGGTAAATAGAGACAATATATTGGATAATAAACAAACCAAAAGAATAAACGGCAGCAGTATAATAAGAACTAATTTCCAGATTAAGTTTTTATGCATTAACTCCTCTACCTTTTTAAGTATAAAAACATTGAACATTTGGCCTGCAAGAATAGGATAATTTCCCAAGGGTTTCATCTTAATTGTCTTAAAACCTGTTTTGTTGAGGAGTTCTTTAAGTCCGAATCTTGTATACCTGAAAAAGTCATATGGTAAATCATGGAGGGGATAATTTTGCGGGGCCATCAGAATTAAGGTACTATTTTGCTTCATAATCCTTGCTGCTTCTTTCAGGGCTTGTTCAGGGTTTGGTAAATGTTCCAGTACCGATATCATCGAGACACAATCACAATAGCTATCAGGCAAGGGGATATTAGCGGCATCAGCATAAAGATCCGGACTTTCCCCATATTTATATTTTTGAGAAGTTACGGGATGATCAATGCCTATGTATTTTTTAACTTTTCCAATAAGTTCTTTTTTGTAAGGCTGCCTCCCGCAGCCAATATCCGCAAAAACGCCCCTAGCTCTTTTTTTCAATTCTACAACAGCTTGATATTCATAGTTTTTTAAAAAATATTGAGGGTGGAAAATGGTTTTTCCTAAAGTATCAGTAAAACGCCACCAGAGTTTTTTAATCATGATATATAAAGTTGTTATACCTATTTATGTTATTTATCGAAATAGTACTTTTATAAAAATCAAGATAAATATGTTTTAAAAAAGATTTGCTTTTGATAGTTTGTCTATCTTTTTCTAAGTGCGGTTTACTATCTATGTCTTTTGTCACAATTGCAATTATATTACACTATTTACTTTCTCTCGCGGGGAGAAACGGATTCTGTTTCAAGGAGAGATCGTCTTTCAAGATCAGCATTAAGTTCGGAGACATTGGAAAATAATACGGTTTCTATACCCGATTGGTGCGCCATTTCAATTTTGTTGGAGCTGTCATCAATAAGTAGAGCTTCTTTTGGTTCTATACCTAACTCTCTTATGACATAAAGAAAGAATTCCCCCTCTGCTTTTAAGGATCCGATCTCATGTGATTTGAATATTGGATATTGGTTTAAGTCTATTAAACTTTCAAGGTGTTTATCTTGCCAAGGTTCGGTGTCAGTTACGAATGCCAACTTGTGATTTTCAGATAGTTGCTGAATTAAATCTTTTATGCCATCTACAAGCCCTGGCATACTGATACTATGGGCATAAACAGCTTGTTCATAGCTTAGATCCGGAGCCCTAAGAATTATTTTTAGTTCTTCATAGAAATCTTGTTCAGTAAGTTTTCCTCGGCTGAAATCATTATAAGCTTCATCATCAAAAAATAATTTAGCCCTTTCTTCGGGTATTCCTAAAGTTTTGAGATAGTCATATGTTATTTGTGGGTCCCAGTTAATAACCACACCCCCGATATCAAAGAGTAAGACTTTTGGTTTAATGGTTTTTTCCGGCATCGGCCGATTGTATCACAAAGTTTTGCACAAAAGCCCTCATGTGGTATTATAGGCTATAATAATTATGCTTAAGTGCCATTTTTGGCATTTTACAAAATATGCTAACCGAAAGACCTAATCCCACCGAAGGACCAATCTTGTGCAGACAGTTGACCTGGCCTTTGAAGGGTTTTTTCTCCAAGAAGGACAGGCATAAAAGTTTTTATGGTAAAGAGCCTCATCCTTGGGAAGTGAAAATAGAAAAAATACTTAAACGTCAGTTGCCGAAAGATAGACTTTTTTCTGCTCTCTTTGGAAAGAGAGAAACAGCAGATAATGCATATTCATTCCGGTGTTTCACCCGTGAATTAGGGAAGTCAACTCCGGTTTATGAAGAGTATGGCGGAGGACGGGTAATTAAGTACCTGGGAAAGACTACTTATGCGGAAGCAGTTTCTAATATCTTTGAGTATGGCTATGAAAAAAATCCAAACAAAGAAGGAAGAAGTTGGTCGACAGCACCCGAACCCTTATGGACATTCTTCTTACCTGAAGGAAGGGGGTCAGTTTCTTTCCTTTTGGTTTATGAAGGTTATCCAGATCTCCAAGAGCTAAGAGACAGACTGATCGGGTATGTAGAGGTTCAGTGGGTTTAAAGAACAAAAACTCTCTCTCTTGTTGCTGCGGCAACACTGGAATTGACTGGAGGGTTATATTTGTTATCTTGAGGCGCCTCAAATAGTTGCATAATTTGGCGGAATCCACTATAGTACCCGACATGGCAGCAGAGCAGTGTGGTGGAAAGCCTTCGCCTGAACAGGTTTATAGATATTTTTCTAAATTAGGATTAGAGCTTCGAAGAGCATTTAAAATGCATGCCGTCGCGGGGTTGTGGGAGAGAACGCCAGAATATAAAAGAGACTGGGGTAACGTCTCTGAACATTGTTTGGTTGAGGCGGCAAGGGCTGATGTTTTATCGGATTTGCTTAGTTTTTCTTCTGGGTTAAAGGGGTATCTAAGAATGGCGGCGGCGGTATCAGACTATTTCAAAAGACGAGAAAAGGAGATTACGAGAGGATCCTCAGATCCAGAAAAGGCTTTTGCCCGAGCAGAAGCAGAATCCCATCAATTACTAAAAGAGGCAGGTTTTAGTGACAGGATAATATATTTGGCGGATTCTACAGGAACTGTTGAATCTATCTTAAAAGTTGCTCCAGATCTTCTTGAAAAAGAAAATTTAACTGATGAAGAAATTGCATATCTTGCCCTACATTATATTGATGATTACACCGTTGGTAGTGATTGGGTAACACCAGTTGAAATTTTGTCAGACGGTACCGTGAAGAATGCTTTTGATAAACGAATGGACGACCTTGATAAAAGATATCCCGACTTGAAGGCATCGGGTTTTAATGATAAGCAAAGAAATGTTGGTTTTCAGGTAGAAAAAAGACTGGCGGAGATTATCTCTCAAAAAATCGGAGAAGCTCTAGATCCTAAACAGATACCCGAAATGATTGATCAAGAGATTGTTCGAAGAATTCAACTCCATTAAATCTTCAAAGTAATTGTTTTTTCGGGTAATCTGTGCTAAGTTTACGCTGATTTGAAAATGAAAAGAAAAGACCGGAGATATAAATATTATCATGAGAGAATAAGTCAAACTTATAACTTTCTTATTCCCCCCAATAAAAAGGTTCTTATTTATGGCTCCTTGGATGGGAAAGAATTAAATAAATTATCTCCTAGCTTTGGTGTGGGTGTTGAACCTGATAAAAAATTTTACCTGTTTTCTAAAAAGCATTTTTCGAAATTAAAGTTTGTTAATAAACGTTTTGAGAATTATCAACCTGTTGCCACGTTTGATTATGTAGTTCTAGACGCTGCTTTGGGTAAAACAGCGGACATTTTGCAACTTCTCAAAAAAGTTCAAAAAGCCTGCCATCCGTCGACAAGAGTTCTCGTTTATCAGCACAATTATTTATGGCAATGGCTTATTAATTTTTGGGAGAGATTTAAATTAAAACGAAAGGAGGGTGTTCAAAACTGGTTGTCCGTATTAGACGTGGGAACCTACCTTGAGGGCGCTGGCTTTCAGGTTACCAGAGTTTTCAGAAGAACGATTTTCCCGTTAGGCCTTTTTGGCTTAGGGAAGGTGCTTAACTATATGACCGTAATCTTTCCGTTTTTTGATTTTTTTAAACTGGATCAATTTATAATTGCCCGACCCCAACCCCAACTTTTTCCCAAAAAATCTCTGGAAAGTTTAACCATTTGTATAACGGTTAGAAACGAAAAAGGAAATATCGAAAAAATTGTTAAGTCGATTCCTAGAATTTGTAAAAAACAAGAAATTCTTTTTGTGGAGGGACATTCAACCGATGGTACAAAAGAGGAAATTTTAAGAGTGATGAGTAAATATCGCCAGAAAAATGTTAGAGTGATGGGCCAGCCGGGTATAGGTCAGGGAGATGCAACTAGAGTTGGCTTTAAGGATGCGAAAGGAGAGATAATTATTATTTATGAAGGCGATGGTACTTCCGATCCTCGGGATATCAGATATTTTTATGAAGCAATAAAAACTGGAAGATTTGAATTTATTGAGGGAAGTAGATTTGTATACCCCTTGAGCAAGGAAGCGATGCCATTTATTAATCAGCTTGGAAATATTCTTTTTGCCAAATGGTTTTCATTTTTTCTAGGTCAAAAAACGACAGATGTTTTAAGTGGTATAAAAGCAATCCTTAAAAGAGATTACAATTTACTTTTTGAAAGATGGGGATTTTTGGGGTTTGATGATCCTTTTGGTGATTTTGAACTTTTGTATGGTTCAGCCCGTATGGGGTTAAAAATAGGCGAAATTCCAATGCGTTATTATCCACGAACTTACGGTCAAACCAAGACGAAACACTTTATTCAAGGTTTATATTTGCTCAAAATGGCAGCCAAGGGTTATTTGGTGTTCAGGAATAATTAAATTATGAAAGTACCACAATTTTTACCCTGGGTAGGTAAAGAAGAAATAGAGGCAGTAGTGAAGTGTATTAATAGTAATTGGATTACAGAGGGACCTATAAGTAAGGAATTCTCTGAAAAACTTCTTACTTTAATCGGCAGTCGTTTTGGAGTTTTTTCTCCCAACGGAACCTTGGCCCTATATTTGGCTTTGAAGGCGGTAGGAATAAAAAATGGCGATGAAGTATTAGTACCGGATTTTACTTTTATTGCCTCGGCGACATCAGTAGAGATGGTGGGAGCCAGACCCGTTTTTGTTGACATCAACAGAAAGAATTTTCAGATCGATTTAACTAATGCCTCTAGACTTATTACTAAAAAAACGAAAGCCATTATGCCTGTCCATGTTTACGGAACGGTTTGCGATATGGATAAAGTGATGGCATTTGCTGAAAAACATCAGCTGGTGGTTATTGAAGATGCTTGTCAGGCAATAGATGTTCATTGGAAAGGCAAGCATGCGGGAACTTTTGGAGAAGTAGGATGCTTCTCTTTTTTTGCCGATAAAACAATAACTACTGCTGAAGGGGGATTTGTTGTTACCAACGATGAAGAAATTTACAATAAGCTTCTGTACCTGAGGAATCAGGGGAGAATCGATAGAGGCAGTTTTATTCATCCCAGAATAGGCTACAATTTTCGAATGACGGATTTGCAAAATGCAATGGGGCTTGCGCAACTTGCAAAACTTCCCGAAATCAAAAAAAGAAAAGCACGTATTCTTAATCTTTATCATCAGAATCTTAAGAACGTGGAAGGAATTACTTTTTTTGAACCCGAAAAAGGAGCTGAATGGATTCCGTTTAGAATAGGAATTTTATGTGACAATGCCCATGAACTAATGAGTTTTATGCGCTTAAAAGGCATTGAGCCTAGAACCTTTTTTTACCCACTTCATCGACAACCGTGTTTTTCCTATCTAAAAGACGAGAGGCACAAAAATGATGACTTGCAGTTTCCAAATTCAGTTTTTGGTTATGAGCGTGGCATTTGTTTACCTTCTTTTCCTACTCTTTCTGATGATCAAGTTGATTATGTTTGTCAGACAATAAAACAATTTCAGGGTAAAGATTTGTTCTATGAATATTATGATGTCTTATATAAGGATAAAGACTATTCAGAAGAGACAGATTTAGTTTTTGAGTTATCAAGAAAATATGGTTTAGGTTTTCCAAATAAAATTTTAGAAATTGGCTGCGGAACTGGTAATCATACTAAGTTTTTAGCGGAAAGGGTTAAAAGTTTAGTGGCGGTTGATATTGATAAAAAGATGGTTTCTATGGCAAAAGAAAAGATGAAAAAATTGGGTTTAAAGAAAGTAAAGATTATCGGTGCCCCAGTGGAAGAATTAACTCAAGGTGGTTTCGATCTGGCCGTTGCTTTATTTAATGTTATTACTTACATCCCCGATATAACCTCTCTTAATTGTTTTATAAAAGCGGTTGCGAAAAATCTTAAACCTGGGGGAGTTTTTGTTTTTGATTGTTGGAATGGCGCGGCTGCTATTATGGATCCCCCGAAAGTCAAGAGATCATTGATTAAGCTGGGGACAAAAAAAATTAGCTACGTCCTTATTCCTGAAACAGATTTTTATAATCAAAAAACCACGATGAATTATGAGATAGTTGTTTCCTCCGGTAAATCAAAACAAGTCGGGGGATTTTCCTTTAACCAAACACTCTGGATGCCCAGAGAAATTAAATCTTCCTTGGTAGCGGCAGGTCTGGAAATAATTTTTGTCAGTCCCTTCCTTGAACCGGAAAGAGAAGTTAGTGAAAAGGACTGGAAAATAATGTTTTGTGTTAGGAAGTCTAGATGAAGACCTTATCGTTTTTATAGGGGCCGTTTTTAATTTCGAACATTTCACAGTCTTCTAGAACTGTTATTTCGTGTCCGCCCTTTACCGTCAAGAATGCTTGCCCGGCTTTTAAATAAATTGATTTAAAGTATCTTTTATCGGGACCATAAAGGTTAATTTTTATTCTACCCTTTCTTACAATAAAACATTCCTCTAAGTGCGGAGTAATTCTTTTTACGGGTTTATGGATGTGGGGTTGAAAGTGAGATCCTTTAGGATGCTTAAATGTTAAGATTCCAACAGGTTCTTCTAGATCAGTTTGGGGGGTAGAACCCCTCAGAAATTTTGATATGCGTATGCCTATTAAAATTTTTTTGTAGTAAAATTTTTCCATTACCAGCGTGGATGGTGAACTTCGATTTTGTGCCCGATTGTTTTCTCCTTTTTTACCAGATCATAATCGTGTTCGGCCATAAGTTTGGCAAGTTCCTTGAAAGCGACTTTTGGTTTCCATCCCAACATTCCAATGGCCTTTGTCGCGCTACCCAATAAAAGCTCCACTTCTGTGGGGCGAAAATATACGGGATCAACTTCAACAATAATCTTTCCACTCTTTTTATCTATGCCTTTTTCGTTTATTCCCCTTCCTTTCCAAACAATCTCCATTCCTAAGTGCTTTCCAGCCTCCTCGACAAATTCTCTGATTGTGTGGGTTTCCCCCGTTGCTAAAACAAAATCATCAGGCTGGGAGTGTTGAAGAATCATCCAGATTCCTTCCACATAGTCTCTTGCATAGCCCCAATCCCTTTTGGAATTTAAATTTCCCAATCTTAAAGTTCCCTGAAGCCCCAATTTAACTCTGGCAAGACCTAGGGTAATTTTTCTTGTTACAAAGGTAACACCGCGGCGTGGTGATTCGTGATTAAATAAAATTCCATTTGAAGCAAAAATATTGTAAGCATCTCGATAAATCCTGGTAATATGGAAGGCAAAAACTTTGGATAAACCATACGGGGATTGTGGATTAAAGGGGGTATTTTCGTTTTGGGGGATAGATAGGACTTTGCCAAACATTTCGGAGGACGATGCTTGATAATATTTTGTGGGAATTTTTAAATCTCTAATTATTTCCAGGATTCTTAAAGCTCCTAGGCCTGTAATATTAGCAGTATATTCAGGAATATCAAAGCTAACTTTGACATGACTTTGGGAACCCAAGTTGTAAATTTCGTCCGGTTCGACTTGCGAAATAATTCTAGTTAAATTTGAACCGTCCGCTAAATCTCCATAAAGGGTAATAAAATTTGGAAACTTTGGATTGTCATATACATGGTCTATTCGGCTGGAGTTTGGCAGAGATGATCTTCTCTGCAATCCGTATACCTGGTAACCTTTTTCAAGTAGAAGTTCTACAAGGTAGGAGCCATCCTGTCCAGTTATTCCGGTTATTAAGGCCTTTTTCATTTCGAAAGTGAATATATCACAAAAGGCTATATATTCAAAGATTTAAAGACGGAGTTTTCGCCTGTATTCTTCTGATTTATCAATAATTTTAATTTTTTCTAATCTCTCATTTGCAGGACCTTTTTTCGCTTCATCATTATAGTCAAACACGAAAAGCTTTTTAGTATCGAAGTTTGAAGGAAGAATGTCTTCCAATTTTGAGTTGATGACAAAAAAACGAGTATTTTTTCCACTATAATATTTTTCCAAAAAAGTGTCTCCGCAAGGCATTATAGGGTATGGTAGAAGAACAACTGCATTGTCGGGGAAGTTATTTTTTTGTTCCGCTAATTTATTTAGCATCAAAATCCCTCCGGTGTGGACATATTGGGTATCGGAAATATTTTTCTTGATCAGGTTTGCATTGTTGAGAATCCACATGGCGGTTAATACTACCACCAAAAAAGAAAAAGCTCTGAATTGTTTAGAGACATTAACCAGAAATGAAGCTAGAATGATTCCTACATATAAAGCGGGAACGAAAAGATACCGTCCTCGCTCGATTTCTTGATAAACGTCATATCTGTTTGTGTAGATGTTAAAAAATTGCGCACATATAAGGGCGATAAATGATGCCAGAATGAACTCGAAGGACTTGAACTTTCTTTTATATAGATATACAAAAATGGTAAGGTAAAACAGATAAACAGGTACAGCCAGAAATAATATAATTTCTTTATAGCTATTGTATTTAAAGAAATGTTCCTTTAACAATTGCAAAAGGCTGAAGGGAATGGTACTGACAACAAGTTGAAAGGATATTTGTGGAATAGTTTTATTTGTTGGCATTAAACTTTGTAAAAAGGTTTGATTTGGATGTAACAAAGAAAGAGGCATACGTGAATCTTTAAACAGAGAATAATAGTTTTTAGCTTATCCTTTTTGCCCTTTATTTTTAGGGTAGAAAAAATAATGGCGAAGGCAGGAATAAACGGTAAAAAGAAAATAGTGTAGTGAGTCATTAACATGGCTAAAACAAAAAAGATCAATGACAGTAAATAATCTTTCGTTTTTCTACCGTTCACAAATTTAATTAAAAACCAAAAAGAAACAAAAACGGGTATTAACTCCGGGACTCTTTGCCAAACCCACTGAAGAGTACCATTGGCGTAGAAAGTGTAACCAGATTTGTAGTTGATGCCTGCGTAGATTGAGGCCAAAAAGGCAATGTATTGATTTCTTGTGACTTTTTTGATAAAGATATAAAAGGAGATATTTACAATAATTATTATTCCCAGAACCGTAGCCATGTATGATCGCATATTTCCGCCAAATGATTTTTCAAGAATAAAGTCTAATATTCGGGGAAAGTTGTCGAGGGTGGAAATGGTAAGTGAAAGCTTTCCATCGGGTGAAAACAGTGAGTATGGTGGAGCGAAATAATAATAACCATCACCATTAAGACTTCGATTGACGATTCCGTACCATATAAGAAATGTCAGAATAGTAATCAGGAAAATAAAAAAAATGTCAATTTTCTTCATGCTAAATATTTTACTATATTTTTGTATGAGTGTAAGTGGTAGATGGAGTAAAAAGTATTAAGGTCCTTGCCTATTTGGGCAAGGAAGTAGTTTATTTTTATAATCTTGGGTAAGATCAATAATAGCCCCTCTTTGTTGAAGTTTGGAGCCTTCATATACCAGTTTTCCTTTGTCATATGAAAGTACATAAAAGTTATTTATGGAAAAATTTGGTAGTTTGCAAATTTCCTTTTGCCAACTGTTATCAAGGTTGAGAAATTCTATCCCAGGTTTTTTGTAAATACGTTCAATAAAAGTTTTTGTGGGGTGGAATTCCCGTGGTGAAACAATGACCGTATTTTGGTTAAACTGGCTGGATAATGGTTTGATATAAGCCAGGAACTGGAACATGGCCTGGTTTTTATTGTTAAAGGTATCAAGATATTTGTAGATATCATAGGTGTTATAAATTACAAGAATTCCAAGAAGATAAGGGAAGAGTTTAATTGTTTTTTTGCTTAAAATTGAGTTAATGATAATTGCCCAAACGATGGAGTTTGTTAGCGTCGGCAGGAAATAGGCCCTATTTTGACCGAAATTACGATAAACATTGATTATTTCACTATTAAAATAAACATAGAGAGCCATTATAGAGATAGTGGATAATAGGCTGGTTAAATAAAGAGGGTAATAAACCCTTCTTTTTTTGTAGACTATAATAGCCCCGGTAATATAGACGATAACCATAGGAATTACTAAAAACCCTAGAGTTTTTGTATAAGGATAGGGGTCCGGTTTGGGACCGTGTTCTGCCAAAAGGCGTATAACCTCACCTGGGATATTAACTGTAGGTATCTGATAGACAATTTTTCCTAGCCATCCGTAACTCGAGAAAAATTTCCAGGGGGTAGAAGACGTTTGCATTGGGCTTTTGTTGATAACTAAAAAGGTAATCAAGACGAAAACTGAGCAGGTAATGGTTGTTTTAACTAAGTTTTTAAACCTAAGCTTCTTGCTTATCATAATTACAAAAGGGTAGATAATAAACAGAGGAAGTAAGAAAGAAGCATAGTGACCCATAAAAATGGCAAGGGAGAATAGAATTAATGAAAAAAAATAATTTTTAATTTTCCCGGAATGAAGAAATTTATGTAGATAATAAAAGGCTATTAATGCTGGAATTACATTCGGAACCCTCTGGAGGAATCTTTGATAACTTAATGGACTTAACATTTCTGAGGACCCGATATAATTAGCAATAAAAAGAATTGTTGCAGTAATACTTAAAACTTTGTTTTTACAAATTTTACTTAAGACTAAAAATAGGGTGATATAAACCAAGACAAGTAGGATAAATTTGGCGATCATGTAAGCTTTTATATTGTCTTGAAAGATGAGCGGAGCGAAGTCGAAAAATACTCTTGCAAAATTATCAATATTCCAAATATATATCCGTGAGACCTTTTCGTAAAAAAATCTGTGATTTATGTCAAGGTAAAAATAGCCCTCTTCCAATAAAGCCTGATTTAGGATTTTATACCAGACAAAAGTGGCGACGGTAATAATAATTGTAATAAAGGAAAAGTTTTTCTTCAAAATTTAAATAATCTATATTCGTTAAATCTTTGGAGGAGAAACCAAGCTTGGCTGAGTTTGACAAATTTCATAAATCTGTAAAGAATGACAGGTCTTAGATAAAATTCTCGGATTGCCATCCTTTGAGCCCGAATTAAATATTCTTTATTTAGTCCTTTAGGAATCCATTCAGGCTCTTTGAAGCTGAATTTCTTCCAGTTGGGTTTATATTTGCCCTTAAGGGTATACCAAAGTTCCGAGCCTGGAATAATATCAAGAATCGAAAAATTAGCCCTTGAAAGTTTGGAATTTTTTGCGAAGTCGATACTCTCTCTGATCGTTTCTTTGGTTTCTCCCGGTAAACCAAAGATAAAGTACCCTTGGCATTGAATACCGACCTTATTGGTTAATTCAATGGCATTTCTAATCGTTTCTATGGTTTCCAACTTATGGATGTTTTTTAGAATCTGGGGATTAGCGGATTCAATTCCAAAGGTTACAAAATAACAACCGGCGTTTTTCATCAATTTCAGAAGTTCTTCATCAACTTTATCGGCCCTGAAACCATTGGGACAAGCCCAGCTTATCTTAATTTTATTTTTTAACAATGTATGGCAAAGTTTTTCTATATGGGGTCGTTTTAGGGTGAGATTATCGTCTTCGAACTGTATTTCTTTTATGCCAAAATTTTTGATTAAATATTTAATTTCCTTAATAACGTTGTCAATTGACCTAAATCGAATTTTCCTTTCGTAAAATTTTTGACTTGCACAAAACGAGCACATATAAGGACAACCTCGGCTTGTCATGATTATTCCGATGGGAAAGTTTTTGACAACCGCTCCATGTGGCGATTTAGGGTAGCTTCTTGGGTCCAACTGTTCCCAATCAGGGAATGGTAGAGAATCTAGATTTTTTACAATTTTAGCTCTTGCAACAGGGTTATTTCTCTTGAGAGTATCAAGAGAATAAACTCCAGGAGTATTTTTGTTTCCAAAGTTGGACTTCATAATTTGGAGTAGGGCCCTCTCGCCTTCCCCACAGACTACGAAATCCGCTTTGGAATCTTTAAGAGTTTGAAAAGGTAAAAATGTCGGATGAACACCACCGATGATAACCCTTAATTTTTTCTTCTTTAGAAGTCTGGATAGTTTGACGACTTCTATATAGAAGGCTGTTAAACAGGTAATACCGACAGCATCCGCTTTCTGGGCCAATACTCTTCTAACAACTTCTTTGGTGTCGAGATTGTCTTTTAGGGCATCAATAACTTTGACTTCAATGTTGTTTTTTCTTAGGTATGAAGAAAGATAACCTATTCCTAGAGGGGGAGATATAATACGGGTTTTATTTCTATAATTTGGTCTAACCAGAACTATCTTTTTCTTTCGGGTTGAATGCATTGCTACATAATATCAGAAGTTAAAATATAAGTGAAGGGTTTGGCAGTAAGACAAAGTTTTGGAAGGTTTGAAAAATATTTAAAAAATAATAGACCTTCGTTTACCACTTGACAGAAAATAACCCAAAATCATAATAGGACAAGTAAGGATGAGGTTGTGTTAAAGGAATTTGGTGTAAACCCGAGGCTGTGCCGCAACCGTGTTTCGACTGTACTTACTGCAGATCTTTAGCTAAGTCTAAAGAGTGTGTAAAAAAAGTTGAAGAGCCGGAAAACTAACAACCCGAAGGTCCCGAGCTTTGCGAGGGACTACCCGAGCAGGAGGAGTATGTTTGTCGATTTAGAACCACAACTACAAACCGATGTATTAAATAGAAAAGAGGAATCTTTCTCTATTTCTTCAGATTATTCAGAAAAGATGTTCAGACTTCCTGGGGTTGGGTTTCATCCCTGGATGGAAATTGATGCACTTCTGCGAGACTTTTTAAAAACACGGGAGGAAGGGAAGAATCCAGAAGAAACTTTGAAGACGTGGCTGGAAAAAACAAGGACAAACATTGAAGGATATTGGTTGGAATATATTGAGCAAAGATTGGTTTTACCTATAGATTTAGAAATTGCTGAAGTTGATGGGCAGAGAAGAATTGCTTCAGGCGAAGCGGTGTGGGTGGATACTATTGGATCTTGGGAAAGAAATGGTTCGGTTAAAGACTCTGCAATAATAATTGAAAATTTTTTATTAAGCGCTCCAGAGGGGTCGATTGCCGTTTTAGTAAGTCCGGGAGGGAATGAGTACCCAGATACACAAACATACATTTTCTGGGTCAACCTGGAAGGAAAAATGGAATCTATGACTATAAGAACAGATCCAAAAATTGAAGATAACGAATCTTTCTTGTTTAATTCAGATTTAAACTTTAGGTTCGACGCAAGCGCACCACTTGAATCGAGAGTAGAAGCTATTATAAGGAATCCGCTATTATTGGCTACGCAAGATGGATGCGCATATTCTCCAGAAAGTATTATTAAAACAATTCTAATAACAAAAAGTGAACAAGGGGTTTTTGGAGGCAGGGATTTTGCAGAGCTCTGTCGGGATTTTGCGAATAAAGATGACCTGCTTTGGGCTGAGGAACTGGTTAAATTGGTAATTAATGAGTTTACCGACATTTGCGCCCAAACTATCAAGGATTCTGATTACATTCTTAATGATGAAATCTGCAAATTTCTTGAAGCTAAACTTGGAGAAATTATTTTAAAGCTATCTTATATAAAAAGACAATTTCAAGACGGGGAGATAAATTTTGAAACTGCCGTTTTAAGATTAGCAAACTTAAGCCACTCGGACTATAGAGAAGAGTTGGGTTATTTGCAAACGATTCCTGGGTGCGCTGGCGGTGGTTTAGACAATTATACTAATAATGGTTTTGGTCCTAGAAAAACATGGGAATACCGACCTGGAGTTTGTAGAATTTGTAAAAAAACGTCGAGGGTTGGTCCTTGTGAAATATGTAGCAGTTGTGAAAAGAGGATGTGATCATTTTTAAGTGGATATTCTGTAATAAGGCTTCGGTAATTAACGTGCCTAAAAGTGGTTCAACGGTCTTTTGATACTGAATTTAAGAAGATTTAAGAATGATTTCACTTATTCTTTTCCCTAATTCCACTGCATAATTTGTCCCCCTATCCCAAGGATAGACTTGTTGCATGTTTGCAAGATAAATATTCTTTATCGGAGTTTTGAGCGCGGGTATTTTGTTCGAATAATTTAAACCAATTATTGGTTGGGCAAACCCATTTTTAAAAAGCCAGGCTTTCATTATCCAGTTTTTATTAAATTCTGGATTAATTTTTTTAAGAAAGTGAGAAAACTTGCTTATTAAAAGTTTTTTATCGGCTTTAAAAAGTGGATTTGTAATAGATAAATA
>Ga0315281_10001641_pt1 | contig 33181 bp, 36 predicted proteins | sample YL17G07_0_MG_FD_204540 | JGI IMG/M metagenome (GOLD analysis project Ga0315281, IMG submission 204540) | Sediment microbial communities from Yellowstone Lake, YNP, Wyoming, USA - YL17G07_0 | ecosystem: Environmental > Aquatic > Freshwater > Lake > Sediment | place: USA: Wyoming | collected...
CAGCCAGGCGCCGGTCGGGTGCCGGTACTGGCGCACCATCAGCAGGCGCCCGTCCGCATCGACCGGCACCAGCACGACCGCCACGCCGTACTCGACGACCTCGCGCGTGTAGGTCGCGCCGTCGGCGGTGCGCAGCGTATCGACCCGCAGGCCGACCATCTTGCCGTCGAACTTGCGCTGTGTCTCGATGACGCTTGGGATCTCCATGTCGCCTTCCGTCACAGCTGGCGCACCATCGCGATCTCGTTGCAGCCGGGGAACTTGGGGCAGCGGTAGCACTCGCCCCAGACCTTGCGCGGCAGCGTCATCACGTCGGCCTGCATGAATCCGAGCTTCTCGAAGAAGCCGGGGCGGTACGTCAGCGCGAACGCGGTGGTCAGGCCGATCTGCTTCGCCTCGTCGATACAAGCGTCGACGAGGCGCGCGCCCAGCCGCTGCCCCTGCAGGTCTTCCCGCACCGCCAGCGACTTGATCTCGGCCAGGTCCTCCCAGAGGATGTGCAGCCCGCCGCACGCCACGACATCGCCGGCATCCGTGCGGACGACGTAGTAGTCGCGCAGGTTCTCGTACACCTCGGCCATCGTGCGGGGCAGCATCTCGCCGCGGCGCGCGAACGTGTTGACGAGATCATGGATCGCCTGCGCATCCGCGATCGATGCCCGCACCAGCTGATAGGTCGAAGTCGCCATCTCTCTCCCGATCGAAGGAAGCGGGCTCCTGTGCCCGCTTGAAAGACAACTGTAGCATGTTGAAATAGAGTGGGCAGTTGATGCGGGCTGAGAGGCAGAAGGGCAGGCCGTGAGATCAACCGAGCTGTATCCAGCGATCGAGCCCTACGCGCATGGCATGCTCGATGCCGGTGATGGCAACTTCGTGTACTGGGAGACGTGCGGCAATCCGCGCGGCAAGCCGGCGGTCGTTCTGCACGGCGGCCCCGGTTCGGGGTGCAACGCGTGGCATCGCCGGCTGTTCGATCCCGGCCTCTACTGCGTCGTGCTGTTCGACCAGCGCGGATGCGGGCGGAGCCTGCCGCACGCCAGCGCGCCTGGCACGAGTCTCGCGAGCAACAACACCACAAACCTGATCGCCGACGTCGAAGCGCTGAGGCAACACCTCGACATTGACCGATGGCTGGTGTTCGGCGGATCGTGGGGCAGCACATTGGCGCTGGCCTACGCTGAAACGCACCCGAGTCGCGTGACGGAGATGATCCTCCTCGGCGTGACCACCGGCCGCCACAGCGAAATCGATTGGCTGTTCCGCGGCGGTGTCGCGATCTTGTTTCCCGAGCAGTGGGACAACCTGCGTGCCGGGCTTCCGGCGGCCGAACGAGATGGCGACATCGTCGAGGCGTACAGCCGGCTGTTGAACGATCCCGACGCCGCGATTAGGGAACGCGCGGCCGAAGCCTGGTGCCTGTGGGAGTCGGCCACACCCGCCTGGCCTCCGAAGCCAGGACTGGCAGGGCGATTCGCCGATCCGAAATTCGCCATGGCCTTCGCACGGCTCGTGACGCACTACGTCCGGCACAACGCATGGCTGGAGGACGGCATCCTCCTCCGCAACGCCCATCTGCTCGCCGAAATCCCAGGTGTGCTGATCAACGGTCGCTTTGACTTCCAGGGGCCCATCGGCAACGCATGGGAACTCAAGCGCGTATGGCCACGCGCAGAACTCGTCATCGTTGACGTTGCCGGCCACGCCGCCGACAACCGCAGCGTCATGCAAGAACTGATTCGCGCCACGGATCGATTCGCAGCGCCGTAGTAGAGCCGCCGGCCATTGGAACGCGAGCAGCTATTCGCTGAGCCAGTTCAGTCGCCGCCCGACCCGGAGGAAGAAGTCGCCGGGCGGCCCCAGACGCAGGAAGCGGGCCGTGTGGCCGCTCGTACGCACGCGGACGATATCGCCGCCCGCGAGGTTCATGTCGGGCTCTCCGTCCACGCTGAGGATGGCGCTCTGCCGCGCCGCGATCTGCACCTCCACCAGCGAGCCCGCCGCGAGCACGAGGCTGTTCGCCGGCGCCAGGTGCGGCGCGACCGGCGTCACGATGATCTCCCGCGATTCGGGATGCAGGATCGGCCCGCCGACGCTCAGCGAGTACGCCGTGCTGCCCGTCGCCGTCGCGATGATCACGCCGTCGGCGCGGTAGTTGCCGATCATCGTGTCATCGGTGCGCACCGTGAACTGCACCGTGCGCCCGATCGCCGCGCGCCCGACGACGACGTCGTTCAGCGCGTGGAAGTGGTCGCGCAGCTCCTCGCCGGCGCGGATCGTCTCCGCCTCGATCATCGCCCGCGTCTCGATGCGGCCGGCGCCGCCGACGATCGCCTCGAGTTGCTCGAAGAGCTGGGGCGCCGTTACCTCGGTCAGGAAGCCGAGGCGCCCGAGGTTCACGCCGAGCAGCGCAACCGGGTGCGGGATGACGGCGCGCGCCGCGCGCAGGACCGTGCCGTCGCCGCCGCAGCAGATCAGCAGGTCCGTCCCCGCGATCTGCCCGTGGTGACCGTCGTCCCACGCCGAGGCCACCCACACGTCCGGCACGAGCGGCGCGAGCTTGCGGCTCGTCTCCTCGGCGACGCTGCGGGCGGCATCGGACTTCGGGTGGTACGTGACGCCGATCTTCTTCATCGCCGAAACGATAACAGGGGACAGGGGACAGGGGACAGGGGACAGGGGACAGGGGACAGGGGACAGGGGACAGGGGACAGGGGACAGGGGACAGGGGACAGGGCACAGGTCGCTGGTCGCTCGTGACTGGTCGCTCGTGACTGGTCGCTGGTGACTGGACTCCGGCGCCGTGGTCTCAACGCTTCCTCGGTCGCCGGGAGGCCGCCCAGCGCGTAGGACGGCCGCCCTCGGCCGTCGCACTCCCGCCCCCGCACCGGCCGCCCCGATCGCGAACCGAGCCTCCCTGTAGTCCCCTCTCCCCTCGTGGGAGAGGGGTGGCCGAAGGCCGGGGTGAGGGCCGCCCGCAGGCGGTCCATCCTCCATCTTCTTTCTTCTATCTTCCGCATCGAATGGGCCGCCAGGCAGCGGCTATGCCGCCCCCAGCCGCAGCCAGAGGAAGAACTCGCGGTTGCCCGCCGGCCCCAGCAGCGGCGATGCGGCGACGCCGCGGACGCGCAGCCCGTGGTTCACGGCCCACCACGCCACCCTCCCGATCACCGTCGCGTGCACGAGCGGATCCCGCACGACGCCGTTGCGGCTCACCTCGCCGCGCCCCGCCTCGAACTGCGGCTTCACCAGCGCCACGATGTCGGCGCCCGGCCGCAGCAGCGCGATCACCTGCGGCAGCACGATCGTCAGCGAGATGAACGACGCGTCCACGGTCGCGAGATCGGGCTGCTCTGGCAGCGACGCCAGTTCGCGGATGTTCGTCCGCTCCATGACGATGACGCGCGCGTCGTTGCGCAGCCGCTGGTCGAGCTGGCCGTAGCCGACATCGACGGCGTACACGCGCACTGCGCCGCGCTGCAGCAGGCAGTCCGTGAATCCCCCGGTCGACGCGCCGACATCGAGCGCGACGCGGCCGCTGACGTCGATGCCGAACACGTTCAGCGCGTGGTCGAGCTTCTCGCCGCCGCGGCTGACGAAGCGCGCCGGCTTCTCGATCTCGATCGCGGCGTCGGGCGCGACCAGCGCGCTCGCCCGCGTCTCGGTCTGCCCGCCGACGCGCACGTCGCCCGCGAGGATCAGCGCCCGTGCGCGCTCACGCGACGGCACGAGCCTGCGTTCGACCATCGCGAGGTCGAGGCGCTGCTTCTTCGGGCGAGGTGGTGCAGGGGGCATGGAGGATTGTCGGTGCAGCGGCGCGGCTGGCGCAATCGCGGCTGCGTCTCGCTCGTGATGCTTGGAATGCGTCGCTCGCTGCCGTGACATCCTTGAGCGTCCGCGTTAGGTGCGTAGGACGGCCGCCCTCGGCCGTCGCGCCCCGTCCGTGCACCGGACTGCCTCTCTTGCGAACCGCTCTCCGTGCGAGCCCCTCTCCACAGCGTGGAGAGGGGTGGCCGTCGAAGACTCGCCGTGGAGAGAAGGCCGGGGTGACGTGCCGTTTCACCTGCCGCGATCCCGGCGGACAGCGAAGGGCTCCTACGCTGTCGCCGGCGCTGCCAGCTTGTTGAGCAGCTTCTTCGTGGACATGACGTGGTGGTCCATCCGCATGTCCTTCGGGTCGACGCCGAGCGCCAGCCCGATCATCTGCGGCAGGTGGATGATCGGCAGGTCGATCTCGTGCCCGGTGACCTGCTTCGCGGCGGGCTGCTGCGCGTCGAGGTTCAGGTGGCAGAGGGGGCAGGGCGACACCAGTGCGTCGGCGCCCAGGTCCTGCGCCTCGTGGATGTGGTTGCCGGTCTGCTTCAGCGAGTTCTCGCGGTTGATCGTCAGGATCGGGAAGCCGCAGCACTTCTTCGCGCCCTCGTAGTCGACGACCGTGGCGCCGACGGCCTCAATCACCATCTCGAGGTACTTGTCGCGCTGCGGGTGCTCCTCCTTGCCGAGGATCGCACTCGGGCGGAGGATGTAGCAGCCGTAAAAGGGTCCGATGCGCAGCCCGGTCAGCGGCCGCTTCACCATCTTCTTCAGCCGGTCCAGCCCGAAGTCCTCGACGAGGATCCAGAGGAAGTTCTTGATCTCCAGCCCCGGCGTGTAGTGCAGCCCCTCGTCGGCGAGGATCGCGTTCACCTTCGCCAGGTACTCCGGGTTCTTCGTGAGTTTGTCCTGCACCATGCTCTCGATGCCCTGGCAGGTCGAGCAGATGTTCATCAGCGGCAGCCCCAGCTGCTGCGCCAGCGCGAACGTGCGCGCGTTCAGCGCGTCGGCCATCTCGGGGTTCTGCTCCTGGATCACACCGGCGCCGGTGCAGGTCGCCTGGTCCAGCTCGACCAGCTCGATGCCCATCTCCTTGGCGACGCGGTTCGTCGCCAGGTACAACTCGGGTGCCGCGCCCTTCGAGACGCAACCGGGCCAGAACGCGTACTTCATCGTCATGAGTTCTCCACCTCTGCCTTCGGCGCCTTCAACGTTGCGGACTTGCGGATCACGTTCCGCACGCGGTCCATGCCACTCATCTTGTGCGAGCCGGGCATGCCCGGCGGGATCACCTGCGCCAGGGGCAGCTTGCCCGCGCGCGCCATCTTCAGCGCTCCCGGCATCTCCTTGAGAATGCGGGGCAGGTTGAACATGCCGACCGAGCCCGGCACCATCCAGATCTCGTTCAGCCGGCCGCCGTCGGTGATCGACTTGGTGAAGATGTTGGTGTGGCGCGCCCCCGTGTTGTTCTTGATGCCGGCCTCCAGCGCCATCTCGCGGAGCTGCAGGATGCGGTTCATCGGCGCTACGCCCTTCGGGCAGACCTCCACGCACATGTTGCAGCGCGTGCAGTCCCAGATGCCGCTCGACTCGCTCAGCTTGACCAGCCGGTCGTGCGCGTGGCCGTCGCGCGGGTCCGCGGCGAAGCGGTAGGCCTTGGCGAGCGCGGCCGGCGCGATGAAGTTCTTGTCGACCTCCAGCACCGTGCAGTCGCTGACGCAGGCGCCGCACATGATGCAGTTCATCGTGTGCGTCAGGTCGATCATCGCCTCGTTCGTGACGCGGTACTCGTCCGTCGGCTCCTGTCCCGTCGGCTGAAGGTAGGGGTCGACCTGGCGGATCTTCTTCCAGAACAGCTCCTGGTCGACCACCAGGTCCTTGATCACCGGCATGTTGCCCATCGGCTCGACGACGATCTCGTGCTCTTCATCCTTGTCGGTCAGCGCGATCACCTTCGCGCGGCAGGCGAGGCGCGCGCGGCCGTCGACGCGCATCGAGCAGGAGCCGCAGATCGCGCTTCGGCACGAGCAGCGCATGGCGAGCGAGCCGTCTTCGTACTCGCGCACCTGGATCAGCGCGTCGAGCAGCGTCACGCTCTCTTCGGTCTCGATGTTGTACTTGCTGTACGTGACCGCGCCGGACGCCGGGTCGCTGCGCTTGACCTTCAGCTTTACCTTCATGCTCTGCTCCGTTCACAACTACCAGCGACCAGTCACCAATCACCAACCGCCCAGGTCAGTACTTCCGCTCCTGTGGCTGCCACTGCGTGATCGTCACAGGGATGTAGCTCATCTTCTCGCTGCCGTCCGGCTGCTTCGTCAGGACGATGTGCTTGAGCCACTCCTCGTCGTTCCGCTCCTTGAAGTCGAGGCGCGTGTGCGCGCCCCGGCTCTCCTTCCGCTCGATCGCGCTCTTCGTGATCATCTCCGCGCAGTCGAGCATGTAGCCCAGCTCGATGTGGAAGAGCAGGTCGGTGTTGAAGACCTTGCCCTTGTCTTCGACGCCCACCTTCTCGTAGCGCGCGCGAAGCTCCTTGAGGATCCCCAACTGCTTCTCGAGCCGGTCCGGCGAGCGGAAGAGCCCCACGTTCTCGCTCATCGTCTCGCCCATGTCGCGCCGGATGTGCGCCACGCGCTCGCCGCTCTGCGGGCGGTCCAGGATCTCCTGGATCATCTTGCGGTCGTTCTCGACGACGCTCTCGGGGATGGGGCGGAACTTCTGCGTGCGCAGCCACGGCACCGCGTGCTCCGCGGCGCGGCGGCCGAAGACGATCGTGTCGAGCAGCGAATTCGCGCCGACACGGTTCGCGCCGTGCACGCTGACGCACGCCGCCTCGCCCGCGGAGTAGAGCCCGGGCATCGGCGTCAGTCCGTCGACGTCGGTCTTGACGCCGCCCATGATGTAGTGCACGCCCGGCTGGATTGGCAACAGTTCCTTCGTGATGTCGATGTTCACGAGGTCGCGTGCGATCTCGTAGATCTCCTCGAGACGTTCCTTGATCAGCGGCTCGCCGAGATGCCGCATGTCCAGGAAGACGGAACCGTTGACGCCGCGTCCCTCGTCGATCTCGATCTGCTCCGCGCGCGACACCACATCGCGCGAGGCCAGCTCCATCAGGTTCGGCGCGTACTTCGACATGAAGCGCTCGCCGTCCTTGTTCAGCAGGTAGGCGCCCTCGCCGCGCGCGCCCTCGGTGATCAACACGCCGCTCCCCTTGAGGGTCGTCGGGTGGATCTGCACCATCTCCATATCCATGATCGGTGCGCCCGCGCGGTAGGCGAGGCTGATGCCGTCACCTGTGCAGATCAGCGCGTTCGTGGAGGGCTCGTAGACGCGGCCGAGGCCGCCGGTGCAGACGATCGTCGTCTTCGCCGTGATCGCGTGCAGCTCACCGGTGCGGATGTTCATCGCCACGCAGCCGCGGCAGACGCCGTCGTCGACGATCAGGCTGGTGACGAACCACTCCTCGTAGTTGCGCAGCGCCTGGTAGACGCTGGGACGCAGCAACTGCTCGTACAGCACGTGCAGCATCGCCTGGCCGGTGATCGCGCCGACGAAGAACGTCCGCGCCTTGCCCATGCCGCCGAAGCGGCGCACCGCCATGCGGCCATCGGGCTTGCGGCTGAAGACGACGCCCCAGTGCTCCATCTGGAGCACCTCGCGCCCGCCCTCCTGCGCCAGAATCGTGATCGCGTCCTGGTCGCCCAGGTAGTCTGAGGCTTTTGTCGTCTCGTACGCGTGCTCTTCCCATGGCCCGCCGTCTTCGCCGATGCCGGGGCCGTTGACGCCGCCCTGCGCCGCGTTCGAGTGTGAGCGCACCGGGTGCACTTTCGAGATCATCGCGACATCGGCGCCCATCTGCTGGGCCTGGAGCGCCGCCCGCATGCCGGCAAGTCCGCCGCCGATGACGAGGACGTCGTGCTCGTAGACAGCCATAACGCTCTCTATCCCTTCTGTTCTGCCAAGACCGCGCGTGCGTGAAAAGCGCGCCCTGCGGCGCGGGGGTTGTTCGGTAGGGAAGTGCGGCAGTGGTGCTGGCCGGTGCCGGTGCAGCAGTTCGAATCATGGCGACTGCGGGGGTCGTAGACCACGGTGTGCAGCCCCTCCGGAGGCACCGGAACCCTATCACGGCCGATCTTTAGGCTCAAACGCGGGCGTACCTCTCTTGGTTCGGCTACGCTGCCGCTTGGACGAAGGGACGCTCGATCCGCGACCCGGGTCATAGCGCAGGAGGACGCAACCGATGAAGGCTGGACTGCAGGTACCGTACTTCACCTGGCCCGGCGGCGCCGAGGCGATCGGTCCGACCTTCGGCGCGCTGGCGAAGCGCGCGGAGGACGCCGGCTTCTACAGCTTCTGGGTGATGGACCATTTCTTCCAGTTGCCCGGCCTCGGCCCCGCCGACGTCGACATGCTCGAGGGCTACACCGCGCTCGCCTTCGCCGCCGCGCACACCTCGAAGATCAAGCTCGGCACGATGGTGACGGGCGTCACCTACCGCCACCCCGGCGTGCTCGTCAAGACCGCCACCACGCTCGACGTGCTGTCGGGCGGCCGCGCCTACTTCGGCGTCGGCGCGGCGTGGTTCGAGCGGGAGCACCTCGGCCTCGGTGTGCCGTTCCCGCCGATGAAGGAGCGCTTCGAGCGGCTCGAGGAGACGCTGCGCATCGCCCACGGCATGTGGAGCGAGGACGTGGGCCCGTTCCCGGGCAAGTACTACGACCTGGCCGAGATGATCTGCGTGCCCGCGCCGCTGTCCCGGCCGCATCCGCCGATCCTGATCGGAGGCCAGGGCGAGAAGAAGACACTGCGCTTCGTCGCGAAGTACGCGGATGCGACGAACCTCGTCGGCGTGCAGTTCAGCGAGGCCGGCGTCGAGACCGTGCGCCACAAGCTCGACGTGCTCAAGGGGCACTGCGAGCGCGAGGGGCGCCCCTACGACCGCATCGAGAAGACGGTCCTGCTCACCCTGATGGTGAAGGACGAGGCGGGCGGCCGCTGGCAGACGCCGGAGCAGGCGGTCGCGCTGTTGCGCAAGTTCCGCGACCTTGGCGTCGACCAGCCGATCTTCAACATGCCGAACGTCGAGCGCCCCGAGACACTGGAGTACGTGACCGAGAAGATCCTGCGCCCCATCGCGGGTTGGTGAGCCGCCGCCTGCTGGCCTCGTCGAGGTGCCGCGGGTTCAGGCGGACTGCGGTTCCGAGACGTGCACGCCCGGCGGTACCAGCCCGAATCCTTCGCCGTCGCCCGTGATAGGCGAGCCCCCGATTCCGTCCTCCAGCTTGCGCTGCAGCCGGTTGATCCAGAGGCGCAGGTACGGCAGATCTTCCCGGTACTCGGCCCCCCACACGGCGCCCAGCAGCTCGTCGTTTGGCACCAGCGAACCCGCGTGCGTGGCCAGCTGCTGGAGCAGCTTCCACTCGGTCGGCGTGAGCGTGATCAGCTCCTGGTCGCGCCGCACCGCCTGCCGGTCGAGGTCGATGTCGAGCGGGCCGACGCGCAGGATCTGATCGTCCAGCGACGCGCCGATGCTGCGTCGCAGCGCCGAGCGCACGCGCGCGCTCAGCTCGTCGGGCCGGAACGGCTTGGCGATGTAGTCGTCCGCGCCGCCGGCCATGCTGCGCGCCCGGTCGGCGTCGCTGTTGCCGGCGGACAGCATGAGCACGGGGATCGCGGACCGGGCCTTGAGCTGGGCGAGCACGTCCAGTCCCGGCATGCCCGGCATGATGAAGTCTACGATGGCGATGTCGGCGGCGTGCTCCGTGGCCAGCCGCAGCCCCTCAGCGCCGGATAGGGCGGTGATCGCGCGCAGGCCCGCCCTCTCCATTTCGAGCCTGATCAGGCGCAGGATGCCGGGCTCGTCGTCGACGGCGAGGACCAGCGGCAACGTAGCCGTGCGTGGCATGAGTGGTCGCATCGATCGAAACCATTCACCAACGGGGACGGGTCAGGATATGAGGGCAGGAGGGGATAGTACGCCAATAATTGGAGATTTGCAAGAGCTTAATGCCAAAAGTGCAGATATTGACGAGGATCTTGTCGTGCACCCGGTTTTGCTCGCTGCGGCGGCGTCACGGCATGGGGCGGTGCGTCCGGAACGGCACCGGCTGGCGCTGCCACGGCGTCCCGGCTGTTGCCGCGCCGTCGACGACCAGCGCGTGGCCGCTGACGAAGCTGGAGTCGCCGCTGGCGAGCCAGAGCGCCGCTTGCGCGACGTCGTCTGGCATGCCGGCGCGCGGTATCGGCTGGAACCCCGCCAGCACGCCCTTGACCGCTTCGTTGACCTGCGGGCTGGCCGCGAGCGCACCTGTGGCCATCGGTGTCAGGATGCCGCCGGGGCAGATGCAGTTCGCCCGCACGCCGTGCGGCCCGAATTCGAGCGCCGCGGACTTCGTCAGGTGGATGATCGCCGCTTTTGCGACGCTATAGATGTGCGGCCCGTCGCCGCCGACGATGCCGGCGATGCTCGACGTGCTGATGATACTGCCCGAGCCCTGCGCCTTCATCACCGGAGCGGCGTACTTCATGCCCAGGAAGACGCTCCGCAGCAACACGCCCATCGTCCGGTCGTACTCGTCCACGGGGATGTCCTCGATCGGCCCGACCGTACCCAGGATGCCCGCGTTGTTGAACATGCAGTCGAGCCGGCCGAACGCGGATGTGGCCCGCTCGACCGCCCCCCGCACGTCGTCTTCGCGGCTGACATCGACGTGCCGGTACACCGCCGCGGCACCCAAGTCCGCCGCCAGCGCCTCGCCCGCGGCGTCCTGCACGTCGGCAATCACCACGCGAGCACCCTCGCTGGCGAACAGGCGCGCCGTCGCCGCGCCGATGCCGCTGGCGCCGCCTGTGATCACCGCTACGTTGCCGTCGAGCTTGCCCATCTGCCGCCTCCGTGACGCAGCGCACTGCCAGTGCCGCATCCTACTCGGCGGCGCAAAGGAGCGACAGAGCGGACGAGGCCGGCGCGTCGGAGCGATGCTGACCGCAAGCGGAGCGCTCGAGCGCGGGACCAGTACTCGACATAACCATTGCAGCATGTCCTTCGGACCCGGGCTCGGCACCCTGTATTCCGCCCGGATCCGGCCGACTATCTCTACGTGAACCGGGTGATGTTCGTCATTGTCGCCGGCCTGGCGGTGGGCGCGTCGTATTGGGCGCTCCTCGTGGGAGAGGGCGCGAGCGCGACGCTCGACGCGGCGACCATCGCGCGTATTGTGCTGCCGGGCTTCGTCTCCGCCCTCGTGATCACGGCGTACATCGCCTGGGATGGGCTGAAGGGCAGAGAGACACGCGGCACGGTGAGCCAGCTGAGCGCGCAGCTCATCCGCAAGGAGATCGAGATCGATCGCCTGTCCGCGGTCGACGAGTTGACCGGCCTGTACACGCGCCACCACTTCGACGAGAACGTCACGCTGGAGTTCCGCCGCGCTGAGCGCTACCGGCGCCCGGTGGCGCTGCTGCTGATCGAGGTCGACGACCTGGCCGAGCTGGGCGAGCGCGTCGGCAAGCTCAGCCGCGGCTACTTGCTCTCGGAGGTCGGCGCCATCCTGCGCACCATGCTGCGGGCAAACGACATCGGCTGCCGCTATACAAACGACACGCTGGCCGCGCTGCTGCCGGAGACGAACGGCCCCCAGGCGCTCATCGTCGCCGACAAGGTGCGCGCGCTCGTCGCGGCGCACGAATTCCTCGGCCAGAAGCACAGCAAGGGCCTGCGGATCACGGTCTCGCAGGGCGTGGCCATCGTTCCGTCGGCGCGCATCGCAACGCGCCAGGAGTTCCTGAAAGCGGCAGAGGGCGCCCTCTCCACCGCCCGCGCGTCCGGGCGCGACCAGGTCCAGCTGCACGCGCCGCCGGCGCCGCGGGAAGCCCTCGACGGCCCGTCCGACACACAGCGCCTCGCCGGCTGACGCGCCGCCCTCGGCCGTGCGTCTGACCGCTGCCGCCATCCGGCGATTCGCGCCGTCTTGGCTTCCCGCTCGTTCCTCGCCCTATACTCCGCCCGTATGAAATCTCTGCTCGGCCTATGGTGGCGGTGGCGCACGTGCCGGTAGCGCGGCTGCGCGGCCTCGTCGAAGAGAAGGGCCCCGACTGGGCGATTGTCTCCGTCGGCGGCATGGGCCTGCTCGCGTCCGTGCCGTCCACCACCGCCGACGCACTGGTGATCGGCGCGCCCGCCTCGCTCTTCACCCATTTGCACGTCCGCGAGGACGCGCTCACGCTGTTCGGCTTCGCCACGCGCGACGACCTCGTGCTCTTCGAGCAGTTGATCAGCGTCAGCGGCGTCGGCCCGCGCGTCGCGCTCGGACTGCTGTCGGCGCTCGAGTACGCGCAACTCACGTCCGCGATCGCCGCCGGGCGCGTCGATGCGCTGCGCAAGGTGCCGGGCATCGGCCAGAAGACGGCGGAGCGCCTGGTGCTGGAGCTGCGCGACAAGGTGACGCCGCCCGCCGCCGGCATCGACGCCGCGCCCGCGGCGAGGCCGGAGCAGCGCGGCGACGCGGAAGTTGTGGCGGCGCTGATGGGCCTCGGCTACTCGCAGGTCGAGGCGTCCGCCGCGGCGGAGCGCCTGCCGCGCGATGGCGACCTGCCGGTCGAGGACCGCATCCGCCTCGCCCTGAGCTACTTCGCGAAGGCGTAGCACGACGAAGAACCTGGAACCAAGAACCTGGAACCGGGTGGAGAGCGTCGAGCGCTTCTATACGCCGCGCCGGCTGTTTAGGGTTAGGTCCTTGGTTCTAGGTTCTCGGTTCTCGCGCCTGTCACCAGTCCATCGGCCGGTGCGTGCGCATCACTTCCGGCTGCAGCGACCACTGCGTGCCCGCGGTCATGCCGCCGTCGACGACGAGCGCGTGCCCGGTGACGAATGACGCTTCATCGCTGGCCAGCCACAGCGCCGCGTTGGCGATGTCCTCGGCGAGGCCGCTGCGCTTCAGCGGCTGGACCGTCGCCAGGATCGGCTTGATCATCTCGACCGCCTCGGCCGTGCCGCCGATGCCGCGCGCCAGCAGCGGCGTCGCGATCGCGCCCGGGCAGATGCAGTTGACGCGCACGCCGCTCTCGCCCAGCTCCAGCGCGACCGAGCGCGTCAGGTTGATCACGGCGGCCTTCGCCGCGCTGTAGATGTGGGGGCCGCGGCCGCCGCTCAGCCCGGCCACGCTGGCGGTGCTGATGATGCTGCCGGAGCCCTGCGGCCTCATGATCGCGGCGGCGTGCTTCATGCCGAGGAAGACGCCGCGCAGCAGCACGTTCATCGTGCGGTCGTACTCGTCGACCGGCGTCTCCTCGATCGGTCCGACGGCGCCGCCGAAGCCGGCGTTGTTGAAGATGCAGTCGAGGCCGCCGAACTCGTCGACCGCCCGCGCGACCGCCGCCCTGACGTCGGCTTCCTCCGCTACGTTGGTGTGCTGGTACACGGCCGCGCCGCCCAGCGTGTCGGCCAGCGTGTGCCCCTTCGCGTCCTGCACGTCGGCGATGACGACGCGCGCCCCCTCCGCGACGAAGCGCCGCACCGTCCCCTCGCCCATGCCGCTGGCGCCGCCCGTGATCACGGCCACTTTTCCGTCGAGACGCATGAGGGGCTCCTTGGCTGTTGGCTGTTGGCTGTTGGCTGTTGGCTGTTGGCTGTTGGTCGCTCGCTGCTGCTACTGGCCTCTCGTTGGGCGTCCGGACGCCGTCCTTGCTGCCGGCCGCAGCTTAACGATGAACGAACTGAGCATCTTCTGGATACGCGTCACAACTTCCAGGCGCGCGGCATAGGCGTCGGTATCCAGAAACCCCAGATCCCGTGCCAGGAGGAGGTGGTTATCCAACTCGGTCGCCGAGCCCATTGCGAATTGTAGCGACTGTCGTAATTCCCCGTCCGTCCCACGACCACAGCCCTCCGCGATGTTGGCGCCGATGGAACTCGCCGCCCGCCGGATCTGACCCGTGAGCCCGTACGCCTCCTGCTTCGGGAATGTGGCCGTGTCCTTGTACAACTGCAGCGTCAACTCGTGCGCCAGCTTCCACACGTCGAGGTTCCGGTGCGACTGCATGCCGCGCTCCCATCACGTCGCGAACGGCCAATAGCCAACGGCCAACAGCCGCCGCGCAGCGGACCTACATATACTGGCCGCCGTTGGGGTTGAGCTGCTGGCCGGTGATCCAGCCGCCCTCGGTGCAGAGGTAGCGGACGAAGCTCGCGACCTCGTCCGGCCGGCCGAAGCGGCCCAGCGGGATCGCCTTCAGCAGCGTCGCCTTCACGTCGTCGCTGAGCGCCATCACCATGTCGGTCTCGACGAAGCCCGGGCACATGGCGTTGACGGTGATGTTGTTGCGTGCCAGCTCCTTCGCGGCCGACTTCGCGAATGCGATCAGCCCCGCCTTCGCCGCCGCGTAGTTCGACTGCCCGGAGTTCCCCATCTGCCCGATGATGCTCGACATGACGATGATCCGCCCGTAGTTGCGCTCGACCATGTACGGGATCGCCGCCGACGTGCAGTAGAAGGCGCTGTTGAGGTCGGTGTTGATGACCTCGTTCCACTCGTCCACCGAGAGGCGCTTGAGTGTGCGGTCGCGGTTGACGCCGGCGTTGTTGACCAGGATGTCGATCTGGCCGTAGGTCTCAATCGTCTTCTCGATCAGCGCCTTGCAGTCGTCCGGGTGGCCGACGCCCGCGCGGACGGCGATGGCGCGTCCGCCCTGCGAGACGATCTCGCCGACGACCTGCTCCGCGGGCTCCGGGCTCTGAAAGTAGTTGACGACGACCGCCGCACCCTCGCGCGCCAATTCTTCGGCGCACGCCCGGCCGATGCCTCGCGATGCTCCCGTGACGATGGCCACCTGGCCTTCGAGTCGCTTCTCCGACATGTTTCCTCCGTCTGGCTCCCTCGCCACGGCGAGAGGCATCGATGCTACCGGCGGAGAATGTACCGAATCGCCCCCGCTCGGAGTAGATGCGGGCCCCGGCCGGCGCATCCGCGTCAAGGTGGGCGCGGCGACGACAGGGCAGTGCACCGGCACGTCCATGCTACACGCGCTTGAAGCGCAGGGCCGACCATGTCTCGTTGATGGCGATGTTCGAGACGGCCTGCAAGCCCAGCGGCTGCATCGCGTGGAAGAGGATGTCGCGGTTGAGGTCCGTCTCGACGTGCGCCGACTGCTTCGGCCAGCAGACCCAGAGCGTGCCGCCGGGCTTCAGGGCCTTCAGGGCGTCCTGCGCGCGCCGCAGCGCGTCGGCCTGCTTCGCCGCGAAGACCTGCGCGACGTCGTAGTGGCCCTTCGCCCGGTGCGCGATCTCCACGCCCTCCGGCAGCTCACCGAGCTCGTGGAGGTAGCCGTCCGGGGCGTCGAGCACGAGCACGCGGCTGTGCGGCTTGATCTGCAGCTTCTTCGCGAGTGGGGATTCGGGCATCGGGAATGCGTTACGCGGGGATCGTCACCTTGACGACGATGTCCCGCGGCGCCGGCAGGGCTTCGCCTCGGCCGCGGAGGTATTCCAGCATGAGACTGATTGCCTCCTTCGTATTCGACACGGCTTCCTCTACTGTTTCGCCCTGTGATCCCGTGCCGGGTATCGACGGGACCTCAGTCCAGTATCCGCCGCCATCGTCTTCGATGACTACGACCGTGTATTCGGTGTCTGGCATGGCATCCTCACAGTAACGCGGCGAACTCCTCGTACGTAAGACCGGCATCTTTGATGCGGGCCAGCAATAGCCCCGGCTTCAGCGTTGCGTGCCGTGGCACAACGATTGGCTTTCGGGTCGCGTGTTCAAGGATAACGTGACTGCCCCGCGTCCGCGCAACCTGATAGCCGATCTTCTCGAATGCGCGGATCGCTCGCTGGCCGCTAATGCTGCGAAATTGTCTACCTGGCAACGGCGCTGGCTCCGCTCAATCATACGCGTTCGAGGCGATCGTAACCCTACACCACCGTCGGCGGGCGGTACTCGCCCCACGCTTTGCGCAGCTCGCCGCAGATTTCGCCCAGGGTGGCGTAGGCGCGCACGGCGTCGAGGATCGCGGGCATGAGGTTGTCGCTGCCGGTGGCCACGCCGTGCAGCCGGGTGAGCGCGGCGGCGGCGGCGGCGGCGTCGCGGGTCGCGCGCACGCTGCGCAGGCGCTCCATCTGTCCGCGCGCCAGTTCCGTGTTCATGCGGAAGATCGTCGGCTCCGGCTGCTCGCCGCTGCGGAAGCGGTTGACGCCGACGACGACGCGCGCGCCCGACTCGATCTCCCGCTGTTGCTGCACGGCCGCTTCCTGGATCTCCGACTGCATGTAGCCCGACTCGATCGCCGCGACCGAGCCGCCCATGTCCTCGATGCGGTCGATGTATTCCTGCGCCTTCTTCTCGATCTCGTCCGTCAGCGCCTCGACGTAGTACGAGCCGCCGAACGGGTCGATGGTGTCCGTGACGCCGGTCTCGTGCGCGACGATCTGCTGCGTGCGGAGCGCGATGCGCTGCGCCTCCTCCGTCGGGATCGCCAGCGCCTCGTCGTAGCAGGACAGGGCCAGCGACTGCACACCGCCGAGCACCGAGGCCAGCGTCTGGATCGACGCGCGCACGATGTTGTTCTCGGGTTGCTGCGCCGTCAGCGTCGCGCCGCCGGTCTGCACGTGCGTGCGCAGCTTCCAGGAATTCGGGTCCTTCGCGCCGAAGCGCTCGCGCAGGAGCTTCGCCCACATGCGGCGCAGCGCGCGGTACTTGGCGATCTCCTCGAAGAAGTTGTTGTGCGTGTTGAAGATCCATGAGATGCGCGGCGCCACCTCATCGATGTCCACGCCCGACCGCTGGCACGCCTCCATGTAGGCGATGGCGTTCGCGAACGCGAAGCCGATCTCCTGCGCCGCCGTCGAGCCGGCGTCGCGGATGTGGTAGCCGCTGACGCTGATGCTGTTGAACTTCGGCGCATAGCGCGCGCAGTGCGTCACCAGGTCCGCCGCCAGCCGCAGTGACTCGCGCGGCGGGTATATGTACGTGCCGCGCGCGACGTACTCCTTCAGCACGTCGTTCTGCGCCGTGCCCATGATGTCGCCCGCCGGCACGCCCTGCTTCTCGGCGACCACGATGTACATCGCCACCAGCACGGCGGCCGGCGCGTTGATCGTCATGGACGTGCTGACGCGGTCCAGCGGGATCCCGGCGAACATGTCCTCCATGTCGGCGAGCGAGTCGATGGCGACGCCGACCTGGCCGATCTCCGCCTGGGCGTTTGGGTCGTCGGAGTCCATGCCGATCTGCGTCGGCAGGTCGAACGCCACGGAGATGCCGGTCTGCCCTTGGCCCAGCAGGAACTTGAACCGCTCGTTCGACTCGGTGGCGGTGCCGTAGCCCGCGTACTGGCGCATGGTCCAGAGGCGGCCGCGGTACATCGTCGGCTGGACGCCGCGCGTGTACGGGTACTCGCCGGGGTAGCCGATGTCGCGGTCGTAGTCGTCGTTTTGCACGTCCAACGGCGTGTAGAGGCGGCGCGTCCCGGTCGACGTGGTGTGGAAGTCGGTCTCGCGCTCGCCGCCCCGCTCGAGCGCCTTCTTGATGACGGTGGACTCCCAGCGGTCGACCTCCGCGCCGAGCTTCGCCGTGTCCGTCTTGCCGTCGAGGGTCATCGCAGCCTCCTCCGCGCCCGCAAGCCGCTGGCGGGTCGCCTGGAACGTACGGTGATGGTAGCGCAGCCGCCCCGGTTTCGCATGGATGTGGGGCTCATGCTCCCGGCGCGTCAACCTACGCGATGCCGGCGCTGACCGCCGGCTCTGGCGCTCGCCGCCGGCGGGGCCAGCCGCGCCGGGGCGCGGGTATCAGGCCGGTGACGATGGCGAAGGGCCAGGCGGCGAGCACGGTCGCCGGCACGTAGATCGCCACCAGGAAGACCCACCACGCCGGGTCCGGGAGGTGGTGTACGCGCAGCAGGCTGGCGAACAGCCGCATCGGCTCGTTCACAATGAGCACGGCGTAGGAGATCGTGCCAGTCCAGGCGAGTACGCGCGCGGCGGCGTTCGCCTCGATGCGGCCCGGCGCCTTTACGATCAGCGGCAGCACCAGCAGCGTCAGTCCTGACACGACCATCGGCGCTGCGAGGGCGTTGACGTACCCCTGCCGATCATCGATCAGCGTGCCGCCGGCCTGCAGCAGGAGCCCGAGGAAGGCGAGGCAGGCGATGTCGAACGCCGTCGTCGTGTACTCGGCGAGCACGTGACGCCGGTGCACCAGCATGTAGCCGATCGCCATCCCGATGGCGAAGTCGTCGATGCGGAAGAACGCCACGCCGCCGTCGTAGCGCGGCGCCGAGCCGAGCAGCAACGCGCCGAACCACCAGATCAGCAGCGCCTTGGCGGCGATGGTGAAGATCAACGCGCCGCCTGCAAACCAGGCGGGTCCGATGCGGTCGAGCAGCACGCGCAGGAACGGAAACAGCAGGTAGTACTGCACCAGCACGACGACGAACCACAGCGCATTCGGGTACACGCCGAACCAGCGGTCGCGCAGCACGCGCGGCACCAGCGCCAGGCTCACGAGCGCATCGTCCCAGCTGATGTCGATCACGTTCCACGCCGCGGCGGTCACGCCGTGGTGGTACTGATAGGCGAAACTGTGGCCGTCGAGCCAGACCTGCAGCGCCGCCACCACGCACGCGCCGAGCAGCAGGATGAAGAAGCCCGCCCAGTACGGCACCAGCAGGCGCCGGAGGCGCGCGTAGTACCACGGCAGCAGGGGAGCCACCGATCCGCGACGCGATGCCGACAGGTAGAGCGACAGCCCGCTGAGCATCATGAACACCGGCACGCCCTGGAACCCGATGCGGCTGACGGCATCGATGATCGACGTGCCGACGCGGCCCCAATCGCCGCTGCTGACCCGATGGAACGCCGTGTGGTAGTAGTCGGCCGGCGGCAGCGCGACGAGCTTGATGTCGATCCAGAGGTGGAACACCACGACCCAAAGGATCGCCAGGCCGCGCAGCATGTCCAGCCCCACGATGCGGCCGCCGGGTACCTGCGCCTGTGCCTCTGCCGTGCCCGTGCTCTCGCTCACGCATCCTCCGGATCGTCGTGCCGGAAGCATACGACAGCGCCGCCCGGCCGCGCGACGCGGCATCGCGGCGTGACGGCAGGGGGCGTCAACTCGGAGGCACGGTTCGGACGTGCCGTGGACAGGGGGCGGATCTCTAGGGCCGGGTAAACGCGCGAGCGACAATCCCGGCTGCTCCGGCACCCGCTAGCAACCCGACCACGGCGAGGAGTAACGACGCCGCCACGGGGTGACGCGGAGCCTGTCCGCCGCTGCCTGTCGGTGGCAGAGTGACGGCGGGCGGCGTGGCGGGCGGCTCAAGCATCTCTGGCGGCGGCAGGCCCGTGCCCCCGATCTGCCTTACGCCGGATTTCCAAGGGACGGACGTGATGGCTTCATCGCGGTCGGGCAGGATTGCCACGAGGTCGACCCGCGCACCGGCTTTGCCGCAGCCGATGCTGATCCGCTCCGACGGCACGAGTAGTCTCGCGAAGCCGATCGACCCGCCCGAATTCAGATCCGTCGTGTTTACTCCCAGACCGCAGCCGGCCTGGCCAATACGCGCGACAATCCGCGCGCCCGCCGGGACCGGACGGCCGTCCGTGAAGGTCAAGTTGTCCGACCACAGCCACATCCAGTCCTCGGCGAAGGCCAGGTTCAGGAACGTCGCGCGCCCCTCGAAGTAGGGACTGACCGCCGTCGACCCGGGCAAGAATCGCTTGAACTGCACGGACTCACCAGCCGTCCGGCCGTTCATTTCGAACTGCACCGTGTCGCCTGGCGACGCGCAGCCGGCGGTTGACCCGGCGCCTTCGACGTATAGCGCGAACCTCGCTGCGCTGCCGGCCGCCACTGCCGAGCCGCAGGCCTTGCCGCGTACGCGGGCCGTCATGATGCTCCCGGGCGGCGGGTATCCGCCCTCCTCTACGACCTCCGCGATGACCACCATCTGATCCTTCGCCGTCACGGCGAAGTCCTCCCTGCGCGTGGCGCCGGCGGCGATCGCGAATGTCGCGGAGGTGTCGGGGCTCGTGATGGGGAAGTCGGTGAAGTAGCAGCCGCCCGCCGGGAACGGCGAGTTCGTCGCCATGAAGCCGTCCCGGCAGAGCGACAGTTCGCGCTGCACGTACGTCTTGAGTCGGTACGTCCCCGGCGCGATCTCTATCCGGTAGTTGCCCGTGGCGTCCGCGTCGCTGTTGGCGATCGTGCGGCCAGTGTCGTCCACCAGGTCCACCCGCGTCTGGATGCCGCGCTCGCCAGCATCCAGCGCTCCGTTGGCGTTAGCGTCCCAGTACACCCGCCCGACGACCGCTGCAGACCCGGCGGCCCGGACGCGCGAGCCATTGGCGCCGCTGAGAAGTCCCAGCGCCCCTACGGCAACTAACAGAAGAGGAATTCGCGCGTTGGCCAATCTCAGGTTGAGTAGTCGCATGCTGGTATAACGCCCGCCACCCCCGAAAGGTTAACGCCGGCCACCATGCGATTTGCGTCGCGCTTCCCGCTTCACGCGTCGCGCTTCCCGCCTCCCGCGTCTCGCATCCCCTACCCCAGCGGGTCGAGCAGCACCGTCGCCTCGCCCTTCACCACGGCCTCGCCGCGCTGGTTCAGGCAGTCGGTCCGCACCGTGACGATGCGCTTCTCGGGGTCGATCGCCGTCACCTCGGCCTCCGCCGTGATCGTGTCGCCGATGCTCACCGGCAGCCGGAAGCGCATCTGCTGGCCCAGGTAGACCACCACGTTGTTGGGCGCCAGCTTCGTGCCGAGCACGGCGGAGATGTACCCCGCCGACAGCATGCCGTGGGCGATGCGATGCCCGAAGCGCGTCTTCGCGGCGAACGCCTCGTCCAGGTGCAGGGGCTGGTCGTCGCCGGTCACCCGCGCGAACGCCAGCACGTCGTCTTCGGTCACCGTCTTCGTGAACGTCGCCTTGTCGCCGATCTTGAGCGAGATCTCCGCCATGTCATCCTCCTCGTGCTTGTCGCCGGGCCATCGTACGGCGACGGCGGGCGGCGGGCAACAGGATCGGCGCACTCATGTGAGCGATATCGATTGACACCGCCTGTGGCCTAGCCTACGCTAAGTTAAGAAGCGAGGTACTCACGTTGGCATCCGCGAGAGAAACGGTCCCCGCCGCGCCCGGCGGACGCACCCGCAAACTCCGGCGCGGCCCGCTCACCCGCGAGCAGATCCTCGACTCCTCTCTGAAGCTCTTCTCCGACAAGGGGTTCGCCCGGACGAGCGTGCGCGACATCGCGCAGGCCGCCGGCATCACCGACGCCGCCATCTACTACCACTTCCCCTCGAAGCGCGACCTCTTCGAGGCGCTGATCGAAGAGCGCGGCTTCACGGCGGCGCTGGAGGGCCTCGAGCGCGCCGAGGTGACCATCGGGCCGGAGGAAGCGATCCCCGTCATCGCCACGAACGCGCTGGAGATGATGTACGCCAACCGCGATCTGATGAAGTTGCTGATGGTCGAGGCCATGGCCGAAGACCCGGTCGCCGCCGAGGAGTACCGCATGCTCGTCGAGCGGTGGGAGAAGGCCGAGGCGCGCATTCTCAGGATCTACGCCGCGCAGGAGCTGCTCCGCACGACGGAGATCGATGAGCTGGCCAAGCAGCTGGTGGTGACGGTGATCGGCGCCTTCGCGGACTATCTGATGTCGCCGGCCGCCTCGACGTCGAGCGACGCGACGCCGCCGCCGGAGCTGATGAACCACGTGCGCGTGGCCATGCACCACATCGTCCAGGGGATCACCTGAGCACGCCATGAGCATCCGCCCGCTCGCCGCAAGGTCGCCCGCCCCGTCCACGATCGACGCCGCGCGCTTTGCCCATCCGAGCGAGGAGGAGTTCGCGCGGCTGCTCGATTTCTACGGCGTCCGCTGGCAGTACGAACCGCGCACGTTCCCCCTGCGCCAGGACGGAGACGGCCGCATCCTCGAGGCGTTCTCGCCTGACTTCTATCTCACGGACCTCGACCTCTACATCGAGCTGACCACGCTCAAGCAGGGCCTCGTCACGGAGAAGCACCGCAAGCTCCGCGCGCTGCGCGCGCTTTACCCCGACGTCCAGATCAAGCTCCTGCACAAGAAGGACTACCTCAGCCTCCTGTCGAAGTACGGCATCGGCGCCGTCAACGAGCAGGAGCAGATGGCCGTCCGCGAGGTGCTGATCAGCGCGTCCGAGATCGAGCGCCGGGTCAGCGAGCTGGGCGCCGAGATCACCCGCGACTATCGCGGCAAGGAGCCGCTCCTCGTCGGCGTGCTCAAAGGCGTCACCTGCTTCATGGCCGACCTCATGCGCCACATCGCCCTGCCCGTCAGCGTCGACTTTATGACCATCTCCTCGTACGAGGGCGACCGCACGGGCGCCGTGCGTATCGAGCAGGATCTGACGGAGAACATCGCCGGCCGCGACGTGCTGGTCGTCGAGGACATCGTCGATACGGGCATGACGCTGAACCACCTGCTGATGCAGATGCAGGCGCGCCAGCCCGCGAGCCTGCGCGTCTGCGCGCTGCTCGACAAGCGCGTACGGCGGCTCGTCGACCTGCCGGTCGACTACGTGGGCTTCCAGATCCCGGATGAGTTCGTCGTGGGCTACGGCCTCGACTACCGCCAGCGCTTCCGCAACCTGCCGTTCGTCGCGACCGTGCGGGCCGAGGCGCTCGCCCGCCAGCCGCGCGAAGGCGCCGCCGAATAGGCTACGATGCATGCGGAGCCGGTGCGAAGAGACGGCCCGCAATCACCAGAAAGCGCCAGCGATGCCAGAACCCCGAGAACGACGCCCCCGGCCACCGCGCATGCCCCGCATCAGCGACCTGCTCGATGCCAGCGACGAGATGATCGAGTTCGTCGACAAGTACCAGAAGGTGTGGGAGGCCGAGGGCAAGGCCATGCTCGCGCTGGGAGAGTTCATGTCCGCCCGCAGCGAGTCGATGCGCTACCAGGTGGACCTGATGCGTATGGGCAGCGGCGCCTTCCGCCGCTACACCGACTGGTCGCAGGCGCTGCTCAGCCTTCGCCCCGACACGATCCTCCAGTCCTTCATGCGCCCGCCCGAGCGGTCCGAGCGCCCTGCAGCCGGCCCGCCCGCCGATGCGGAAGATGAGCGCCGATAGCATGATGGCATCCGCCCGCAGCTTTGAGCACGACGCCCCCACCAGCGCGGAGCCGCCGCGGCCGATACTGCGGGGCGTGCTGCACGGCGTCGCCGCCGTGCTCGTGCCCTTCGGCATCGTCACGCTCCTGCTGCTCGCCGACTCCCCCCGCCGCTACGTGGGCGCGGCGATCTTCACGACGAGCCTGCTGCTGCTGTACGCGTCCAGCGCTCTGTACCATCTGGCGCCGTGGCCCGACCGCCTGCACGGCTGGATGAAAAGGGTCGACCACTCGATGATCTTCGTGCTCATCGCGGGGACGTACACGCCGTTCTGCCTCGTCGTGCTCAGCAACGGCTGGGGCATCCCGATGCTCGTCGTGGTGTGGACCCTGACGGCGGCCGGCGTGCTGCTGGCGGCGATCCGCCCGGACGCGCCGCGCTGGCTCAACGTCGGACTCTACATCGGGCTCGGCTGGGTGGGCGTGGTGGCCGCGTCGCCGGTCATCTCCGCGCTGCCGATGACGGCGATCGGCATGCTGGCGCTGGGGGGCGCGCTGTACACCGCCGGCGCGCTCATCTACGCGATGCGCCGCCCCGACCCGCTGCCGAAGATCTTCGGCTTCCACGAGGTCTTCCATTCGTTCGTCATCGCCGGCAGCGCTGTCCACTTCACCCTCATCGCCGTCTGGGTCATTCGGTAGCTCCCAGCGCCGAAGCATCGACCGATTAGAGAATTGGCACCGCGGAGGCGCAGAGGACGCTGAGATCCGAGGCGGGGCGGGCCGAGACGCATCGCGAACGACGTTCCCGGAGAACTCTGCGCGCTCCGCGCCTCTGCGGTGAACCTATTGTCGCCCCCGGCCGCGATTTGCCCGCGGCGCGGCTACGCCGCACAATGTCGCCTGTTACCGGTTAGAGGAGGTTGGGATGAAGACAGTACTGGCCATGGCGCTGGCCGCCACCGTAATCTTCGCGGCGTGCGGGAGCGACAGCAAGAAGACGACACCGACGGCATCGCCGAAGACGCCGTCCACGCAGGCGTCGCCATCGACCGGCGGGGTCAAGCCCGGCGCGTCCGCGACGGCATCGGGGTCGACCACGCCGGCGCAGCAGAGCGACGGCAACGCGCCAGGCATCCCGCCGCTCAAGGGCGATATCCAGGCGACGACGGACGGCCTCCGCTACATCGATGAGTTGGTCGGCACCGGCGCCGCCCCCAAGAGCGGGCAGTCCGTGACCGTCCACTACACCGGCTGGCTCACCACCGGCGCCAAGTTCGACAGCTCCCGCGACCGCAACCAGCCCTTCAGCTTCACCCTCGGCCAGGGCCAGGTGATCAAGGGCTGGGACGAGGGCCTCTCGACGATGAAGATCGGCGGCAAGCGCCGGCTGATCATTCCGGCGGCGCTCGCGTACGGCCCCGCCGGCCGCCCGCCGACGATCCCCGCGAACTCCACGCTGATCTTCGACGTCGAGCTGATCAGCGCCAAGTAGCGCGCCATTCGGGTTCGGAAACAAGAAGCACAAAAGGACAATTGACATGGCCGACGCAGTGACCACAGCATCGGGACTCAAGTACGTCGACGAGGTCGTCGGCTCGGGCGATTCGCCGGCGAAAGGCAAGAAGGTGAAGGTCCACTACACTGGCCGCCTCACCGACGGCAAGAAGTTCGATAGCTCCGTCGACCGCGGCCAGCCGTTCGAGTTCGTCATCGGCGTCGGCCAGGTGATCCAGGGCTGGGACGAGGGCGTCATCTCGATGAAGGTCGGCGGCAAGCGCCAGCTGATCATCCCGTCGGAGCTGGGCTACGGCGCGCGCGGCGCGGGCGGCGCCATCCCCCCGAACGCGGAGCTGATCTTCGACGTCGAGCTGCTCGGCGTCGGGTAGCCGCGCGTTCGGCGTTACAGCGTCGACTCCAGGAAGCGCATCACGGCATCGTTAAAGGCATGCGGCCGCTCGAAGTATGTCGAGTGGCCGCTGTCGTTGATCTGCACGAAGCGCGACCCCGGCACCGCGCGATGGCAGCGCTCGATGACCGGCGCCGGCGTGATGGCGTCGTGCTCCCCCACGAGGAAGAGGATCGGGAAGCCGGCTTGCGCCAGCCGCTCGGCCGAGCTGCCGCGGTAGCCGGGGATCGGCGCCAGGAAGTCGCCCGGGCGCGGCGGGTTCAGCTTCGCGATCGAGCGGTAGAGGAAGTCCATCTCCGCCGCCCGCTCCTTCAGCTCCGGGTGCACCGCCCGCTTCAGCAGCGGCAGCTGCCCCAGTTCGGTCTCGCGGTGCGCGTCTTGCATCTCGCGGATCTCGTCGTCCACGGCGCCGCCCGTCGTGCCGGCGAGCACCATCGCCTTGCACCGCCCCGGGTTGCGCAGCGCGAAGCCGACGGCCGTGCGCCCGCCCATCGACTGCGCGACCACGCGCGCGTCGTCGATGCCGAGGTGGTCCAGCAGGTCGCGCAGGTCGTCGTGGAAACCGCGGCGGCCCAGCTTCGCGTCGCCGTCGCCGTCCAGCGTGCGACCGAAGGCGCGGTGGTCGAAGGTGATGCAGCGGAAGCGCTTCGAGAAGAAGGGGATCTGCTGCCACCAGCTCAGGTGGTTGCCGCCGGCGCCGTGGGCGAAGACGACCGCCGGCCCGTCGCCGTGCGATTCGTAGTAGAGCCGGGTGCCCTGCACGGGCGCGAATGGCATGGCTGATTCTAGTCGGCGCGCGGGCCAAAAGAAATCGCGAGGGCGGGGCCCTCGCGACGGTCGACGGGATTGGTGCTCTGTGGATGGAAGCTGGGCCAGGGCGCTGAGTCTGTGGCCTTACACGTATGAGCGCCCTGGCCCTGCCGGAAGTCCCTACGTGCAGGAGGTCAAATTGCACGCCGGTCGAAACCCTACGCCGTCATCTTAGGACTCGGGTGTTAAACGCCTGTTAACCGGAATCGAAGAATACGTTACGTCTTAGGACCAGTCACCCAGCCCCAGGCGGCGCGGCCCGCCCGCCCGCCCTCGGCATCGATCGAGTGGCGGCGGCGCGGTACCCTGCGCCCGATGACCATCACCCGCAGGACTCGCCGCAAGCTCGCGGCCGGAGGCGGCAGGGCGCCGATGGCGCCGCATGCCTAAGGGATTCGCGCTCGTCGGCGGCATGGTCCTCTTCGCCATCGCGATGTCCGCGCTGGTCGCCTGGCTGGTCCTCGGCGGCGTCGCCGGAAACGAACGCGGGCTCGTGTTCAAGAACCTGACAGCGGCGCCCGTCGAGCTGCGGTTCCAGGATGGCCGCGTCACCCGCCTCGCGCCCGATGCGGAACAGACGCTGCCGGTGAAGCGGTCGCAGTTCCCCCAGACCTTCAGCGTGTACGACACCTCCGGCCGACTCCGGTATGGACGGGAGTACCGGTTCGAGCAGTTCAAGGACTTTGAGTTCCGGATCGGCGTCGGCGACGGCGCCTTCGTGACCGTGGAACGGCCCACGACGAACTAGTTGTAAGCCCCCTCAGCGCGCTCCCCTTCCCTCCCAGGGAAGGGGCCGGGGGAAAGGTCGGGCGGGGCGGGTGCGACTGGACGAACGCCGGCGGAGAGTCACTCAACGCGCAAGACGAACGAGAGGAGGCCCCCCCGATGACGGCGCTGCTGCTCAACGACGCGACATTGCTCGACGGCACGGGCGCGGACCCGCGCCAGCACGTAAGCCTGCTGGCGGAGGACGGGCGCATCTCGAAGATCGCGCCCGCCGGATCGATATCGGCGCCCGACGGCGCCCGCATCATCGACTGCGGCGGGCGCGTGCTGATGCCGGGGCTGAGTGATGCGCACGTGCACTTCGGGCTCACCGCCGGGAGTGATCACGACGCGCCCGAGAGCCACGTCAGCTACGTGCTGAAGGTGGCGGAGAACATCCGCATCGCGCTCGACGAAGGATTCACCACCGTGCGCGACGCGGGCGGGCTCGATCCCGCGTACGCGGTAGCCGTCGCCGAGGGGCAGATCCCGGGTCCGCGGATCCTGCCGTCGGGGTCGTTCCTGACGCAGACGGGCGGCCACGGCGACCAGCGCCATCGCTGGACGGATGAGCCTCAGCACTCGCTCCCCGGCCTCGTCGCGCATTCAGAGATCTGCGACGGCGTGGACGCGGTCCGGCGCGCCGCCCGCACGCAGATCCGCCGCGGCGCGACGCAGGTGAAGCTCATGGCGTCCGGCGGCATCATGTCGCCCACCGACCCGATCGAAAGCCTGCAGTTCACGGTCGAGGAGATGGCGGCGGCCGTGCACGGGGCGCAGGCATACGGCCTCTATGTGATGGCCCATTGCCACACCACCGGCGCGATGGAGAACGCGCTGGCGGCGGGCGTCCGCTGCATCGAGCACGGCAGCGTGATGGAGGAGCGGGTCGCCCGCCAGATGGCGCAGCAGGACGCGTACCTGGTGCCGACGCTCGTCATCATCGAAATCCTCGCGCGTGCCGGCGGCGTGCCGGACTTCAGCCGGCAGAAGCTCGACATGGTGCGCGGCGAGATGCGCACGAGCCTCGCCACGGCGCGAGCGGCCGGCGTCCACATCGCCTCGGGTTCGGACCTGCTGGGCCCGCGTCAGAGCCGCCGTGCGAGCGAACTCGCCGAGAAGGCGAAGGAACTCGGCGCCATGGCGGCGATCGTCAGCGCGACGCAGACGAACGCCCGGCTGTTCCGCATGGAGGACGAGATCGGCACGCTCGAGCAGGGCAAGCTGGCGGACCTGATCCTCGTGGATGGCGACCCGCTGGCCGACATCGCGGTGCTTAGCGACGCTTCGAGGATTGTGCTCGTGGCCCAGGCCGGCGTGGTGGTGAAGGACCGGCTGTAGCGGCCGCCCCTACGGCAGGCCGGCCGTCGCCAGCCGCTCGCGCATTTTTTCCTGCGTCAGGAAGCCGAACTGAAGCGCGGCGAGGTTCCCCTCGCGGTCGATGAAGAAGCTGTCGGGCAGCCCCTGCAGCCGGTACTGCTCGTACACCGATCCGCTCTCGTCAAGGAGCAGGTTGGGTAGCCGGATGCCGCGCGCGTCGAAGAAGCCACGGGCGGTGTCCAGATCCTCCTGGTAGTTGACCTCGAGCACCTCCAGACCAGCCGCGTGCTTCTCGTCGTAGAGCGCCTGGATGTCGGGCAGCTCGCGCTTGCAGGGCACGCACCACGTCGCCCAGAAGTTCACCCAGACGACGTTGCCCCTGAGGTCGCTCAGCGTAACGACCTTGCCGGACGCATCACGAAGCGCGAAATCGGGAGCCGGGTTGCCCACCACGGGCGGGGCGCTCGTGATCGGGCCGAGACCGGCGTCGCTGGATGACGCCGTACGCGATGCGCCGTTGTCCGCCGTGCCCTGTGGCGTCGCCGAATCGCCGCCGCCCGATTGCAGCAGGAACGCGCCGAGCGCCAGCGCCCCCAAAATCACGCCGGCGATCACGATGCGGACGGCGGGGCGTTCGAGTGGCGACGATGCTGGTGGCGGGGCATCTTGCATCGCTCTCACTATACGAAATGTGGCGCCTCCGGCGTGCGCTCCTGACGCCGGGTGTCACGGTGCCGGCACCTCCGGCCGCGCTTGACCCAGAGCCGATCGCCGTGTACCAACATCCCGATGAGTGGAGCGAGGCCGGGTGTTCGGGTGGTGTGGCGGATGCTGCTTCGTGGTACCGCCGTCGCCTCCGTCGCGCTCGCCTCCTGGGCATGCGGCCTGTTCGATGCGCCGCCGCCCCTGCCGACGGTGGCCACGCCGACCGCCAACCTCCTGGCCAATGGCGGGTTCGAGGCCGGGGTTGCGCCCTGGGTGGCCCACACGCTCCCGGCGCAACCCGGTGCCACGCTCCAGCTCTCCGACCGCTCGCCGCATGCCGGCGCGCACGCCGTCGAACTCACACTCTCCGGAGCCGAGGCCGGCGATGCGGCGCGGGCGGTGGTCGTGACCCAGGCGGCCAACCCGCAGGCGTTCCCGGAGTTCGTGTCGGGCTATTATCGCGTCGACGACTGGCAGCCGCACGCGCCCTCCGAGTACCTGTATTTCTCGATCACGGTGCGCGGTGGCGACTTCCCGGGCGGCGCGCCGGCGCACGAACTGCGGGTCCTGATCGGCGCCCCCTCCGAGCCGGAGCTACAGCCGTTCCTCACCTTCGCCTTCCTCAGCCGTGCGGCCCCCGTCCTGCACCGCTGGACGTACTTCGGCTTCCCCGTGAAGCCGGCGTTCCAGTTGCACTTCGAGCAGATGCCGTCGCGCTGGGATGGCATCGACGTGAGCGTTGCCGTCCGCTTCGACGGGCGAGACGCCGGCGATGCGCCGTCGTCGGCCAGCGTGCTCTTCGACGACCTCTACGCCGGGACGCAGGTCGACAACCCGAACCGCCCCCCTGATCCGTAGCTGGCTTGGCGGATTCCTGACCGAATCGGTACACTTTGCGCACAGCCACCCCTGCCGGAGGATATGCAGAGTGCCAACTTACGAATACTTGTGCGCAAGCTGCGGCGATCGGTACGACAAGCGCGAAGGATTCGATGCGCCCGCGCGGCAGAAGTGCCAGTCCTGCCGCAAGCCCACCGCCCAGCGCGTGCTGCACGCCCCGCCGGTCGTCTTCAAGGGCAGCGGCTTCTACAAGACCGACAGCAGGGGCAGCAGCAGCGCCACTGCGAGCAGCACCCCGGCACCCGCCACGCCCGAGGCCCCTGCCGTCACCAAGACCGCGAGCACCGACACCGGCGCGACCGAGGCCGCGGCCGCGGGATAGCGCGCGATGCGCGTCGTCGTGCAGCGCGTGCACCGCGCCAGCGTCACCGTCGACGACGATGTGGTTGGCGCGATCGGCCCGGGCCTCCTGCTGCTCGTCGGCATCGCCCGGGACGATGACTTCGCGCTGGCCGAGCGCATGGCGCGCAAGTGCGCCGAAATGCGCCTCTTCGCCGATGAGGCCCAGCACTTCGGACGCTCGCTCGTCGATACGGCCGGCGAGGCGCTCGTGGTCTCCCAGTTCACGCTGCTGGCGGACGTGCGCAGGGGACGCCGCCCGAGCTTCATCGATGCTGCGCCGCCGGAGCACGCCGCCCCGCTGGTCGAGCGATTCGCTGGCGCGCTGCGCTCCGCCGGAGTCCGCGTCGCGACCGGCCGCTTCGGCGCGAAGATGCTCGTAGAGTCGGTGAACGACGGGCCGGTGACGATCATCGTCGACAGCGCGGACCTCGACCGGCCGAGGCGTTAGCGCTTCCGATGTTCAGTTAGCTTGACACCTGAGCGTCACGCCATCCGCGCTCGTGACGCCGCTCCCCTTCCCTCCCAGGGAAGGGGTCGGGGTTAGCAGGGTGTTGAAAAAGGCCCCGTCATCCGTAGCGCGGGTCTTCAGCCCGCGCGGTGCGGCTTCAAGAGAGTCGCTGTGCCGGCTGACGATAGCGTCATCATCGAGTTTTTCAACACCCTGTTAGGTCCGTCGGACGGTGCGTTACTCCGGCTGATAGACCAGGCACTCGCCCCGCCCGCACGCCTCCATCACGCGATCGGCGCTCTGGTCGGCGCTGAGGCCGGTAGTATCGAGCGTGGCGCCGGCAAAGCGCCCGTACGCGACGAACTGCCGGTGACCCTCCCGCAACTGCGCCTCCGTCACGCGCAGCGTCTCCTCCCGCGAGAGGCCGCGGCGCACCGTCTCCCCGATCGACGGCAGGAGCTGCACGAAGTGCACGGGGATGCGCGCGATGCGCAGCTCGTCGAGGTAGATCGGCAGCAGGTGGGGACCGATCACCCCGTCGATGAACACGGCAAACAGGTCCTGCGCGTAGGCCGTCGCGGAGCGCGCCACCGCTCGCGTCACCATCCGGTTCTGCCGGTCCGATTCCGGCCGCCATGGCGAGATGAAGCCCATGCGGATCGCCGCGTAGAACCTGTCCGTCTCGATGTGCACGGTGCGGTCGTAGCGCTCGCAGAGTGACTCGGCGACGCTGCTCTTCCCTGCGCCCGGCGGGCCGGAGATGATCACGATCTGCGACATCAGGCGCCGCCGATCTCCAGGCTGATGTCCAGCGCCGGCGCGGAGTGCGTCAGCCGCCCGATCGAGATGAAATCGACGCCGGTCTCGGCGATCGCACGCACGTTCGCCAGCGTGACGCCGCCGGACGCTTCGATGAGCGCCCGCCCGGCCGCGGCCTCGACGCACGAGCGGATCTCGTCCGCGCCCATATTGTCGAGCAGTATCACGTCGGCGCCGCCCTCGATCGCCTCCTTCAGCTGCTCGATGTCCGTCACTTCGATCTCGATCCGCATCGTGTGCGGCGCCCCCGCCCGCGCCCGGGCGACCAGCGCCGCGAGATCGACGACGCCCGCCTGGCGCGACGCCTCGATGTGGTTGTCCTTGATCAGCACGCCGCTGGCGAGGTTGAACCGGTGGTTCGCGCCGCCGCCAGCGCGCACGGCGTAGCGTTCGAACTGGCGCAGGCCGGGGGTCGTCTTGCGCGTGTCGAGGATCCGCGCCCGCGTGCCGGCGACCGCATCGACGAACTCGCGCGTCAGCGTGGCGACGCCGGAGAGGTGTTGCAGGAAGTTGAGCGCCACGCGCTCGGACGCGAGGATCGCGGAGAGGGCGCCTTCGACCTCCGCCAGGCGCGTGCCCGCTGACACGCGCTCGCCGTCCGCGACGAGCGTGTCGAATGACACGGAGTCGTCCAGCGCCGTCATCGCCGCCGCGGCCACGGGAAGACCTGCGAGCACGCCGGCGTCCTTCGCCACGAAGACGCCGTGCCCCCACTGGTCCGCGCTCACCGTCGCGCGCGTCGTGATGTCGTCTTCCGCGCCGTCTTCTTCGAGCGCGGCGAGTACCGCGTCGTCGATGACGTGCGGCGAGATCGGCTGCGGGGATTCAGGCATGCGGATGTCCGTTCCTTGTCGGGCCTCAGGCGTCTTTTCGGAAGATGATGTGGTGGCGCCACTCCTCGCGCGGCTCCGGGAAGTCGGTGCGGAAGTGGGCGCCGCGGCTCTCTTCGCGGATCAGCGCCGCTTCGGCCATCAGCCGCCCCGCCAGCAGCATACTTCGCAATTCGTGCGATGGGCGATCGGTGGGTTCGGGCAGCGCGGCCTGCCACGCTGACAGCTGCGCCGTCGCCGATGCCAGCCCCGCGCCGTCGCGCACGATGCCCACGCTATCCCACATCAGCGACTGGAGCGAAGGGCGGTCCGGCGCCGTCCCGCCCTCGTTCGCCAGGGGCGCCAGCGCGCGCGCATCCGGCGTCTGCTGCGCTGCCTCGACCACGCCGCTCGTCGTGCGCTGGATGATGCGCTTGGCGAAGGCAACCGTTTCCAGCAGCGAGTTGCTGGCGAGGCGGTTCGCGCCGTGCACGCCCGTGCATGCGACCTCACCGCAGGCGTAGAGGCTGCGGATCGTGGTCTCGCCCCAGGTGTTCGTGCGGGCGCCGCCCATCATGTAGTGCGCCGCCGGCGAGACGGGCACCGGCTCTTTCGTCATGTTGACGCCGTGGTCCAGGCAGTACTTATAGATCTGCGGGAAGCGGGCGGTGATCCGGGCGGCCGCCAGGTGCGTCACGTCCAGGTAGACGCGGTCCGTGCCGGTGCGCTGCATTTCGCTGACGATGGCGCGCGCGACGATGTCGCGCGGGGCCAGTTCTGCCGCGTCGTGGTAGCCGGGCATGAAGCGCTGGCCCGCGGCGTTCCGCAGGATGCCCCCCTCGCCGCGCACGGCCTCGGAGATGAGGAAGATCGGCACGCCCGGAAGCCGCAGCGCCGTTGGATGGAACTGGATGAACTCCATGTCCTGCACCTCGGCGCCGGCTCGATAGGCCAGCGCCACACCGTCACCGGTCGCGACGTCCGGGTTCGTGCTGACGCGGAACAACTGGCCGCAGCCACCCGTCGCCAGCACGATCGCGCCCGCATCGAAGCGCTCGGTGGTGTTCGTGCGCGTGTCGAGCGTGATCACGGCGGCCGCCCGGCCGTTCTCGATGTCGATTTCTTCGACCTGGACGTGCTCCTTGATCGTGATCCGCGACATCCGCGCCAGTCCGCTCAGCGAGATCTCGATGTGCGCGCCGGTGGAGTCGCCGCCGGCGTGCAGGATGCGGTTGCGGCTGTGCGCCGCTTCGCGCCCCAGCGCCACCTCGCCGTCGGTGCTGTCGAACGGCACGCCGAAGTCCACCAGGTCGTGGATCCGGTCCGCCGCCGCCTCGACGAGGATGCGCGCCGCCTCGACGTCGACGAGCCCGGCGCCGGCCTCGATCGTGTCCTTCAGGTGCAGCGCCGGGTCGTCGTCGGCGCCGACCGCCGCCGCGATGCCGCCC
>Ga0315281_10001642_pt1 | contig 33176 bp, 30 predicted proteins | sample YL17G07_0_MG_FD_204540 | JGI IMG/M metagenome (GOLD analysis project Ga0315281, IMG submission 204540) | Sediment microbial communities from Yellowstone Lake, YNP, Wyoming, USA - YL17G07_0 | ecosystem: Environmental > Aquatic > Freshwater > Lake > Sediment | place: USA: Wyoming | collected...
TTTCGACTTTTCTTGAGGGCCACGCGTTCACGACATCGTTTGCTTCGAGCCACCCCTTACGCACAATACCGATTCTGTACTGAACATGAGAAGAGCCCTCCACGTTGTGTGCGTCGGGATTGATGAAAATGCGAACGCCCTTCCCTTTCGCTAACTTCACCCAACGCCAGTCCAGATCGAGCCGCGATGGGTGAGAATTGATTTCAATCGCCTTACCACAATCAAAGGCGGCTTGAATCACTTCGTTGAGATTGAGTGAATATCTGCCGCGTTGAAGCAGCAGGCTTCCGGTTGGATGCCCAAGAATGGTTGTATATCGGTTCTTGAGTGCCTTGATGACCCTTTTTGTTTATTCACTTTCAGACATTCCAAATGAACTGTGGATCGAGGCTACAACATATTCGAACGACGAAAGAACTTTGTCTGAACAATCTAGAGATCCATCTCTCAAAATATCACATTCTGTCCCCTTGAAGCTGCGAAAATGGTTCAGCTGCATGGATTTCTCCAGCAACCTCGCGATGCTGCTCCCGAATGCGCTCTGGGGATAGTCCCGCCGCATAAGCCTCGACTTGACTATGGTCAGCAATGCCCCAGTACTCCCAGCCAAGCTTCTGCGCACGCTGGGCCCATATCTAGTACTGAGTTCGAACCATCTCTATAGGTCGAATGACAATGAAATGTTCCTTGCAGATCACTAATTTCAATCAATTTGGGTAGTGCTTTGTTTCTTGCAGCTTCCAGCTTACCGATATTTTCGCGAAGCTCTGGTTCAATATACATGAAGCTCAAGCGCGTTGAGCAACCAGCTCGGATAGATCTCTAGTCAAGGACTCGATGACTCGGGCAGAATTGTGAAATGCGCGACTCTTGAATGGATTCAAACATTGCAATTCAAGAAAAGTGTCCATCTCGTCAAGAATCTCTGTATTTTTTTTGCCATTATCTAAGATGTTGATCCTATTTCGCTAGGTAGTTCGCTATGTAACGATGGCTTAGCGCCTTTTACATCAATCAAATTATTTAGAAAAGTCAGCGATAATTCTCTCACAGAATCAAAGACAAGTAGATTCATGGCTGCCGCTCGAAACCTGGATGCGTTTGGCGAGCCTCTTAGATAACCTGCATAATGTTTTCTGAATTCAATTACTCCTGTCCGCTCTCCTTTGTGCTCCACAGAAAGTTCAAGATGGCGGAGCATGACGGAGAACCTTTCTTCCAGGGATACCGTTTGATCGTCGACGCCAGAAGTTCTAAACTCTTTGGCTTGTTTAAAAATCCATGGGTTTTCGAGTGCGCCTCGAGCAATCATCACTCCGTCGCATCCAGTTTCTTCAAAGGCATCCTGTATTTGTGCTGGACTGGTGAGCGATCCATTGATGAATATAGGAATCGAGACGGCTGCCTTCACCTTCGGAATCCAGGAAAAATCAGGCACTCCTTTGTGTCCCTGTGATCGTGTGCGGCAATGAATCGTTAGCAGCTTCACACCGCATTGCTCAAGCATCTTGGCAACCTCAACGATGCGAATGCTCTCCGAATCCCATCCAAGCCGTGTTTTTACGGTAACAGGTCGCATGGTTGCCTTCACGACTGCTGAAACAATACGCTCCATCTTGGGAAGATCCTTCAGCAATCCTGCTCCAGCCCCATTGCCAACCACGTTCTTTACCCAACAACCACAATTGATATCGATAATGTCTGGTTCATACGAATCAACGATTCGCGTAGCCGATTCCATCGAGGACTCTTCTCCCCCATAAATCTGAATGCCGAAAGGACGTTCCATCTCGGAAAACTCCATTTTTCTATGGGCCTTCTTTGAATCTCGGATCAATCCCTCAGAATTAACAAACTCCGTGTAGACAATGTCTGCACCTAGTTCTTTGCAGACTAGGCGAAACGAAATATCCGTAACATCTTCCATTGGAGCGAGGACGATCGGTCTGTCAAAGCTATGGTTACCGAGTCGAAACACGGTTACGACTTTCTAATTTCAGAGATTACAGCTTCTGCCATTGCGGTGGTTCCAACATAGTTCTCGGGGTTCAAGTCTTTTGTAACATATTTTCCATTTCGGACCACGGTGGCGACCGCTTCGTGGATTTTTTTTGCTGCTTCTGGCTCACCAAGATGGTCCAACATCATTGAAGCTGCTAAAATGAGGGCACAAGGATTGGCGATATCTTTTCCGGCGATATCTGGAGCGCTCCCGTGCACTGCTTCGAACAGCGCTACCTCTGCACCAATGTTCGCGCCAGGGGCAAGTCCGAGCCCACCCACCAACCCTGAGCATAAATCCGATAATATGTCTCCAAAAAGATTTGTGGTAACGATTACGTCAAACTGATGAGGGTTCATCACTAATTGCATCGCCATGTTATCAACAATCTTGTCGTTGAATTCAATCTCCGGATATTTTTTGGCCACCTCTCTTCCCACATCGAGGAAAAGCCCACCAGTGTACTTCATGATATTGGCTTTGTGAACAATCGTCATTTTCTTCCGCCCGTACTTGCGTGCAAATTCAAAAGCTGCTCGAACGATACGCTCTGAGCCTGAGCGCGTCACTACACCGATCGTTTCCGCTGCACTCTTACGGGCATCGATGTAGTGTTCGATGCCCGCATAAAACTCTTCCGTATTCTCTCGAAAGACAACCAGATCAATATCGCTGAATCTGCTTTTCACACCTATCATTGATTTGGCAGGACGCAAATTCACGAAAAGGTCGAATTCCTTTCGTAGGGCAACGTTGACACTTCGAAATCCTGTCCCAATCGGCGTCGTCAGCGGACCTTTCAATGCTACTTTATTCTTTGCGATTGAATCGATTGTTTGAGTCGGGAGTGGGTCTTTGAATTGGTCAACAGCGCTCGTGCCCGCAACGTGCACATCCCATTCAACTTGAACGCCGGCTGCAGCGATGACTTTTTGTGCCGCTGCGGCAATGCTCGGGCCAATGCCATCGCCTGGAATCAATGTAACAGTATGCAATCTCTTCTCCTTGTCAGTGCACAAAATATAGCGAATCGTGAAAGTACTTACAATGAACAACAAGTAAGCAGTTCCAGGAACCAATTCGCGTAACCAGTTGGATTTCTTCGCCTGGCGCTCAAAGACGCGTTCGTTGTTACAATCGGGATCATCATGAAAGCAGACTCTTCAAATCAAGCACCGGAGAGTTCCGCGTTGTGCTGACAAAGTCGATATGGTTCCTGTCTACTCTATTATTCAGTCTCGTTGTTCGACACATCCCAAAATAGTGTGTCGGTTCTATGCAAGAGAATAGAAAATGGAATGCTGTTCTTCTCTCCTGAGCAGTGTAATGATACGGTATTGGTTTCTTTGCCATATTGAAATCTCATTGAAAGAGTTTCAGAGATCGGTTTCAACAAATTGTCTTTCGATGTGGAGTCGTTGCGAGAATCTTGCACACGATTTCTGATTGCAGCAATTGGATTTGACAGCATCAAAGCCTTCGGAGTTAGGTTCTAGAGAGCATAGATACTTCGATCAAGACTTCGATACTGAATCGCCTCGCTTAAGTGTTCCGTTCGAATGTGATCGCTTCCCGAAAGGTCGGCGATGGTGCGGGAAACTTTCAATATTCTGTCGTACGCCCGTGCCGAAAGGCCCAGATGGTTCATGGCAGTCTTCAGCAGATTTGCACCAGAGTCATCAATCTGGCAAAATTCTTTGATCTCTTTCGCCTGCATATCCGCGTTGCTGAACAGTCCCCTGCTCCCTTCAAATCGCCGCGTCTGGACATCCCTCGCTTGCACGACGCGGCTGCGAATTTGAACGGAATGCTCTCCAGATTTCTTCGACGATAGTTCCTGGTACTTTACCGATGGTACCTCAATGTGGATATCAATTCGGTCCAATAACGGCCCTGAGATTTTTCCGACGTACTTCTGAATTTGTAGCGTAGTGCAGGAACATTCTTGATTTGCATTTCCGTAATTACCACACGGGCAGGGGTTCATCGCACACACAAGCATAAAGTTGGAAGGATATTCAACAGACATTTTGGACCGACTAATCGTAACGCGGCCATCCTCAAGTGGCTGCCGCATCACCTCTAGGACGTTGCGTGCAAATTCAGGAAGCTCATCGAGAAAAAGAACCCCGTGATGAGAAAGCGAAATCTCTCCCGGCCGTGGGGTAGAGCCTCCCCCCACAAGTGCAGAATCCGAGATTGTGTGATGAGGAGAACGAAACGGTCGTGTCGAAACGAGGGCGCTTTCACCAGGTAGGATTCCGGCAACCGAGTGAATCTTTGTCGTTTCGATTGCTTCATCAAACGTCATCGGCGGAAGGATCGTTGACAACCGTTTTGCAAGCATTGTTTTTCCTGAACCTGGTGGGCCTATGAGGAGGAGGTTGTGTCCACCGGCGGCCGCAACTTCCATCGCCCGTTTTACGCTCTCTTGTCCCTTCACATCTGCAAAATCAACGGAATAGTGTTGATCCGAATCGAATATGGCCGTTCGCTCAATCGAAAGGGGCACTGCAGCCGATATTCCCGCGTTGAGCAGGTTCACGATTTCCGACAACGATCGAACAGGATAGACGGGCAATCCATCGACCATCGCTGCCTCACCACCATTTTCAAGTGGCAAGATAATCCCCTTCTTCTTTCGTGCCTTTGCTTCGAGGGCAATGACGAGGGCACCGTGCACAGGTCGAATGGATCCATCCAGCGCAAGTTCGCCGAGGAATACGAAATCTTGCAGAACTTCCTGAGAAATCTGGTCGGAGGAAACTAAAATGCCAAGTGCAATGGGAAGGTCGTATGCAGAACCTTCTTTGCGAATATCCGCAGGCGCCAGGTTAACGGTGACCTTTCCTCGGGGGAACTTAAATCCAGAATTCTTTATTGCCGCCGACACGCGATGACAACTCTCTTTGACGGCGATATCTGGCAACCCGACAATAAAAAACTTCGGCAAACCTGCATCGAGATGCGCCTCTACCTCCACAAGATACGCATCGACCCCAATTGTGGACGCACTAAGAAGGTGGGAAAACATTGAATGGAATTTACTCGATGGGTGCGGCTGAAAAGGGTAACGGTTCCAATTGCAGATCGTTGAAGAGAGTTCTTTTCGTGGGCCGCAGGAAAACGAAGTAGGCAATGATACCGGCGGCGACAACCATAAAGACGAAGTTTCCCATCACCAGAAATGCAATTCCGTTGAACAATGTTGCACCCTCAAGGAGCGCGTATCGAAAAATACTCGCCTGCCGATAGAGCGAGAGTCGTTGGTCCAATGTTGCAGTAGTCGGAATAGCGGAGAGCTTTGACAAGAAAAGTTTTCGCCCCCCAACGATATTGAACACCGTGATTGCTAAAACTGCGAACGGAAAGAATGGACGCATTTCATTTCCGTCCAAGCTGTTCAATGTCCAAAGGTAAACAAATAGTGTAGCCAGGAGAACTTGCGCGGCAAGCAGCGACCCGTAAAGGAGTTGAAGAATCCGTAGGTGCCGCTGCACTATATCGCTTAAATCGATAGCCATCGGCTAGCGGTGATCGCGCAACCACTCGAGGCGCGGGCGCAATTCTTCAGCAGACTTCAGAAGTTTTTCTTTCCCAAATACCGCTGCCTGTTGATTTTCAAAGACTAAGAGGTAGTCGTTGCTCATCACTATCGCTTCTTCCGGACAAACTTCTTCACAAAACCCGCAGAATATGCAGCGCACCATATTGATTTCGAATTTCACCGGATACCGTTCCTTGACCAAGGTCGTCTCTGCTGCCTGAACTTCAATGGCAAGGGCAGGACAAACTCGCGAACAAAGTCCACAAGCCACGCATCGCTCGACGCCGTTCTCCTCAACAAGCACCGGTCGACCGCGAAAGGAATCTGCAGGTGCAAACCGTTCCTCAGGAAACTGCACTGTAATCTTTGGCCTGAACATCTCCCGAATCGTAAGCCGCAGGCCAAGTAGAATTTCAGGAATATAAATTCGCTCCCAGAACGAAAGATCTTTACTGCGAATTATGCCATTGGATTTTGACATTCGGTTAAGCGTTCCAGATGAGCAATGCGATTCCTGTAACCAGCACGTTGACAATGGAAAGCGGAAGAAGGACTTTCCAACCGAGATTCATCAGCTGATCGTAACGGAAGCGGGGTAAGGTCCATCGTACGACGATATAGAACAAAAGCATGCAAGACATTTTGAAAGCGAACGCAGCCACCTGCAACAGACTGAGCACAAAGGGAGAGAATCCGATCTTGTCCGCGAAGGGAATATGCCAACCTCCGAGGAAGAGTGTGGCAATCAAAGCGCTAGAGACCGTCATGTTGGCGTACTCTGACAAAAAGAAAAGTCCGAATTTCATTCCGGTGTATTCTGTGTGATAACCGCCGACAAGTTCCGGTTCGGCCTCCGGTAAGTCAAACGGCAAGCGATTCGTTTCCGCGAACGAGGCAACGAGAAAAATGATGAAGCCAATAGGTTGAAGGAGGATATTCCAAACATGGTTTGACTGCCAAAGAACAATCTGATCCAGACGCACCGTTCCGGCAACGATGATGACTCCGATGAGTGAGAGTCCCATTGAAAGTTCGTAACTGATCAACTGGGCCGATGAGCGTAAGCCGCCTAACAACGAATACTTGCTGTTTGAAGACCATCCCGCAAGGGTAATCCCGTAGACACCCATTCCAGTCATCGCGAGAATATAGAGAACGCCTACGTTCACATCGGCAATCATCAGTTTCACGGTTCTTCCAGCGATCTCGATTGTGTTCCCTACAGGAATCACCGCAAACGTACTGAGGGCAACCGTAATCGAAATCATTGGTGCCAGATCGTGAACAAAACGATTGGCGGCTTTTGGAACGATGTCTTCTTTGCCAAGCAGCTTGAGCACATCTGCGATCGGCTGCAGCAAACCAAACGGACCCACTCGATTTGGACCGTGACGGTTTTGAATAAACGCGCTAATCCGCCGTTCAAGCCAAACGAGTATTGCGGCAAGCGGAAGAAGCACTAAGAACATCACCACAAAGATTTTGATAACGGACTCGACGAAATTCATTGCGTCCATCTTACGCTGACATTCCCACCAGCGCTTTGGCGGTGGTTACCATCCCGTGATTGCCGATCGCGGAGTAGGACATTCGTTTGAATGCAGGGTTTTTTTCGGCCAATTCTTTGAACACCTCCTCCGATGAACTGTATTTCCATTTTGCTCCCATTGCATTCCCGATCGAGCTGAGCACGTGCCAGGACGGTCTTGCGTCACGCTTGTTGCCCTTGCCCCACGCATCGTTATGCGACGCGAATCGATCCCATCGGCTCATTGCTAATCCATCCAAAGCGCGATCTTGTTCCACGGTCGCGACAGAGGCGCGCACACGCTGGACACGTCCTTCAAAATTTGTGACTGTTCCGTTTTTTTCGAATAGCGTCGACGAAGCGAGCACGATGTCTGCAATTCTAGTTGTAGAATTTAGAGAATGCGACTGAACAATGAGCAACTTCAATTTCCCAAGCAATCCCGCAATCCTCTGGTCCGCAGCAATATCTTCGTCGAGTACATATAGGGCTTTGACGATTCCTTCATCAATCTTCCTATAGACTGTGTCGATTTCTTCAGTGAGGTCGAAGATCAATTTGCCCCCAGCTGCGTTCGCCGATTTGTCGGCCCGAATCAGCAGGTCATCATCTTGGCCCTCGAGGTTCGAAGCAATTGCGATGTATGTTGTTCCCACAATTTCGTTCGCAATCTTCTTCAAGAGATAGAGATCCTCATTGAGCAATGAAGGAGATGCGATGAACGCAATTTCTTGCTTTCTGAATTTCTTTAGCGCTATCGCAGCAGCAGCAATCGCCTCATTCCAATCCGCTTCGTGGAGGATTCCGTCACGCTTGAGAAGAGGTCGTTGCATGCGGTCGTCCGAGTTCACGTGCTTCCACGAATTCAGTCTTCCGTTATCACACATCCACGATGAGTTGACGGATTCATTTTGCCTCGGGGTTGTTCGCAGTATCTCGTTGTTGCGCACCCAGACATCGATATTGCATCCACGGGCACAACTGGTACACACTGATTCTGTGTTCGACATTTCCCATACGCGCGACTTGAATCGAAATTCTCGGCTTGTTAGCGCACCCACCGGGCATAAATCAATCACGTTCATCGCATAGGGATTGTCCAACTGCATTCCAGGAAACGTGGTGAGGGTAACGTGCGTGCCCCGCTGTGTAAACGTCAACGCGGGTTGCCTGGCGATTTCTTCGCTGAAGCGCACACATCGCGAGCACATAATGCATCGCTCGTCATCCAGCATTACGTGTGGCCCAAGTTCGACGCGCTTTGGCTTGTGCGTCTTGTTCTCATTGAATCGGCTATACCCGACACTGAATTTATAGGAGTAATCTTGCAGTTTGCACTCCCCCGCCTCATCGCAGATCGGACAATCAAGAGGGTGATTGATGAGAAGGAACTCCATCACGGCATTGCGCGCTTTCACAACGCGTTCACTCTTCGTACGAACGACCATACCATCCATCACCTGAGTCGCACAGGCAATTGCAAGCTTCGGAAACTTCTCAACTTCTACCAAACACATTCTGCAGTTTCCTGCGACTGAGAGTTTCTGATGGTAACAGAAATGGGGGATGTCAATCCCCTGCGCCGTCGCTGCCTCGATAACGGTCGACTTCGCGTCGCATTCAAATTCCTTGCCGTCAATGGTAATCTTCGCCATGATCAAAAACTTTTCCCATATGTTTCGAGGGCGTGTTTCAGAATGGTCAACGCCGCTCTGAGATCTTCAACATTTAGCATAAACGCGAGCCGTGCCTCGTTGGCTCCTTTGCCCGGAGTGGCGTAAAAACCCGCCGCCGGGGCGAGCAAGACGGTCGCATTGTTGTAATCGTACTGTTCGATGAGCCATTTAGAAAAATGTTCCGAATCTTTCACGGGCAAGCCGATGACGATATAGAATGCACCTTCAGGTTTATAGAACGTAACACCGGGAATAGATTTGAGTCCCTCGAAGACAGCATCTCGACGCCGATGAAACTCGTTGACGATCGAGTCGGTGTACTGTTTTGGGTTTTTCAACAACGGTGCAACTGCAACCTGTTCCAGCGTGGCAACAGAAAGACGTGCTTGGCCGAACTTCAGTGCCGAGGCAACGATTTCACGATTATGGCTCGCGAGCACACCGATTCGTGCGCCGCACACATTGAACCGCTTTGAACAGCTATCCAGTAGAATCGCCCGGTCGCGCACTTCCGGATAATCCATTACGCTCACAACCGTTCCCTCGTACGCAAATTCTCTGTAGACTTCATCCGACAGAAGGAAGAGATTATGGTTGACGGAGAGGTTTACTAATCGTTGGATTTCCTCCTTCGAGTAGATCGTCCCAGTAGGATTAGAGGGGTTACAAAACAGTATGCCGCGCGTTCGGTTGGTAATAAACGATGCAATCTCGCTCTCCTCCGGCAAATGAAAACCGTTCTTTATCGAGAGCGGAACCGGTTTCAATTTCACATTTGCTAGCGAGGCAAAACCGTTGTAGTTGGTATAGAACGGCTCAAAAACGATGATCTCGTCATCGGTGTCACAAGTAGCACACATTGCAAAAATTATTGCTTCCGAGCCTCCTGCCGTAACAATCAACTCGTTCTCTTCGAAATGAATACCCATCTGTTCAAGGTATTCTTTCCAGGCGGTAAGCGCTACAGGAATTCCATTCGATGGGGCATACGCTAGCGTTTTTTGATCAAACTTCTGGATGGCCTCGAAGACAGCAGGCGACGTTGGCAAATCGGGCTGGCCGATGTTCAAGTGGTAGACGTGGACGCCTTGTTTCTTGCGGGCTTCCGCAAGCGAAGCGAGTTTGCGAATTGGCGAGCCCTGTATTTCAGCCGCGCGCCTCGACACGGAGACAGTTAGTTCTGAAACGTCGTCAACGTCCATTCTTAATTCTTTGAGATTTCTGGTTTGAACACAATAGTCGCAAATCGATCCTCGCGGAATAATTCGTCGGATATTGCCTGAATATCGTCCGCCCGAACAGCATTGACTTTCTTGATGATGGAGTCGATCGGAGTCAATTCATTAAAGTATAACTCCGATGTACCTAGACGCATCATTCGGTTGGGAATGCTCTCAAGTCCGAGCATCATACTGCCTTTCAGCTGTTCTTTTACACGACGTAACTCCACTGCAGAGACTCCTGCCCTGCGAACCGCATTCAATTCCTTCCAGATCAGCTCCATACATTTCTCCACGTGCTTCTGATCTGTGCCAACGTAGACACCAAATGAACCTGAATCGCTCAAGAAATTGGCGTAGCTGTAGACGGAATATGCAAATCCGTGCTTTTCACGAATATTCTGAAATAGTCGTGAGCTCATGCCCTCTCCCAAAATTGCATTCAGCGTCATCAGCGGATAGCGTTCTTTGCCGAGTATACTATAGCTTGTCGTTCCAGTGCAAATGTGTGCTTGCTGGATCGGCTTCTGAAACTCTTGGAGTCCCCCATTTTTTCTCACAGGCACAGCACGAGCGACTTGCCCATTGACAGGAGCGGAATTCAATTTGCGGAATGCTTTTTCGGCTAGTGCAACGAGATGTTCGTGATCGATATTCCCGGCGGCGGTGAGTATGATTCTACTCGGAAGATATTTCCCTTTTCGGTATGTGACTAAGTCCTCGGATGAAAAGGAGCGCAGGTTCTTCTCCGTTCCAATAATCGGAAACCCGAGCGAATGTTGCCCAAAGATGGCTCGCTCGAAATAATCGTGAATGATATCATCGGGGTCGTCCTCTGCTTGTTTCAGCTCATCGATGACAACCCCTCTTTCTTTTTCTAGTTCCTTCGCCGGGAATGTTGCGTCGAGAACCATGTCGGCAAGGACGTCAACCGCGAGGGGGGTATGCTGGTCGAGCACACGCGCATAATAGCAAGTATGCTCTTTGCCCGTGAAGGCATTGAGATATCCGCCAACCGATTCTAAGCTCCGCGCAATTTCCCGAACCGATCTCTTCTTGGTCCCTTTGAAAACCATATGCTCAATGAAGTGAGAAATTCCGTTTGTGGACTCTGTCTCATCTCGTGATCCATTGTTCACCCAAATCCCCACGGAGACAGAACGAACGAAAGGAATCTGTTCAGAGATCACGCAAACTCCGGTCGCCAAAATGGTCTTCTGATAATCACCCTGCCGTCGGTCTGTGGCCGCTGCCACTTCTTTGTGAGGCGCCAGAATCTTTGAAACTCGCTTATTTTTCACTGCTAAAGGGCCTTTTATGATGCGTCATGGTAATCGAAAAATGCCGCAGAATCAATTACGTTAATCGGTGAAGAGGAATGCTACCGAGAATTTGGTTGCAACTAGCAAGCACAATTTTTCAACGTAGTGCAAGCATCGATTGGATCTTCGTCACTATCATGTCAATAGCGACGCTATTCTCAGCCCCTCGCGGAATAATCACGTCGGCCCACCGCTTGCTAGGTTCGACAAACTCAAGGTGCATGGGCTTGACGGTCGTGAGATACTGTCTCATTACTGAATCCAGGGACCGATCGCGCTCCACGATATCCCTACGAATTCTGCGGATCAAACGCTCGTCGTCATCTGCATCGACGAATACCTTGATATCCATAAGTTCCCGCAAATCTCGTTCGACGAAAATCAATATCCCTTCCACGATGATGATTTCTTTAGGCAGGATTGTAGATGTTTCTTGCATCCGCCGGTGCGTTGCAAAATTATATATGGGTTGGTCGATTGAATGACCATTTTTCAGATTGCGAATGGCCTGGATAAGGAGTGCTGTCTCCAGCGAATCAGGGTGGTCGAAATTGACCTTATCCCCCGTCAACCCGCCGTGCGCCGTGATGTCTTTGTAATACGAGTCGTGTTGAATGACTGCAACACGACTACGGTCAAGTCTTTCCAAAATCCTGTTTGTTACCGTCGTCTTACCGGAAGCACTACCTCCCGCAATGCCAATGGTCAAGAATTTCATGGTCTATCCCTTTTTCGAGTATCAATATAAATGGAATATGCTCCTCATTCAAAGTTCAATTGAATCCGAGGAATCATTTACCGAAGTTGGAGAAGCATGGAGTCAGTCGAAATGTTTGATATCTTGATCTTGATCCTTACGAGCAGCTATGTGGCAATTATCCTATTTCTGATTCGAACGTTTTCTGACATCCCTAAAGTCGTCTCAACAGCCAAGCCATTAGTCTCGGTAATCGTTGCAGCAAGAAATGAAGAGGCCAGTTTGCCAGAGCTTCTTTCAGCGCTGCAGATTCAATCGTATCCTAACCTTGAGATCCTCATCGTCGATGATCGTTCAACCGACCTGACCGCATCAAAAGTATCGGCCGCTGCCGCAAATGATCCCCGTATTCGGCTTATCAATATCGTCGATCTTTCTTCAGATCTTTCGCCAAAAAAAAATGCGATTACCCAAGCGATACGACAATCCCGAGGTGAGATCATTTGCCTTACTGATGCGGACTGCCTCCCTTCACCGGAATGGGTCGAAGGGCTTGTCGAGTATTTTGAACCTAGAGTAGGAATGGTGGCTGGGTTTTCACCGTACCGAATGCTAAAGACTGCACCCCTACTCTCTTCGCAGTTTCAGAGAATACTGGTGAGTTTTGTTCAGTATGAGGAAATAATTACATCATTTCTGGCCGCTTCCTGCTCGCACGCCGGTTTCCCGTGGCTTTGTTCGGGCCGGAATCTCGCTTATCGGCGCGAGGTCTTCGAGGAGGTTGGAGGGTTCTCATCGAACGGTCACTCAGTCAGCGGCGATGACGATTTGTTGTTACAAACTATCCGGAGAAAAACCGAATGGAAGATTGTCTATGCATTAAACCCGCAAACTTTTGTCTCAACGTCGCCCCCAACAACGGCGAATGATTTTCTTCAACAGCGACTGCGGCACTTTTCCGACGGCAAGCATTATCTGTTGACCGTTCAGGCGTTTCTCCTCTGGTTCCACGCCTCGAATCTCGCAATTCTTCTGTATTTTGCTCTAGGATTCCTTGGCGCCGCGAACCTACTCTTCGGCTCTCTGGCGTTAGGAGCAAAGCTGCTTGTGGACTGCTATGCGCTCGTAACGAGTTCGAAGCGATTTGAGCAACGCCTATCATTAATAAACTTTGTGCCAAATGAAATCTTGTATGTCTTGTATAACACTTTGATCGGTCCAATGGGATTTTTTGAACGCTTCACCTGGAAACAATGACTCACAATTTTCGCTCTTCGACATTTTCGCTGCTCATTCGAGTAGCAGTACCGACCATCTTGCTCTACTTCGTCTTCCAGATGGTAAGCTTGGAAAGTGTCGTTCGTGCATTCCGGTCTGCCGATCCCGTGATGATTTGCGTCGGGATTTGTATCGTGATTCCGGCATTTGCGGTACGAATCCACGCGTGGCACCTCCTGCTGAATAGCGAACAACGTCGTGTGGGGTGGAGAGAATCTGCCGCTTCATTTCTGGTGGGACAGTCATTTGGGTTCATTACTCCCGGTGGACTTGGCGATTTCCTCGTTCGCGGCACAACAATCAAGTCAATCCCGAATCGAATAGTTATCGGCTTGACGCTGCTCGACAATGCTCTTCTCTTCATCTTCGTTGCAGCCACCGGGCTTGCTGCGCTCGGGCTTCTTTTTGCGGCCGAATACATTCGATGGATCCTTGTGGCACTCCCGCTTTGTTTGCTACTGATACTGTATGCGAATATCAGAATTGTACTTTCTAAAGGCGTTAGCCTGGTCCAACGGATACCTTTCATTGCCGATATTTCTTCGAAGTTGAGTGGCGTACCAGCTGTCTCTTCCTGGGTTCTTTTTCAGTGCTTTCTCTTGACAGGAGTATTCTTGATCCTGGAATACTTTCAGGTTTACATCCTCATTCGAAGTTTCTCTGATTCTTCTTTCGTTCCAGTTGCTGTGGCTTATGCCGTAGTACTCTTCGTCAAATTTGCTGTGCCGTTTGCTGCGGGAGATCTCGGCGTTCGCGAGATCAGTTCAGTCTATCTTTTTACAAGCATCGGAATCTCTGAGGGCGTCGCCCTCAATGCGGCGCTTATCCATTTTCTTTCCAACAACATTCTCCCGGCACTCATCGGAGGATGGATCTTCCTTACCCGAAAAAGCGCAAGTCAGCCCGCGCAGGCCTTGAATGAGCCTGCAGTGTAGCATCAGTGTATGAGTTTTGAATATTTCCTCATCCTCGTAACCATTGTCTACACTACGCAAATGGGCGTTCTCTTGTTGGGCGTGCGGCGAGGAAGAGACGCACGAGGCAACGCCCAGCCCACCGTCACCGTGGTGATCGCTGCACGGAACGAAGAAGCTTCCATTCGAGCTTGCCTCTCTTCCGTTCTCAATCAAACGTATCCGAAGGATAGGTACTCTGTCATCGTAGCGAATGATGGCTCTTCCGACAGTACGCAAGCGATCTGCAATGAATTTGTAGCGAAAGGAACTGCGCTCTCCACCTTCTACGTTGCCGAAGAAACTACGAGGGCCGGCAAATCAAATGCGTTGGCGCAGGCAATTGACCGGGCGACAGGAGAAGTCATACTCATCACGGACGCAGATTGCACTGTTCCCGAAACCTGGGTCGAAGAAACTGCCAGGCGTTACAGTTCGGATGAAGTTGGTTTGGTCGGAGGAATTACCCTTCAGCAATGCGCTTCTCCTTTTTCCGGAATGCAGTCGCTCGACTGGGCGTTTATTCTAGGCGCTGCTGTTGCAAACGCTTCGTGGGGAAATCTTCTTGGCAGCATCGGAAATAACCTGTCGTTTCGAAAGAAAGCCTACGACGCGATTGGGGGATATCGAAATGTTCCGTTTAGCGTCACTGAAGATTACGCGCTCGTTCAAGCTATTGCTAAGACCCGAAGATGGAAGTATTTGTATCCGTTAGACAAGAAACTGCTGGTAATGAGCAAAGCTTGTCCGGATTTGCTGACCCTTGTACGGCAGAAGCATCGTTGGGGAAAAGGCGGGCTGGATATGAAGTTCTCTGGTTTTCTACTCCTGGCCATCACGGGCTTGATGCATCTCTCACCGTTGGTCGTTCTGTATTGGGGAAAATTTATCCTCGCCTCATTTTGCGTGCTGGTGAAAATGACGATCGATTACACATTTCTCGATTCAATTCTCACCCGGCTTGATCGCGGAGATCAACTGAAATATTTTTTTTGGTTTGAAATGTATTACCTCGTGTATGCCATCGTGATACCGTTCCTTGCATTGTTCGGTGGAACAGTAGTCTGGAAAGGGAGGAACTATTGATCCTCCCATTGTTTGACTCATGGCCAATTCTTCCGATTGCCGCTTACGCCGAAACCCATTTTCGATTCAGATTTATTCCGAGTCTTCTCTTTAAGCGTGAACCGGAGGTCATCGCAGACACGCCACATCGTGTAGAACCCGGCAACGCTCTACCCATTCTGATTCTTATCAAAGACGCAGACCGGTATCCGATCGTGCTTCGATCAATTACGGCTTCCTTGCGTGGAGAGGGAATTGCGAATGACACTCAGTTGCATTCTGGTAGCCTCCTGGTGAGAGAGAAACTCTGGTGGAACGTCTTTGATCTTCCTGTGGATGGCTGCAACGGTTGGATTTCGGTGAACGTAGACATTACGTTTGAACGGGGCGGTCGACTCCGACGATTCCAGAACGATAACCTTCGCACCAGCTCCAGGAGTCCCTTGCGTGTGTTTGTCGCCAATTCGCAACTCCCGGGCTTGCCGAACCTTGCGTGGGGCGAGGCTCACGCACACTCGCAGTACACAAGCGATCAAGTGGAGTTTGGTTCACCTCTTTCGGCTGCTCGGCATCTTGCAACATCGCTTGGATTGAAATTCTTTTGTGCAACGGATCATTCGTATGACTTGGATGATTCGATGGACGACTATCTTAAGCAAGATCCCGAATTGACAAAGTGGAAACAGTTCCAGTCGGAAATCGATTCGCTGAATTCGAACACGAACGATTTCGTTATTGTTCGCGGCGAAGAGGTGAGCTGCCGCAATGCCGAGGGAAGGAACATTCATTTGCTCCTCTACGGTACGCGCAAGTTTTTTTATGGAAGCGGGGATGGAGCGGAAAACGGACTCAATAATAGATCGGAACACACCGCCGAGGAAGTCTTTGAAGCATTAGAGGAGTCGACAAGTGCGTTTGCCGCGCACGCAATGGAACCGGTGCCGTTCGTTCAACGTCTGCTACTGAACCGCGGAACGTGGCAACAAACAAATCTGGATCAGTTGCGACTTTCTGGAATTCAGTTTGCAAACGGAAGACGCGATGTCGGTTTTGACCGTGGTTATCAAGTTTGGATTGCAATGCTACTCAAGGGGCGGAAAGTTTTCACAATTGCCGGGAACGATGCTCACGGAAATTTTAACAGGTTCCGACAGGTCCAAATCCCTCACGTCGCACTTCGTGAATCTCACGATCAACTCTTCGGGAAGATGCGAACAGGCTTATTCACCAGTCGGCTTACAGAAGAGAATTTGCTCAGCGGATTTGCGCGAGGCAGCATGATTATCTCTGACGGACCCGCCGGCAACATCGTTTTCGTACACGAGACCGAACCGACTTCAATGGGAAAAACGTACAGTCGTTCTGCCTATTCCGTTCGACTGCTCGCAATTTCAACCAGAGAATTTGGATCATTGAAATCTGTTACACTCTTTCGAGGAATTATCGGCGAGCATCGGGAAACCGAACTGCTCACGGAGAGCCTTTTTGACCATCCATTTCATCGTGAGAAGATATTTGAAATCTCTCCGAGTGCAAATTGCTACATACGTTTTGAAATTCACACCCATAATGATTCTGCAGATAGTCAGTCACACTTTTGCTTCTCCAACCCAGTTTGGCTCTTAGGTAATTAATTTGTTTCTTGACTGTGAGTAGAGCATGAACCAAGAAATTGATCAACCGTTGGAACCTCAGGCGCAACAAAGCCCCGGACCTCAGCGCTGGTGGCTTCACGCGATCTTGTTTATTCTGACATTTTTTACTGCGACTGTAGCCGGAGTTGGATGGGTCATTCAAGACCCCTTCGAGTTGACGAACCTTGGATTCGGACTTTCCTATGCCGTTGCGTTGTTATTCGTCCTTACCTGTCACGAGTTCGGCCATTACTTTGCAGCCCGATTCCATCACGTCGAAACATCATTACCGTACTACATCCCCTTTCCACCCATTCCACTGTTCGTACTCTACCAGCCGTTTGGTACGCTTGGGGCGGTCATCCGAACGCGCGAGGTTCCTCCCAGCAAAAAGGCGATGTTCGATATCGGCGTTGCTGGTCCAATCGCGGGATTTGTCGCGTCTATTTTCGTTTTGTTCATCGGTTTTTCGACTCTTCCCTCGGTGCGGGAGGGGGTCAGTTACATCCAATCACTGCAGGGACACGAATCTTTTGTGTATCCGGCACTCTCAGACGGAGCTTTTTCGTTTGGACAGAATGCACTGTATTGGCTGTTTGAAAAAGCCATTCCGAATTCTCAAAGTACATTCATTCCTCCAATGAGCGAAATGTATCATTTTCCGTTTCTGTGCGTCGGTTGGTTTGGCTTGTTTATCACGGCGATGAATCTGATCCCGATCGGTCAATTCGATGGGGGACATTTGATATACACGATGTTCGGGGATCACCATCGCAGAATCGCTCGATTTGCATTTTTTTCCCTTGTTGCCATCTCTCTTCCGGCTGTAGCGGATTTCATCGCAAGGTCATTCATCTACTTCAAGGATCACGAACAGATCGGCCAAGTTATTCCGCTTGCACAGTATTCGTGGTTCGGTTGGTTTCTGTGGGCAATGATTGCAAACAGTGTTGTGAAGCTTTACCACCCCCCCGTTCCAGATGAAACTCCCCTCGATGGCCAGCGGATGGCCGTTGGGTGGGCGTGCATCGTCATCTTCGTATTATGTTTCTCACTTGTTCCATTCGGTGGCGGGATTTGATGGTTCGGCGTTGGACGATGATCGTCTCTGTCTTTCTGCTCTCTTGTGAGAAGAAGCTAGACACGATTGTGGATTCAAGCGGCTCGAGTCCCCGTATTCTCAATGTCTCCGTTGCTCCTTCTAAATTCAACACGGATTCGATCAGCAGTGGCGCCGAAAGAAAACCTTCCGACATTCTCCTTCTTTCGGTAGTCGTTCGTGCGACCGTAGTTCACCCATCGGGGCGAAATTCAATTACCGAAGCCGGTTTTCAGCTTACTGCCGGTCAAGGAAACACAAGCCTTGCTTCCGGAACACTTCACGATGATGGAGTCTTCCCAGATCTTTTCGCCAACGACAGCTCGTATTGTGCAACGGTGAGTTTTTCCATCACGCGATCGACGATTGGACAGTTACCTCTCCGAATCTTTTCCTCGAGCGGATTGTACGAAAGCAACACAGTTATTCTCCCTGTCACGATTGTCCGCGCCAACCACCCACCTGTTATTTCGAATCTCGTCCTACGAGACACGGTTCGACTAAATGAAGACTTGCGGATCTCATTAACCGTCTCCGATTCAGACGGACTCGGCGACTTGCTATCGGTAGGATATTCATCACGGAAGCCGGATGGACAATTTGCAAACGGCGGCAATCAGATCTCGCTTCTGGACGACGGCAATCCCAATGTCCCAACCGGAGACGCAGTGGCGGGAGACGGTATTTACTCCTATCGATTTCCCGTTCCCGCTGATGCCCAGTTAGGCTTGTACACGTACACATTTCGCGCTCTTGATCGTTCGCGCGACTCCAGCAATATCCTTATCAAACAAGTGAGGATAATTCCGCCTTGAGAAGGCTCTGCTTCTTCCCTATCCTTGTCTTTGCGATGTTGGAGCTTGTAGACGCACAAGCCGTTCGCTCCTACCAGATTTTAGACAATCCTTCGCCTTCATTGCCGCGATCGAACAGTGTGAGCGATATTGAAATTCGACGAGATTCTGTTTGGGTTGGATCGGGAAAGGGACTCGATCTGACCACCAACGGAGGAATTACGTGGCAACATTTCTCAAACACAGCAACGTTTGACGAGAAAACAATTGCTGGAATTGGTATTCTCAACAATCGCGTGGCGGTCGCCGTGGCGACGATATCGAAACAAGACGGAGAGTCCCTTCCGACCGGAGGTGGTCTACACATTTCGTTGGATCGTGGGCTCACTTGGTCATATAGACCCCAATCCGTTGATGCCGGTCTCGTGGATACTATTCTTTATGGCATCAACAAAATCCCCGCGCTTGCAATAACAACCGCGGTCAATAACATCACGTACGACCTTGCTCTTACCTCTAACGCCATTTGGACTGCAAACTTTGCGGGTATGCTACGAAAGAAGTCGAGCGATGGTCAAACTTGGGATTCCGTTGTGGTGTTGCCGCCGGATAATCTGAATTCAATTTCACCTCACGACACCCTCAAGTTTCACCTTTCACCAACAACTGGAAAATCTGGACTGGTCGAAAATCTCAACCATCGCGTATTCTCGGTGTACGCGCCTAACGACACAGTGATTTGGGTTGGGACAGCGGGCGGAATTAACAAATCAACCGACGGTGGAATATCGTGGCGAAAATTTTCGCATCAGAATCAGGATTCAGGTATATCAGGAAATTTTGTGGTCGCAATACGTGAGCAGAAGTTTGCCGGAAAGACGATACTTTGGGCTGCCACGGTAAATGCCGAATTGCCAAATGAAGTTCGGGGGGTGAGCTTTACGACAAATGACGGAGCAAGTTGGAATACAACGTTGCTCGGAGAGTTTGCTCACAACATTGCCTTCAAAGACTCAATCGTTTATGTCGTGACCGATAATGGAGCTTTCCGTTCCTCCGATCGAGGGACAAGTTGGTTGCGCTCTGGTACAATAAGCAGCGGACTTCTCCGCTTTGCGTCGGACGAGCTTTTTGCCGTCGGCGTGAAAGGCGATACCGTTTGGGTTGGCGGACCTGAAGGACTTGCGTATACGATTGATTCACCCTCCATCCCATTTGGAACGACCTGGAAAATCTTTAGAACGTATTTGCCTACCAAATCCCCTTCTGAAACCTACGCCTATCCAGTTCCGTTTTCGCCAGACGACGAAGTTGTACGAATTCACTTCAACGCATCGCTCGACGCGTTTGTTTCAATTCGAATCTTTGATTTTTCGATGCAGCCTGTTCGAGTCGTGCTCAACAAAGCAACTGGCCGCGGACCTGAATCGGATGAAATCTGGGATGGACGAGATGACAATGGCCGCCGCGTCGCGAATGGCCCTTATTTCTATTCCGTGCGCATCGGGGATGGCGAACCGGAATGGGGAAAGATTCTCGTGGTTCAATGAAATCGAATTCTCGTCTCATAACATCTTGCACGGCCGCATTGTTAGCCTGTTTTTGGGTAGCGTTCAGCCAAGGAAACTCGGTCGGGGGGGCAGCGGGTGCTGCGCTGCGGATGGGTTCCGGCGCTCGAGGCATTGCAATGGGAAATTCTCTTTCCGCTGTCCGCGTCGGAGATCTCAGCTCTTACTACAATCCATCCCTCATTCCATTTCAGTCTGCGCCGGTGGTGTCTGCGGCCTACGGACTCCTTTCGATGGACAGACGCCTGAACTTCATCAGCTACACAAAAAACCTCAAGCCAGATGCGGGACTCAGTCTCAGCATAATCAATACAGGCGTCGGGAACATTCAAGGTAGAGATCGGGATGCAATCCCCACTGAAATCTTGTCGACCTCTGAGAATTCCTTTGCACTCTCATTCGGCCTTCGTCCTTCGCCCAGATTTTCGTTGGGAGTATCAGCAAAGATTCTGTACTATTCATTATACAAGGAAGTTAGAAGCACGTCGGTCGGTCTGGATTTTGGTTTCTCGTATCTTCCCTCTGACGCTCTGACGGTGTCGGTGGTCTTACAGGATATTAATTTAAAGTACAAGTGGGACACCACAAAGATCTTTGGAAAGTCAGGCAATAATTCTACCGATCTGTTTCCGCTGAGGAAACGACTTGCCTTGAGCTATTACGATGCCGGGTTGCGAATGCTTGTTTGTGGAGAGGTAGAAACCATCGGAAGCAATGGCCTGGCACGGATTGGCGTGGAATGGACCGTAACCGAAAATCTATCGTTGCGCGGCGGATGGGATCAGATATCATTAACACGGTCTGTGGATTCAAAACCGAGCGCTGGGTTCTCCTTCTCCCAGCCATTCGCGGGATGGAGACCAACGTTTGAATATGCATTTGTCCTTGAACCGTATGTTGGAAGCGGGATGCATTTACTTGGATTAAGCGTGAGGATTGAATGAGGATTTTGATCTGCTCTCTTGCTCTACCACTTCTTGGATTGGCCCAGGGAAGTTCGGTCGGCGGTTCGTACCTGAAATTCCCTGCAAGTGCACGGCTGGCTGCGCTCGGCGAAGCGGTGATTGCAGACCCATCAGTCCTCAGTTCCGGCGGAATCAATCCGGCAAATATCTTCTCCACATCGGCCGGAAGCCTCTTGATCTCGAACGCCCAATGGATCCAAAACATCACCCAACAGAATCTCGCATTCAGTTTGCCCCTTGCTCAGGGGACTGCCGCGTTCGGCGTGACACGATCCAGTGTTCCGGATGTTCAAATCCGGACAATTCCGGGCCCGCTCGTTGGAACATTCGATCCACAAGCCGCCATCTTTACCGGTTCTTTTGCGACCAAGCTGTCGGATAACCTGATAGTAGGTATAACCGGGAAATACATCTACGAAAAAATATATGTCGACGAGTCCACCGGATTCGCAGCAGATCTTGGAATGCTCTTAAAGACTCCAATTGAAGGACTCAGCGCAGCAGTCGCGCTGACAAATCTGGGAAGCCTTTCGGCATTTAGAGTTGAGCGTGTCGATCTTCCAAGACGGTATTCATTAGGCCTCTCCTATGCCTTTTCTGAATTGCAATTGCAGAATAGAGCGTACGCCTCGGCCGTGTTCGACAAGTCGGCCACCGGTTCATCGTTCTTCTTTGGGATTCAAAGTATGTATGAGCAAGCCGTTTTCGCTCGCCTCGGATACCAAACAGGAATTGAGGCCCGAGGGTTTTCATTAGGCCTTGGAGCTGCGTACTCCATCGGGCAATTCGATTACGCATTCCTGCCCTTTTCTTCCGGCCTCGGAAGTTCCCATATTATTTCGTTGGAATTCTTATTTTGAGCACGCACCGAGTGATACGAGAATTCATCGTTGTTTGCCTATTGATCAATGGCTTATTCGAAGGCGGCGGGAACGTTTCCGTGGCCGATGAAAAAGCTCCAACCGCAATAAAATGGATGTCGTTTAACGAAGGTCTTGCCGCCGCAAAACTCTCTGGCAAGAAAATTCTCATCGACGCATACACCGACTGGTGCACGTGGTGCAAGAAGATGGATAAAGATGTGTATCCAAATTCAAAAGTAGTCGGATTGGTGTCCGCGAAATTTGTCGCCATCAAACTGAACGCCGAGGGATCGGACACCATCACCTTCCGAGGACAAAAATTGACTGAGATGCAGTTTGCACGCTCTGCAAGAATCACTGGCTACCCCACAACAATGTTTCTCGAATCGGATGGAAAGCCGATTTCGATTGTACCAGGATATTTACCGCCCGAAAAATTTACGCTGGTCCTTGATTACTTCGACGGTGAGCACTACAAGCGGGGCACGTTCCAAGATTACCTGAAATTAAATCCCCTCAAACCTTAACCTGTTCGATGACAGTCTGCGGTTTCACTTTTGTACGCAACGGATTGAAGTTTGACTATCCGTTTCTTGAGTCAATCCGCTCTCTCCTCCCTATCTGCGATCGCGTGATCGTTGCTGTCGGCAAATCATCGGACGATACATTGAAACACGTGCGAAGCCTGAACGACTCGAAGATTCAGATCCTTGAAACCGTATGGGATGAATCAATTCGGACCGGCGGATCTGTCTTGGCGCAACAGACCAATATCGCATTGAACGTAGCAGCTGGCGATTGGGGCATCTATTTGCAGGCTGACGAAGTTTTGCACGAGAGCGACTACTCTATTATCCGACAAAGCCTTGAAAGAGAGACTGAGGATGGGCGCGTGGAGGGTTTGCTCTTCTCGTATAATCACTTCTTTGGCGGCTACAGGTACGTTGGCCATTCGCGGCGCTGGTACAGGCGAGAAGTTCGCGCCATCCGTCTCGGTCTCGGCATTTCTTCGTGGGGAGATGCGCAAGGATTTCGCCGTAACGGCAGAAAGCTTCACGTAAGGCCATCCGGCGCCTCGATCTACCACTATGGCTGGGTGAAACCTCCAACTGTTCAGCAGCAGAAGCAGCAAACCTTCAACAAACTCTGGCACGACGACGATTGGGTGAAGATGCACGTTCCGCAGGCTGCGGAGTTTGATTATTCCAAGGGAGGGAGATTGCAAATCTTCTCGGGTTCGCATCCAGCCGTTATGCAGGAACGAGTAAGAAGTCAGGACTGGAAGTTCACGTATGAAGAGAACAAATCAGGTTGGCCGATCCGTGAACAATTGTTGAATGGCCTGGAACGCTTCACCGGTTGGCGAATTGGCGAATATCAGAATTATGAACTTATCTGAGTCTCCGTAAGTCGGTTCACCTTCTCCGCCACCAACACCAGCCCCGCCAAAAACCACCAGCCGAAACAATTAATAAACGTGCCGTAGTAGTTTTGAAATAGGCTGCCAATCATGAGTCCGAGAATTCCAAATGAGCCCCCCAAGCTAACCGCACGGATCAGCCGGTCGGTTGAGTTCTTCCACGTTCGAAATCCAATGCGAATGATAAGAAACCAGATCACACAAAACATTGTAAAACCCGGAATTCCGCCATTGACCAATTCTGTTAGATAGTCATTGTGCGCGTGCACCGTGGTGTCGTAAAACCCCGGCGTTCTATACTGCTCGAAGTAGTAATCCCAATTATCCTCTCCGATTCCTATGATCGGCCGATCTTTGAACATCAACACAGCAGTCTTCCATAAATTTAGACGCGTTTCATTTTGTGATACGCCTACGATTGACGATGCTCTATCTCGAATCTCGGGTACAGCCGTAATCAAGATGACAACAACCAAGAATGCAGGCACAATAATCCTCCAGCTCTCTCTTCTCCATCTCACAACGGCTGCGACCGGCAACAGAACTACAACGGCCAACCAAATGCTACGGGCAAAGGTTAGCACTATTGCTGCAAGGACAAGAAAGGGCAGGTAAAGGAATTTTCTTCTTTCTTCACGAGATTCTTCAGCGCAGTATGCTGCTGAAAGGAAGAACACGTTCATTGCGTGTGCAGCATATGTCAGATAGAGTCCGAAAAAACCGGCACCACGAAAGAAATGGTCGCCCATAGGGTCGAGAGCTTTATGCTTGACGTAGTCATATCCTCCAAACGCCGTGACGACTGAATATACCGCAACGATAGTCGCGCTATAGAAAAATGCCCGTAGCACCATGCGTAGTTCGCGTACATCGTTTATGAGCCACAAAAGGACGATCATGGTAATGGAAGGCCACTCGTTGTCGATCGTTGCCCAAATGCTATGCAGTGGCCGTGGTGACACCACTGCACAAAATAGATTCCAAGTCACAAATCCTGCAACAACTTTCAGCACGATGTGAGTCGGCGTAGCCACATTCTTGTCAGTCCGCCGAAGATAGAGCGCAACCCCTAGCAAAAATACTACTGCAAACTGGACAGGAACGTGAGTAAGTGGAAGGGAGATCGCTAGAAACAACAACCCGAAATCCTTGGCTTTGTTCGGTATCATTTTTTCCTCTCCGTTCGCAAGAGTCGATCGATCGATGCAATAATCTGTTCAATTGGGATGGCACTTGCCGGCCTCCCTTGTTCTGAGCAAACACTTTCCGAATGCACCCGGGGCGGTTTCCACTCTTCGTCAACTTTTTCTGAGGCGTAGATGGCTAGCACAGAAGTATCCATGGCAGCAGCAAAATGCACAATTGATGTATCTGGCGAAATTACCGCGCGGGCACGCTCTACAAGCGCGGCTATTTCCGTGAGAGTAGCCTTTGCAGAATCTGGAAACAGGATACAACGATTTGCTTCGTGCATTAGCTGCTGTGCCAACACAAGATCAAATGGAAGCGCAAGCAAAACGATCTTGAATTCATACTGTCCACACACGTGGCGAACGATTGAACGGTACTGTTCCTTGGACAATTTTCTAGCACTTTCACCGACAGAAAGATTCAAGACAATAAAGTGATCCGTACCGATGGCGTGACGATCAAGGAATCCTTCAACGACCCTTTGATTTGAGGCGGGGATATTGATCGTGAGGGGGACACGATCTAAAGACACCGGTGCACTGAACGCTTGATTAACAAATGACTCTAGCACCCCAGTCATCGATGTGGAATTGCGCTTGAGAGAAACGACCTTGTTGAAATAGAAATGATACTTCGGCTCCCCTTGCCCAACCTTGATGCTTGTGCGTCCAACAAGATTTGCGATGAGCGCCCCTGTTGTCGTTCGGTTGAATATAAAATTGAGAACCACTTCGTAGTGTTGGTTTCGCATGGCCCACAGTGACTTAAGAATATTCCACAGACCCGGACCAAGAACGTAACTCTCATCAACCGCGGATTCGGTTGCGAGCAATTCGACGTTTGACGGACTTGCGAGAACGCCGATTCGCAGCTTGGGATTGGCTGCCTTTAATCCACGAAGAATTGGCAACGTCACAATCATGTCGCCGATTTTATCGTAGCGAAGAATCAGAATCGACGACACACGAACCAAGTCAATCTCGTCCGCGTGAATTGGATTTCTGAAGAGGAGTCGGAGAATTGGATAGACCACGACGTGTCGCGCGGACCACTCAACACGCTGAAGGACACTAGACATTGAAGTATTCTCTAGCCGCAACTCGTCGGCTGATCCAGAGTCTTTCGAAGGCTGCAACAATTTCGCGTGCGGGAATAGTGTCAAGGTTGTCGTGTTGAGCAACGATGTCTTCCGACGGACTTCGAAAAGGGCTCCACAAATGTCCGTGTTTTTCTGAAGTCTGAATATGGAGCACAATCGATGGCACTTGAAACACCGATGCCAATTGAACGATCGAGGTATCGGGCGTGATCAGTATGCTCAAGCGTTTTACGATAGCTGCGGCTTGGTCGAACGAAGCTGTCGATACAACAATTGCGTTTTTGACCCTTGATCTCAAATCGTCAGCCCTGAAGCGATGCGACGGCTTATGAAGCAAGACGAATTGCGCCTCTGAATGTATGTCGGCAATCGATAGAAGCGTGTCACGACACGACTCCCGCCACCAGCTCCGCGTTTCTTCACCGGCGGAGATATTGACGCCCACCACTGGACGATTATCCAACTGTCGTTTGCGCCATATTTTCTGAGCGAATCGTTCGGAGTCTGTCGACGTAAAATATTCCACTCGCCCTTGAATGGTGGCGGGGTTTATGCGAAAGGCAGAGGCGAGTTGCAATGTTCGCTCAGCAACGTGAATTTGTTGTTTCGATCCTTGTGAGCGTACGATGTCATACACAAAATCATTTTCTTTTTGGAGTCCAACCTTCCAACGCGCACCCGCCAACAATGTGAGCAATGTTGATGTAGCAGACGAATTATCAAGGAGGTCGATGACGAAATCATATCGTTCTGCCCGAATATTGGAAAGCAACCGTGCGATGCTGTAGGGGTTTTTTTGAAACACCCACCGCTTACTGATCGCTGGATGATTGTCGAACACAAAATAATTCATTGAACTCAGGAGAAGATGGATTCTTGCGCGGGGGTAAGTATTGTGGAGCGCGCGAATCAGCGGCGTGGAAATCAGGGCATCACCAATGAGATCCTGTCTGAGCAAAAGCAATTTGGCATCACTGAAATCGTAAGTATCTGGAATCTGGATTGGCGGTCGAACAAACGCGCGCAGCGCTCGAATTACTCCACGCCGCATCCAATGCTCAAGACTCTTGAGCACGTTTTTCGGTTGTTGATGGAACCTCGTCACGGAACTGGAGCTCGTATAATTTTCGGAACAGTCCTCCAGGATTGGCCAGCAGTTCGTCTTGTGTGCCTTGTTCGACAATTTCGCCGTGGTGGAGGACCAAGATTCGATCGCAATCTGCTATGGTCGAGAGTCGGTGTGCGATCACGAATGTCGTCCGGTTTTGCATCAATCGATTCAGCGCTTGTTGCACCAGTTGTTCCGATTCGGTGTCGAGCGCAGAAGTTGCTTCGTCGAGCAAGAGTATTTTCGGATTGCGAAGAATCGTGCGAGCAATTGCTAGCCGCTGTCGTTGACCACCGGAAAGTTGAACACCTCGTTCGCCAAGCTCGGTAGCATATCCTTTTTCGAGCCGCTGGATAAACTCGTGCGCATTTGCCGATCGAGCCGCTTCCACGATCTCGTCATCCCTCGCTTCCAATCGACCGTAGCGAATATTTTCCGTCACGGTGCCCGAAAACAGGAGAACATCCTGCGGTACGATGCCGATACTATTTCGAAGTTCGTGGAGACCGTAGACGGAGATTCGAAGACCGTCTATCAATACCTCTCCTTCGCTGGCATCGTAGAATCGAGGTAACAGATTGATGAATGAACTCTTCCCCCCACCGCTGGGACCCACAAGGGCGACTTTCTTTCCAGCTTCGACAACGACGTTAATGCGTTTCAGAGCAACAGTCGAGTCATTATATACCATTGAGACATTTCGAAATTCAACTTTCCCCTCCTTCAGGTGCGTCAGTTTGGTAGTTCCAGTTGAAGGTTCACGCTCCAAATCAATCATTTCAAAAATCAGCCCTGCCGAAACAAGAGTTTTCTGAATTCGTGCTGCACTCTCTCCCAGTGACTTCACAGGTTTTGATAGATTGATCATCAGTATCAGAAAGTATAACATGGATTCGATGGTCATCGTCCCCTGTACGAATAGGTAGCCCGTAAACACAACCAGTAGTGAGGTGGCGGCTGTTCCAAACAATTCGTTCGTAGGACTAAGGAGCGCCACGACGCGAACGATCTTCATTGAAAAATGATAATTTGCCTCTGTCCGTCTCTTGAAAGTCTGTTTTTCAAATTCTTCGCGGGCGAAGGACTTCACTATTCGAATCGAAGAGATTTTTTCCTGAAGGAACGATGAAATATCGGCAACAGTGTTGGTCAGTTCCCTGCTGAACCGGCGAATGCGATCTCCGAACCTCCTTGATATTTCTCCAGACAGTGCAAAGATAAAGACTGTCACTAATGTTAGTTGCCAACTAACAAAGAAGAGTGCTGAAGCAAACACAACCGAGTAAACGGCATTCTGGGCAATCTCAACCAACATTGAAAGCGATTGTTCGAGGTTCGAAACGTCGTTGGTAATGCGCGACATGATTTGACCGGTTTTATTCCTGTCAAAATATCGGACCGGGAGAGCAACTACAGTTTCGAAAAGATCTTGCCTGAATCGCATCAGGATCTTCTGCTGCACAGAGCTCATCACATACTCACGTCCGTAGACGAAGATCACTTTAATAAGGACGATCGACACGACAGCCGCAGCAAATTTGTAGATGAGCGAAAAGCTTTCTGCCCGGTTGCCAACTGCAATTTCAAAAAGGCGAATCCCAAATGGCTCAATTGAGACTTTGAGAAGAATTTCGCTCCCGCCACGAACCTGACTCCCAATTGTCTGCATTACGTCGAAAAGTTTTGCGATGATATAGGCTGATGCAGCATCTGAGAGGCTCATCATCATTACACAAACAAGTCCGCCAAGAATGCGCCATTTGAAGCGAAGGAAGTAGGTTGAGAGTCTGAGGAAAATTTGCGACGTGCTCATTGCGCTCGCAAGCTACGTGAAATTGAAGGGAAGTTCAATTTGAAGAGGTAGAATCTCGAATCTGGATGCAATCTGAGCACTCGCACAACGAGCGGAGATGTTCCCACGTGTAAATACCCGTTGAGTGTCCATCACCCCAGAACAGCTGCAGCGCATAATAGCCAACTTGCTCGGCATTCTTTAAATCGAATTTGCCGGGCAATGTTGGGGCTTGAGCTGGTTCGTATGTGTGAAGCAGAATGGTTTCCCCTTTGCAACCCGCACATGGGCAATGTTCGCGAAGCGATTGAAGAGAAATCCTTGATTCGTGTGCATCGTCCCAAACGATGCGCAGAACTCCTGAATCGAGTGAATGGATTTTGGTAGCGATCATGGGTCTGGAATAAAAAAGGACAACGCTAGGTTGTCCTCAAATCGGGTGGACCGTAGCGGGATCGAACCGCTGACCTCCACAATGCCATTGTGGCGCTCTCCCAGCTGAGCTAACGGCCCTCTTACTGATACAATATACTGAAGATAGAAGAACGAATCAACGTAGGAATCTTGATGAGTGAAAGAGTTTTCAATATCTTGACAACAACATGTCAATGAAAATCCAATCGCCCAAGTTCAAATCACTTTCCTATTTCATAGCGCTCATCCTTGGCCTTGCCCTTCTTATTTGGAATTCTTGCAAAGATGAAATCGTGGGGTCAAGGAATTCATCGGTCGTTTTTCCGGATTCAAACGTCAGCTATTCGAAACACGTCGAAATACTCTTTCAAGAAACGTGCGCTGTGTCGGGGTGTCACGCAGGCAATAACTCCAGTGGTCGCCTCAACCTTACCCCACCTTCGTACGATAGCCTCATGAATCATCCGGTCCGACTTGTGATCGCAACACAAAGTACTAATAGCCTCTTAGTTCAGCGACTCGAAGGGCTGATCGGTGAACGTATGCCTCCACGAAACTTCACTCCGCTCACCGCAAATCAGATAAAGGGAATCAAACGTTGGATTGATGAAGGGGCGGCAAACAATTGAGCATCACTGCACTCGAACATCTCTCCCCCATTGCAGTTTTTTTCGGAGCACTTCGTAGTAATCAGTAGAATTCCGCTTTACTAATTTCGTAACGAATGGCGCCCGCTTCACAACAATTTCGGCAGGAGCCTTGAGGAATTGCTCCGGCTGTCCGTCTGCCGTTACGTGTACATTACTCGCTGCCGTGTTAACGCGAAGAGTAATTTCCGAATCTCCCGAAACGACGACAGGCCTAACTGTGAGGGTGTGAGGACAAATTGGATTGATGATGATCGAGTCGCTTGTAGGTGTCACGATCGGTCCGTTGCTCGAAAGCGAATAGCCGGTGGAACCGGTCGGTGTGGCAAGAATGATCCCATCACCCGTAAACGTCGAGAGATAACTACCGTCAACAATCGTTTCCACGCTCACCATTCTCGAAGAGGACGAGAGATTGAGGACCACGTCATTCAGGGCAAAGAGTTTCCTCTTGATATTCTTGCCTGAGGCTTCAAGCATCAATCGGTTCTCGACCCTATAGAGTCCCTTCTTGATATCGTCTAGGCACTCGTCGAGATTTTCGAGCGAAACTTCGGCTAGAAACCCGAGCTTGCCCAGGTTGATCCCCAGAATTGGCGTTTGCGCAATCCCTACGACTCGCGCCAACCGTAAGATCGTACCATCACCCCCGAGTGAGATGAGCATGTCGCACGACCCGGCGAGCTTCCGCTCAGAGATAGTTGGAACGCTCCGAAGTGTCTTTGGTAGGTTCGAAGCGCGCAAATGCTTTAGCAATCCTTCGTGGACAACATATTCTGATTGATCGGCACGAAATCGCCGAACCAGCTTTTCCAACACTGAAACTATTTCCGGCTTCTCGTTATTTCCTGCTATCCCAAATTTCATTTGGCCGTGGGCGTTGGTTCTTTTGAAACTTCATCGACGTAGTTTAACTTTAGTTCTTGCAACGCTGTTCGAAGATAACGCTCCTCATCTTGAGTGAGGTTCCCCTTGCATTTAGTCTGAAGCATATCGAGAATATCGATGCTCATCTGTGCCTGGGGGAGATTTCGCTCGATCGCGTCGGTCGTAGGATTCTTTACTTTTCCCAAATGCTGCATTCCGGCAGAATGGAACATCATCACCACGCCCGTAAAAAGCGCGTTTGCCTGATTATCATTCATGATTCGTTGCTCCCTTAGATTGACGCTCCCAAAGCTTTGCGTACTTTGTAAAGACGTAACACGCTGAAACTACGCAAAGGATGAATCCCTGTACTCCGTCAAGATACCCGCGACGGAGGATGAACATCCGTATGAACATCCACCACGGCTTCGCGACAAGTTGCCACAGCCCAAACGCCTTACCATCAGCAACCAACTCTTCGGCCGCCAATGAAGTGTACCGATTGAATTTTTCGAAGTAATGAAAGAGGTTGGGATCGGTAAAGTGAAGCAAGTCTGAGCGAAGCTGTCCAACGTGCCCTTGCACTTCTAATCGTTCGTGGACCCGGTGTTCGGTAAAGCGGCCGGTGCCTTTTCGGAAGAGTCGAACCACTCTTCCGGGGTACCAGCCGCAATGCAGAATCCATCGGCCAAGAAAGTTTGCCTTCCGTGGTAGAGAATACGCGTTCGCTTGTGCGCCTCCGTGGATCACTGCCTGAATCTCCGTCAACAGATCGGTTGTAACGCGTTCATCTGCATCGACCCATAAGATCCAATCTGATGTTGCCTTTGCGATTGCAAAGTTACGCGCGGCGCCGAAGCCCTCCCACGCGCGTGGAAAAACACGCTTCGTAAACCTCTTTGCTATCGATACTGTCTTGTCTGTGCTCCCAGAATCAACAACAATAATTTCGTCGACCCAGCTTAGCGATGCAAGGCACGCCGCTATGTTCGACTCTTCGTTGCGCGTGATAACGATTGCTGAGATTGATCCCAAGGCTGTTTTCAATGAGGGACAACAAAATTGACGAGCTTGTTTTTCACGATGATCTTCTTTGTCACTTTTTTGCCGGAAATGTATTTCTGGATCAATGTATCGGCAAGAGCAAATCGTTCCAACTCCGATTCAGAGGTATTTAGGCTGACTTCCACCTTTGAACGGATTTTCCCGTTCACTTGCAAAACAACCTCCACCCTGTTCTCATTGCATTTTGCGAGATCATACTTTGGCCACGGTTCATAGGCTAGCGTATTGGTGTGCCCCAGGCGATTCCATAATTCCTCAGCTAAATGTGGTGCAAAAGGCGAGACCATTAGAACGAATTTTTCAAACAAATCACGCGGCTTGACCACGAGTTTGGTTGCTTCGTTGAGGAAGATCATCATCTGCGAAACAGCAGTGTTGAATCGCAATGCTTCTATGTCTTCTCCAACTTTCTTTAATGTTTGATGGAATAAGCGTTCAAAGGCTTCCGTCGGCTCTGCCGGGCGAATTGTGGTGTCCAATGTTCCCGACTCATCGATATACATTCTCCAAACGCGGTTGATGAAACGATGGACACCCTCGATTCCCTTAGTACTCCACGGCTTCATTTCTTCGAACGGGCCCATAAACATCTCAAACAGTCTGAGGGCATCAGCGCCATATTCATGAACAACATCATCCGGGTTCACAACATTGCCACGCGCCTTCGACATTTTTCTCGCGTCTTCGCCGAGAATGATCCCTTGATGCCGCAATTTGAGGAATGGTTCTTTGGTCGAAAGATATCCCAGGTCGTAAAGCAATTTATGCCAGAAGCGGGCATACATCAAATGAAGCACGGCGTGTTCGGATCCGCCCACATACAATTGAATTGGCATCCACGCTCGTTCCATCTCCTTGGAAACGAACTCATGTTGGTTATCAGGATCGAGATATCGTAAATAGTACCAACAAGAGCCACCCCACTGCGGCATGGTGTTCGTCTCTCGCCTACCTCGCAACCCCGTTTCGACATCCACCACGTTGACCCAGTCCGTTGCCAACGCAAGAGGTGATTCTGTGGTCCCGCTCGGCTGAAATTTTTCGAGGGCCGGCAATCTGAGGGGCAACTCTGCTGCCGAAAGCGGCTTCATGGTTCCGTCTTCCAGGTGGATGATCGGAATAGGCTCCCCCCAATAGCGTTGGCGAGAAAAGAGCCAATCGCGTAATTTGAAATGCACCGCTCTTCGCCCGAGCGATTTTGATTCTAACCATGTTACGATGCGTTCGAATGCCTCATCAAACGCAAGGCCGTTGAGGTTTACTTCTCCGTTGTCGGAATTGAGGCACGGATTTCCTTCGCCAACAAAATGTTTTTGTAGAACATCGTGGGGGCTCTTCACAACTTCTACGATGGGAAGATGA
>Ga0315281_10001643_pt1 | contig 33174 bp, 35 predicted proteins | sample YL17G07_0_MG_FD_204540 | JGI IMG/M metagenome (GOLD analysis project Ga0315281, IMG submission 204540) | Sediment microbial communities from Yellowstone Lake, YNP, Wyoming, USA - YL17G07_0 | ecosystem: Environmental > Aquatic > Freshwater > Lake > Sediment | place: USA: Wyoming | collected...
CGGGTGGTTTTGTTGTTTGCCCCCAAACCGCAACCTCGCACCGTCAAATACCCCGTCGAAAAAGCAAAAGGGAGGCATATGAGGTATACGAAGTTGTAGAACAAAAAGCCCCGATGGGGGCTTTTTGTATTAAAAAACGATTGGGGGTATACTTGAGGCATTGTTAATAAAACCTATGAAATGCAAAAAGTAGCGAAAACATCGGCAGATATGGAAAACGAAAACTTGCAGAAATTGCGGGCGGTTTTTCCGCAGTTTGTGAAGGATGGGGCTATTGATTTTGATGCACTGCAGGCGTTTTTCAAAAAAGAGGGCGTGCTTGCAGGGGCGGAAAAGTATGGGCTATCTTGGGCTGGTAAAAGTGCGGCATTTGGCGATATTCGCAGACCAGCAACAAGCACACTCTCCCCACAGCTTGATGAGAGCAAGAATTGGGACACCACCGAGAACATATTTATCGAAGGAGAAAACTTGGAAGTGTTGAAGCTCCTCCAGAAAAAGTATGCGAACCCAGGCAAGATAAAAATGATCTACATTGACCCTCCTTACAACACGGGCAAGGATTTTATTTACACCGACAACTTTACCGAAAACAAAAACGACTACTACGAACGCACAGGGCAAGGCTGTGGCGGGATAAAACTCACGAGCAACCTCGAGTCAAACGGCCGTTACCACAGCGACTGGCTCACGATGATGTATCCGAGACTTTTCCTTGCACGCAACCTCTTGCGAGATGACGGCGTGATTTTTGTATCAATCGACGACAATGAAGTTGTGAATCTTCGCATGATTATGGACGAGATTTTTGGAGAGGAGAATTTTGTGGCAACTTTTATGTGGAAGCGTAAAAAAGAAGTTTCAAACGACTCAAAGAATGTTTCTATACAAGGAGAATATGTTATCTGCTATGCTAAAACAGAATCAACTCAACTTAAGACAGAGAGCCTTTCTGATGAGTATATTGAATCAAGTTACAATGAACCTAATAATGATTTCCCTCTTGGTAAATGGCGACCTGTCCCGATTACTGTCTCAAAAGGATTAAGTGGTGGTGGTTACAGTTATAAAATTACAACACCGACAGGTGTCGTTCATGAGCGTATTTGGGCGTATCCAGAAGCAAGTTATGTGAGACTTTTTGAAGAAAAGAGAATATATTTTGGAAAAAACAATGAAGGAATTCCACAAAGAGTAATTTATGATTTTGAAAGTACAGGGAAGCCTGTTAGTAATTATTGGGATGATGTTTCTACAAATAAGGAGGGGAAGAAAGAAATTATTGAAGTATTTGGTGATGGATTTTTTGACACACCCAAACCAACAACGCTTATAAAAAAAATATTAAGACTAACAACAGACAAGGAGATGAAAGATATTACTCTTGACTTCTTCGCTGGTTCTGGCACAACCGCACACGCAGTGATGGATTTAAACGCAGAAGATGGTGGAAATAGAAAATGGATTTGCGTACAAGTACCAGAGGGTACAGGCGACGACAGTGAGGCGTGCAAAGCAGGCTACAAAACCATCTCAGCAATTTCTCGTGAGCGTATTCGTCGTGCGGGGGCAAAGATTGGCAAAGGCGACACGGGCTTCAAAGCATTCTCGCTTTCACCATCCAACTATTCCGAGTGGAACATTTTGACGGACAAAGATGACGAAGAAACTTTGAAAAAGCAAGCACAATTATTTGTAGAACAGCCATTGGTCGCAGGATACGACGAGCAGTCCGTCGTCTACGAAATTCTTTTGAAAGAAGGCTTTGACCTTAATTCTAAAGTGGAAGAAATAAAAAAAGGCGGTGTTGCATACTACCAAGTGACTGATGGCGAAAGCGAAATGGCTGTCACATTTGCAAAGAAGCTCACAAAAGACCAAGTCGAAGGTCTTGGCTTACCAAAAGACACAACCTTCGTGTGTCTCGACAGTGCCCTCGATGACACGACAAAGGTGAACATTGCGAGGGGGTTAATGGTGAAGACGATATAAAGATATGGACAATCAACTGCAAGAAAAACAGAATGAAATCGAAAGGCTCAATGCGCTCCTAGAAAACGAAAGAAGGAATTTGGATGTGCAGCTACAGCAAAAACAGAATGAAATTCAACAAGTACGAGTATCTTCTGAGGGCGAACGGAATAACTTAAATCTTCAAATTCAACAGAAAGATTTAGATATAGCAGCTAAAACTGCCGAGTTTAACAAAAGGTTAGCAGAAAAAGACGACGTCATCGTTAGGAAACTTTCAGAAGATTACGCTAAATATGTAACGGATGAAATAATTCCCGAAAGAGAGGGTTGGCAGAAAAGATCATTTTGGTCATTTGTTATTTTGTCTGTGACTGTTCTGATAACGATAGGGGCTTTTATTTTTTGGGACAGTTTAAGTGTTGATAAAAAGATTGCCTTGTTTTCCTCGGATATGATTGCAGTTAGCTTGCTCTGGTTCTGTGTTAGTCAGTATTCATACTACACTAAATTATATACAGAATATTCTAATAGGCGAGTTGTAGCAAGTTCGTATATAGGGGTAATAGGTAACACAAATGACCACGAGGTCAAAAGGGAGGCAATAAAAGTTATCATGGATACGCTATTCTCTAGAAGCTCGGCTGAGATTGGAAGTGAACTCCCTATAAAAGAGATAACGAAACTTGTGACAGAAATTCTAAGTAAAAAAGGATAGTTTTATGAAAGAAATACTTAATTCAATAACAGAAGTTGGCAAAACCCGCCTTACAAACCCATTATACGGAACTTTCCTCTTTACTTGGTTTGTTTTCCATTGGAACTTTATTTTTGCTGTTTTCTCTATAGATGATAAAGAAATTCTAAAGCTGACCGGTTTATTAAAAAATGACTACCTGGTATATCGATATTTTGATGTAGGTGATTGGTACTTCTGGTTTTCATGGCTTGTGCCTTTTATCTTTACTTATTTAATTGTGTGGGAACTGCCTGAGCGGGTCCTCCTCCCTGCTTATAGGAAAAGTAAAGAGCATGAAACAAAGAAAAGGATCGTTAAAAATGAAGAAGAGCTAAAGGTCATAATCGCAGTTAGGCATCTTGAGGAGGAAAATACAAAAACAGCAAAAGTGATAGCAGAAAGAGCTGAAGAAGAAAAGAAGATTATGGAAAAAGATCCAACTTTTAAATGGGAGGAGGATTTTTTGAAATTTAAAGAAACACCAACATATTACACATTTGGTGATCTTGTTGACGAGTTTTATCGGGGAGAGCAAAACACTAGGAATACAATCTTGGTGAGTTTTCTAGACTCTCTGGGGGCAATAGAATTGGCTCCTCAGAATCCTAGCTACATCATGGGGTTTACTGATAAAGGGAAATATTTTATTCGAAGGATGCGAGAGTCAAAATAAAAATGAAATCTATAGCATTCGTCGACGATTCAGGTGACCCTGGGTTCAAAATAGAAAAGGGGGCAAGCCAGAATTTTGTTGTTGTGCTGGTTGTTTTTAATGATACTTTGGAGGCAGAAAAAACTGCGGTTGCTATAAAAGAATTCAAGAGAAAGAAGAAAATTCCCGATAATACAGAAATCAAGTTCAATAAATCAAGTAAAGAGATCAGGACTGGTTTTTTTGAGAGTGTAAGGACTTTTGATTTTTCAGTCTACGCAATACAGGTGGATAAAAGTATGGTGCGTGGTGATGAGTTAAAAAATAAAAAAGATTCGTTTTACAAATTTTTTATAAAAGAATTATTAAGCTCCACACTAAAGGAAGTTCCTAATATGAAGGTAAAAATAGACGGGAGCGGGAGCAGGGAATTTAGAAAGTCTTTTATTGCATATTTGAAAAAAGAATCTCGAGAGCACCAAGAGGGGCAGTTTCTCGACATTTCATTTGGCAACTCAGAAAGCAACGTACTTATTCAGCTTGCGGATATGTTTGCGGGGGCGATAAGAATTTCTTATGATGAGGGGAGGACAGACAGGGATATTTACAAAAATATTGTAAAGAATAGGATAAAAAATATATGGGATTTCCAATAACAACAAATAGAATAAATAAAAGCCCACAAAGGGGCTTTTACCAACCACATTCCCTAGACTGGAGGTCCCAGCCACGCCACCGTCCGGCGACTATTCAGATAACAGGTTTCGGTACTTACACGGTAGCATACACGCGTACATGATGCAAGCTATTTTGCAAGCTACCCGTGCATAACTCAAAAGTTATCCACAACCCCTAAAATCCCATGAAATTCAAATTTACTAAAAATCTAGAGCACCAGACGGACGCAATCAATGCGATTGTGGATATTTTTGATACGGGTAAAAATTTGATGAAAGCTGAGGGGGTCTTTTCTCTGAACAGTATTTCAAAGATAATTGCGAACGAGCTCGAGATAGACCCCAAAAGCATACTGGAGAATTTACAGACCATCCAACGACAAAACAAAATAGAAAGTATTACGGAAACAACCGAGGGTATTCAGTCGATGGATTTTTCGATTGAGATGGAAACGGGGACGGGGAAGACCTATGTTTACCTGCGAACGATCCTTGACCTCAACAAAAAGTATGGACTCAAGAAATTCATTATCCTTGTGCCAAGCGTGGCCATCCGTGAGGGAGTGCTGAAGACCATTGAACAGACAAAGGAGCACTTTAGAGATATGTACAATGTCGGCTTCAACTCTTTTGCATACGATTCGAGCAAGCTTGCACAAGTGCGGGAATTTGCTCAGGGATTGGATTTGCAAATTATGATTATGACGATTCAGTCTTTCAACAGTGGGACTACGGTGATGAAGCAAACACCTGATCGATTTTATGGTGAACGCCCTATTGATATTGTGGCAGAGACTCGCCCCGTGATTATTATGGACGAACCGCAAAATATGGAGAGCGAACTTTCGAAGTCCGCTATTGATGATCTGAAGCCGTTACTCAAGCTCCGTTACAGTGCGACACACAAACATATTCACAACTTGGTGTATCGCTTGGGACCTGTAGATGCGTACAGGAATGGATTGGTGAAGAAAGTGGAAGTGTATGGCACTGAAACTAGTACTGCCGGAGATTTTGTTTTTAAGGTAGTAGAGATATCGACAAAGAAAGGAGAATCCCCAAAAGCAAAGGTTACTTTGGAGGTAAGGAATGCGGACGGCACGTATGCAAAGAAAGACGTTGCCATTAAAGCAGGTGATGATTTGGAGCATAAATCAAAGAAGAATTCGAAGTACAGGGATTTGGTGGTGTCTGAGATAGACGCACGAGACAGTTCTGTAGAGCTTTCGAACGGCGAGAGATACAAAGTCGTGCTTGATACCCTAGAAAACAAGGAGGCTATTTTTCGTACACAGATACGAGAGACCATCAGGGTACATATTCGGAAGCAGGAAGAGCTTGGTGATCAAATAAAAGTATTGTCACTTTTCTTTATTGATGAAGTAAAAAATTATCGAGGCGAAAATCCACTTATTAAGCACATTTTTAACGAGGAATTTGAGACGCAAAAATCTCGCTCACAGCTATTGAAAGATAGTGATGTTGAGGCTGTTCAAGCAGGGTACTTTTCGCAGGACAGAGAAAAGGAGGGGTATAAGTCTCAAGAAGTAAGCACGGCAGGAAAAAGAGAGAAGCTTACCTACGACTTGATTATGAAGAACAAGGAGCAACTGCTTTCTTTTAGCGAGCCTGTTTCTTTTATTTTTTCTCATTCAGCACTCAAGGAGGGTTGGGATAACCCGAACATTTTTCAGATATGCACCCTTATTGAGACGACTGATGAATTTACCAAACGACAAAAGATTGGTCGGGGACTTCGCCTGCCAGTGGATATAAACGGAGACAGAATACACGATGCTAAAGTAAACGTGCTCACGGTGATAGCAAATGAAAGTTATGAAGATTTTGCAAAAGGATTGCAGGAGGAATACACGCAGGCAGGATATACGGGTGTGTCAAAGCCAGTGAATGCTCGTGACCGTGTAGTGGTGAAGTTTAAAAAAGTATTTGCGACTGACAATGAGGACTTTAAAACCTTGTGGGACAAAATCAAACAGAAGACGGTATATAATATCGCAATCAATACAGAGCAACTTGTGGGGAATGCAATTGCAAAAATTAATGAGGAAATATCATTTGGCAGGATTGCTGTCGTGGTGAACAAGGCTCAGGTGGTTATTGAAGCAGACGGCCGAGTAAAAACTATTTTTCAGAATAAGACAATAGGAGAATCAATAGAGACTGATGTACACATTGGGAACTTTGTTGAAAGAGTGGCACGGGAGACAGGTCTGACCAAAACTAGTATTGCTGGAATATTTTCGAAGGTGTCTAACCTTGACTTGATGTTTAAGAACCCCGAAGAATATATGCGAAGCATGATTTTGGTGATTGAAGGTTGTAAAAATGACATGTTGGTGAACGAAGGGCTACAGTACTTTCCGATTAAGGATGCGTGGAGTATGGAGTTGTTTGAAGATTTTGATGGCTATGCAAGTAATGCCCTCGCATCAAGAAAGTCTATTTATGACCATGTGTTATTTGATAGTGATGGAGAGCGAGAATTTGCAGAGAGCCTTGAGCAGGACAACACGATAAAATTATTTGCAAAGTTACCAAGTTGGTTTGTTGTCGGCACGCCTCTTGGTGCCTACAATCCTGATTGGGCTATCGTGAAAGATGACGGAGCTGGGCAGAAATTATATTTAGTGCGAGAAACAAAATTTGGTGGAGAAAATCAAACAGCAAAGGACGTACTTGTAAACTTGCGACCGAGTGAGAGTAGAAAAATTGAATGCGCCAAGAAGCATTTTAAAACAATCGGTGTTGATTATAGGTTATCTGTCAAAAAAGATCTGAGTGATTTGATTGGGTAGTATATTTCCACCCCTCGCCGAACAGCAAAAAATCGTTGCTAAACTCGACACCCTCTCCGAAAAAGTCCGCACCCTCCGCGACCTCCAAACCGCCCAACTCGCCGACCTCAAGTCCCTCGAAAAAGCGTATCTCCGCGAAGCGTTTGTGAAAGAAGGTGTGATATAATTGATCTCATCAAAAATAGTTATGGAAAACCAGAATTCACAAATAGTGATTTACCAAGCAAAAGATGGCGAGACAAAAATCGACGTGCGATTTGATGGTGAGACAGTATGGCTCACAATGGAACAAATGTCTCAACTTTTTGATAAGGCAAAATCAACGATAAATGAGCATATTTTGAATATATACAAAGAGGGGGAGCTTTTAGAAGCTGAAACTATTCAGAAAATCGGAATTTCCGATTTTCTGGTAAAACCTACACATTATTATAATTTAGACATCATTATCGCTGTGGGATATAGGGTAAAATCTACACAAGGTACGCGTTTTCGACAATGGGCAACCAAGAGGCTTGGTGAGTATATCGTCAAAGGTTTTGTTTTAGACGATGAGCGCTTAAAGAACCCCGATGTACCGTTTGATTATTTCGAGGAATTGACTCGTCGTATCGCAGACATTCGCACCTCTGAGAAAAGATTTTACAGAAAAATTACTGACATCTACACAACCAGCGTTGATTATGACCCTACTGACGAACAAAGCATTTCGTTTTTTAAAACAGTACAAAACAAAGTTCACTATGCCATTACAGGGAGTACGGCGGCTGAGATAGTGGTGAGCAGGGTTGATAGCAAGAAACCAAATATTGGTCTAACAAATTTCAGAGGAGTGAAACCAACAAAGGAAGAAGTAGTGATTGCTAAAAATTATTTGAATGAGCCAGAGCTCCTTGCTCTCAATAACCTTGTTGAACAATATCTGATATTCGCCGAAGGTCAGGCTATGCGCCGTGTGCCCATGTATATGAAAGATTGGATAGAAAAATTGCATGGATTTTTGAAGTTGAATGACCGAGATATTTTACAAAATGCTGGGAAAGTTTCGCATGAGATGGCAGTGGAAATTGCAGAGAAGAAATTTGATGAGTACAAGAAAATCGAAACAAAACAAGATATAGATTTTGATGAAGCAGCACTGAACGCTATTCAAAACGCAAAGGGTAGAGGGAAATTAGAATAGTTGCTTTTTTGACCCGCCCTTGCTATTTCTTCATATATAGTGCATAGTCCACGTACTTATGACAGAATACAACAAACGTGCGGGGGGTGGGAGTTATGGAGCACGGGGTGGCAAGCCTGCTTACCGCGGCAACAGTGCGGGCAAGCCTTCATTTGGCGCTGATCGTTCGGGGGCGCCGAGCTTTGGTAAGAAGAACTGGGGAGACCGTAAATCAAGCGATGCGCCATTTACGCTCTATAAGGCAACATGTGCCGAGTGTAGCAAAGCGTGCGAGGTACCTTTTCGCCCTATGAGCGGCAAGCCAGTATACTGCAAGGCTTGTTTCAATCCCGCAGGAGGAAGTTTCAAGGAGAGCAAGGGCGGAGACCGAGGTGGTGACCGATTCCCTAAAAAGGATTTCAGCCCGCGCGCTCCGTATGCTCCTCGCGCCGAGTCCGGCACCAGCAACGACGCCGTCATGAAGCAACTCGCGATCGTCAACACCAAACTCGATCAACTCATGCGCGAAGTAGCCGCACTGAGCTAATTTTTCAGAAAAAGCCCCGCCATTTCCTAATGGCGGGGCTTTTGTCTTTTCTGTGTGTTATGATGTTGTGTAATGAAAAAGCAGAAGGCAGAAAAGAAAAAAGAGGTAGTAATCTATCAGGCAAAATCGGGAGCTATTGAGCTTCGGGGTGATTTTGGCAAGGAGACGGTATGGGCGACACAGGCACAGGTAGCTGCAGCTTTTGATGTTGATGTAAGGACTGTTAATGAGCATATTAAAAATATCTACAAAACAAGGGAATTGCCGGAAGTCTCAACTATCCGGAATTTCCGGATAGTTCAAAAAGAGGGGAAACGTGAGATCGAGCGTACGGTTAAGCATTATAATCTCGATATGATCCTTTCTGTCGGCTATCGTGTGAATAGTAAAAATGCAACGACATTCCGCCAATGGGCGACGAAAACTCTTCGAGCACATATCGTCGACGGCTACACGATAAATAAGTCTCGTGTGGCACAAAACTATGAGGCATTTTTGAAGGCTGTCTCAGATGTTAAGGCGTTGCTTCCCAAGGGGGTCGCGGTAGATAATGATCGGACTTGTGCTCACTATGCTTGCGCGTGGTAAGAAAAAGTAAAAAAGACGGCACCAGAGCTTCATCACCGGTAGGTACTCTGGCGCCTTGATTTCGAGCGTTTTTGTGGTAGGGTTGGGGCAGGGTAGATGTTCTCAATAATAAGGTTTTCAGAAAAGGAGTACGACCATGGGAAAAGGGCGGGTGACGAGGTGGTTCGTGGAGCCGATGGACGCAGGGACCAACGAAAGTGCGATGATGGACCTGGTGCGGTCGTGCGGTGCGACCGAAGATATGATCTACTACCGCAAGCCGGATAACGAGGGGGTACTACATGATGTGGTGGAAGTGAACCATCCGTTCGTTGCGCGGATGGAATGCAACGCGGTAAAGTTTCAGCACCGCTTTCGGGTATTTACGCAAGCGGGGAACGGCGTCATGCGCCTGTGGCCCTTTGGCAATCAAAGGAAGCTCAGCAACACCGCTGAAGCCGTACGTATTGCAAAAGAGCTCGCACAGCACAAAGCCACAGCGAAAACGTGAACATAACAGTTTTGAACCCGTCCCAAAGGGACGGGTTTTATTTTATATCTGTAGGTTTTTACCTAGGACGGTCCTATGTAAAAGAGAGGGGTATTACGCAGACATTTAGTCGACGGCTACACGATAAATAAGGCACGCGTCTCGCAAAACTATGACCGCACAAAAAAGACCGCCCTTTTCTAAACTTTTTGTTTTACATAGGACCGTCCTATGTAAACTATGTAAAACGTAATCAATTTGTGGGTGTGGTATGCTGTGGGTACTTGTATGAAGAAATTTGCACACAGGGGGTGGGCGGCGGGGGAGCACGAGAATACGCTTGAGGCGTTCCAGAGATCTGCTGAGGCGGGGCTCCATGGTATCGAATTTGATGTACGTTATGGGCTTGATGGTCGGTCGGTCGTGGTATCGCATGATCCTGCTCAAGACGGTTCATCTCTCCTCCTCGAACATGCCCTTGAGTACCTGCAAACCACAAACCTCGAACTCCTCATCGAGCTTAAGGAACATCATGACGACCTTTACGCATCGGTCGTGCAGTCTTTGAGGCAGTACGACCTGGTGGGGCGAGCCAGCATCTTTGCGTTTCCGGAGATAGCAAGCAAGTTCCCGTGGGGCAAGCGAGAGGACATCAAACTCGGGATCATTGCGCCCTACCCGCAAGATATTAGAAAGAATATAGAACGACATGCGCCCGATGCGGTGCTCCTCGGGTGGGGTAATAAAAAAGAACGATCAATGTTCAAAGTTTTCTGGAGGATCTTTTCTTTGTCGCGCATCTTTGCAAAATACCCCGCGGTACGATTTATCGTCGGTGTTGCGTATACGGAAATGGATACACGTTTTCTTTCTCGACAAACAGGACTCCATGGCTTCACGGCAGACATGCCGCTTCCATAGTCTTTGTGCGCATATGCTACACTGCTTTCTAATGACCCTCACCAAAACCGATTTTAAGGAATTCCTCTTATGCGACAAGTGCTTGTGGCTCAAGAAAAAGCGACCGGAGGAGTACACGCCCGGCGAGTTTTCGCTCTTCCTACAAAAGCTTATCAAGGACGGGTACGAGGTGGAGGAGTACGTGCAAAAGCTTTTTCCTGGGGGGATATTTGTGACGGGAAACAAAGAGACGTTACTTACGCGAACACAAGAGCTTTTACGGGGAGACAAACCGATCTTCCAGGCGACCTTTGAGACGAGCGAGGGGCTCTTTGCAAAGATAGATGTTCTGGATTTTAATACCGAGACGGGGAAGTGGGACATCTATGAAGTGAAGGCAAGCTCGGAGATTAAGACTGACCTCAAGCACAACCATATCAAAGACGTCGGGTTTCAAACGATCGTCGCCCTTGATGCGGGTGTCGAGGTTGGGGACAGCTATATTATCTATATCAACAAAGAATATCGTCGCGCGGGCGAGGTGGACATCGATCAGCTTTTCATTATTGAAAATGTCACTGAGCAGATCCGCGACGAGAGGGAGGTGGTGCGTGCGGAGATTGGGCGCGCGCTCACAATGCTTGCCAAGGACGATATCTCGCTCGTGGGCTGTGACTGTTTGTACAAAAGCCACGGACAAAGGTGCGATTGTTTCCACAAGTTCAATCCAGAGGTGCCCGAGTACTCGGTGCATCATATCGTGCAGGGGAATAAATTGCGGCTCCTTCTCGACATGGGCGTCCTTGAGATACAGGACATCCCCGAGGATTTTGACCTGACCGACATCCAGCGCGATAAGGTTGTTTTGCAAAAGACGGGCAGACCGATCATCGATGCGGAGGCGATAGGGCAGACCCTTGGACAGCTCATTTTCCCGCTCTACTTCCTCGACTACGAAACCTATGGCACACCGATACCGCTCCTCGACGGCTACAAGGCAAACCAGCAGATCGTCTTTCAAGTATCCGTGCACAAGCTCGATGCCGATGGCACCCTCGAGCACTTTGAATACCTTGCCGACAAGCAGCAGGGGGCTACGAGCGGTCTCTTGGAGTCACTCAAGGCTTGTGTAGGTCCTGTGGGAAACGTGGTCGTGTGGTACGAGAGCTTTGAGAAGGGGCGCAATATGGAGCTTGCCGAGCTGCATCCTGAGCATCGTGATTTTCTTGAGGACATCAACAACAGAGTTTTTGATCTTATGAAAGTTTTCAAAGACGATTATCAGCACCCAGATTTTCAAGGGAGCGCGTCGATCAAAAAAGTCCTGCCGGTGCTCCTGCCCGAGCTCTCCTACAAAAGCCTCGATATCCAAAATGGCACGATGGCGGTAAGTGAATGGGGGAGAATGATCAAGGGCGACATGAGCGATGAGGACAGAGAAAAAACAAAAGCAAACCTCCTCAAATACTGCGCCCTCGATACGAGGGCAATGGTAGAGATTTTTGAGGTGCTGCGGAAGATGGCGTAGCGTTAAAAAACTATGTGTAAAAAATGCACATAGTGAAAGGTGGTGTGATATAATTTTAGAAATGAAAACATCGGCGGCCTTTTGCTTTCCTTGTTTCTGACATGGTATACTTTCTCCATTATGAATACAAAAACATTTTTGAAGGTGGTGGCAAAGGTTACGGTGCTCTCGGTTATTGGCAACGTGATCCTTACGCTCGCAGGACGCGCAATATCGATGCCCCCCGAAACATTCGCTCCGTATACCTATCCTCCCGTCATTGGACTTACCGTGGTGGGTATCCTTGCAGGTGCCGTGGTTTATTATGCGATGCGCAAAAAATACACCGACACCGCAAAAGCAAATCGTCATTTCATGATCCTCTCAGCTATCGTGCTCCTTGCGTCATTTTACCCAGACCTGGCGCTCCCTTGGTCAACCGATGCTGATGAGGTTGGTTGGACATTTGGCATTATGGCGAACCTCATGCTCATGCATGTGGTCACCGGGGGACTCGTAATGTACTACTTCACGCGCAAGGATCTTGCGTAGGCGGTGATGTCTTATTTTGTCTACATCCTCGAGTGCGCGGACGGGTCGCTCTATACGGGGTCGACGAATGACCTCGAGAAGCGGCTCCACAAGCACAACAACCTCAAAAGTGGTGCGCACTACACCAAGATCCGCCGACCGGTCGTCTTGAAGTATTCCGAAACGGTCGCGACTTTTGCGGAAGCGCGCGCCCGCGAGGCTGAGATAAAAAGATTGAGCAGAGAAGCAAAGCTTGCGCTTGTTGCTTAAAGATTTGGTATACTATATATCATGAAAACATACGAGTCATATCAAGAGCTTCTGAAGCCGACGTGGTCGCCTCCTGCGTGGATCTTTGGGCCGGTATGGACGGTGCTCTATGTCATTATCGCTATTTCGTACGGGTATGTCTTTTATTTGTTTGCGACAAAAAAGATTCCGTTCATCGTTGTCCTGCCCTTCATCCTGAACCTCATTTTCAACTTTGCCTTTACACCCATTCAGTTTGGTTTGAAAAATCTCCCTCTCGCGAGCCTCGACATCGTGTTGGTGTTGGGGACCCTTGTGTGGGCGCTCGTCGCCATTTACCCCTATTTAAAATGGGCGGCGCTGGCAAACATTCCCTATCTCGCATGGGTTTCCTTTGCCACCGTCCTCCAGCTCACGATAACGATCATGAATCGGTAGCATTTCAAAAAATACAGGGAGTTGCTATACTGGAGGGACCAGAGATAATTTACCCGCTTAAAGCTTTATACACCTATGTCATTCGAAAATTTCCCCGGCGCACAAACGACCACCGTAGAGCATTTTGAAAATGCTCCCCAGACTCAAGAATCGCCAGCCCCAAAAATTGAAGGGTTATTTGTGGGACTCACTCCAGAAGCTACACAGGTTTTTGAAGATGCCCTCAATCGTTCCGGATACCCATCTTCGATATTTGAGGAAGTAAAAGATTCTGATGACATCGAGCATGTTCGGCACATGATCGCGGATATCGTTACGGAGCCTGACCCGCGGGGACGTGCAGAACGAATGAAGGAGGTGGGTCGTTTCATTGATAATCTATAAGATCACAGGTCCTTGTTTTTTCCCCAGAGCGTGATTTAATTAAAGAAAGGGCGACTTTTAATCAGAGGTAAATCGATATTATTTTATGCCTAAACATATGCGAACTATAGTAATACAACAACCGGCGCGCCGGAGAGAATCCGCGCACGATGAATTTGGGAAAGCAGAAAAAAAGCTCGTGCTGTGCTCGCGCTGCCACCAAGTGCGTCTCGGCAAAAAATGGCGCACGGCAGCATCGTTGCTTGCAAAAGAACTCACGTCGCACAAAGAAGGGGTACACACCACCCTCTGTCCCGCCTGCACAACAATAACCAAAAAACTCTATGAGGGAGAGATCATCATCGAAGGGTTCCCGTTTCCTCACGAAGCCGAACTCATGCACATGGTCACTTCTTTTGGGGTACGCGCACAGGAGATAGACCCACAAGATCGCATCATCGCCATCGAGCACACGAAAAAAGGTCAGATTCGCATCACCACGACGGAAGACCAACTCGCGGTCAAGATCGCCAAAAAGATCAAGGCCTCGTTCAAGGTTAAAAAAGCAACGATGGATATAGAGTATTCAAAAGAACCTTTCGAATACGTGCTCGTTCGCATGCATTTTTCCGCCTAGTCGTTGTCGCTCATAAAAACATGGTATGATTGAGCATAACCATGGAACATAACTGGTACGCAAAAACGATTCCTGAAGCGCTCGCCCTTCTTCGGTCGAACGAACAAGGACTCACCGAGGGTGAAGCACTCCGTCGCCTCAAAGAGGGCGCCCCCAACAAGCTCCCGGAAGCGAAACCTGACAATCTGGCGGTCGTTTTTTTGCGCCAATTTCAAAGCCCCCTCATTTATATCCTGCTTGCCGCGAGCGCCGCGGTCTTTATGCTGGACGAAACCGTCGATGCTTCGATCATTCTCGCCATCCTCATTTTTAATGCCATCGTGGGAACGATTCAGGAAGGCCGCGCTCAACATACCCTCCAAGCCCTAAAAAGATTCGTAGAGACCAAAGCGACCGTTGTGCGCGGAGGAAAGGAATTCATTATTTCAGATACCGAGGTTGTCCCAGGCGACATCATCGTCTTGTTTGAGGGAGAAAAGGTTCCTGCCGATGCACGCGTGATCCTTTCTAAAAACCTCAAGCTCGACGAAGCGGCGCTTACAGGGGAGTCACAACCCGTGCACAAGATCACGGATGCCCTCGACCAAGCAGGACTCTCGACCATTGACCAAGAAAATATCGCGTTTAAGGGGACCAACGTGGTCAGTGGTGAAGGAAAGGCGCTGGTGGTGGCGGTCGGCATCAATACCGCGATCGGCAAGATTGCACGCGCAATCGCGGTCATCGACACCGAAATACCGCTCAAAGACAACCTCCGTTATTTGTCACGATTGATCATTCTCGTGGTTGTGGCAGTCAGTGCGATACTGTTTACTTTTGGACTTGCGGCGGGCACGCCGATGCGAGAGATCTTTGCGACGGTGGTGTCACTTGCCGTGTCGGTCATTCCCGAGGGGCTGCCCATCGTCATCACGCTCGTACTGGCGACCGGGGTGTGGCGTATGAGCAAGCGAAACGCTCTCGTAAAGAAGCTTCATGCTGTTGAGGCGCTTGGGCAAGTGCAAGTCATTGCTGTCGACAAGACCGGCACGGTCACCAAGAATGAAATGACGATTCAGAAAGTATATGTCGACGGCAAAGTGTTTGAGATTGAGGGCGTAGGGTACGGCCCGCAAGGAAACGTGCGACAGGCAGGGGTCGTCATTGATTCGGCGAACCATCCGGAGCTCCTCTTTATAGGCAAGGCTGCGGCCTTTTGTGCGAGTGCGCGCGTGCTGTTTTCAGAAGAGTCCCGTCAGTGGCGCGTTGCGGGTGACCCTACCGAAGCGGCGATGCTCGTCCTAGCACGCAAGCTCGGCTTTCATAAAGATATTTTAGAACAAGAGTCTCCGTTGGTCGCGGAAATACCTTTTGACTACCATCTCAAATACCATGCGACCTCGCATCGCGTAGAGGGTGCGATATTTTCGACAGTTGTCGGCGCGCCCGAAGTCATCCTTGAGTATGCGCAAAAGATTCGGCGCGATGGTCGCGAACAGCCTTTGTCCATAGAGGAAAGGAGCGGGCTCCACAACTTGTTTACCGAGCTTTCTCGGGAAGGGCTCCGCGTACTGGCAGTTGCCGTATCCGCCCATGCAGATGAAACGCTACGTGCGGACGCGCTGCCAGACCTTACGTTTGTCGGCTTTTTTGCCATGAAAGACGCGCTGCGTCTCGAAGTGCGCGAAGCAATGGACAAGGCGACCGAAGCGGGAGTGCGCGTGGTAATGATCACCGGCGACCACATGATCACCGCGCAAGCCATCGCGGAGGAAGCGGGGATATATCATAAAGGAGACAAAGTACTTACGGGGGAAGAAGTCGATAAACTTTCAGACAAAGAACTTTCAGAACGAATCGCACCCGTGTCGGTCTTTGCGCGCGTAAGTCCTGAGCACAAGCTCCGCATCATTAATGCCTACAAAGCGCGGGGAGAAATCATCGCAATGACGGGAGACGGCGTCAACGATGCCCCCTCGCTCTCGGCGGCAAACCTCGGGGTGGCTATGGGCACCATCGGCACCGAGGTCGCCAAAGAAGCCTCAGACATCATTCTGCTTGATGATAACTTTGGCAGTATTGTTGCGGCTATCGAGGAAGGGAGGAGTATCTATAAAACGATCAAGAAGGTCGTCCTCTATTTGTTTTCAACAAGTGCGGGTGAAGTTCTCACGATCGTCGGCGCGCTCGCGCTCGGGTTCCCGCTCCCCCTCTTGCCGGCACAGATCATCTGGCTCAACTTTGTAACCGACGGATTCCTCGATACCGCGCTCGCCATGGAGCCCAAGGATCCCAAGATCCTTCGCCATAAGTTCGAGCGCCCGAAAAAATATCTCGTCGACAAGCTGATGGCATGGAGAATGTTTTTGATGGCACTGCCGATGGCAATAGGGACCTTGTACTTGTTCAAAGATATTTTTGAAGCTGATCTCGCGAAAGCATGGACGGTATCGCTCACGGTCCTCGCCGTGTTTCAGTGGTTCAATGCTTGGAACTGTAGGTCAGGGCACCGGTCGATATTCAGCATGAGTCCGTTTTCGAACAAATTCTTGCTTGGTGCCACCCTGATCGTCATCTCCCTCCAGATGCTCGTGCTCTACAATCCGGTGGCGCAAAAGCTCCTCCATACTGTACCGCTTTCACTTTCGGAGTGGGGGATGATCATCGCTGTCGCTTCATCGATCATTATCATAGAGGAAATAAGGAAGTTTTTTTACCGCAAGACCATGTATACGACCGTGTGATATACTGAAATATATGCAGAGAGTACTACAAAGTTTTGGATGGGCGATGAATGGCATCCGCATGGCATGGCGCGAGGAGGTCAACTTCCGCATCGAATCATTGATCGCCCTCGGTGTCATCATGTCGGGCATTTACCTTCATTTTTCAATGCCCGAGTGGATCATCATCATCGGGTGCATCACCGCGGTCCTTGCCGCCGAGATGGTCAACACGGCAGTTGAGGATCTCTGCAACAAAGTAGAGCCAAACACCGACCCGGTGATCGGCAAGATCAAAGACATCATGGGTGGGTTTGTATTTATTGTCGTAATCGGTGCAACAAGTATCGGTATCATCGTTTTTTATAACTATTTTTAAATATGGCAACTATCGAATACATTGCGCGCGCCGTTATTGAATCAGAGGGTAAGTTTTTGCTCTGTCATGCTAAAAAAGATGGACATTGGTTTTTTCCCGGTGGACATATTGAGGAGGGGGAGAGCGCGCCCGAAGCACTCGTACGGGAAGTACGAGAAGAGCTTGGCGTGTCCGGCGAGGTGCGACGCTTCATCGGCGCAAGTGAAAACAAATACGGTCCACACGGCAAAGAATCGAATGAGATCAACCTCATCTTTGAGGTCACCCTCGACGAAAACGGCGTAGTAAGCCAGGAGGACCATATTGAATTTGCTTGGCTTACGCGTGACGAAATGCAAGATGCCAATGTTCTCCCCTTATCGCTCCGCGACGCCGTCCTTGCCATGCACGAAAAACAAAAACCCCTCTGGGCAAGCGAGGGGTTTTTAAGGTAACATAGAGATTATATTATGGACTGGTACACAATTCTTGTTATCGCACATATTGTAGGCGTGGCTCTCGGTGTCGGCGGGGCGACCTTTGCCGAGGTAAACCTCGTGCGGGCGCTCCGCGATGGGGAAATTTCCCCAGATGAGAGTGCGCTTATGCGTGGCACCTATGCTATTTTGCGACTTGGTTTCTTTATGCTCGTTCTTTCCGGTTTTGGTTTTCTGCTTTACTATCGATTATCGGGGGCAGAGGAACTGTTGTATTCGCCAACTCTGTGGGCAAAGCTCGCGGTCATCGGTGCTTTGTCCGTAAACGCGGCACTTATGCAAATGCGCTTCATCCCTCTTGTGTGGGGAAGTGCCATCTCTATCACTTCGTGGTATGCTGCACTTATTCTTGGTGTGTTTATGCGTAGCATGGAGTATCTGCAAATAACAGCAGTATTCAGCATCTACGCTCTTTCGATCGTAGCGATGTACTTTATTTTGCAGTTCATACACAAGAAGTTTGCGCCCTGTAAAAAAACCTAGCATCATGACCTCACTAATTACCTACGCGCTTATCGCTCATGTGCTTATTGGAGTGTTGGCTGTCGGGCTGATACACCTTGTGTTTATGCATTTTTTGCGGCGCTCGCCATCGTGGAGGTACTTGCGCACGCTTGCCGGGTGGGCAACGATCGGTTTTTTGAGTGCGTGGATAAGTGGCGCCTATTACTATGTTGCATACTATGGCAAGGCGGTGAAACCGGTGATCGTCAAAGGGGCGTCCCCGTGGGCGCATCAAGTAGTTATGGAATCAAAAGAACATGTTTTTATAATGCTTCCTTTTATGGCTATTACGCTCTGGCTTTTGGTGCGGGTATTGGAGGAACAGCAGAATGAAGGGGCAAAAAAAGCTGGGGGGATACTCGCGCTAATGGCACTCCTTATGGGAGTGTTTGTTGCAGGTGCGGGGATCATTATCTCGGGCGCAGTACGCTAATAAAATATATATGGAAATACGTACCGACAAGAGTATCGTCAAAGCACAGGCAGCCGCAGAGGGAGCTGCGGCCGTTGCCGTACTTATCGCGACTCTTACTATTGGCGCAGAATTATGGAGCCCCCTTAAAGATTTTTTGAAAGCGATTTTTACACATCACTGGATTGGCAAAAGCGCTCTCGCAGTCCTCTTATTTGCGGTGGTCTTCTTTGTTCGCTCTTCTTCTCAGGCATCTGCAAGCATGCAATCGCTTGAACGCGCCGTTTATGCCGCCATATGGGCACATGCCCTATCCTCTATTGCAATAATTTCGTTCTTTGTCGTTCATGCTCTATTTTTTTAGAGCCCGATGTCTTTTAGTAAGGTTTTCAATTCAACGCCTTCGATATCGCAATAGGCGCCTTCCTTGAGGTCACCGAGTTTGACGTTCATGATGCGTACGCGCGTGAGCTCGAGGACTTGGTAGCCTTCGGCCGCGCACATGCGGCGAATCTGGTGCTTTTTGCCCTCAACCAGCGTAATGTAAAAAATGGTCTCCCCAGCACGGCGCGCTTTTGCCGGCTTGGTCTTGTAGTCCTCGATCAAGATACCGCGCTCAAGATGGCGAACAAACGTATCGGTCACTGGTTTGTCGACACGCACAAGGTATTCTTTTTCGTGCATGCGCGAGGGGTGGAGAAGGCGCTCGGTAAGACGCCCGTCGTTGGTGAGGATGATGAGCCCATGGGAATCTTTATCAAGGCGACCAAGAGGGAAGAGTCCGCGGAGCGCGGGAAGCTCCGACATGATCGACCGCGATCCCTCTTGGGTGTCCGTAGAAACACCGCGCGGTTTGTGGTAGGCGATATAACGATGGCGAAGCGCGTTCTGTGCGAGCACTTTTTCGGCAACCTCCACCGCATCCTTTTCCTCAACCTTGTCGCCCAGTTTGGCGACCTTGCCATTTATCGTGACGAGACCTTTTTCAATGAGTTCGTCGGCCCCGCGACGCGTAGAAAGACCCTTGTGAGCGAGGTAACGGTTGATGCGGACGGGAAAGGCGAGTGGTTCTGGTTCCATAAGTGGAGAAATTATACCATACTTGATATAAAAATGCAAGATTAGACGAAAAAACACCCGTAAGGGTGTTTTTTGTAGAAATCACCTCCGTACAAATTACGAAAGATGACTTTTGATCATTGCCTCAAGCTCAACGACATGACCCTCCTTGTCCTTTTCCATCTTTTCCCAAAAAGCGGTGCAATCAGCGCAATCAGCGGCATCCTTTTTATAGTGGTCTTTGATACGCCAGAGGCTTTTATGTTCCTGCGTTGCCTGTAACAGCAAATTGTATACGTGATTATTCAACATAGTGTGCGAAAAATTAGTTTATTGTTTTATTTCGACCTGTTCTTAGTATAGCACGCACGCAGGAGGTAACGTTGGTGGTTATCCCCATATTTCTTTTGCACATTTTTTTCCTGGTCGTGATATAATCGGACTAAGACTTTTACATTATATATTATGCGCGTACTTATGTTCGGCTGGGAGTTTCCCCCTCACAACAGCGGCGGCCTTGGCACTGCGTGTTTTGGCCTTACGCGTGCGCTCGCCAACCGCAACATTGAAATTCTTTTTGTGCTTCCCAAAAAAGTCGGGGTCTCGGCATCCTTCATGCCCATACTTTTTGCTGACACGCGCAAGATAAAATTTCACGAGGTTGAGTCAAACCTCAAGCCGTATGTCACCTCCGAGGGATATGTCCGCGAGCGCGATAAAATAATTTCTGATATTTACGGAAATACGCTCTTGCAAGAGGTTCGTCGTTACGCCCTCCGCGCACGCGAGATTGCGAAGAAAGAGCGCTTTGACGTCATCCACGCGCATGACTGGCTCTCGTTTCTCGCGGGGGTCGAGGCTAAAAAAGTCTCCGACAAACCACTCATTCTCCATATGCACGCCACCGAGTTTGACCGCACGGGCGGACAGGGGGTCAACCAGGAGGTGTACGACATCGAGCGCATGGCGATGGAGCGCGCAGATGGCATCATTGCCGTATCGAATTTTACCAAACAAAAGATCGTTCAGCACTACGGCATCCCCGCCGACAAGATCCAGGTAGTCCACAACGGCATCGACGAGTGCGACTATGAAAATATCTTCGACAAACTTTCTGATCTCAAGAAAAATGGACAAAAGATCGTCCTCTTTGCCGGACGCATCACGATCCAAAAAGGACCCGAGTATTTTATCCGCGCCGCAAAGCGCGTGCTTGAGCATCAGCCCAACGTACTCTTTCTCGTCGCGGGGAGCGGGGACATGGAACGACAAATGATGCTTGAGGCGGCGCATCTCGGCATCTCGGATCGCGTCATGTTTATCGGCTTCCTCCGCGGAGACGACCTCAACGCTGCCTATCGCGCGGCGGATCTCTTTGTAATGCCCTCGGTATCCGAGCCGTTTGGTATCACCCCGCTTGAATCCATCATCGCCGGAGCCCCCGTGCTCATCTCCAAGCAGTCCGGTGTTGCAGAGGTTTTAACGCATGCGCTCAAAGTGGATTTTTGGGACACCGAAGATATGGCAAACAAGATCCTCGGTGTCGTGTCCCATCGTTCGCTCAAAGAAACACTCTGGGGCAATAGTCGCGAGGAGATCAGGAAGATCAACTGGGATGCCGCCAGCAAAAAGTGCATCGACTACTACGAAAAAATGATCTGCGCGTGCGGCGTCCCTCCCGAAACGCGCATTATTTAATACATCTGATATACTATCAATCTATGGCATCCATCTGTTTTTATTTTCAAGTGCATCAACCATACCGCGTAAAGGATTACCGCGTGTTTGACGTCGGTCGTGACAGCGAGTATTTTAACGATAACTCCGAACGCTCGATCAACAACAAAAAAATACTGCACAAAGTAGCGGGGAAGTGCTACATCCCGGCGAACGCGGTCATGCTTGAGCTTTTGAACAAGCATCCTGAATTCAAAATTAGTTTCTCGTTCTCAGGGGTGTTTCTCGATCAACTCGAGGAATTTAGCCCGGAGACGCTTGAGTCGTTCCAAAAACTCGTGGCAACCGGCCGTGCGGAGGTGCTTGAGGAGACCTACTATCACTCACTCTCATTTTTGTATTCGCCGGAGGAATTTCGCCGCCAGGTAAAGATGCACCGCGAGAAAGTACAAAAGCTTTTTGGCGTCACGCCCACTATTTTCCGCAACACCGAGCTTATCTACAACAACGCCCTGGCGCACGAAGTCGAAAAGATGGGATACAAAGGCATCATCGCAGAAGGCGCAGACCATGTTCTCGGCTGGAAGAGCCCCAACTTTCTCTACCGCCCTCAAGGCACCGAGAACATCAAGCTCATGCTCAAGAACTATCGCCTCTCGGATGATATTGCGTTTCGCTTCTCATCAAAAGAATGGGCGGACTTTCCTCTTACCGCACCAAAGTTCGCCAACTGGGCATCGCAGGTCAACGGCAATGGTCATGTGATCAACCTCTTTATGGATTATGAGACCTTTGGCGAGCATCAGTGGGAAGACACGGGCATCTTTAACTTCCTTCGCCACCTGCCCGAGGAGATCTATAAACACCCCGACAATGACTTCATTACGCCCAGCGAGGCCATCGCCCGCTACGAGCCGGTAGCCGAGCTTGATGTGCATCACTTTATGTCGTGGGCGGACGTCGAGCGCGACCTCTCCGCATGGCTCTCAAACCCCATGCAGCACGATGCGATACAAAGCGTCTACAAACTCGAGGAAGACGTTCTCTCTACGAATGACGAAAAGATCATCAGCGACTGGCGCAAACTTCAAACTTCGGACCACTTCTACTACATGTGCACCAAATGGTTCAACGATGGCGACGTGCACAAGTATTTCAATCCGTACAACACCCCTTACGAAGCATTCATCGCCTACATGAACGCACTCCAAGACCTCCGCCTGCGCGTCGTCGGTCACCCCACCTACGCAAAAAAGATCCAAATAAAAGAGATCATATAGTTTTCAACAGAAGAAGGTTTTGTTGCCGTGTTGTCAGTTGTCAGTTGTTAGTTGTATACTATACCTATGCCCAAGTCCCTTTCACTCGGTAATGGAAATATCCTCGTCTGCACGGACAAGCGCGCGCAGGTTCGGGATTTTTATTTTCCGTATGTTGGACTCGAGAATCATGTCGGCGGACACTATACGCACCGCATCGGCGTTTTTGTAGACCATCAACTCAACTGGTTCGACAACCCAAACTGGAATATCCACATCGGCTCAGCAAAAGACTCTCTCTTGGGCGAGACGACCGCACAAAACGGCGCACTCGGCGTAACGCTTCTTTTTTCTGATACGGTCTATAACGAGAAAAATATATTTCTCAGAGCCGTTACCGTCAAAAACGACGTTGACCGTGCACGCACCGTCAAGCTCTTTTTTAATCACGAGTTCGAGATCTACGAATCACACCGCGGGGACACCTCCTATTTTGATCCCATTAATCATGTAATCGTCCATTACAATGGCAAGCGCGTTTTCCTGATCAACGGACTTTCAGAAGCGGGAAGCTTTGATGATTACACGACAGGGAATTTCAAAATAGAAGGCAAAGAGGGGAGTTTCAAGGATGCTGAGGATGGGCAACTTTCAAAGAACCTCATTGAGCACGGACCTTCGGATTCGGTGATTGGTTTCTACCTCGACCTCGGTCCTCATGAAGAAAAAACCATCTACTACTGGATAGCCGCCGCAGAGTCCATCAAGGATGCGCTCGCACTCAATGCCTACACCCTCGAAAAGAAACCTGAGCATTTGATACGCACGACGCGCGACTATTGGCGAGCGTGGGTCAACAAGTACAACTTTAGCTTTTACGGGCTCACAGAAGATCAGGTTGCTTTGTTCAAAAAGTCTCTGCTCATGATCCGTACCCACGCCGACAACCGCGGGGCGATCATTGCATCGGCGGATTCGGATATGTTGCAAAATGGTCGCGACACCTACAGCTACATGTGGCCACGCGACGGCGCATTCTCGGCAATGGCATTTGACATGGCGGGGGATTTGAACGTTGCCGAGCGGTTCTTTCTTTTTTGTGAGGAAGCGATGAGCGATGACGGCTACCTGATGCACAAATATCGCTCCGACGGCTCCCTGGGGAGCTCCTGGCACCCATGGATGCGCGATGGCAAAATAGAACTTCCTATCCAAGAAGACGAGACGGCGTTGGTCGTCATCGCACTCTGGAATCACTACCTCCAATCCAAAGACCTTGAATTCATCGAGCAAGTTTACAACACGCTCATCAAGCGTGCCGCAGACTTTATGGTTGGCTACCGTGATCCAAAAACACGCCTCCCAAAAGCATCCTACGACCTTTGGGAAGAAAAATTTGGCATTCACACCTTTACCTCGGCGACCGTATACGGTGCACTGATCGCCGCGGGCAAATTTGCAAAACTTCTAGGCAAAGAAAAGAGTGAACAACTCTACAATACGGCAGCCTTTGAAATTCGCCAGGCGATGCTCACCTATCTCTACGATGACGCAGGGGGTATTTTTGTAAAAATGCTCAACGTACAGGATGACGGAACCCTTGTCTATGACAAGACGCTTGATATGTCGAGCGTCTACGGAGTATTTGAATTTGGCGTCCTTAACATCGATGACCCGCGCCTCGCGCGCGCGATCAAACAGGTCGAGGACCGCCTCATGTGCAAGACCGACGTGTCGGGTGTGGTACGCTACGAAGGAGACCGCTACTTCCGCTCTGTGGGGGGCGTCCCCGGGAACCCTTGGATCATTACCACGTTGTGGCTCGCGCGTTACTACATCGCGCATGCAAAAAAAGAAGCCGACCTCGCTCCCGTGCATCAATGGCTCGAATGGGCACTCAAGCATGCGTCGTCGTCAGGCATGCTTTCAGAACAGCTCCACCCCTACACCGGCGAACAACTTTCTGCTACCCCGCTTACCTGGAGCCACTCGGAGTACATAATGACCGTCATAGAATACTTGAACCGCCTCGAAGAACTGGGTATCTGCCTCAAGTGCAATCCGCTATATCAGGAGGAATAAAGGAAGATTACTTTTTTCGCATTATAGGATATACTCATCCTTATGCCCGAACCTAAAGAAACCCTTGTTGCGCCGACCATTATCACGATATTTGGTGCGACTGGAGACCTAAGTACCAACAAGCTCATTCCTGCGCTTTTTGATCTATTCCAAAAAGGATACCTCCCCGATGCGTTCAAGATCATTGGGGTTTCGCGTCGCGCACTGTCTCACGATGAATATCGACAGTTCGCAAAAGAAGCACTCGAAAAAAAGATTGCTTCTCTTTCGCGCGAACCGCTCGAAGCATTTCTGGCACATGTTTCCTACACGCAAGGGTCATTTGACGACGAGGGAAGTTACCGCCGCCTCAAAGACACTCTAGCAATCGAGGAATCTTCGTTTGGACAATGCGCTAATAAACTTTTTTATCTCGCCGTTCCGCCGCTCTACTATCACGGCATCTTTGAAAAACTCGCTTCGTCGGGATTGACCGTCCCTTGTAGCGACGCGACAGGGTGGACCCGCGTACTCGTAGAAAAGCCGTTTGGCAACGACATCGATACCGCACAAGAACTCGACCGCGTACTCGGCGCCCTTTTTCGAGAAGAGCAGATCTTTCGCATCGATCACTACCTGGCAAAAGAAGCTTTGCAGGATACGTTGATGTTCCGATTTTCAAATCTTCTTTTTGAGCCCCTTTGGAATAATAATTATATAGAAAAAGTAGAGATCACTCTTGCAGAAAAAAAGGGCGTCGAAGGGAGAGGATCGTTTTACGATGGCGTCGGGGCGCTGCGCGACGTAGGACAAAACCATATGTTGCAGATGCTCGCCTTTATCGCCATGGAAGATCCTGTCGAACTCGACGCTGTACGCATCCGTACCGAGCGCGCCCGCGTTTTGCAAGCGCTGCGCCCTATCACCAAAGACACCGTTCTCCGCGGACAGTATGCAGGGTACCTCGACACGCCTTCGGTCGCCGAGAATTCTCAGACAGAAACGTATTTCCGCGTCAAAGCATTCATCGACAATGAACGCTGGCAGGGTGTCCCTTTTTATTTGGAAAGCGGCAAGGCACTTGCAGAAGATAAAACAGAAATAAAGATCTACTTCAAAAAAACAATGTCCTGCCTCTGTCCTCCCGGCGCCGAGCATCATCATCAAAACATCCTGACCTTTAAGATACAGCCAAACGAGGGCATCTCTATCGTCTTTTGGGCAAAAAAACCGGGACTCTCCACTGAACTTGAGCCAAAAGAGCTTTCATTTTCATATCGAAGCTCTCCTGATGCCTCGCTTCTCGCCGATGCATACGAAAAAGTTCTCTTTGACGGGATTGCCGGTGACCAAATGCTCTTTACTAGCACCGAAGAGGTGAATGCTGCATGGAAATTCATTACTCCCATCTTTGAGCTTTGGAATGATCTTCCGCTTCATTCCTACGCAAAAGGCAGTAACGGACCGGAGGTGGATTTATAGCGGATTTAGGCGTACAATAGAGGCATTATGGCAAAAACGATCGGATATGTCGGTTTGGGGAAGATGGGCGAAGGGATGGTTTTGCGACTTTTGGAAAAAGGGTGGGATGTTGTCGCATACAATCGCAGTCCGGAGCCAACAAAAAAAGTTGCCGAGCAAGGCGCCGTAGGGGCGTACTCGCTCAAAGAACTCACCGAGAAACTCGCATCCCCGCGCCTCATCTGGCTTATGGTGCCTCACCAGGCAGTGGATGCGGTCTTGGACGAGCTTTTGCCCCTTCTTGCCGAGGGTGACACCATTATCGACGGGGGGAATTCAAACTATAAACAAACGCTCAAGAGGGCAGAGCTTTTAGAAAGTAAGAACATACACTTCATGGATGCCGGCACGAGTGGCGGTCCCGGAGGCGCACGCAACGGCGCGTGTGTCATGGTCGGTGGAAAGAAAGAACTTTTTGAAAAATATGAGGAGTTCTTCAAAGACATCTCATCTCCTGATGCGTATGGCTATATGGGCAAATCCGGCGCGGGGCATTTTGTAAAAATGGTGCACAATGGCATCGAGTATGGCATGATGCAGGCAATCGGCGAAGGCTTCGAGGTTTTGAAAAAGTCCGCATTTGACATCGACCTTACCGAAGCGGTGCGGGTGTACAACCATCAAAGCGTTATCGAATCACGCCTCACCGGATGGCTCCAAAAAGCATTCGAAAAACACGGCGAGGACCTGAACGATATTTCCGGCAAGGTCTCGGCGAGTGGAGAAGGGCTGTGGACCGTCGAGGCGGCACAGGAGCTCGGGGTGCCCGTACCCATCATCGAAGGGTCATTGCGTTTTCGCGAAGCATCTCAACAAAATCCAAGCTACACTGGACAGGTCGTTTCCGCGCTACGCAATCAATTTGGCGGGCACGAAGTAGCAAAAGAAAAAGAATAATATGGACCACAAAAAAATCATCGATATATCGTTGGCGATAGGAAATGACATGGTGGTCTATCCCAACAATCCACCTACCCGTGTCACTGAGCTCCCTCGAGGAACCACGGCGCACTCACTCCTTGAAATGGGCACCCATAATGGAACTCATGTTGATGCACCACGTCACGTTTTTGCTGACGGCAGGGGGCTCAACAACATTCCCCTTGAGCGCTATATAGGTACCTGCCGTGTGCTTGATTTTACTAAAGTAAAAGAGTGCATTACAAAAAAAGACTTCGAGCGCTATGATATAAAAAAGGGAGACCGAATCCTTGCAAAAACAAGTAATTCAAAACGAGGATTTAAGACATTCTACGATGACTATGTATACCTTGACGGTGACGCCGCGGACTATCTCGCCAAAAGAGGAATATCACTCTTTGGTATCGACTACCTCTCCGTGAAAAAACGCGGTGGGGAGGATCAGCGCCCGCACACCTCGCTCCTCAAAAAAGGCATTGTTATTTTTGAAGGTCTCGACCTCTCAAAAGCAATGCCGGGCACCTATATGTTTATCGGTCTCCCTTTAAAGCTAGGGAACATAGATGCTGCTCCGGCGCGAGCGGTTCTTATTAAGAAGTAATAATTAGATATGTATATTTTATTTGATATCGGAGGAACAAAAATGCGCGTCGTCGCGGCCGACCGCGAAAAATTTCTTGGTGACCCGGTCGTGGTCTCAACACCAAAAGATTTCGGCGAGGGCTTTGATGTTTTAAAACGCATCATTGACAACCTTGCCGAAGAGCATAAAAATGAAGACCGGTCGATTACCGCGATCGTCGGAGGCATTGCCGGTCCGCTCAACCGCGACAAAACAATGCTCGTAAAAAGCCCCAACCTCGGCGGATGGGTAAACCACGATATCAAGAAAGCTCTTTTTGATGCCTATCATGCTCCTGTAAAGATTGAAAACGACGCCGCACTCGTAGGACTTGGGGAAGCACATTTTGGCGCGGGGAGAGGTAAGACCATCGTAGCCTACCTTACCATAAGCACGGGCGTCGGAGGAGCACGCATCATCGACGGCGCCATCGACGAAAGTGCCGCGGGATTTGAGCCAGGACATCAGATCATCGACCCCGACAACACCCTCTGCCCCACATGTGAAGGAAACGACCTCGAAGCATATGTTTCAGGAACAGCGGTTGAAAAACGATATGGTAAAAAACCATTTGAGATCCACGACGCCGCGGTCTGGGACGAACTCGCAAAATTCCTTGCCTATGGACTCAATAACACGATCGTACATTGGTCGCCCGACATCATCGTGCTCGGCGGTTCAATGATGAGAGAGGTGGGTATTCCTCTTGAAGCGGTCAAAAAACACCTCACCGATATTTTGAAGATATTCCCTACGCTTCCCGAGATAAAAAAAGCTGAGCTCGCCGATTTTGGCGGACTCTATGGTGCGCTTGCGTACGCACGTAAACAGTATTAAAAATTTAAACGGTATATATCACCATGAAAAAAATCTTAGTTATCCTTGGTCATCCCGACAAAAATACGCTTTGTGGCGCACTTGCGCAGGCATACGCTGTAGGCGCACGTGAATCCGGCGCCGAAGTGCGTGAACTCTATATTGGCGACCTTAAATTCGACCCCATTTTATGGAAAGGTTATCATGAGATTCAAGCACTTGAAGAAGATCTCGTCAATGCACAGGATGCGATCTTGTGGGCGGAACATCTTGTATTCGTATACCCAACATGGTGGGGAGGCATGCCTGCCCTCATGAAAGGTTTTTTTGATCGTGTATTCCTTCCGCGTTTTGCATTCAAATACAACAAAGAGTCCATTTTTTGGGATCGATTACTCGCCGGCCGTTCCGCTCGCCTCATCGCCACGATTGACTCTCCTCATTGGTTCGACCGTTTAGTCTACCGTTCAGCGGGGCGCCTTCAGTTCAAATATGCGATCTTAAATTTTAGCGGTATTAGCCCGGTCAGAGTCTCTGTTTTGGGATCGGTAAAAAACTCAACGCCAGAAAAGCGTGCTTCTTGGATTACCAAGGTAACCAAGCTCGGGAAAAGTGGTGTTTGATCTTCAATGAAGCCAATATTATTCAAGATCGAGAAGAAAATGACAGGACTCGGGCGCGCCGGCATTTTGACGACACCGCATGGAGACATTCAGACACCTGCATTCGTAACCGTAGGCACCAAAGCGACCGTCAAATCTCTTACCCCCGAACAAGTGGGAGATCTTGGTGCCCAAGTCGTCCTCGCCAACACCTATCATTTATACCTTGAACCCGGTGATGACATCGTGCACGAGGCGGGTGGATTTGGAAAATTCATGAACTGGCACGGACCAACCATGACCGACTCAGGAGGGTTTCAAGTATTTTCACTGGGCGCGGCCTTTGGATCAAAAGTAGGCAAACTCTCTAAGGTCACTCAAGGGGAGGTTATACTCCCTGATGAGGTTGATGCGGGTGACCAAGCGGGCAAGCTCGCCAAGATTGACGAGGACGGCGTCACCTTCAAGTCATACAAAGACGGCAGTGAGCATCGTTTTACCCCTGAGCGCTCGATGGAGATTCAACACAATCTTGGTGCTGATATGATCTTTGCCTTTGACGAATGCACTTCGCCGGCCGCACCGTACGCATACCAGCGTGAGGCAATGGAACGCACTCACCGCTGGGCACAGAGAAGCCTCGATGCACATAAAGCAAACAAAGAGGCAGCAGGGAAGCAAGGGCTGCTCGGGGTAGTACAAGGTGGGCGCCATCGTGATCTCCGTGAAGAAAGTGCACGCATTTTGGGAGCGATGGATTTTGATGGTTATGGTATCGGTGGATCTTTTGACAAAGATGATATGGATGCTGCAGTGGGCTGGGTCTGTGCAATACTTCCTGAGGACAAACCACGGCACCTCCTTGGCATCGGGGAACCGATCGACCTTTTTGGTGCGGTCGAAAACGGCTGTGACCTTTTTGACTGCGTAGCCCCCACGCGCACGGCACGAAATGGCACGCTCCATACACGAGACGGTAAGATCAACATCTTGAATGCGAAATTTGTACGCGACTTTACACCCATCGACAGCGAATGTGATTGCTCCACGTGCAAGAACTACACGCGCGCCTACCTCGCGCATCTCTTTCGCTCCAACGAAATGCTCGCCGCCACCCTCGCCTCGATACACAACCTCCGCTTCCTCATCGCCCTCGTTGAAAAAATGCGCACCGCCATCCTCGACGACACCTTTGAAGAATTCAAAACCTCATTCCTCGCACAGTATTACAAAAAAAATAAAAAAGCCGGCGATTTTTAGTCGCCGGTCGGTTTTAAGAGGGTTACACAATACTGGTGATATCCGTAATGTATCCCTACCCCATCACTTCTCGCAAAATTACTGAGCGGAGCTCTTTAGGAAGATGGGCGAAATTACAATTCTCACTAAGGACCATCCTTTCACCCCGATACTCAGGTTTCATCGTGGTAAAAAAGAATTCTTTTGACCTGTAAACAGGGGATCCTTTGGGAATTATACCTCCCTGGTATTTCATTTCACGGGGCAAAGGTTCACCGTGGTATGTTATTTCTACTAGTGATTCTCGTGGATATCCCCGCGAAAAGAATGTTATGAAGATACACCATTGCCCAAAAGTAAACCATTCTTGAGATATTCGTTCTGGATCAGGCATACTACACCACCTCATTATTGAGAAATGCTGGATTTAAAAATCTTTCACTACGCAAGACTACTCAGTGCTTCCCTTAATTTTACATCCCGACTCGGCGCATACGAAGGTTCGAGTAATTTTTCAAGCATTTCAACTTCGCTCTCAAGTCCGACGGTGATTGTGATCTCTTCAGCAATAAAGTGAACAGTGACAATATCAACCTTCTCCTCTTTGAACCATCGGCAGAACTCTTTTATGTTCGCATCTGAAATTTTATCGTAGTATATTTTGAGAGGAGCAACCAAAAGAGTCGTTGCTTTTTTCTCGCATTCTTTACACATGGATTCCTCCTTTCAAAGAAAGTAATACAATCTGCTACCAAAACTACCATTATATGCTATATTGTCAAGCATGTCCGTATTCAACCTCAAATCCGATTGGCCTCCAGCAGGGGACCAGCCACAAGCGATCAAAAAGCTCGTCGACGGTCTCAAAAAAGGCTACGACCGCCAAACCCTCCTTGGGGTCACCGGCTCGGGCAAGACCTTTACCGCGGCAAACGTAATCGCGTCTGTTGGTAAACCAACCCTCGTCATCGCGCACAACAAAACCCTCGCCGCGCAGCTCGCGCAGGAGTATCGCGAGTTTTTCCCCACGCACGCGGTGCACTATTTCGTCTCGTACTATGACTACTACCAGCCGGAGGCATACATGCCCATTACCGATACGTATATCGAGAAAGACGCACAAATCAACGACGAGATCGACCGCCTGCGCCATGCGTCGACCCAGGCGCTCCTCACCCGCAAAGACGTCATCATCGTTGCGTCGGTATCGTGCATCTACGGCTTGGGCAGTCCCGCCGAATACGAGAAGGAAAACCTGAAGTTTGCCGTAGGGCAAAAGATCGACCGTAAAGAGCTGATGAAAAAACTCATTGCGATACATTTTGAACGTACCAACGCTGACCTTACCCCCGGAACGTTTCGCTCTATCGGCTCACTCCTCGAGATTATGCCGGTCTCGGAAAAAATGATCTGGTCGATAACGCTCGGCACCAACGATATCGTCTCTATTCAAAAAGTAGACCCCGTGTCGCAAAAGATCGTCGGCACCGAAACGAATATTTTTATTTTCCCTGCCAAGCATTTCATCACCAACAAAGCAGAGAAAGAGCGCGCCATCAAAGCGATCAAAGCCGAGCTCGCGGCTCAACTCAAAAAATTCGAAAAAGAAGGGAAGCTCCTCGAGGCTGAGCGCATCAAGCGCCGCACTACCTACGACCTGGCAATGATCCGCGAAATGGGGTACTGCAACGGCATCGAAAATTATTCGCGTCACATGTCCGGTCGTGCCGCTGGGTCGGCACCCGATACGCTTCTGTCATATTTCCCGCGCACCAAGGACGGCAAACCGGACTTCCTCACGATCATTGATGAGTCGCATGTGACCATTCCGCAGATCGGCGGTATGTATGCCGGTGACCAATCACGAAAAAAAACCCTTGTCGAGTTTGGCTTTCGCCTACCGAGCGCACAAGACAACCGCCCACTTCGCTTTGAGGAGTTTAACGAACGCGTCGGACAGGTCATCTACACCTCGGCAACGCCTGCCAACCACGAACGCGAGACGAGCAAGCAGGTGGTAGAGCAGATCATTCGCCCCACGGGACTCATCGACCCCGAGATCTCGATTCGACCTATTCAAGCCCATTCGACAAGCTCAGGATACAAGGGGCAAGTTCAGGACTTCATCGCGGAGACAACAAAGACCGTCAAAAAAGGCGGGCGCGTGATCGCCACCACCCTCACCAAAAAAATGGCTGAGGATCTTTCTGAGTATTTAAAAGGGGAGGGAATCAAAGCCGAATACCTGCACAGCGACATCAAAACCATCGAGCGCATCCAAATCCTAACCGAGTTCCGCAAGGGCACCTTTGACTGCCTCGTCGGGGTGAACCTCCTCCGTGAAGGACTCGATCTCCCCGAGGTTACCCTCATTGGTATTCTCGACGCCGACAAGGAGGGATTCCTTCGCTCTGAAACAGCCCTTATCCAAACGATCGGTCGTGCCGCCCGCAACGTCCTCGGTCGCGTGATCCTGTATGCCGACACCATGACTGGCAGTATTGAACGCGCCGTGGGGGAGACCAACCGCCGCCGCGCGATCCAGGTCGCCCACAACAAGGAGCACGGGATCACCCCGCAAACGATCATTAAAAAGATTGCGGACATCACCGAGCATCTCGAGACCGACCACATGAAAGCGGTCAAACTCAACCTTGATATCGACACCGAGATCTTTG
>Ga0315281_10001644_pt1 | contig 33163 bp, 31 predicted proteins | sample YL17G07_0_MG_FD_204540 | JGI IMG/M metagenome (GOLD analysis project Ga0315281, IMG submission 204540) | Sediment microbial communities from Yellowstone Lake, YNP, Wyoming, USA - YL17G07_0 | ecosystem: Environmental > Aquatic > Freshwater > Lake > Sediment | place: USA: Wyoming | collected...
CAGCGAAAAGGCGGCACCCGTGCCCGCGCTCAGGCTCTCCACCCAACCCGTGTAGGTACGTTCAGGGTGGACGTCGGTGCGGATCGTCGCAGGCTGGCCGACGCGGATGCGGCGAAGCTCGGTCTCCTTGAAATTGGCCTCGATCCAGATGTGCTCGCCCTCGAGGGGGACCACCGCGCAGAGGGGCTGGCCCGGGGCCACGACCTGGCCGACCTGAGCGTTCTTCTTGCTGACGATGCCGTCGACCGGCGAGGTGATCGTGCAGTACGAGCGGGTGAGTTCGGCGTTGGCAAGCCTGACCTCGTGCAGCCTGATCCGGCGCTCGGCCACGGCGAGGTTGGCCTCCACTACCGCAAGCGCCTTCTCGGAGGACGCTGTGTCCGCCGAGGCGACCTGCTCGGCGGTGACGGCATCGTCAAAGCGCTGCTTGGGAATCGAGTTGCGGTGGTAGAGCTCGGAGAAGCGCTGCAGGTTCAGACGCGCGAGCTCGAGACGGCTCCTGTCCGCCTGCACCTTGGCCCTCGCCTGGGCGATCTGAGCACGGTTGGTGGCGAGCGTCGAGCGCGCCTCCTCGAGGGCCGTGCGGGCCTGCTCCACCTGCGAGTCGAGGTCGCGGGGGTCCAGGGTCGCGATCACCTGCCCCTGTTTCACCGGCTGGTTCTCGGTGCCCTCGACGGTGAGCAGCGTGCCCGGGATGCGGGACGCGACGGAGAACACGTCCCCGCTCACGTAGGCGTCCTCCGTGTTGGGGTGGACCTGGGCGTGCTTCCAGTAGCGGTAGCCGGCGACCACGATTGCCGCCGCAACCAGGAGGATGAACGCGAGGCTGATCCATTTCTTGAGCATGTCACTGCTCCTGTCTCTTCGGTGCGAGATTCGCGTAGAACGTCGGGAGGTCCTCGCCGGCGACCGTGAGAAGGGCGCCCTGCTTGAGATAGGCGTTGTAGTGCTGGTTCACCAGGTTGAAGCGGCTCTCGGCCAGGGTCGATTCGGCATCCAGGACGTCGGTCGACTTGACGAGGCCGGCCCTGTACTGATCCTCGACGATCCGCAGGTTCTCAACCGACGCGTTGACGTTGGTCTCGGCCGTTGCAGCCTCCCTGAGGGCCTGCTGGTAGTCGCGGTACGCGCGGTCCACCCGGATCTCGAGCTGCCGCTGGAGGTCGGTGATCTCCTGCGCCGTCCTGGCAACGGCGATCTCGGCCTCACGCACGCCGGCCTTCCGGGCGCCGCCGTCGTAGGCCAACCAGTTCACTCCGAGGAAGAGGAAGTTCGCGTTCGGGTACAGGAGGTACTGGTTCTGCTGGTAGGTGTGGGAGGCCTGTGCGATGAAGGTCGGGTAGCCGTCCGCCTTTCGCACGCCCACCGCGTCCTGCTCCGCCGCCAGGCGTGAGCGCAGCGCGAGGAGCTGCTTGTTTCCCTCCGCCGCGCGCTTTCTGAGGTCCTCCGGGTTCGCCGTGAGCGGGGGCGGCGACGGCAGTTCGCCGGGGAGAACGAGCGGGTCTCCCGGGCTGCGCCCCATCAATCGGTTCAGGGCCTGGACCGCAACCGCCTCGTCGTTGTCGACGCGGCCGGCCTGGTCCTGGACGGACCGCAGGCGGACCTCGGTCGCGAGCAGGTCGTTGCGGGCGACGACACCCTGGTCGAAGAGGTCCTTCACCTCGCGCAGGTGGTCTTGCAGGCTCCCCTCCCGCTGGGCTACGACGCGTCGCTGCGCCTTGGAAACCAGTATTCCGAGGTAGGCGCCCATGCCCTCGAGCTGCGCGGCCCGTACGTCGGCCTGCCCCTGCATCGCCGTGGCGTCCTCGGCGCTTCGAGAGCCTTTCACGGCGGAGGAGCGGCGTCCGCCGTCCCATATCAGCTCGGTGACGTCCAGCTCGCCGGTGAAGAAGTTCTTCTCGGTTGTGGGCACCGCGAAGTCGCCAAAGATCGCGACGACCGGGTCGTCACGGTTGAAGTGGCCGGCCGAGAGCGACACCGAGGGGTAGTAAGACGCCTGGGCGCGCCTGGTGTTTTCCTTCGCCGCGTCGAGGTCGAGGCCGGCCGTGACCGCAGCGGTGGAGCGGGCTGCGATCTCCCGGAGGGTCTCTGCGAGCGAAAGCTCGGCCTGCCCCTGGGCTTGCGCCGTCTGTGCCGTCGAGCTCGCCGCGAGGAGCGCGGTCGCCAGAGCGATGCCGAACGGCCCGCGCCAGCGTCGCAGCATGGTCAGGAAAGCATCACCTCTGTCCGTTCCCATCTTTTCATCTCCTGGTCGAGGGTCAACGACCCCGCTCGCTGTCGCGCCTCGCGCGGCTGCGGGGTGCTGCTGACCCCAACCGCGCGCGGCGGCGCCTCATTTCAGGCCGGCCCGACGCCGGCACGATCAGACCGCAGGAACAGGCCCCGGCTCCCCGCGCCGCCCCATGCGTCGCGACACCAGCTCGAGCACTATCTCGGTGGTGGGCTCGAGGCCCACGGAGCTCGTGTCGATGCAGAGGTCGAACAGGCGGGCATCGGTCCAGTGCCTGCCCGTAAACTTGCGGATGAAGGTCGCCCGGTGACGGTCGGAGCGGTCCACGAGCTCCTCGGCCTCGGCTGCGGCTTCGATGCCGTAGAGCTGCATGACGCGCCCGACGCGCCAGGCCCGACGCGCGTGCAGCATGACGTTGACGAGCGCCGGGTGACCGGCGAGCACGTGGAACCCGGCGCGTCCGACGATCACCGTGTCGAACTGGCTCGCGATCTCTCGGATGATCCGGCTCTCGATCTTGAACACGTCCTCCTCGTAGACCGCCGACAGCGGCGGGGGGACGAAAGTAGTGTCCGGGCCCCCCAGGGAGAAGGAGTGGGCAACCGAGTGCCAGAAGCCGCCGGCCTTCTCCTCGGCGCCCTCGAGGTCCCCCTCCCCGAGGCCGGCCGCCGCGGCTGCCTGCTGCAGGATCTCCCGGTCGGCGTAGCGCATGCCGAGCCTGCGCGCCACCTCCTGGCCTATGTAGGAGCCGCCGCTGCCCAGTTGCCGCGCGATCGTGAGAACCGTGGTTGATCTCTCGCTCATGGCGTCCTCCTCCTGGCTGGAAACCTCCGGTCGCCTCAAGGCAGATCTGGGGCCAGTAGGCCTCGGTCCTACCCCCTGGCCGTCAAGCTCGACCGTGCAACCTCGTCCAGGAACGACAAGGCCCCCGAGGCCGGGGGCCATCACTAGCGAAAAATGGAGCGGGAAACGGGATTTGAACCCGCGACTTCGACCTTGGCAAGGTCGCACTCTACCACTGAGTTATTCCCGCTCGACGCCCGGTCTCCCGGGCGGGGGAGAAAAATAGCAACGTCCTGGGTGTCCGTCAAGCGGTGCTGACGGTGTGGCGGAGGACGCCGATGCCTGCGATCCCCACCTCGACGCTGTCCCCGGCCACCAGCAGGCCGACCCCGGGCGGGGTGCCGGTGGTGATCAGGTCGCCCGGGTAAAGCGTCATGATGTGGGAGATGAACGCGACGACCTCGGCCACCGGGAAGATCATGTCGGCGGTGGTGCCCTTCTGGCGCACCGCGCCGTTGACCCGCAGCTCGAGGGCCAGCGCCTGCGGGTCTTCAATCTCGGTCTCCAGCCACGGCCCGACAGGGCAGAACGTGTCGAACCCCTTGGCCCGCGCGTAGACCTTTTCCCTGCGCTGGATGTCGCGGGCCGTCACGTCGTCCAGGCAGGTAAACCCCCTCACATACTCGAGAGCGTGGGAGGCGTTGACCTTTGAGGCGGTCCTGCCGATCACCAGCGCCAGTTCGCCCTCGTGCTCCACCCGGCTCGATTGCCTGGGCAGCACCACGGCCCCGCCGGGGGGCAGGAGGGAGGAAGGGGCCTTGAGGAAGAGCAGGGGCTCCTCGGGCAGCTCCTTGCCCATCTCGGTGGCGTGGGCGCGGTAGTTGAGACCCACCGCCACGATCTTGGTGGGCTCGCAGGGCGGCAGCAGCTTCGCGGTGGCGAGCGGCATCTCGCCGGCGACCTTCCGCACCTCCTCCCACGGAGGTGCCGCGAGCGGCGTCACCAGCTCGCCCTCGATCACGCCCCAGCGCGGCGTGCCCCCCACCTCCAGCCGGCACAGGCGCACGTCACACCTCCGCAGTGGCCGCCGCGCGGCACACGGTCTCGAAGCCGTCCAGGGCGCTCCGGGTCCCCAGGATCACCAGCACGTCGCCACCCGAGAACGCGAAATCCGCCTCCGGGTTGGGGAAGATCGTGTCTCCACGCTGCACCGCAACGACCCCCACCTTCCAGCGTCGGCGAAGCTCGGCCTCGGCCAGCGTCTTGCCAACCAGCGGCGCGGTCTCGGGGAGCACGAGCTGCTGCAGCTCGAGACCGAGCTCGCCCGCCCGCCCCAGCGAAACGTCCAGAAAGTCCACCACCGTGGGTTTCATGAGCACATGGGCCAGGCGCATGCCGCCGTGTCTGTAGGGGCTGACCACGCGGTTGGCGCCGGCCCGCATGATGCGGGCCTCGGCCCCCTCCTCGCCGGCACGCGCCACGATGAACAGCTCGGGGTTGAGCGAGCGGGCGGTGAGCACGGTGTAGACGTTGTGGGCGTCGTCGTTGAGGCAGGCCACCAGGCCGCGGGCGCGCTCGATCCCGGCAGAGCGCAGCGCGGCTTCCGTCGTGGCGTCCCCGGCCACGACAGGCACGTCCGCCGCCTTGAGCCGCTGGACCTTTTCCGCGTTGGACTCGACAACCACGACGTTGCGGTGGGCACGGCGCAGCTCCTCGACGACGGCCTGCCCCATGCGCCCGAACCCGCACACGATCTCGTGCCCCGAAATGCTCTCGATCATCCGCGACCTCCGAACCTGGCCGAAGACCTCTCGCAGCTCCCCCTCCAAAACGGTGCGGCCGATCTCCATGGCGACGAGGAGGATCAGACCGAGCCCCGCGAACAGGAGCACGACCGTGAACACCTCGCCCAGGCGGGAGAGCGGGAACACCTCACGGTACCCCACCGTGGTGAGGGTGATCACGGTCATGTAGAAGGAGTCCCACCAGTCGGCTCTCTCGATCAGGCGGTACCCGATCGTCCCGCCCGCGAAAACCAGGGCGAGGAAACCCGCCGTGCGTGCCAGCCGGGAGCGCACCCCTGCAGTTTAGCGAAGCCGGGCGGGCACGGAGCAAACGCGGGGCGCGAGGAGCAGCGGCCTTTCCCCGGGGCAGCCTTCAGGGCTCAGGGCTTCGCGGAGGGGAACCCCTGGGCCGCCAGCACCGTCTCGATCTGGTGCAGGTGGCGGCGCTCGTGGGCGCCGGTGATGTCCGCCCACTGAAAGACGTTCAACTCGAACCTCAGCGGGTGCGGGAAGCGCAGCGCAGCCAGGTCGAGCCCGCCAAGGTCGGGGATTTGCCGCTCGACGGCTCGGTGCGACTCGACCAACTCGCGGCGCAACTGCTCCACCGGCAGCCCGTGCGTGGGCGTGACGCGGTTTGGGTTCCTGACCGGCCCCGAGGCCTTCACGTCGGCGAACGTGCGCAGCCGAGGCCATGAGCGCCGCCCGTCCGGGCGGGCGTTCAGCCCTCCGCGCCGCCCGCGTTCCACCAACTTGGTGACGACGAGCGCGAAGGAACTGTTGGAGAGGATCAGGTGATGGAGCACCTCGCCCACCGACCAGTGGCCGGGCGCGGGCTTCCATTCGGCCTGCGCCTGGCTCAGGCTCCCGACCGCCGCCATCAGAGCATCGAGATCGGCGGCGAGGCGCGCCCGAAGCTCCTCGAGTGCGGGCTCGAGCCCGGGTCCGCCTCTTTCTTTGGGGTCCAGGGGAGGGGTCATGGCGCGGCATTCTACGCGCGAGCCCCGCACACAGCTTCGTCGTGGAGTGCATTTCGGATCCGAGGGGATCCTCCGTCCCGCCGGTGGAGGGACCCGGGGTGACATCCGCTCGCGAACACGCGAGCGGATGTCAGGTGGTGAGGAACTCGATGATCTCGGCAAGGAGGGCGCTACCCCCTTCGGCGAGCACCGAGTGGGCGGCCACAGGCACCTCTCGGTAACGTGCCTCCGGGATCGCCGCGGCAAGCTCTCGGGTGGCTGCCGCGGGCGCAAGGGGGTCGAGCTCGCCCGCGAGAACGAGCGTCGGGCAGGCGATGCCGGCGAGCCGCGGCCGCAGGTCCCACCCCGCCTTCAGGTGCGCGAGCTGTTGCAGCGCTCCCGGCCGGTCGTCGGGGTCGAGCGTCCACAGCCGCGCGGCCTGATCCACGAAACCCGGGTAGCGGTCGGCGAACGTGCTCGCGAAGGCGAAGGCCATCAGTGCGTCGGCGGCCTCCTCGGGCGCGAGGCGGGTGAACGCGAGCTCGAAGAACCGCAGGACGCGGATGTGGGACGGGGTGAGGCGCGCGCCGCAGGAGGCCACGACCAGGTGATGTACCGCCTCCGGGTGGCGCACCGCGAGCTGGCACGCGATCAGGCCACCCATCGAGACGCCGATCACGCCTGTGGAAGGAAAGCCCGCGTCCGCCACGACAAGCGCTGCGTCGTCGGCGCTCCCTTCGAGCGTGAACGGCTCGCCGCCGCGAGAGCCGCCGACCCCTCGGTTGTCGGGGGCGAGGACGGTGAAACGCTCGGAGAGGAGGCGCGGGAGCTCGCCCCACAGGCGTGATCGGGAGCCCAGGCCTGCCAGCAACAGCAGCGGGGGCCCCGCACCCCAACGCTCGTAGGCGACCGGGCCTCGCGGTCCCTCAATGGTGTGCAGTTCCGGTGTTCCCATGCCCATCCGTGGACACCCACTTGCCCGCGTGGCGCTTGGGCCACTCCCCGCAATCGCCGGTGGCGCGGCTGCCCTCGCTTCGCTCGCGCGGGCGAGGGCGCCCACGCTACGTCATGCTTGCCGTGGCGCGGCTGCTCTCAGCCGCGCACCTCAGTTGGCCGTTGCGTCACAGAAGCGCGGTCAACTTGTCCCTGAGGATCTTCTTGTCCGCCGCACCGATCACGCGGTCCACCACCTTGCCGCCCTTGAAAAAGAGCAGCGTCGGAATCGAGTGGATGCCGAACTTGATGGCGCTCTGGCGGTTGGAGTCGACGTTCAGCTTCGCGACGACGGCCTTGCCGGCGAACTCGTCGGCGAGCGCCTCGACGTGGGGGGCGATGTTCTTGCACGGGCCGCACCAGGTGGCCCAGAAGTCCACCATGGCCGGCTTGTCGCTGTTGATCACCGTGGACTCGAAGGTGGCATCCGTGATGTGGGAGACTTTTCCGCCCATCGTGTCTTTCCCCTCTCTTCCGGCGACCGAGATGCAGCAGTCGAATGCAGTGCTCGCGCCCTGGCCCTAGCTCCCCGGCGTCCCTACGGTGACAAGTGCGGGGCGCCCCCGCACCGCCGGGGCGCGCTATTGTAAGCGTGACGGGAGGGGGTGGCAACCGTGCGGAGGCGGCGGCAGAGGCTCGGCCAGCACTTCCTGCGCGACCCCGCAACGGCGCGCGCCATCGTGGCCGCCCTCGCCGACACGCCCCCAAGGGTGTTGGAGATCGGGCCGGGAAGGGGCGACCTCACCGGCCCCCTGCTGGGCCGCTTTTCGAGGGTCCGGGCCGTGGAACTGGACGACCGGCTCGCGGCCGCCCTGCCGGGGCGCCTGGGAAACCCGGCAGGCCTCGACGTCCGCCACGGTGATGGCCTTGCCCTTGACCTCGACGGGCTGGCGGAAGGGGGGCAATGGCAGGTGGCTGCCAACCTCCCGTACAGCGTCGGCACACCGATCCTCAGGCGCTTGTTGCCTCGCCACGACCTCTTCACGGTGCTGGTGGTGATGGTGCAGCTCGAGGTCGCGCGGCGGCTGGTGGCTCCGACCGGAGGGGCCGGGCGCGGGCTGCTCACCCTCGAGGCGGAGGCCCACGCCGGGGCGGAGCTCCTGTTCACCGTCCCGCCCCGCTGCTTCTCGCCGCCGCCGCGTGTGACCTCCGCCGTGGTGCGATTGCACCTGCACCCGCCGCCAGCGCCCCCGGCCACGGTCGAGAGGGCCATGGAGCTCGCCTCGGCCGCGTTCACACACCGCCGGAAGAAGCTCGGCAACGCTCTTGCCTCCGTCGGATCACCGCTCGAGGTCGCTGCGGGGCTGACTGTCGCAGGAGCCGACGGCAACCTCCGGCCCCAGGATCTCTCGCTCGAGCTGTGGCTGGTCCTGGCGGAGGCTTTGCCCGGCAGGAGGGTTCCCTGATGGCCACGCGCCTGCTGGCCCTGGGCGGGCTCGGCGAGTTCGGGGCGAACTCGATGTTGATCGAGCCCGAGCCTGGCGGCCGCGTGCTGATCGACGCCGGCGCGGCCTTCTCCGACCTCGCGGCGTTCGGGGTCGGCTACGAGGTGCCGGACTTCGCGGCTCTGGGCGGGGACGGGCCTGAGGCCGTCATCTTCACCCACGCCCACGACGACCACGTCAAGGGTCTTGCGTTTCTGCGCGAGGCGTTCCCCAAGGTCGAGATCTTTGCCAGCCGCACGACCCTCGCCTGGGCCCGCCGGGCGCTCTCCAACGGCAAGCCCCTCGCCACCCGCGAGCTCAAGGGGGGGACGGATCAGCGGGCAGGCCAGTTCGCGGTCGAGGCGCTGCCGGTCTCCCACTCGATTCCCGGTACGGTGGTGCTGCGATTGGAGGGCGAGCCCGGCACCCTGGTCCTCGCGACCGACCTCCGGCTCGCCACCTCGGCGCTTGGCGAGACGACATCTGCAGACGCACTGGCGGGGTGGGGGGACGCCGGGGTGGACGTGCTCCTCCTCGACGCAACCAACGCCCTCGTCGAGGCGGAGCCGCCGGCCGAGGAGCAGGTGGCGGCCGCCCTCGAGGAGCAGGTGCGGGACGCGCGGGGAGCGGTCATCGCGGTCTCCTTCGCCTCACACCTGGGGCGCTTCCGGCAGGTGGCAATGGCCGCGGCGCAGGCGGGACGGGTCGTCGTGCCGGTCGGACGCGGCCTCGTGGAGTCACTCGAGGTGCAGGGCCAGCTGGGCGGTCTCAAGCTGCCGCCGGGTCTGGTGCGGCCGGCCCGAGAGCTGCCCAAGCTGCCGCGCGACCGGGTGGTAGTGGTGGCCACCGGCTCGCAGGGGGAGCCCGGGTCCGCGTTTTCCCGCCTCGCGGTGGATCTGCTCACGGGCCTGCGGCTGCGAGCGGGTGACACGGTGCTCCACGCGGCGCGCATCATCCCCGGCAACGAGCGCCGGCTGGCACAGCTCTTCGACCACTGCGTGCGGCGGGGGGCGCGGGTGGTCACGGCCGCCGAGGTCCCCATCCACGTCTCCGGGCACCCGCACCGAAGCGAGCTGGAGCGCCTGCTCGACCTCACCAGGCCGAAGGTCGTATTGCCGGTTCACGGCCGGCGCCGCAACCTGGAGGCTGTGGCCGACCTCGCCCGTCGCCGCGGCATCACAACGGTCGTGGCGGAGAACGGCGAGGAGCTGGCGTGGCACGGCGGGAAGGTCACCGCCACCGGGGAGCTCAGGCAGGTGGGGCGAATCCTGCTCGACGACGTGGGGGAGGAGGTGCTCGACCCTGCCGTACTGCACCACCGCCGATCGCTGGCGCGCGAGGGGCTGGTAGTCGCGGTTCTGCCCTGCTCGTGCACCGGCCAGGGCCCAGTGGGGGAGCCGCAGCTGCACGTCTCGGGCATGCCGCTCTCCCCGGCCGTCCGCGACCACCTGCTGGCGGGCCTGGGCGGCGAGCTTGCCCGCGCCGGAGTGCTCGCACGCCGCGATCCGGAGTGGCTGCGCAGTACAATGAGCCGGTGGCTGCGAAGCGAGCTGCGCCGGCGCACGCGCCGTCGTCCCGTGGTGGTGGCCCTGGTCGTGGAGCTCTAGCATGACGACATGGCAGGCCGTTCTGCTGGGCACCATCCAGGGCCTGACGGAGTTCTTGCCGGTTTCTTCGCGCGGGCACCTGGCGCTGGCGCAGGCCCTCATGCCGGGGTTCTCCCAACCGGGCCTCGTGTTCGACGTCTCCCTCCACCTCGGAACGGTCGTGGCGATCATGGCTCTCGAGTGGCAGAAGATCGTGGAGGCGGTGAGGGAGAGGTACCTCCTCCGCCTCGGGGCACACCTGGTGCTCGCGATGGCCGCGACGTCGGCGCTGGCTCTGCCGCTTCGCCGCTGGGCGGAGGAGTCCATCCGGTATCCGCTGCTGATCGCCGCAGGGTTCGTGGTGACCGCCGTTCTTTTGATCGCCGTGCGGTCGGCCGGCGGCAGGATCGAAGGGCCGAGCATGACCTGGGGCGCGTCGGCCTTCGTCGGCCTGGCTCAGGGCGTGGTCGTCCTGCTCCCCGGGATGTCGCGCTCGGGGACGACGATCGTGGCGGGGCTGGGCGCGGGACTCTCGCGGCGCTGGGCAGCCGACTTCTCGTTCCTGCTCTCGGTCCCGGCCATCCTCGGCGCGGCTGTGGTCGAGGCGTGGACGCACCGCTCCGAGCTGGCGGCGGCGAGCGGCTACATGGGGCCGGTCGTGGCCGGCACACTCACCGCCGCGGTCGTGGGATTCGCCGCTCTGGTGCTTACGCGGCGGCTGGTCCAGCAGGGACGCCTGCACCTCTTTGCCTACTATTTGCTGCCTCTGGCCGCGCTCACCGTGGCCTTGCGGCTGATGGGTGTGTGGTAATGGCGCGCACGCGGGAAGAGATCATGCGCGAGATCGCGGGCTACCTCCTGGACCTGATCGGGATCCTGGTCCTGCTCGCGGTGTTGACCTACCACCCTCTCGATCCCTCGCTCTTCTCGGCCGGCAGCGACGTCGTCCACAACCTGCTGTCCCACGGCGGGGCGGCCGTGGCGGGCATCCTGGTCGGCCTGCTTGGCGTCCCCGGGCTGGCTGTGCCGGTTGCGATGATCGCGGTGGGCTGGCAATGGCTGCGCGGGAGAGAGCTGGAGTCACCGGGAATCCAGGGGGGCTCGTGGTCGGTCGCCGTAGTCGGGGGAGCCGGTCTGCTGACCGCGCTCGTGGGTCGGACGTCCTACCGGGGTGGTGAGCTGGAGTGGGGAGGGGAGCTCGGCCGCTTGGTCGTTGCCGGTCTGACGGAGTCCCTCGGGCCGATCGGCACGCTGGCGCTGTGTGCCGGCGCGCTGCTGGCCGGGGTGGTGTTCGGAGTTCGCGGCTCGCTGGCGCAGGTGTTCACAGGCACGGGGGAGCTGGTCACCCGCAAGCGCTCCGAGTTTTCGGCCCGGTGGGCGCGCCGCAGAGAGGACAACCGTCGGGAGGACATGCGCCGCCAGTTGCTACGCCGCCACCAGGAGCGCCACCCGTCGGCGCCGCGCCCTGCACTGGTGGCCCGCGAGCGACCGGGCCACGGCCGGTTCCGCATCCGGCGCCTGCACCAGGTGGCAGTGATTACGGAGGAGGAACCGCCGCAACCACACAGGCCGACCACGGCGCTTGAGCGCCCAGCGCCTCCGTCAAGGCCGCGCCGCCCGTCCGCACCTCGAGCCGAGCCGCTCGCGGTGCAGGAGGTCTTCGACTTCGTCAGCGAGACGCCCGCCTCCCCTCTGCCGGAAAAGACGATGCTGCTGCAACCGCCCCCGGCGCCGGAGCTCAACCCCAAGCAGCTGGCTCTGATGCGCGAGCGCGTGGAGGCGAAGTGCCTCGAGTTCAAGGTCGAGGGCAAGGTGGAGGACGTGCTGCCCGGACCGGTAATCACAACCTACGAGTTGCGCCCCGCGGCGGGTGTGAAGTACGCGCAGGTCGTGCGGCTGGAGGAGGACCTCGCGCTTGGCCTACAGGTGGAGGCGGTCCGCATCGAGAGAATCCCCGGCAAGGCCACGGTGGGGATCGAGGTGCCCAACCCGGAGCGACAGACCATCGTGCTGCGTGAGATCGTCGAGTCCTCGAAGTTCGTGCACTCGGCCTCCCCACTCACGCTGGCGCTCGGCAAGGACATCCACGGGCGGCCGTTCGTGGCCGACATGCAGCGCATGCCGCATCTGCTGATCGGTGGCTTCACCGGCTCGGGCAAGAGCGTCGGCGTCAACTCGATGATCATGTCCATCCTGTTCAAGGCGACACCGGAGACGGTGCGCTTCATCCTGATCGATCCCAAGCAGGTCGAGCTGGGGATCTACGAGAAGCTGCCCCATCTACTGACTCCGATCATCTCCGACCCCAAGGAGGCGGCGCGTGCATTGCGCTGGGCGGTGCGCCAGATGCGCGAGCGTTACACGTTGCTCGCCGCCTGCAAGGTGCGCAACCTCACCCAGTACAACGCGCTGCTTGCGGACACCGAGGCGCGCAGCGTAGCCGCCCGGACGGCGGGCGCCGAGGAGCTGCGGCCGCTGCCGTTCATCGTGATCATCATCGACGAGCTGGCCGACCTGATGATGACCTGCCCGACCGAGGTGGAGGATTCCATCGGCCACCTCTCGCAGATGGCGCGCGCGGTGGGCATCCACCTCCTGTTCGCGACGCAGCGCCCGAGCGTGGACATCGTCACCGGCGTGATCAAGGCCAACTTCCCCTGCCGGATCTCCTACAAGGTCCGAACGCGCTTCGACTCCCGCACGATCCTGGACACCGAGGGGGCCGAGTGCCTGCTCGGCCAGGGCGACATGCTCTACCTGGCGGCGGGGACGTCGCGCCCGATCCGGTTGCACGGCTGCCTGGTGCGCGAGGAGGAGATCCTGACGGTGCTTAAGCACCTCCGCCGCCTGGGCAAGCCCGAGTTTGACCCGAGGGTCCTCGAGGAGCCGGAGCCCGGCGCGGCCATGGGCGGCCAGGCGGACTGGGACGACCCGATGTACAACCAGGCGGCCCGCCTCGTCGTGGCCTGGCGCAAGGCGTCGGCGTCGTACATCCAGCGTAAGTTGCGGCTGGGGTACGCGCGCTCCGCGAGGCTGCTCGATATGATGGAGCAGGAGGGGCTCGTCGGCCCCTCGCAGGGCTCGCGGGGGCGGGAAGTGTTGGTACCCCCGGACTACTTCGGTGAGGTTGACGCCACGCAGGTGAACGGCGGCGAGGAGGGTTCGAGCGATGATTGAGCTTTCTCCCCAGATGAACACGTTCCTGGTCGCCGGCGTCGGCGTCCTGCTCCTGCTGCTGCTCGTCAGCTTCCTCTCGCGCCCGAGGGTCTTCACGCAGTACCTCCAGGCGATGACCGGCATCAAGCTGTCCGCCCGCGACGTGGCGCGCGTCTACAAGCAGCGGGGCAAGGCCGGTGTGCGGGACATGTTCCTCGAGCTGATCATCCGCGAGGACGTGAAGTCGGGCCCCCGCATCACGCCCGACTCCATCCCGGACACAGAGCTACTCGCCCCGGAGAGCAAGGATTGAGCGCATCCCATCGTCTCGACGCGCTGCTGGAAGCCGGGGTTGAGTTCGTGGCGGGCGTGCCGTGCTCATACCTGAAGAAGTTCTTCGCGGGCTGCGCCCAGCTCCCGCCCAGCGCGTTCCTCCCTGCGGTACGTGAGGACCACGCGGTTGCCGCCTGTGCGGGCGCCTGGCTGGGCGGGCGGCGCACCCTGGCCGCCATGCAGAACTCCGGCCTGGGGTACTGCCTCGAGGTGTTGACCTCGCTCCACCTCATGTACCGGGTTCCCCTGCCGATGATCGTCTCCGACCGCGGGGCCCCGGCCGACTACGAGGAGCACCGCATCCTGGGCCAGCGCACCCGGCAGCTTCTCGACCTGTTCGGGATCCCGTGGCGGGAGGCACGCCCCGGTCAGCACGAAGCCGAGGCGCGGTGGCTGGTCGAAGCCTCCGAGCGCGAGCGCACCGCCGCGGTGCTGCTCGTTGGCAAGGAGGTCGACGTATGACCCGCGCGGAGGCCGTGGCGCTGGCGCTCTCGCTGCTCGCCGACGAGGACGTCGTGGTGGCTGCGGACGGCGCGATCTCCCGCGAAGCGTACAGGGCCCTCGACCGCCCGCGGACGTTCTACATGCTCGGATCAATGGGACAGGTGGCCTCGATCGCCCTTGGCCTCGCGATGACGCGCCCGGAGCGGGTGATCGCCCTCGACGGCGACGGCAACCTCCTCATGGGATTCGGCGGGCTCGCGATGGTCGGCGGGATCAAGCCCGCAAACCTCTACCACTTGGTCCTCGACAACGGCTGCTACGCGACAACCGGCGGCCAGCCGGCGCTGTCGCAGAAGGTGGACCTGGCTTCGGCTGCCGTCGGGTCCGGCTACGCATGGGGACGCCGCTGCTTCTCCGGCGACCGGGCGCGCGACGCGATGGAGAGTTGGCTGGCGGCCAAGGGCCCCGCGCTGCTCGACCTCGAGGTGACTGGCGAGGACCCGGAACCTGCCCCTCGCGTACCGATGACCCCGGAGGAGATGGCCACGCGCACCCGCGCCGCATTGGCGAGCGCCTGAGCGCAACTGCTTCACACCTCGGGACTCAGCCGCGCGGCTTCTGCCGGTGCATGTAGGAGAACAACTTCTCGTAGAGGGCCATGGCGTGGGCGACGGCCTTCTTCGCCTCCTCCGGGCCGAGGAAGTCCTGGACCAGGACCTCCTTGTGCTCGAGCGCCTTGTAGTCCTCGAAGAAGCGGCGCACCTCGTTCATCCGGTGGGCGGGCAGCTCGCTGATGTGGGTGTACTCGCGGTACTCGGGGTCGTCCAGGTGGATCGAGACGATCTTCTCGTCGTTCTCGCCCTGGTCGAGCATCGTCATCATGCCGATGGGGCGGACGCGCAGGATCGAGAGCGGCACCACCGGCTCCTGCATCAGCACCAGCACGTCGAGCGGGTCGTGATCGTCGCCCAACGTCTGCGGGATGAAACCGTAGCTCGCCGGGTAGATCACGGAGGACGAGAGGATCCGGTCCACCCGCAGGAGGCCGGTTTCCTTGTCGAGCTCATACTTGACCTTGCTGCCCTTGGGGATCTCGATGACCGCCTGGAACTCCTCGGGCGCCTGCGGGCCGATGTGGACGTCGTGCCACGGGTGGCTCATGGGCTCTCTCCGGCGCGGCGCCGTCAGCAGCCGACCCGGGCACGGGCGGCTCGGAGTGCCACTCTCGCTTGCCCGATCGTCCGCTCGGCGCGGCGCCGACGCCATCCTAGCGCAATCGGGTCTGCCGGGCGCTCCGGGGTTGACACCCTGGCGGGCGCTGCTCTAGCGTCGTGGCGATGCGGCACGTGATTGCAGTCCGCCACCAGCCTGACTGGCCCTGGTCCATGGGGCGGTAGGCGGGGTGCGTCACCCCGCTTGGCCGCCGGGCACGAGCGGGGAGAGAAAGCGGCAGCGCACGACACCCTCCCCGCACCCGGCGGGGAGGTCTGGTTCTATGGAGATCGTTGCCACGTTCGTCCCGGCTCCCCGGAGCGACCCTGCCGAGGAACTCCGGCACCCGCCGCAGGGCGCCACCATGGTTGAGCTGCGCGCCGACCTGCTCGGCAAGGGCCGTGACCTCGCCCCTCTGGTGGCGGCTTCACCGCTCCCGGTGGTCGTGACGCTGCGCTCCCGCGCCGAAGGTGGCGAGGGACCCGACGAGCCGGCCGAGCGTCGCCGCTTCTACGAGACAATGGCTTCTCTGCCGGCCGCGCTCTTCGACCTGGAAGCGACGCGCGACCGGGAGCTCGCCGACGCGGTGATCCCCCGCGACCGGGTGATCCTCTCCGCGCACGTCAGCGACGGCATCCCGGCAAACCTGGAAGAACGGGCCGCAGCGATGCTGGCCGAAGGGACGCGGTTCATCAAGGTCGTGCCGACGATCACGACGCTCTCCGACGTACTCGCGGTGCTGCGGCTGGCGCAGGCCCTCAACAAGGGAAGCCGACCCGCGCACCGGGCAGTGATCTTCGCGGCGGGCGAGGCCGGTCGCGCGACGAGGCTGCTGGGGCCGCTGCTCGGGGCTCCCCTCGCCTACGCGGCCTGGGATTCGGCCAGGCCCGCCGCGCCCGGGCAGTACCTCGCGGAGGAGATGGCCGCCCTCATCGGACACCTGAACGGACGGCCGCGCCGGCTGTGCGCGGTGCTGGGCTTGCGGGTGGGCGGCTCGCTTTCGCCACGCATGCACGCCGCGGCGTTCCGCGCCCTCGGCATTCCGAACCTGTTCGTGCCGCTCGAGATCGCGGAGGCGGCGGAGCTGGACGCGCTGCTGCGGCCGGCTGGCGAATCGCCCCTCGACGACATCGGGCTTGCGGTGGGCGGTTTCGCAGTCACCATGCCCTGGAAGGGTGAGGCCGCGAGGCGCTGCACCGTGCTGGCACCGAGGGCCCGGCGCGCGGAGGCCGCAAACACCGTGCTTCCGCGCCCCGGCAAGGTGCTGGGCGACTGCACGGACATCGACGGCATCACCCGTGTGCTGGCCGAGGAAGGGGTCGAGCTGCCGGGGTCGCGGGCGCTGGTGCTGGGCGCCGGCGGGGCAGCGAGGGCGGCCGTGGTGGCGCTTCAGCTCGCGGGCGCTCAGGTGGCGGTCGCCGCGCGCGACCCGTCCCGCGCCCGTGAGATGGCGGCCAGGCTCGACGTGGTGGTCGCCGAGGTGGAGGCGAGCGCTCGCACCGCTGTGGTGGTCAATGCCACGCCGGCCGGCGCCGACGGGAGCGCCGACCCGTGGCTCGAGGGGCTGCGCCTGCCGCCGGACGGCGTGGTGGTGGACCTTCCCTACGGGGCCGGACCGACGTTCCTCGAGCAGCTAGCTGGAGGCCGTGGCTGGCGGTTCGTGGGCGGGCGCGAGGTGCTGCTCTACCAGGCCGTCTCGCAGTTCGCGGCGATGACCGGGGCGGCGCCCCCCGTGCGGGCGATGGCGGGGGCCATCGGTCTGGAGGAGGCGTCTGCTTGAGGATGGCGGCTCGATTGAAGGCCGGGACGGTGGCCGGTGTTGTGGCATCCGGAGGCACCTTGCGCGACAATGGGCAGCACCCGGTCGAAGACTGGTTGGGAGTCGCACCGCACGTGGTTTGCAGCCGGGTGAAGCGGCCCGACGTGGATGCGGGGTTCCGAGCGTCGCGGCCGACGTTGGGAGGACGACCATGAAGATTCTGCGCAGCACGGAGGAGAAGGGCGAGAAGTACCTGGCTCGGCTGGAAATGCGAATGGCCGAGGTGTTCTTCCCGCAGCTCGAGGCCAAGGTGCGCAAGGTGGTGGCGGCGGTGGCCAAGGGCGGGGACAAGGCGCTCGTGGCGTACGTCCGGCGGCACGACCTCAAGGGCCTCCCGATGGAGGACCTCCGCGTCCAGGGTCGGGAGGGGGGTGACGAGGAGGTCGGGGACGACTTCGTCAAGGCCGTGGAGCTGGCCCTCACCAACCTGAAGGCGTTCCACGAGCCGCAGATGCCCAAGGGCTACACCATCGAGCAGGACGGTGGCGACCTCGGCATCCGCGTGCGGCCCATCGAGTCGGTAGGCGTGTACGTTCCGGGGGGCTCTGCGGTGTACATGTCGTCGCTGCTGATGGCGGTGGTGCCGGCACGGATCGCGGGAGTGCCGCGCATCGCGGTGGCGACCCCGCCGCGCGCTTTCCTGTCCTCGCCGCAGCTGCGCTACCTCCTGGACCGCCTCGACCTTCACGAGGTCTACCTCATGGGCGGGGCGCACGCGATCGCGGCGCTGGCCTACGGCACCGACTCGGTGACGCCGGTGGACAAGATCGTCGGGCCCGGAGGTCGCTGGGCAGCAGCGGCAAAGAGGCTCGTCTACGGGATCGTCGGCATCGACGGCGTGGCGGGGCCCTCGGAGGTGCTGGTCGTCGCAGATAACCACGCCGAGCCCGAGATCGTCGCCGCCGACCTGCTCGCGCAGGCCGAGCACGACCCCGACGCGCTGGTGGTGCTCGTAACGCCGTCCAAGACGCTCGCCGAGAAGGTGAGCCGGCGCATCGCTGCCCGTCTGCGGACGCTTCCCAAGGGCGCCGCAGCTAGGCAGGCCATCAAGAAATGGGGGGCGATCCTCCTGGTGCCGGACCTGTCCGCGGCGATCGACGTGGTCAACCGCATCGCCCCCGAGCACGTCGAGCTCCTGGTCCAGGAACCGCTGCGCCTGCTGGACGAGGTCGAGCGAGCGGGGATGGTGTACATGGGCCACTGGGCGCCAGCGGTGCTCGGCGACTACGTCGTGGGCGCCAACCACGTGCTGCCCACGGCCGGGGCCGCCCGCTTCTCCTCACCCCTCGGCGTGTGGGACTTCGTGCACCGCACCGCGGTGGTGCGGGTGGCGCCACACCGCTACCCGATCCTGGCGCGTGCCGCGGCCACGCTCGCGGCGGAGGAAAGGCTGCCCCTGCACGTGGAGTCGCTGCGTGCCGGGAGCCGGGGAAAGGTTTGATCCGCCCCGGCGCCTCCGACGAGACCCAACCCACCGCGGAAGGCTCGCGGTGATCCGCCCCAACCGCGCCCAGTTCGCCGCGCTTGCGGCGCATTACCGCATGGTGCCGGTGGTGCGCGAGCTCACCGCGGACACCGTGACATCGACCGGGATGCTCCTTCGCCTGGCCCGCGCAGGCCGCCACCCTTTCTTGCTGGAGAGCGTGGAGGGGGGCGAGCGCGTGGCGCGGTGGTCGTTCGCCGGCGCCGACCCCTCCCGCGTGGTCACGCTGCGCAACGGCCGGGTGAGCGTGGACGGCGTCGACGTGGAAGGCGCGCCGCTCGAGGTGTTGCGTCGCACCCTGACGTGGTCCGGGCGCGCGCCGCTCGAGGACCTTCCACCGTTCGCCGGGGGGGCGGTGGGTTGGCTCGGCTATGACGCCGTCCGGCTGATCGAGAGGATCCCGGCCCACCTCCCGGATCCGCTTGGCCTTCCCGAGGCGTGGTTCGCCGTCTACCCGGCGGTGGCCGCGCTCGACCGCGTCCGCCAGCGCCTGATGCTGATCGCCACCGTGAGCACCGAAGGCGGTGGAGACCAGGCCTACGATCAGGCGTTGGCCACTCTGGATCGCCTTGAGGAGGTTCTGGCCTCGCCCCTCGACGAGGCGCGACCCGCGCCGGTGCCCTCCGCCGACGCGGCCACGCAGCCGGATCCCACGTGGGCCGTGGCCCCCGATGACGAGCGCTTCCTGGCCGCGGTGGCCCGGGCCCGCGACGAGATCTGCGCCGGGGAGTGCTTCCAGATCGTGCTCTCCCGCCGCTGGTCGCGCTTCAGTTCGGCCTCACCGATCACCCTCTACCGCGCGCTGCGCCTTGCCAACCCCTCGCCCTACATGTTCTACCTCGACGCCGGGGAGGCCCAGATCCTCGGATCGTCGCCTGAGACGCTGGCGCGCCTCCGGGGCAACCGCGCCTCCACGTGCCCGATCGCCGGCACGCGCCGACGCGGGCACACCGCGGCCGAGGACGCTCGTCTCGCCACGGAGCTCTCGACCGACGAGAAGGAGCGCGCCGAGCACCTGATGCTCGTGGACCTCGGGCGCAACGACATCGGCAAGGTTTCGCGCGCGGGCAGCGTCAATGTGGTTCGCTTCATGGAGGTCGAGCGCTACTCCCAGGTCATGCACCTGACGAGCGAGGTGCAGGGCGAGCTGGAGGCGGGCCGCGACGCCCTCGACGTGCTGCTCGCCTGCTTCCCAGCGGGGACGCTCACCGGCGCACCCAAGGTGCGGGCGATGGAGCTCATCGAGGAGCTGGAAGTGCTGCGCCGTGGCGTCTACGGCGGTGCCGTGGGCTACTTCGACTTCGGAGGGGACATGGACGCCTGCATCGCGATCCGGACCGCGGTGGTGACCCAGGGCGCGGTGCACGTGCAAGCCGGTGCCGGGGTAGTGTTCGACTCGGAACCGGCGAGCGAGCTGGCGGAATGCAGCAGCAAGGCGCGCGCCCTGTGCCTGGCAGCGCAGCTCGCGGAGGGGATGCAGCCGTGATCACGCTCGTGGACAACTACGACTCCTTCACCTACAACCTCGTGCAGTACCTGCGCGAGCTGGCGGAGGATGAAGAGGTACGGGTCGTCCGAAACGACGCCGCCACCGCGCGCGAGATCCTCGGGGCAGGCCCGCGTGCGCTGGTGCTCTCGCCCGGGCCCGGCGTGCCGGAGGCGGCCGGCGTGTGCGTGGAGCTGATCCGGGCCGCATCCGAGGTGCCGTTGCTCGGGGTATGCCTCGGGCACCAGGCTCTGGCGGTGGCGTACGGCGGCCGGGTCGTGCGCGCCCCCGAACCGCGCCACGGCAAGAACTCCCAGGTGCACCACAACGGCCTCAAGGTGTTCGCGGGGCTGGCCGACCCCTTTGTCGCGACGCGCTACCACTCTCTGGTTGCGCACCGCGAGTCGCTCCCCCACGAACTCGAGGTCACCGCCTGGACCGACGACGGGCTGGTGATGGGCCTCCAGCACCGGGACCGGCCCCACTTCGGCGTGCAGTTCCACCCCGAGGCCTACCTCACACAGGGGGGCAAGCGCCTGCTAGCCAACTTCCTCGCCCTCGCCGGCATCGGGGCGGAGGTGGTGGTGTGATCCGAGAGGTCCTGGAGAGGCTGCTCGCGGGGGAGAGCCTTTCCGCCGCGACCACCGAGGAGTGTTTCACGGCGCTGATGGCAGGGGAGTGGTCGGAGCCCGAGCAGGCCGCGTTCCTGGTGGCGCTCCGGGCAAAGGGGGAGACCGCCGGCGAGGTGGCGGCTGCGGCGCGTGTGCTTCGTTCCTTCGCCGTGCCGGTTGCCACGAGCCGCACGCCGCTCGTCGACACCTGCGGCACCGGCGGGGACGGAGCGCACACGCTCAACATCTCCACCGGCGCGGCGCTGGTGGCGGCAGCGTGTGGGGTCTCGGTGGCCAAACACGGGAACCGCTCGGTCTCGTCCCGCTGCGGGTCCGCCGACGTGCTGGAGGCGCTGGGCGTGCCGCTGGAGCTTGAACCCGAAAAGCTCGGGGCGCTGCTGGACGCCGTGGGGTTTGCATTCCTGTTCGCGCCCCGCCTGCACCCGGCGATGCGCGCCGTGATGCCGGTGCGGCGGGTCCTCGGCGTACGCACGGTGTTCAACCTCCTGGGGCCGCTCGCCAACCCCGCCGGGGTGAAGCGCCAGGTGGTGGGCGTCTACAGCGCCACCGTCATGCCGCTGGTGGCCGGGGCGCTCGCGGAGCTGGGTGCAGAGCACGCCTGGGTGGTGCACGGGGAGGACGGCCTGGACGAGCTGTCGGTGTGCGCGCCCACGCGGGTGATCGAAGTGCGTGCGGGTAAGATCACGGGCGAGCTGGTGGTGGATCCGAGCAAGCTCGGCATCCCGCGTGCGGCCCGCGCCGACCTTGCCGGCGGCGACGCCGCCGAGAACGCGAAGCGGCTGAGCGCCATCCTTGCCGGCGAGGAGCGCTCCCCCGCCGCGGACGCGATCGCCCTCAACGCCGCCGCCGCGCTGGTGGTTGCGGGAGTGGCGGATGGGCTGCCTTCCGGCCTCGCGGCGAGCCGTGCCCGCATGGCGGAGGGCGCGCCCGCGGCGAAGCTCTCTGCGGTGGTGCGACGAGCACGGGAGCTGACCGCATGAAAGCGGCGGAGCCCGACATCCTGGTCCGGATCACGGAGGCGGTGCGGGGACGCCTGGCGCAGCAGGCACCACCGGCGGACATCGAGGCCCGGGCCCGCGAGGCGGCGGCGGAGCGTGCACGCGCGGGCAGCCGCAGCCTTCGCACCTCGCTCGATCAACCTGGGGTGCGGGTGATCGCGGAGTGCAAGCGCCGCTCGCCATCCAAGGGGTGGCTGCGGGAGCCTTTTGAACCTGCGGAGCTGGTGCGCGCCTACGAGGACGGTGGCGCTGCGGCACTTTCCGTCGTGACGGAGCCGGAGTTCTTTGCCGGCGACCCCGGGTGGGTGCCGCTGCTCCGGCGGGAGGTCGCGCTGCCGGTGATGCAGAAGGATTTCCTGCTTAAACCCCAACAGCTCTTCGAGGCGGCGCTCCTGGGGGCCGACGCCGTGCTGCTCATCGTGCGAATCCTCCCGGGGTCTCTGCTCCCGGAGATGCTGGCGCTCGCCGGGGAGCTGGGGCTGGAGGCCCTGATCGAGGTCCACGAAGAGGACGACCTCGAGAGGGCTCTTCGGCTGCCGGCTCCCGTCATTGGCATCAACGCCCGCGATCTGGGCAGCTTTCGGGTGGACCTTGAGGGCGCCTCCACGCTTGCGGCCCGTGTTCCGGAGGACAGGGTGGCGGTGCTGGAGAGCGGCATCGGCGGGCGGGCCGACGTGGCAGCGCTCGTCGAGCGAGGGTTCCGACGATTCCTCGTCGGCGAGCATCTGGTGCGCTCTCGCGATCCGCGCGCCGCGCTGGCGGAGCTGCTGGCGTGAGCGTCACGGTCAAGATCTGCGGCCTCACCAACCCTGGTGATGCCCGGGCAGCCGTCGAGGCGGGAGCCGACTTTCTGGGTTTCGTCTTCTACCCCGATTCCCGTCGGTACGTCGGCCTCACGGCGGGCGCCTGGGTCCGCCTGGTCGACGGCGCGCCAAAGGTCGGCGTGTTCCGCGATCAGGGCCCCGACCTGATTCTCCGGGTGCGGGAGGAAGCCGGCCTCAACCTGGTCCAGCTCCACGGCGGCGAGACCCCCGATCTGTGCGCCGAGCTTGGTGGACGGGGAAAGGTCATCAAGGCGATCGCGGTGGGCGAGACCGTGGACTGGGGCCTTGTTTCGGCGTACGGGCAGGTGGCCCGGGTGCTCTTCGACACCGCCTCCCCGAGCGGGGGTGGTAGCGGGCGCCCGTTCGACTGGGGTTTGCTGGCCCGAGTCCCCCCCAACCTCGAGTTGTGGCTGGCCGGGGGACTGACACCCGAAAACGTGGCGAGTGCCCTCGTCGAGGTTCGGCCTGCCGGCGTGGACGTGGCAACCGGCGTGGAGGCGGCGGTCGGCCGCAAGGACGCTGGTAAGATACAGGCCTTCATCGCCGCGGTGCGAGGCTCGGGGCAAGGCGTGAAGGCGTGAGATTCAGCTCCTTCCCGCCTGGGCGGTCGGGTGGAGGACACGCCTCTGGGCCGCGGTGGCGATGGTGATTGGGGTGGACTGGAGATGAAGCCGTTACCGGACAGTCGGGGCTACTTCGGGCCGTACGGTGGGCGGTTCGTGCCGGAGACGCTGATGGCCCCCTTGGAGGAGCTCACTGCGGCCTGGCAGGAGGCGCGGCGCGATCGAGCTTTTCGCCGCGAGCTCGGCGATCTGCTTTCCACCTACTGCGGCCGTCCCACGGCGCTGTCGTTCGCCGCGCGGCTGACCAAGCACTTGGGCGGCGCGTCGGTCTACCTCAAGCGCGAGGACCTCTGCCACACAGGCGCGCACAAGATCAACAACGCCATCGGCCAGTGCCTGCTCGCCCGTCGGATGGGCAAGGCGCGGGTGATCGCTGAGACCGGTGCCGGCCAGCACGGCGTCGCGGTCGCCACCGCGGCTGCCCTGCTCGGGCTGCACTGCCGCGTCTACATGGGCACCGAGGACGAGCGCCGCCAGGCCCTCAACGTCTACCGCATGAAGCTGCTGGGGGCCGAGGTGGTGGGTGTGGACGCCGGCTCGAAAACCCTCAAGGACGCCATCAGCGAGTCCCTGCGCGACTGGGTGACCAACGTCTCCAACACCCACTACGTCCTGGGCTCGGTGCTGGGCCCGCACCCCTACCCGGCGATGGTCCGCGAGTTCCAGTCGGTAATCGGGAGCGAGGCGCTGCTGCAGATCCGGAAGCAGCACCGCTCGCTTCCCAAGATGGTCGTGGCCTGCGTCGGCGGCGGCTCCAACGCGGCTGGCATCTTCTCCGCGTTCGTGCCCTACCAGCAGGTGGATCTGGTCGGCGTGGAGGCGGGGGGGCGAGGCACGCGGCTGGGTGAGCACGCCGCGCGGTTCGCCGGAGGCACGCCCGGCGTGCTGCACGGCACTCGGACCTACGTCCTGCAGGACCAGCACGGCCTGGTGGCGGAGACCCACTCGGTCTCCGCCGGCCTTGACTACCCGGCGGTGGGGCCGGAGCATGCGTGGTGGCACGACTCCCGCCGCGTTGCCTACGTGCGGGTGAGCGACGAGGAGGCCATCGACGCCTTCCACCTGCTTTCCGAGCTCGAAGGGATCATCCCCGCGCTCGAGACCGCGCACGCCCTCGCGTACGTGGCGCACGTGGCACCCCGCCTCGGGCAGGGGCAGGCAGTGCTGGTCAACGTCTCGGGACGTGGCGACAAGGACGTCAACGAGGTCGCGCGGCTGGAAGGGGTGAAGCTGTGAAGGGGCGCGTCGAGCAGGCGTTCGCGCGTGCGCGAAAGGGCAGGCGGGCTGCATTCATCCCCTACATCACTGCCGGTGACCCGAGCCCGGCCCGCACGGTCGTGCTGGCACGCACCCTGGAGCGTGCCGGCGCCGACATCCTGGAGCTCGGGGTGCCGTTCACCGATCCGATCGCCGACGGCCCCACCAACCAGCGCTCGGCCGAGCGCGCGCTGGCCCAGGGGACCACGCTCTCGGGCGTACTGAACATCGTGCGCGAGCTGCGATTCTCCAGCACGATACCGGTGGTGCTGTTCTCCTACTTCAACCCCGTCCACGCGTACGGTCTCGCCCGGTTTTCAGTCGACGCCGCCGCCGCCGGGGTGGACGGCGTGCTCTTCACCGACGTGCCGGTGGACGAGGCGGGCACGGCATGGGAGGCGTTGAAGCGGGTGGGCATCGAGCTCGTGCTGCTGGTGGCCCCGACCTCGACGAGGGAGCGCGTGAAGGCGGTGCGGAAGCTGGCGGGGAGTTTCGTCTACTTCGTCGCCCACACCGGCGTAACCGGCGTGCGCGCCAGCCTGGAGGAGGGGATCGAGGACCAGGTGCGCATGGTGAGGAAGCTCACCAGAAGCCGGGTGGCGGTGGGCTTCGGTGTCTCCACCCCGGAGCAGGTGAGCCGCGTCGCGCAGTTCGCCGACGGTGTCGTCGTCGGCTCGGCGCTGGTCCAGCGGATCGGCGAGCTGGGCGACGTCGCCGAGCTCCCAGGCGAGGTCGAGGCCCTGGCGCGGAACCTCGCCCTGGCCACGCGCAGAAAGTAGCGAAAAGGGAAGAGGGAAAGCACTCGACCCTGCTCTTTGTCGTCCCTCTACCTGTTCCCCTTTTCCTCCTCCCCTTTGCCCACCTTGCGGGCTTCGGCAGCCGGTGGGACACTTCACTCATGATGAAGCGGACGATCGCGCTGCTTCTCCTCATCGGGCAGGTCGTGCTTTCGCTCGCCGGCTGCCTCTCGGTGCAGACGACCACCACCCGTCCGGCCGAGGGCCCCGGCGGCGGTGTCGCGGTGCAGGTTTTCGCCGACGACAACGCCCGCCGCGCGGGCAAGCCTGGCCCGGCAGGGATCATGGGGGAGCTGGACAGGAAAGAGGGCGCGAACTGGGTCCCTGTGTTCCGCTCGCTCAACCCGGCCTGGACCGTCGCCGGCCTGCCACCCGGCCCCTACCGGGTGCACTTCCCGGCCCGCCTGGACGAGGCCGGGAACGTGGTGCGCCTCGAGGGGACCGCCACGGAAGTCAAGGTCAAGGAGGGCAAGATCACCGACGTGAACGCGGTGCTGGATCACGTGGACACCGCGCTTGTCGTGGCCGGTGTGGTGGCTGCGGTGCTGATCGCCAAGTACGTTCACGACCACGGCCTTCCCGAGCTGCCCATGCCGCCGCCCGAGCTGCTGAACGTGATCTTCTACGTCTCCTTCGACGTGGTGACCGGACCCGGCTGGACCGGGGTCGCCGACAAGCTCCCTCCGGCGGTGACCTCGCACTTTCCGGGCGCCGGTGCCCTGGTGGCGGCGCGCCGCCCCCGCGTGATTCTCTCGTTCTCTGAGCCTCTGCGGCCCCAGGATGTGAAGCCGGACGGGGTGACGGTGCTCGGAGAGACGGGGGGGCTGGTGCCCGGTCAGGTGAGCTACGACACCCAGAAATGGTGGGTGATCTGGCAGCCCCAGGCGGACCTCGCCCCCGGGGACACCTTCCACGTGACCCTTGCGAGGGACGCTGTGGAGGATCTGGCGGGCAACGAGCCGGAGTCCCCGACGACGTTCACCTTCAAGACTGCGCGCTGAGAAACGGTTAAGAGCTCAGAGTGAAGAGTGAAGAGTGAAGAGTTGAAAGACGGGAGGGACACGCGTGCGTTTCCCGTGGGGTGTGCATGATTCTCGAGCGTGAGGGTGTCGCCCTGAACGTCACGGTCGAGGGGCAAGGCACGCCCGTGGTTCTGCTCCACGGACACACCCTGGACATGCGAGTGTGGGACGAGGTCGTACCGCCGCTGGTCGAGGCGGGGTACCGGGCGATCCGCTACGACCAGCGGGGCCACGGCCGCTCCAGCTCGCCCCCCTCGGGGTACCGCTGGGGCGACCACGCCGCCGACTTGGCGGAGGTGATCAACCGCCTCAACGTTGCTCCCTCCCACGTGGTGGGTCTCTCGAAGGGAGGCGGGATCGCGCTGGAGCTCGCCCTGCGCAACCCGGAATTCGTTCGGTCGCTCACGCTCGTCGCGCCGCTGGTCCCGGACTTCACGCTTTCGGACGAGCTGATGGAGTCGTTCAGGGAGCTGGCGAGGGCGATCCGGACCCAGGGCGTGCAAACGGCACTGGGCGCGCTCTGGCTCACGCACCCGCTGCTTGCCTCCGCGGCGGCCATCCCCGGGACCCGGGAGCGTCTCGAGGCGATGGTCAACACGTTCCCAGCGGGGGAGTACCTGGCGGCGGAGCGCGACGCCCCCGACCGCACCTGGAAGGTCACCGACCGGCTCGGGGAGATCGCGGTCCCCACCCTTGTGGTGAGCGGCGAGCACGACATCCCCGACTTCGTGGCCATGGCCGCGCTGCTGGCCGAGAAGGTCCCCGGGAGCGTGCTGGAGGTGATCCAGGCCTGCGGTCACCTGGTCCCGCTCGAACAGCCGCAGGAAGCGAACGAGGCGCTCCTCCGGTTCCTTCAAGCACAGGGATAGGCGTTGCCGCGGCGGCAGGCTGCGCCCCCGCCGGGTGGCCCGCGCTTGACGCTGGTGGGAGCCTTGAGATAGAGTACCGATCCCGGTTTGTCCGGGCTTGTGTTCTTTGGCAGTGATTCCTGGGACGAGGGCGGGCCCCAAGAGCCCGTGGGGGAAAGTGTCTCCCCGGGACGCCCGCCGGCAGCCCGCGGAGCAGGCGCGTAGCTCAGTTTGGTTAGAGCGCTACCTTGACACGGTAGAGGTCAGCGGTTCGAGTCCGCTCGCGCCTACCATACGTCGGCTCCGCTTGCGAGCAAGCTACAGGCGCGTAGCTCAATTGGTAGAGCGCATCCCTCACACGGATGAGGTCTGCGGTTCGAGCCCGCACGCGCCTACCACACTTTGGGCGTGGCACGTGGCTGCTGCCGTCCCCGTACCAGGAGGACGGCTTTTTTGTTGTGTGCCGATCGTGGGCGCCAACCAGCGAAACGATCGGCTTGGTGAAAGGGGACCGGGAGTACCGGCCATGAGCAAAGGCAACATCCAACTGACCCTGCCGGACGGCAGCGTGAGGGAGTTCCCCGCGGGGGCGACACCGCTCGAGGTGGCGCGCTCGGTAGGGGAACGCCTGGCCGCGGCCGCGGTGGCAGGGGAGCTGGACGGCGAGATCGTGGACCTGCGAGCGCCGATCGGGCGGTCGGGAAAGTTCCGCGTGCTGACCCCGCGTGACTCCGAGGCGGGCGTCGTCATCCGCCACTCGGCGGAGCACGTGCTCGCGGATGCCGTCGAGCGCCTGTTCCCCGGCACCATCATCGACGCCGGCCGGCAGGACCACTCCGAAAAGTTCCAGTACGACTTCCGCATCGACCACGCGTTCACCCCTGAGGACCTGGAGCGCATCGAGCAGGAGATGGCCCGCATCGTCAAGGAGGGAAGACCGTTCGAGCGGCAGATCGTGAGCCGCCAGGAGGCCGCCGAGATCTTCCGCAAGCGCAAGGAGGAGATCAAGCTCATCCGCCTGGAGGACATCCCCGAGGGCGAGGACATCACGATCTTCCGCCACGGCGACTTCCTGGACCTCTGCCGCGGTCCGCACGTCCAGCGCACCGACCAGATCGGCGCCTTCAAGCTGCTCGAGACCTCTGGCGCGTACTTCAAGGGCGACGAGCGCAACGAGATGCTGCAGCGCATCTACGGGACCGCGTTCGCGAACAAGGAGGAGCTGGACAGCTACTTCGCCAAGATCGAGGAGGCGCGGCGCCGCGACCACCGCCGGCTCGGCAAGGAGCTGGACCTCTTCTCGTTCTCCCCGCTGGCCCCGGCTTCGCCCTTCTTCCACCCGCGCGGTACGATCGTCTACAACGAGCTGGTAGCCCTCATGCGGGAGCTGTACCAGGAGTTCGGCTACGAGGAGGTCATCACCCCGCAGCTGTTCGACGTGGACCTGTGGAAGCGCTCGGGGCACTACGACCACTACCGCGAGAACATGTTCTTCTCCGACGTGGAGGGGCGCGAGTTCTCGATGAAGCCCATGAACTGCCCGGGCCACTGCCTGATCTACTCGACCCACGCCCACTCCTACCGCGAGCTGCCGGTGCGCTTCGCCGACTTCGGGCGACTGCACCGCTACGAGCGCTCCGGCGTCGTGCAGGGGTTGACCCGGGTCCGCACGTTCTCCATCGACGACGCGCACATCTTCTGCACGCCGGCGCAGATCGGGCAGGAGGTGTCGTCGCTGTTCGAGCTGATGTTCCGCGTCTACGGAATCTTCGGCTTCCAGCAGCCGGCGATCTACCTGTCCACCAGGCCGGAGAAGGCCATCGGCGAGGAGGCGCTGTGGCGGAACGCCGAGGCGCAACTCGAGCGGTGCCTCAAGGAGCGCGGCGTCGAGTACACGTTGAACCCGGGTGAGGGCGCCTTCTACGGTCCGAAGATCGACTTCGTTGTGCTCGACGCGATCGGCCGCGAGTGGCAGCTCGGAACCATCCAGCTCGACTTCAACCTCCCCGACCGCTTCGACCTGACCTACGTCGGGGATGACGGCACCGAGCAGCGCCCGGTGATCATCCACCGCGCCGTGCTGGGCTCCGTCGAGCGGTTCTTCGGCGTGATGCTGGAGCACTTCGCCGGAGACCTGCCGCTGTGGCTCGCCCCCGAGCAGGCACGCGTGCTAGCGGTGTCGGACCGCTTCATGGACGCTGGCCGGGCCGTGCGCGACCGCCTGGTCCAGGCTGGCCTGAGGGCCGAGCTGGACGAGCGCTCGGAGAAACTCGGCGCCAAGATCCGCGACGGGGAGCTGGCGAAGATCCCGGTGCTCCTGGTCGTGGGGGCCCGCGAGGCCGAGTCCGGGGGCGCGAGCGTGCGGGTGAGGCACCGCGGCGACCTGGGCACAAAGGGTCTCGACGAGGTGATCGCGACGATGACGACGACGGTGCGCAAACGTGTTTTGAACCCATGGCCGGAGGTGCAGTGAGCCTCCGGCTTTCATCTGGGACGAGTGTGGGGCGGGCGCCCTCGCCCGCCACGAGAGTTTTGGGATGCGCGGCCGGGGGCGGCCGCGCCACTGAAAGACATGCGGCCGGGGCTGGCCGCGCTACCTGGAGGTTTTGATGCCGAAGATCAAGACGTTGCGGGCGGCCGCGAAGCGGTTCAAGAAGACCGGAACCGGGAAGTTCACGCGTCGCCAGGCTTTTCACACCCACATCCTGACCAAGAAGACCGCCAAGCGGAAGCGCCACCTGCGGGACGAGGCGCTGGTCTCGCCGGCGGACGCGAAGAACGTGGAGCGCATGCTCCCGTACGCGAAGTAGGAGGCCGGCATGCGCGTCAAGCGTGGACACAACCGGGTACAGCGCCGCAAGAAGGTCCTCAAGCTCGCCAAGGGGTACTTCCTGACGAAGCACAACGCCTATCGGATGGCGAAGCTGCAGGTGGAGCGCTCGCTCCAGTTCGCCTACCGTGACCGGCGGCAGCGCAAGCGCTCCATGCGTAGCCTGTGGATCATCCGCATCAACGCGGCTGCGCGGCAGCTGGAGATGTCGTACTCGCAGCTCATTGCTGGGCTGAAGGCGGCCGGGTGCGAGCTCGATCGCAAGGCGCTTGCAGACCTCGCCGTACGTGACAGCGAGGGCTTCGCGGAGCTCGTGAAGACCGCGAAGAAGGGCCTGGAAGCCAAGCCGGCCGCGTAGATGGCACTCGAGACCCTGGAGCAAGCGCGCCAGGAGTTCCTCGCGGCGCTTGCCGAGGCGGGCAGCGACCCCGCCAGGGTGGAGGCCGTCCGCGTGCGCTTCGCCGGGCGGCGCTCGGGGATGCTGCGTGACCTCGAGGAGGCGCTCAAGTCGCTGCCGCGCGAGGAGAAGCCCGCCTACGGGAAGGCCCTGAACGACCTCAAGAAGCTCATCGAGGAGAGCCTGACGGCGGCGCAGAGGGCGGCCGAGGACACGGGCAAGCGGCGCGAAGCGGTGGACGTCACCCTGCCTGGTCGCATGCCAGTGGTCGGGGCCTACCACCCGGTGACCCTCGTGCGGCGGGAGATCGAGGAGATCTTCCTGCGCATGGGCTACTCGGTGGCCGACGGCCCCGAGGCCGAGGACGACTGGCACAACTTCGAGGCGCTCAACTTCCCCCCGGACCACCCGGCCCGCGACAGCCAGGACACATTCTTCCTCAAGGGTGGCCTGCTGCTCCGCACGCACACCTCGCCCGTGCAGATCCGCACGATGGAGGAAACGCCGCCGCCGATCCGCGTGATCATCCCCGGCCGCGTGTACCGCTGCGACTTGGACCTGCGCCACTCGCCGATGTTCCACCAGGTCGAAGGCTTGGTGGTGGACGAGGGGATCACCTTCAGCCACCTCAAGGCGACCCTCGAGGCTTTCGTGCACGTGCTCTTCGACCCGCGCCTGAAGGTACGGTTCCGCCCCTCGTTCTTCCCCTTCACCGAGCCCTCGGCCGAGGTGGACATCACCTGCGTCCTGTGCCTGGGCAAGGGGTGCCCGATGTGCTCCGGAACCGGCTGGATCGAGATCCTCGGCGCCGGCATGGTGGACCCGCGCGTGCTGCGGGCCTGCAAGCTCGACCCCGAGAGGTACAGCGGGTTCGCCTTCGGCTGCGGCCTCGACCGCGTCGCGCTCCTCAAGTACGGGCTCCCGGACCTGCGCCTGCTCTTCGGAGGAGACGAGCGCCTGCTGCGCCAGTTCGAGGGGGTGAAGCGGTGAGGTTGTCTATCGTCGCGGGGGAGCCCGCGCCGCTCCGCGCCACCACCCGGCGCTCTAGCCCCCCCGAGCCCCCCGCGCTCGCGGGGAGTGAATCCCGGCTCGCTTGCGCCTGGACCGATCGGCGGCCGTACGGGAGCGAGGTGTGGCGATGAGGTTCTCATTGGGTTGGCTTTTCACGCACCTCGAAGGCGACACGCCGGCAGCCGAGATGGCAGAGCGGCTCACCGCGGCCGGCATGAACGTCGAGCTCCAGGAGCCCGCGGGGGACGACCTCATCTGGGACGTGGACGTCACTGCCAACCGCCCCGACGCGATGAACCACCGCGGCCTGGCCCGGGAGGCCGCGGCCGCGGGGTGCGGCACCCTCAAGCCCCTGGTGCATGAGGTCCCGGAGGGCGCGACCCCGATCGGCAAGCTCGCCAAGCTCACGGTGGAGGACGCCGCGGGCTGCCCGCGGTACTGCGCCCGCGTCGTGCGCGGCGTGAAGGTGGGGCCCTCGCCGGCGTGGCTCGCCACACGGCTCGAGCGCTGTGGGATCCGCCCGATCAACAACATCGTTGACGCCACCAACTGCGTGCTGCTCGACGTCGGCCACCCACTCCACGCCTTCGACCTCCCCCTGCTCGCGGGCGCGGAGATCAGGGTCCGCCGCGCCCGCGCCGGCGAGCCGATCCAGACCCTCGACGGCGTCGCCCGCACCCTGACTCCGGAGGACCTGGTGATCGCCGATGGGGCTCGGGCCGTGGCCGTGGCCGGCGTCATGGGCGCCGCCAACACCGAGATCGGGCCCGCCACCAGGGACGTGCTGATCGAGTCCGCGTACTTCGACCCGCGCTCGGTTCGCCGCACCGCCAGGCGCCTCGGTCTCTCAACCGAGGCCTCGCACCGCTTCGAGCGCGGCGCCGACCGGGCGATGGCCCGCAACGCAGTGGACCTGGCCGCCGAGCTGATCGTGCGCCTGGCCGGCGGCGAGGTGGCTGCCGGGGTGCTGGATTCGGCGCCCGAGCTGCTCGCCCCGGGCACGATCGAATTCTCGCTTGAGCGCCTTTCGGCGTTCGCCGGCTGCGAGATCCCGCGCGACTTCGTGGTCCGGACGCTCTCGGCCCTGGAGCTGGCGCCACAGGTCGCGGGGGACACCGTCACCTGCACGGTGCCGAGGCACCGGGTGGACCTGGAGCTTCCCGAGGATCTCTACGAAGAGGTGCTGCGCCACTTCGGGTACGAAAACGTCCCCTCGGCTCTCCCCGCGTTTGCCGTGAAACCCGGCGAGCGGCTCGGCAGCTGGCCACTCACCGAGCGGGCGCGCGACGCGCTGGTGGCTGCCGGCGCCGCAGAGGCTTTCACCTACAGCTTCGCGTCCCATGAGCTCGAGAGCGCGACGGCCGCTTCCCCCCTGGCGGACCGCGGCGAGGTCGTGACCGTGGAGAATCCGCTCTCCGCACGCCTGGCGGTGATGCGGCGGTCGTTGCTCGCTGGTCTCGTGGAGGCCGCAGGCGGCAACCTGCGGCGGGGAGCCGAGCGTGTGCTCCTGGGCGAGGTGGGACGGGTGTTCTTCGCTAGGGGTGCGGAGATCGCGGAAGAGGAGCGCCTCGCCCTTGCCCTTGCCGGCACGGTGGGAGCGTGGGATGCGGTGCGGCAGGCCGACTTCCTGGACCTCAAGGGAGTGCTCGAGGTCGTGCTGGCCGAGCTCGGCGTGAACGACCCGGTCTGGCGCCCGTCTACCGTGCCGCTGCTCGCGCCCGGCGAGGGCGCCGAGGTGCTGGCGGGGCATCGTGTCGTCGCAGTGGTGGGTCGCCTCGCCGACCCGGTGGCCGAGGCGTTCGACCTCCCCGCGCCCCTCTGGGTGGCCGAGCTCGATCTGGCCGCCGCCGAAGCGGGGCAGGCGCCCACATTCCGGTCTCTGCCCCGGTTCCCGGCGGTGACGGCCGACCTCACCGTGCGTCACGAGCTTTCGCTCTCGTACGCGGAGCTGCTCGCAGCCGTGCGCGCCGCCGGGTCGAAGTGGCTCGAGGACGTTTCCCCGGTCGTGCGGTACCGGGGTGAGGGCGTTGGCGCGGACGAGGTCAAGACCACGTTGCGGCTGGTGTACCGTCACCCCGAGCGCTCGCTGACGCAGGACGAGGTGAACGCCGCGCACTTCACGCTCATGGACACGCTTGCCCGCAGGCTTGCAGTGAGCTTCCAGTAGGAGGCCGCATGGACGTCTTTGCCGCTCTCGAGGAACGCGTTGAGAAGCTGATCACGGGCTACAAGGAG
>Ga0315281_10001645_pt1 | contig 33140 bp, 23 predicted proteins | sample YL17G07_0_MG_FD_204540 | JGI IMG/M metagenome (GOLD analysis project Ga0315281, IMG submission 204540) | Sediment microbial communities from Yellowstone Lake, YNP, Wyoming, USA - YL17G07_0 | ecosystem: Environmental > Aquatic > Freshwater > Lake > Sediment | place: USA: Wyoming | collected...
AAAAGCGAAATTCGAATAGGAATGTAAACAGCGCCGCGTTGAATACCGTCAGCAGTTGATGAAATTGTTCTTGCACTTCCGGATCGGCGCCGATGAGGAATTGGTCCGCTCGAAGGGCGACATTCACCGCTCCAGCCGTTGGACCATTGCGGGCAGGCGTTCCAACAATTCTTTCCGCGACCGCTTGCATGATTAGAAATTCATTTGGAGAGAAGAATTTCAGGGGCAGCCGGATCTCCGCGGCAATGTCCGCTCTGGCGATATCGAAGGGAATGAGCTTTGCCGCCGAAAGCACAGCGACGCCGAAGAGCGTTTCTCTAAGAAATTTTCGCCGGGAGGATCTCATGTGATTCGACACTTGGGTTACAGGATTACATGGAGTTGAATAGCCTTCACGATGAAAAGATTTGCAATGACGAGATTGATCCCATGCGCTGTGTAACAAAGGGGACAATGCACTTTCAATCGTACGATCAAGGCGCGGACAAGATACATTCCCAATCCAACCGAAAAAATGGAGGCGATGAGAAACAGCGTTTCAAAACGGTCGATAGGAATAAGGAGAATGGCGACATAATAGATCACCCCCAACACGCTGTTGGGAAGGCCGAGCACTTTCGCTTCGGGGGTGTCGAGAATTCTCATACACGTTCCCTTTTCCATTCTGCAGAACGACGGGATCCAGCGATTATCTGCTTCAATCATTCCGTAATACACAGATGAAAAATAGAGCGCGATGCTAAGACCGGCAAACGCACATGAGGCGAGAAGCAGTTCGACCATGATTGAAATTATGAATCATTCAATAGAGAGTCAACTCAACGGGCTACATTTGCTTCGCGTCCTAGGAAGAGAGAATTAAACCGCAAAGGACGCCAAGGGCGCAAAGAATTATATGAAGGCATTCAAATCACTATTCTTCAAACTATTCATTGTGTTCTTAGCGTCCTTCGCGGTTAAAAATCAAACCGCTGAGGACGCGATGAGGACGGCTGGATTCAGAAGTAAATAAGCTTTACATTTCAATACGATACGACACAGAAAAAAATAAGGATGATTCCATGAGAAAGAGGTTCGTACTGCTGTTGCTTGCCGGAATTGTTGCCGGACTTGGGGTGGGATTTTTCGTCAACGATAATCTCTATCTTAAGATCAACAAAAACATCGACATTTTCGGGCGGGTGTATAAAGAGATTTCCACCAGCTACGTTGATGAGATCGACCCGGAGAAATTCATGCAGGCGGGAATTGACGGGATGCTCGAGACGCTCGATCCGTACACGGTTTTCTACGGCGATAAAGAAGGGGAAGAGATCGACCTGATCACCCACGGACAATATGGTGGCGTCGGTATTTCGATTGGCGCGCGGGACGGCTACATTACCGTCATCGCCCCGATGGAGGGCTACTCAGCCCAGAAGCAGGGAATTCGTGCCGGGGATAGGATCATCGAGATCAACGGGGAAAAAATATTCAACATGAATCCCGACAGCGTGCGGAGCAGGGTGCGGGGCGAACCCGGGACCGAAGTAAGAATGAAAATTGAGCGTGAAGGTGAAAAAGATCCCCTCGACTTTGTTCTGATGCGCGAAGAGATACAGGTGAACAACGTCTCATACTCGGGGTACCTCGACAACGGCATTGGTTACATCCGGCTTGATAGATTTTCGCGAAGAGCCGGCGATGAGGTCCGCCAATCTATCAAAGATCTGAAGGCGAAGGGGGAACTACGCGGCATTATTCTCGACCTCCGTAATAATCCAGGGGGATTGCTGGAAACTGCGGTCGACATCGTGAGCAAGTTTGTCCCGAAGGGGAGTACAATCGTTACTACACGAGGCCGAAAGAGCGATGAGGAAAAAATGTATACTGCGAACGAGGAGCCCATCGCCGGAGACATTCCGCTCGCGATCCTCGTCAACAAGAACAGCGCAAGCGCGAGCGAAATCGTAGCCGGCGCCATCCAGGATTTGGACCGGGGTGTGATTGTCGGAACGCGCTCGTTTGGGAAGGGATTGGTGCAGACAATCACTCCGCTCAGTTTCAACACTTCATTGAAGATCACCACCGCGCGATATTATACTCCAAGTGGACGGAGCATCCAGGAAATTGATTATATGCACAAGAACAAAGACGGCGTTTTCCTTGTGACGCCCGACAGCCTGAAGCACGAATTCACAACCGAGAACGGCCGAAGAGTTCTGGACGCAAACGGCATTGCACCGGATTCAGTGATCAAAGAGGAAGAGCACAGCGCGCTGTACCTAGAGCTGATCAGAAAGGCAATGTTTTTCAGGTTCGCGACCCATTATGTCTCCCTTCATCGCACAGGGAGTGCAGACTTCTCTGTTGATGACGCGCTCTTGAAAGAGTTTGAGGAATATTTAAGAACACAGAAGTTCGAATTCAAAGACGATGCGGAACGCAAGCTTTCCGAAATGAAAGACGTCGTCCAAAAAGAGAAATACAGCAGTGGAGTACTGGCATCTCTCGAGAGCATTGGAAAACAACTTGAGAAGGAAAAGGCAAGCGCATTTTTTCGCCATGTGGACGAATTGCGTAACGAGCTGCAAGAGGAAATTGTTGGCCGATATGCCGGCGAGCGGGGCCGCATCAAGGCGTCGTTGTCGTACGACCGACAGACCCTCGCGACAGCGGCTCTCCTCGCATCAAAGAAAGGATATACGGCACTGTTGAAACCGTAACTCTCTTGTCGGTCTTTACTATACTATCTATGAAAGGAGAATTCGCGTGCAGAAACTCTATCGGTCTCGGATAAACAAGAAAATCGCGGGAGTTTGCGGTGGAATAGCTGAAATGGTCAATGTCGACCCGACAATCGTGCGGCTCATTGTTGTTGTGCTTGGGCTTGCGACGGGCGTATTCCCCTTCTGTGTTGGCTATCTTATCGCATGGTGGATTGTGCCGATGCCGGAGGAAACACACCGGACAGCGGCGTGACCGTGGGGCGGGTCATGTTGGCAGGCGGACTCACGTGAGTCCGCCTGCTCCAGAATTTCCTCCTCACATCCTTATCTGCTTTGTCACCGTGTCGAGATATTTTTCCATCCTCCCCAAAAAAACGAGGTAGGCGTTCATCCAGTCGGTTGGGGTAACCGGTTTTCTTCCGATACAGTCGTTAAAGATCCTCTGAATGCTCTGCGCCAATTTGTGTTTCCCTTCCTCAACTACCATCTCAAGATCAGAATGGTAGTACTCGTAGATCTGTTGGATGTCGGTTGAGATCTTTGCATCCACTTTCGCTTTCGTGGCTAGGGGATGGCTCGTCTTTTGTGCGTCCGATGATTCGTAGATGATCACGTTCCACATGTTCATCACGCTCTTGAAATTCTCCTCATTCTCACAATCCAGATCCGCCAGCGTGGCCGAATACTTCAACGTTTCTTGAGTTGTCTTGAACAAGGGGTACGCCTCGAGGTATTGGGCGACTATGTTGATGAGCTCCCGTTTTGCGAGCACCCGGAGGATGGTGGAGCGTATATCGTTCTTTAGTTTACGTTCTACGAGAGCGATGGATTGCTGAGCTGAGGACTTCGACGTATCGACGGCCGATAGCTTTGCCTGGTCAAGTTTTGTTTTGTAGTCGTTCGTCTGTTTCTCTTCCGCCGTGGCTAAGAGAACTTTCTTTCGCATGTCGGGTAGTAATTCGTCGAACCGACGCGCAGCGTTGAGAATGTTCCCCACGTTCTCCGAGCGGCTTTTGAAAACGTCGAGCAGTTTCGTGATGAAGCGATCCTTGTAGAGCGTGCTGAAGTGTGAAAGGTCGGCGATCACATAAAATTCTTCCATCACCGTCGATAGAAGCGTATCAAGCGTGTTAACGACCCGAACGGAGCCCGACTTCTTGTCGTCGAGAAGGCGGAGCGTGAAGTCGAGCCCGGCGACCGTCGTGTCGAAGATGACGCATCGTTTCGAGCATAGCCGGATTGCACCGAGCGCCGCGATCTCCACATCATTCATCTGATTGGCCTTCAGCCGTTCGCGTAAAAAGGTCAACTGACCGCTTGGAGGCACCACGATTAGAATGTCGGATTGTATCGTGTTCCCGTTCAATAGCGTATGCTTGATGCATTCGATAACGCGTCGTGCATTCGCTTCGTTGTGTGGAAGGATCTTCTTCTTGCCGATGTACTGCTCGGAGACAACGCGCTGGTCTTCGGTGTTAATACAGAAAATCTTTCCTTTCGATCCTTGCGGCAGCGGCGCATTTTCGATGACAACATCGAGACATGATGCAAATGGAGACGGCGGGATGTCCGGATTCGTCAGTTCGCTTGCAACTCCTTCCGGAAGCATTCCGGGCTTGAAGCGGTGTAGATTGCTTTCCTGTTGCTGGTAGAATAGGAAGTAATCCTTTTGCAGCCACGTTCGGCACGATTCGAGCTGACAGACCGACTGGGGCGGTTGTTCGGTGATATCGGCAAGAATAAAGCATTGTTCCTTTGCGTGAGAGGCACACCAAAAAAACTCGGCAAGGTTCAACGCGTGTGCGTCGTCGATACAAACGACATCGAACTCGCCGAGTTGCGATGAGTCAATGCTCAGCGCTTCCGCTATCGTTGCGGCAATGCATCGTGTCGATCCGATGGTTGGCGGGAGAAGGCGAGCAAGCGAAACCTTCGTTGATGCGAGTTTCTCGACCTCCTTTTTTTCTTTGATGGGGACGGGAATCTGCGATTCCTTTTTGAACTGTTCTTTCGCAAGCGTCGCGGCGTGTTGCTTCAGTCGCTCGACAAGCGCGAGCTTATGTTGAAGTTGGAGTTGCGCAGAGTCGATGTCTCCCTTGTTGATACGCTGTTTCATCCGCTCGAGCATTGACGCGTTCTGCATCCGCGTCAGTTCGACTTTTATCCCTTCGGCTTCCGCGGCGGCTTCTTCTATCTGTCGTTGTTTCTCTTCGCGCTTGGTTGTTAATGCGTCCAGGCGTTCATACTCGTGCTCGGCAGCTACAATCTTTACCAGCTTTTTCAGCGCGTCGCGCTGGGCGTCAGTGTTATCGCTCTCCATGGCGTACACCGGCATCGGCAGCGGCGGCAGTAAACGAATTCCCGTGTCGATCACCGCGATCGACTCTTCGGCGACAGCCGCATTGAGCGATACGGCCTGCAGCATACAGTCGTACAGACTTCCCGACGACGATGTAAGATAGAGGACACGTTTCCCTTCACGGAGTGCGCTGAACATCAGCGACGCGGCAACTCTCGTCTTACCGTGTTTTCTTTCGCCGATGATTATGGATACCTTTCGCGCAATAGAGCTTTTGACTGCATCGCGTTGAGATTCCAAAAAAGTTGAAGGAAAGATCGGTTCTTTGGTTGTCGGGCGAGTATTTGCGGAAAAGTCGCGGTCGAACAACGCGGTTAAAATCTCTCTTGGTTGCATCACCTTGCAGTGTTCCGAAAGACGCTCTACAATTTCTGAGGGATTCCACTCGCACGTTATTTCGGATACCATTTCTCCCACGTCGAGAGGAAAAAGAAAAAATACAAATTGATGATGCACGTCGGCAATGACGGCAGGAAACGAAAACCGGAGCTTCACACCGAGGGTGCATTGAACCGCCAACGACGGTTCAAAGAGAAAGTTTTCGGGAATTTCAAAACGGTACACCGCGCCTTTTTCCGAGAGTGCGATTCTGATGCCGTTCGTCAGAATCGATTTCTTCGGAAAAACACTGCACGCCTTCACCTCATCTGACAGTGCCTGCTTGATTTCACCTAGATATTTACTGATGGGTTCCACGTAAAAATTTCCTCATGCGATAATAAACGAGGCCAAAGACGCCTCAGTTTCCACGCTGTGCGTGGCACACAGGGCCGAGCTTCCAATCGAACGCCTATGTTCCTAACTTTCCACTCACCAGCTTTTCCACATACTGAAAATCTTTTCCATTGTGAACAAAATCGAGATCGTCGCTTTCGATCACGAGGAGCGGACCCAGCTTATAATTAGCAATCCACGATTCGTAATGGCGGTTGAGCTGTTCCAGATATTCCCGCTTAATGCTTTGCTCGAATGATCTTCCCCGTTTGGCAATTTGTTTTTTCAGCGTATCGACAGTCGCGCGGAGGTAGATCATCAGATCGGGCGGACGCAAGTACTCCGTCATCACATGATAGAGCGCAACGTAGTTCTCATAATCGCGGTTGTCCATGTTCCCGATCTCATGAAGGTTGCGGGCGAATATCTCTGCGTCTTCATAGATGGAACGATCTTGAATCACCGCTTCCGGCGATTCCACGATTTCTTTGTGGTTTGTAAAGCGGTGCGAAAGAAAATAGATCTGCAAATGAAACGACCAGCGTTTCATATCGCCGTAAAAATCTGCAAGGTACGGATTGTCTTCGACGGATTCGAAGTACGGCTTCCATCCGAAATGTTTTCCGAGCATCGTGGTGAGCGAAGATTTACCGGAACCAATGTTCCCGGCAACTGCTATGAAGACTTTCTTCTTGGGGGTAGCCATACGATGAACTCCAAAATGATTTCTCCTGAGGTTGCGGTGCGGTGTGCTACAGAATACGAAAATTGAGAAACAAAATACAGTCTGGTACGGGACAGGCCGCCGTTGTTCCCACGCGCCTGTCCGCCTTCGGCGGAGAGCGTGGGAACGAGCGGCGTGGTCCGTTACGGAAATACTCCCGCCACATCGACAACAATTGGAGAAAAGAAGAGCGCATCGGGATCGGAACGGTGAGAATTCCAATCGGCGATGACGGCATCGCCTTCTTCCTGTGTTATGAGCTTTTTGTCAACCATGTGCTGCGTATGGACGGTGAAAAAGCGGTGTGCCCATTCCATAACGCCGCTGTGGGGGCCTCCAGCGAGCGAGTGGGGTGAGAATTCAATCGTGCGAAGCCCATATTTTCGAAATAGGGCCGGAATTCTCCCTGTTACATATGCGTCTCCTCCGCCTGAGCGATAATATGCGCGCACAACGTCGGCTATCCGGTCGAAAGCACCGCCGCGCGGAAAGAGTGACAATCCTTCGTAATAATAATCCTGGATCGCAATAATGCCGCCGGGACTGAGGGCTGAAATCAATTTGGTTAAGAATGTCTCAGCGTCAGGAACGAACGCAATCACCCACCTTGCAAAAATAAGATCATAGTAGCGCTTCGGAAGATCAGCCTCCTCGACCAGGGCGCCGATGAATTTGACATTTGTCCAACCCTTCTTCTTCGCATGCTGCTGGAACCACTCCAGGTACATTTTTGACGGCTCGAGCGCGGTAATTTCTCCCTTCGCGCCGACCCGCTCCCGCAAATCCATCGAAACAAATCCAGGTCCCGAGCCGACATCTAGACACTTCTGACCCGCGCCAATCTTCAGCCTCTGAAAAAAATCGTTCGTGACTTCGCCCCACACGCTGTGCTGAAACCGAAGACGTTCTAGTTCTTCTTGATTGTTGCCGAGGAGGTATTCCGCAGACCGTTCTGTCATGGAAAGGCGGTCTCTCTTTGGTAGTCGTACGTTGTAAAAATAGAGTCATAGCGAGTGGCGGCTCGCCGCCACGAGTCTGCGCCAGTCCGAAGGACCCCTTCGGGAAGGCGCATGAGCCTTTGGCTCAGAACTATGAACCCTTCGACGCGCTCGCTTCGCTCGCTTGCTCAGGGTGACTTATTTTAACTAAATTAAAGAAAAGTGAAAACGGGCCGCCACCCCCTTTTTTCAGTTGTGGGATAATACAAAAACGTTTTGCGCACGGCGAATCTCAGGCGGGATCCTTGAGTCGTCGTAAATAAAGACTTTGAATCCTCTCCCGACCGCCTGATCGATCTGTTTCTGATCCGGGATGAAAGGATATGCCGTAACTTTTGCGTAGAACATCGCTTCAACATAATGTTCGATGTTGAATACCGCGGCTTTCGACGTGCCGATTTTGTCTCCCAACTTCCGCAATTCTTTCGTCCATCCCGGATTTCGATCCTTGTTCTCGAAAGGTTTCACCCGTTCGATTGAATATCGGATTGGCAATACAACCAAAAGCGCCAACAGAAATATCGTTGCGATACGATATTTTGTATGCCTCATTTTTTCATTGATGGTCCAAAACGCCCATGAGAGAACAATGAAAATCGCCGGCGCGCTTATCATCACATAGCCCGGCATTTTAGTGGCCACAAAGGAAAAGAAAAGATATGGAAGCGCGAACCAGAGGACGAGAACAAACTTGTCTGCCGAGATCTGCTTTTTAAATAGTGAGTAGAAAAACAGGAGGAGTGGTATGTAGATCAGCTCGCCAAAAATTCTCGGCATCATTGCAAGCTGGTAAAACAATGTGCCATCATGACCATCCAATGGCTCGAACAAATGCCTGAAATTGAAGTAGCTTTCCCATGCTGCTTCTTCGGGAAATGCGGAGTAAATATGAATTTGCCATGGAATAAAAACAATGAACGCAATTGCGAGGACAATAAGACAGTGAAGGGTCGCTTGCTTCCACGATTCCTTGTGAAGTAGGAGGTGAAATAATACCGCGATGACTAACAAGCCCGGGAGCCACTTCGTCAACACAGAAATTCCTGTGGCAACGCCGACCAAGAAGAGGCCGGCAGATGACGGCCGGTGCAAATAATAGACCGAAAAAAATATCCCAAGCTCAACAAAAAAAATAAATAGTGTGTCCGGATGGTCTGTCGGTTGATGGCCAGCTGCAAGATCAACAAGGAGTCCGTTGATCGCGTAGAAGAAGGACGACAGGAGCGCAATTTTATCGTCAAAGAAATGTTTTGCGATGAAGAATGTCAGAAATATTCCGAGTGAAGAGAAAAGTATGCTCGGAATTCGAACCGCAATTTCGTTGATCCCGAAAATCTTCATACTTGCTGCCATCATCCACAAGGTCATCGGAGGCTTGTGAACCCAAATATGGTTGTTTGCCCAGTCTCTATAATCGTAGTCGAGCGCCGGGTTGTCATACAAGGTTGGCGTGAGGGGATGGTCGAGCATGCTTTTTGCCACCAACGCATGGTACCGTTCATCCCACGGATTCAGATAAAAATCCATCCCCGAAAAAATTCGAAGGACCAATCCGCAAGCAAAAATGAGAACCAGGGCCTTCCCGACTTCGTTGTTCTTTCCGAATCGGAACGCAAAGATGCTGCAAATCGCGACGAACATTACTGTTGCTATTCCGGCGATCAGATTAAGCATTATCGCATACCTTTATACTCTGCGTCGCGATAAAAATCAAAGAGTGCGAATCGTAACACCCCCCATTTGTTCAGACGGAATTGCACCGCAGTAACGAGACATCCGATGCCATAGGTGAGGCTCCGAATGAAATTGATTGAAGATGCTTCCGGAAAATATTTGGCGGGGCAGGTGATCTCACCGACGCGGAAGTCAGCGTAGAGTATCTGCGAAAGCATCTGATTGTCGAAGATGAAATCGTCGGAGTTCTTTTCGATCGGAATTGTTTCCAGCACCTTTCGGACAAACGCCCGATACCCGGTGTGATATTCGGAGAGCTTTGCGCCCATCAAAATATTTTGGCAGAGCGTCAATATTCGGTTGCTCACATATTTGTACGCCGGCATTCCGCCGCTCATCGCCTTACCACCAAGGATGCGAGAGCCAAGAACGACGTCAAATTCTCCTGATTCCAGTAGAAACGCCATCGCTGAGATTAATTTCGGCGCGTACTGGTAATCCGGATGAAGCATCACAACAATGTCGGCTCCATGCTCAAGTGCTGCTTTGTAACAGGTTTTTTGATTTCCTCCGTAACCGAGATTTTTGGTATGAACAATCGTTCGGATGTTGAGCTTCCCGGCGACAGAAACCGTCCGGTCGGTGCTGGCGTCATCTACAAGAATTACTTCATCGACAATATCGAGAGGTATTTCCCTGTAGGTTGTTTCTAAAGTTTTTTCCGCGTTAAACGCAGGCAGAACGACAACTATTTTTTTGTTCCGGATCATTCTCTTTGATGATGATTGCGGTGCTGTGATGCGCTGCCGCCGGGGGTTGCTCTATCTACCACCACTTGTCGATAGCTGGAGCCGGTTTCCAATCGGACTTCGGCTCGAAATATTTCCAAAGCAAGCGAGAGACGTTGCGCAGAAGGACGTACCCTTCATTGTCGGCTTTCCAACTGGTGTCTATCTGATTCTTTGTGATAACGCAAAAGACGTAATCGCCCGACGGAGCGTTCACCAGTACAACTTCGGAGCGCGATTCATCCACCGCTCCTTGTTTTGAGGCAGTGTGGACAAACGGCGGGATTTGTGAGAGTGCTTCACTATCCCAGTAGGTTCGTGAAAGAACTCGGAACATTTCTTCGCTCGCATCGTGGCTCACCGCATTGCCGTCGCGAATCATCGACAATAATTCGCACATGTCGCGCGGTGTGGTCTGTCCCCAACCGTACTTCTCCCAGTCCGGGCGGCGACCGGGAGTGCGGGAATTCACGTGAGTGTTATGAATTCCATTTCGTTCTAGGAAGTCGTTTATCGCCTGCCCGCTATCCGCCATTGCCTGGCACCAAAGACTTGCGGTGTTGTCGCTCATTGTTAGCATGAGCATCACAACTTCACTGAGGGGAATTTTTGCGCTGTCGCGGAACGAGCCGAGAATATCCTCGCCCGGATAAAGCAACGAGTCTCGGTACACCAGGGAAGCATGGTAATCCAGTTTTCCTTCATGTATCTTTTCAAAAAGCCTCAGCATGATGGAGACTTTGATCATGCTCGCGGTAGGAAACAACTCTTCGGCCCGAATTGCCGCCGTGCGTCCTGTCGGAAGATGACGGACGTAAATGCCCACGTCGCCGCGAAAATCTTTCACCATCGCAGCAAGTTTCTCTTGAAGGACCGAGTCGGGGAGTTCAGGTCCGCTGAATGAATTCTTTTGAGCAAGTGAGTTGGTTTGAAAGAGCAGTGAGAGGGCAAATATGAGAATGAGGATAAGAATAAGGTTAAGGTTGAGTAGAAGCCATCTCAAAAATCCCAGATTATTGTCATTCCGAGGAGCCCCGCTTGCAGCGGGATAAACTCCGCGACGAGGAATCTCGTTTTTTATCTCAAAATAGAAAACGAGATTCTTCGCTTCGCTCAGAATGACAATAAAAAGCATTTTTGAACTGGCCTTTAGTGTTCTTGCTGGAATTACTTCGTTATAGGTCATTGGTCAAAGGCCGAATATAGTGAGTCGTGGGTGATGGGTTATAGAACTTGAGCCAAAATCGGTGCTCGGTGCCGCGGCTTGTCAATGAAAAAAACTCAGCGGGAAATTTTTTCGACCTCTGCTGCGGCGGTGCCGATGAGCGCCGCTTCTCCTTCGATCACCGAGGCAACTTTCGCGATCTGTTCCTCGGCGAGTTTCCACTGTTTTTGTTCTATGGCTTCGCGGACGGCTGGAATCGTCTTCACGCCATAGCCGGTGTAGAATCCGGGTGCGTAGATTTGATGTTTGAACCACGGGCGTCCCGGCAATCCATCGGCGTGCGTGAGCTTACGTTCGCTTTGGATTAACTGCGCATTTACCGATTTGTACGAGATTGATTTGTTTTCTTTTGCTCTTGATACTGCCTTATCGTACCGATCAGCGCTCCGTGCCAGTTCGTCGATGGCATTTTGAAGAGGAGCAAAATTGAGATATGGTGGAAGATCTTCCGTTGGCGGCGCTACCGATTTTTCTTTCGGGTCAGCCGTCGCCGTGAATACTCCCTCTTCGATCTGCTTGTTGCGCTCCCCAATATCGTCCCGTTTGCTTTTAGCGAGCTTTTGAAGTTCCTCCAGATATTTCTTCACGGTTTCTGAAAAGTTCGTGAAATCAAACGGCAGCAACTCTGCGCCCGCAAGGCGCATCACCGCTGTACCGACAGTTTGCGCAAGCGCACGGCCGTATGAAAAATCCGTATCCGAGAAGTGCGTGTACCAGTAGAAATCGTCATAAATGGAATGATAGATTCCGCCTCCGTCTTCTCCTCCATATCCAACGTTGAGCGAAGCAACACCGAGGTGGTCGAGAAACGCTGTGTAGTCCGATCCGGAGCCGAGTGCGCCGATTTTCATATCTGATCGGGAGCGAATTTCGCGGCGGTCGTCCGCGGTGGTCGCACGGGAGATACGCAGCAACTGATTCCGTTTCCAGACGGAGATGTTTTTCTCCGGGTCGTTAATATCGCGCGCGACATCGCTGACGAATTTTTCCAGCGTATGCGATCCCGACACATAAAGATAGCCACGGCCGTTTGCGTCAGAATTAATATAGGCAACGGCCTTCTGGGTCAATTCATCGGCATGTGTTTCCACCCATTCAGTCGAGCCGATCAATCCTTGTTCCTCGGCATCCCACGCGCAATAGATGATCGTTCTCCTCGGTTTCCATCCTTGTTTCACGAGTTCGCCAAGTGCGCGTGCCTCTTCCAGCAGCGCTACTTGTCCTGAAATGGGATCCTCCGCTCCATTCACCCACGCGTCATGATGGTTGCCGCGAACGATCCACTCGTCGGGAAATTGCGAGCCCGGAATTTTCGCAACGACGTCGTAAATCTTTTTCCTGTCCCAATTGAACTTCGCTGTAACGTGGACTTTTGCATCGCCGGGGCCTACATGGTAAGTTATCGGCAGCGTTCCTCGCCACTCGTCCGGCGCGACCGGTCCGCTCAATGCTTCCAACAACGGCTGGGCATCGGCATATGAAATTGGCAGCACGGGAATCTTCGTGAAGACTTGAACATCTTTCATCGCAAGCCGTTTGGCATCGCCCGTTGCGCCAACGCCGGGTGTGAGCGGATCTCCCGGGTACAGGGGCATGTCCATCACGCTTCCGCGTTGTACTCCGTCGAATGGACGAAACGCCCCTTTTGGAAAAACATCGCCTTCGGTATAGCCGTCGCCGCTCGGATCTGAATAGATGAGGCATCCAATGGCGCCATGTTCAGCCGCAACTTTCGGTTTGATGCCGCGCCACGACGCCCCGTACCTCGCGATCACAATACACCCTTGCACCGAGATCCCCATCCGCTCGAGTTTTTCGTAGTCATCAGGGATGCCATAATTCACATAGATAAGCGGCGCAGTGACGTCGCCATCAACAGAGTAGGCGTTGTATGTCGGAAGTTGCTCCTCCTTTTGGTTCGAAGTCGGGTCTTCCGGCAATCCCGGTTCCTGGAGGCTCGCAACAAATTTTGTGGGGCTCGTCAATTCAACCGCGCGTTCCTTTGGAGTAGGGAAGAGAACATCAAACGTTTCAATGTTTGCGTCGAGTCCCCACTCCCTGAATTTCGAGAGGATCCATTCTGCATTCTCTTTGTCGTATGGTGAGCCAAGGTGGTGCGGACGTGCGGAGAGTTTCTTCATATACTCGCGCAAGTTCTCCGGCTTTGGAATTGCCCGAAATTTTTCCTCCCACTCGCGCTGCGTTTGAGAGAGCGCTGTGGCTGCACAGAGAATGAACAAAAAAGTATATGCAGTCCTCTTCATTACTTCCTCCAAAAAAGAATGGTGGGATCGCGGCGACAGAAAGGGTCGGCGGTTTCTCGACTTTTCACATTTCGACAGAGAATATCTGCTTTCTTCTCGTAACATTCAAGCCGCTCGCCGAAGGAATAAAAAAGGCGAAACAAAATTCTGCTTCGCCTTCTTTCGTGCGAGAATATTCTATGACACCCCAAAACTTTTCCAGGCTTAAGAGACTGGATGCTGTGGAAGGTAGTTCACCCCTACCGATCAGACGCGTACCACAACGATCGTCGCGTCATCGACAAATTCTTTTTTGACCGTGAACGCCCGAACAGAGGCCAGAATCGAATTACCCAGCGCCTCAACTGAGGGTCGTTGTGTGTTGCTGATAAGTTCCTTTAACTGCTCCACGCCGAATTGTTCCCCTTTGTCATTCGCTGCCTCCGTAATTCCATCGGAGTAGAGAATGAGCTCATCTCCACGATTCAGTTGAATTGTCTCTGCAGTGTAACTCGTTGATGCTTGAACGGCAAGAGCCAGGTTCGGCGTCCGGGCCTCGACAATCGCGCCGTCAGACTTTCGATAAAGAAAAATAGGCGGATGTCCGGCAGTCGCTATTTGTGCCGTCATTGTGCGTCTGTCGAGAAGCACATATGCAAACGAAACAAACATGCTTTTGTCGGTCACCTGATAGATGGCGTTATTCAAATTGAAGAGCAGGTCGGAAGGCGCCTTGGAGTGGTACAACTCGGTGCGAACTGCACTTTTTGTCATCGCTGCGAGAATACCGGCGCCGACACCGTGCCCTGAAACATCCGCGATCGCAATGACAACTTCATCGTCCGAGATTTTTATCATGTCGAAATAGTCACCCCCGACTTCGGTCGCCGGCACCGTCACGCCAGCCGCTTCGCACCAGTCTGTCTTAAATACCGATGACGGCTGCAGCGATTTTTGGATTGTCCTTGCAACCGCAACTTCCGTTTCAAGGCGCGCACGTTTCCTGTTCTCCTCGCCGATAACTCTGATGAGAAGCGCGTATCCCGTCGATAGTAGGAAAATTGCAAAGACGCCAAATATGGGCTGCCGGATTTGAATTCGGTCGAGCTCATCTTGTGTTAACATGAAAACGTGGTCGGCAGTCACCATCATTTTCGGCTCAATGCGACCGAGCAGGAATTCTTCAACAGGTCCGGTGGAAAACATCGCCCCCTGGATCACCACCAGCAATACGATAAGCCGGAGTGGTTTCTTGATAAAGAGGATAATGCACGCTGAGAACAATCCGCTAAGGATGGTAAGATAGAATAGTTTGAACCATGAGCCCGGCAGGATACTCGAATCCATCAGCATCGTGAGAGGACCGATTGTTCCAAAAAGGAAGAAAACCGCCAGCGCAAGACTGCGAAGGCTTTTCTGGTCCATCGACTTCCAGAGATTAAAAGGAGATTTTTTTGGTGGCATGGCTTTGTCCGTTTTAGATTTCGCCTAAAGTCTTCGGGGGAGGTACCATTGTCCTGCTGCGGAAAAATATAGCGGAATGTGCAACCAATCGCAAATGTCGGCAGACACGTCAAAGAAAGCGAGCATTCAATAGGTCATCGCGGCATGCCTGACGCACCCGTCTTGCGCCTATTCCATAACCTCGACCTTTTTCTTCGACGCACGGTTACGCACGTTAGTATCGAGAATTTTCTTTCGAAGCCGGATCGATTTGGGGGTCACTTCAACATATTCATCGTCGCCGATCCATTCGATCGCCTGTTCGAGGGTTAGAATGTGCGGCGGCTCAAGCCGCACTGCTTCGTCGGAGCCGGATGCGCGCATATTCGTAAGTTGTTTTGCTTTGCACACGTTTACCACCATGTCATGCTCGCGCGCGTTTTCGCCGACAATCATCCCGGGATACACGCGTGTGCCGGGTTCCACAAAAAATGTCGAACGCTCCTGCAGTTTCCACATTCCATACGCTACCGCTTCTCCGCCTTCCATGGCTATCAATGCGCCTTTCGTGCGGTGCTCGAGTTCGCCCTTGAACGGCTCGTAGCCGTGGAAATTGTGGTGAAGTATTCCCGTTCCCTTCGTTTGCGTCATGAATTCATTGCGGAAGCCGATCAATCCCCGTGATGGAACAAAAAATTCGAGGCGGGTATTTCCGTTCGATGAAATCATGTTTTTCATTTCGCCTTTGCGCCGTCCGAGATTTTCTATCACGGTGCCGACAAATTCGTCCGGCACGTCGATGATAACATGTTCCATCGGCTCGCACATCACATCGGCGATTCTTTTGTAGATCACTTCGGGGCGCGAGACCTGGAGTTCAAATCCTTCGCGGCGCATGTTTTCGATAAGAACGGAAAGATGCAGCTCGCCCCGTCCGCTTACGCGAAAGACGTCGGGCGAATCGGTCAGCTCAACGCGAAGGCTGACGTTGGAACGCAATTCTTTTGCAAGCCGCTCGCCAAGATTACGAGTCGTGACATACTTGCCGTCTAGTCCGGCAAACGGAGAATTGTTCACGACAAAGTTCATGGAGATCGTCGGCTCTTCGATTGCGACAAAAAGCATCGGGGTCGGATCGGCGGCATCGGCAATCGTTTCGCCAATGTCGACGTCTTCCATCCCGGCGAGTGCGATGATGTCGCCCGCGCTTGCCTTTTGCGTTTCCACGCGTTTTAACCCCTCGAAGGTATAAATTTTCGTCACGCGGGCATCTTCGACCGCACCGTCGCGATGAACGATCTTCATCTGCGAGCCGAAGCTGATCGTCCCTCGGGAAATTTTTCCAATACCGAGCCTGCCGAGATAGTCGTTGTAATCGATCGTCGTCACGAGCATTTGGAATGGCTCGTCCATGTTCCCTTCAGGCGGAGGAACTTTGTTGATGATCGCCTCAAACAGGGGCTCGAGGCTGGTGCTCTCCTGGTCGAGCTCGGTTTTCGCAATGCCTAGTTTCGAAATAGAATAGATGGTCGGAAAATCCAGTTGCTTGTCGGTCGCGCCAAGCGACAAAAACAATTCGAATACTTCGTCTAATACCTCGTGCGGCCGGGCATCTTTGCGGTCGATTTTGTTGATGACGACGATCGGCTGGAGATTCAGATCGAGGGATTTCTTTAACACAAATTTTGTTCCGGGCAGCGGGCCTTCGGCGGCGTCCACGAGAAGAAGAACACCGTCTACCATTTTCAGAGTACGTTCGACCTCGCCGCTAAAATCGGAATGCCCCGGCGTATCGACAATGTTGATCTTGATCTTTGTCTTGGATTTCTTTGGCTGGTAGAAGACAGACGTATTCTTTGCAAGAATAGTGATGCCCCGTTCCTTCTCAAGGTCGTTCGAATCCATCACGCGCGTCTCGACGATTTGATTATCGCGAAACGTTCCTGTCTGTCGCAGCAATTGATCCACCAGCGTGGTCTTGCCGTGGTCAACGTGTGCGATAATGGCGATATTGCGGATGTCTTCTCTGCGGATCATTCGGTCGTGGTTAGTATTTAAAAACCATAGGGGCGACGTCATGTCGCCCCTAGAAGTTTGCGAAGTAATTGGTGTATTAATATACGAAAGTTATCCGACAGAATCCAATGGCGCGGAATTGGGACATTATCGAGCTATCCGATTGCTCTCAGCAATCGGATAGCTGCCGCTTCAATTATTCGGGGCGCCGCTCATAATCCATTGCCGGACCGCTTCAATTTCATCGGGTGTTAGCTTGTCGCTTCCCTTCGGCATGAGTTCGCCTTGTGAAGTATCGGGCAAAGTAATTTTGATGTACAAGAAACTTGAATCTGGGCTTCCCGACTGTACGCGAAACAACGGGGGAGTGTTCATTCGGTCTGTTGTCCCCCGTACACCCACCAACTGGCGGTACGAGTTTTCACCAACAAGACTGAGACCTCCTTTCACTCCGCTTCCATGACACGATGGTGCATTGCAGCGCGCATCAAATATTTCTTGTTGTAGAGATGACAGTTTCGGTTCGAGAATCTTTGGGGGGGCATCCGATTTCTTCTGTGAATTACATGAGATCAGGATGAGGGCACCCCAAGCGGCCAAAATAATCCGTAGTGTGCGCATCAGACTAAAGTGCTAATAGTGTGGTGTGAGAAGATCGTAGCAGACAAAATAGAGAGTATGCCAAAGACTTTCAAGCTGAGAGACGTGATTACTCGGATTTGCACAGATTGCACACAGATGCCTTTTTCTTGCGTTGCTCAAGTCGTGTAAAAGGTCGTACTGGTCCAAGGGGTTCCAATTTTCATCATTCCATTGTTACTCCGCGAGATTGGCCATTCCCCATCCTCCCAAAAATTTTTAAGCGTTTGCATCCTTCTCCAACTTTCGCTACTTTTCCCCCACGTTTCTGCAGACGGCGCTTACAAACCTTTCCGCTTGTGTACCATGAGTCGACGATTCTTCCTGTTCTCACTCTTCTTAGTCGCTGCTTCATCATTCCTTTACCCGCAGATTCTTGAGTCGACACGAGCGCAAGGTCTCTCCAAGCAACAAGCGCGACATTCCGAAGAGTGGGTGCGCCGCGGCGTTATCTACGAAATATATACCCGATCATTTTCTCCCGAAGGAACGTTCCCCGGCATCGAGAAGCGATTGCCGGAATTGAAGAAACTCGGCGTTACAATTCTCTGGCTCATGCCAATCCATCCTGTTGGGGTTCTTCACCGCAAGGGGACGCTAGGCAGCTCGTACTCCATCCAAGATTATTACGCCGTCAACCCGGAATTCGGCACAATCGACGATTTCAAGCGATTGGTAAAACGGGCGCACGAGCAGGGATTGCATCTCATCATCGACCTCGTGGCAAATCACACCGCGTGGGACAGCAAGCTCATCAAAGAACATCCCGAGTGGTTCACTAAAGACAGTGCCGGCAAAATTATTGCGCCCAATCCCGATTGGACCGACGTTGCAGATCTCGATTACTCGCAGCCGGGTCTGCGCCGCTCTATGATAGAAATGATGAAGTATTGGGTCCGCGATGTCGGCATCGACGGATTTCGATGCGATGTTGCGGAGATGGTGCCGACAGATTTCTGGGAGAACGCCCGCTCGGCGTTGGACAGTATTAAACCGGTAATGATGCTCTCCGAGGGATCATATCCTGAGCACCATCTTCGGGCGTTCGACGCAACCTATAGTTGGAATATTTATCACGCACTCGCTCCTATCATCAAAGGAGAGAAACCTGCCAGCGCTCTCGACTCCGAATTGAATATTGAAGAAACCAGCTATCCCCGAAACGCTCTTCGCATGCGCTTCAGCTCGAATCACGATGAGAATGCCTGGGACGCACCCGACGTCGAGAAATTCGGCAGCAACGGAGCAAAACTTGCCGCTGTCCTCGTCAACACGATACCCGGCATTCCGCTGCTGTACAACGGACAGGAAGTTGGAAACAAAAGGAAGCTCGGACTTTTTGAGAAAATTAGTATTGATTGGAAGGGGGGCAACGAATTTCGAACGCTGTATGCCAGGCTCTTCGAGCTTCGGAGGGACGAGCCTGCGTTTTATGCCAGTGATATGATTCGCATCCCTACAACAAACAGCAAACGCGTTTTCGCATTCGCACGAGTGAGCGGACCGAACAAGTTCATCGTCATCTGCAACTTTGACACAAGCGCGTTCAGCGGCTCGATAGATCTTTCATCCCCCAAGCTTAGAATCAATAACCAGATCACGTTTACCGATGTGTTTTCTTCACACGCAACGAGACGTTTGCATCCATTGAACTCAACCCCAATTGATGTCCCCGCGGTTGGATTCCGTATCATACAAATCGAACAAGTACCACCACACTAACTCTTTCGAGGTTTGACCATGGCACAACAGCACGAACGATTGATGTCTCTCGACGCATTTCGCGGCGCGACGATTGCCGGAATGATGCTCGTCAACAATCCTGGTACCTGGAGCGCAATCTATCCGCAGTTGGAACACGCGGAATGGAATGGCTGGACATTCACCGATTGGATTTTTCCATTCTTCCTATGGATTGTCGGCGTTGCAATGACGATGTCCTTTGCACATCGACAAGAGCGCGGCGACTCGAAGAAGCAGCTTCTTATCCAGGTAGTGAAGCGATCGCTTATTATCTTCGGGCTTGGCTTATTTCTTGCCGGCTTCCCATTTTTCAACCTTTCTATTATTCGGATTCCCGGCGTCTTGCAACGAATTGCGGTGTGTTATTTTATTGCGTCGTTGATCGTTCTCTATACAAGGAATATCCGAACGCAAGTCTACTGGCTGGCCGCGTTTCTGATCTCGTACTGGTTGATGATGAAACTCATTCCTGTTCCGGAAATCGGGACTGGTATTATGGAGCGGGGAAAGAATTTTTCTGCATATATTGATTCAATATTTTTATCGGGACACATGTGGGGGTACACCAAAACGTGGGATCCCGAAGGCATTGTCAGCACACTTCCGGCTGTTGCAACTACGCTTTTTGGCGTGATGACCGGACACTACCTTCGCTCGCAACATTCGAAGGAGGAAAAAACGGCGTGGATGTTTGTCGCCGGGAATATTTTACTCTTCGTCGGAGCGACACTCGACATGTGGCTTCCCATCAACAAGAGTATTTGGACAACTTCATACAGCATTTTCATGGCAGGCTGGGCGCTCGTATGTTTTGCGATGTTCTACTGGATCATCGATGTTAAGGGCTACAAGCGGTGGGCAAAACCATTCATTATTTTTGGAATGAATGCCATCACGGTGTTTGTCATTTCGGGAATGATTGGACGATTGTATGGTTCGGTGATCAAATTGAAGCAGCCTGACGGATCAGAGATATCGCTGCAGGGGTATATTTTCAGAACGTTCTTTCTGCCCCTTGCGAGTCCGATCAATGCCTCACTGATCTACGCAATTTGTTTTCTGCTATTTCTCTATTTGATTGCGTGGCTCATGTGGACGAGAAAATGGTTCTTGAAGGCATGATGGAAATACGCTCATTCTGGCGGGCCGCCATGCGATTGCCTTAAGCAATCGCATGGCTTCTTGACTTTAAGGATTAAAATCAACAAATTTTCGAGGTCGGGGTGACGTGATACTCATTCGATAAAACTTCGGCGTTTAAGGAGGCATGCATGGCAACGGAAAACAAAGAAAGTGCTGGTCTGCAATGGAAGTGGATCGGCATCGGCACCATCATTGGAGTAGTGCTGACGACGTTCCTTTTTCAGATCATGTCCGACACCTTCAACTCATTTTACATCCCTCTGTTCATCGGCCTTCTCTCCTTTGTAATCATGGGAATTATTATCGGCTATAAATCGCCGGGCTACACTTTAAAGGAGCCTGCCATCGCAGGGGTGTTTGCTGTGGGGCTTACAATTGCGGTTCTTCACTATGTGTTTGACTACAATCCGCCTGAAGGGCAGATGATCGCCGCCCCGTTCTTGGCATTCGTGCTCGCCTTGCTTGGAGGCTGGGTGGGCGAAGAGTTGCAGGGATCGCACGAGCGCGCGACGGAAACAAAAAGGGTCGGCGGCTTTGAGTGGGCATGGGTTATTACCGGAACCGTGGTTGGATTCATCTTAAACAACGTTTTTGTTTATGGATTGTTTGCGCTACTGAGATTTGGCGTCGCCGGTATTTTGATTTCACTCGGCGCAAGTTTTATTGTTGCCGGTATTATCGTTGGTTATAAATCCCCGGGAGTCACTATTAAGGAGGCGGCTCTTGCCGGCGTTCTCGGTGTTGTCGTCAACTTCTTCTTCATCTATTACGGATTCGGGGCTATGCTCGATATGCAGTTTCTTTTGATCGGTCTGGCGGGCGCATTTATCCTCTCGTTCGTCGGCGGTTGGGTGGGGGAAGAGATGCAGAGGAGGAAAGAGATCAAGGCAAAATAGGATCAACCGAAATATTTTCTTCTATCAAAAAGGGTTCACGCACATTCCGTGAACCCTTTTTGATTTCACGGCCTTCGAGAGCGGAGCGAGCAGTAAAAAACGCGATCAGGTTTTCGGACGTTTGGGCAAATTCTTTGTCAGCGCATTCATGATTCCACCCGCTTTCTTCTTCTCTGAAACTTTTTGGAGCGGTACGTTGTCGTGTTGTTTGTTTATGAACACTTGTTGCCCGATTGCCAGGAGGTTAAAGACAAAGTAATACAAATTCAATCCGGACGGCAGACTGTTGAAGATAAGGGTCATCATCACCGGCATCATCCAGACCATTGCCTTTTGGCGCGGATCGTTGACCGTCATCTTCTGCTGAATGAACATTGTAATTCCCATCATCAATGCAAGCCCGCTGATGTTGTGAACGCCGACCAGAGGGAGCGTCAACGGCAAATCGAATATCACATCCGGCACTGAAAGATCCTTAATCCACCAGACAAACTCTGCCTGTCGGAGTTGAATCGAGTTCGCGAACAACGCATACAGCGCATAGAGAATCGGCATCTGCAGCAAGAGCGGCAGACAGCCGCCTGCAGGATTAACGCCGTAATCTTTGTAGAGCTTCATGATCTGAATATTCATCTGACTCGGATCGTCCTTAAATTTCGTCCGGATCTCTTCCATCATCGGCTGCAGTGCTTGCATTTTCTTCATTGACTTCATGCTGCTTCGCGTCAGCGGATGAAGAACGATCTTGATGATGATCGAAAACAGAATTATTACGATGCCGTAGTTTGCAATGAAGTAGTGCAGCAGTTTGAAAAGCGGGATAAACGCGTACTCCGTGATGGGCCGAATCCAAGACCACCCGAGGCTCATAATGTGGTCGAGTCCTCGATTGAGCCCTTTTATGATGTCATAGTCCAGCGGTCCCAGGAATAGCGTGAAGCGCGCACTCTCTTCCATGGCGTTCTTAAAGGGGACTTTCAACCCGATCGAATAATGTTCGACGATGCCTTGATTGGGAGCGGCCTCGCACCGTCCTTCAAGGTAGCCGCCTTGCGCTTTTTTATCTTCCGAAAGGAGGACGACGGCGAAATATTTATTACGCGTGGCGACCCATTCTGTAGCGCCGTTTGTGTTTGAGATGGGCGTCTCCCCCGGCTTTGATGCGTTGATCGTCGTTACTTCGCCCCCCGCGTACAAGAATGCTTCTGCCGCGCCGGACTCGTCCGTGCTGCTGTGTTCGACGTAGCGGATCCCATTCTCCCAAATTATCTGATATTCATAATTCGCAATAATGTCCTGCATCCCGACAAGTTTGATGCCCACGTCCAGAGCATACGAATTGTTTTTGAAGTGAAGTGTCTTGATCACGCGCCCTGTGCCGGCGTTGAGCACAAGATCGATGGAGTACTCATCGTTACCGGTAAGGCGGACATTTCTGATCGATGGGAAGGCCGCCGTAAAAAACAAACTTTTTGTATTGATAAGCTTGCCTTCGGTAGACGTGAAAAGCAGGCTGAAGTCTCCGGTCGAGGCATTCTCGACAAGTTGAACCGGGTGCTGATCCCACGTTTTATAGTTCTTCAGCTCAAACCTCTTGAGGGTTCCCCCTTTTGTCGAGACCTCTGCAATATAAAGATCGCTCTCTATAGTGACGACGTCCTCGTTTCCGATGGCGGCTTGCGAGAAAAATTTTCCGAGCGAATCTTTTGATGAAAGCTGTTGGGGCTGAACTCTGCTTTCCTCGGATTTCTTTTCTGCCGGCAGGTTTGGGGCCGCGGTAGAATCTTTTCGCTGTCCGCTAGTTTGCTTTCCATTTTGGAGCTGCGGTGCCGGGCGGGGTGAACTCCACCACATCCAGATCATCAAAACCAGGGCGATAAGAACAAAACCAAGAGTTGTCTGTTTATCCATTTACATCGTGCTCCAATTCAAAATTGTACGGCCATGCATTCACACAACCGGGTCGTAGCCGCCTTCATGCCAAGGATGACACTTGCTTATTCGCCGAATTGCCAACCATGTTCCTTTCCAGGCTCCGTGCTTGTCGAGCGAGGTAATTGCATAGTGCGAGCATGTTGGGTAAAACCTGCACGAGTTGGGTGGCAGAAGGGGGGAAATTAGTAGTTGATAGAGGCGGACTATTGCGATCAGTACGTTTCTCATCGCGGCTTCAAAGTGAAGAAATAATTTTTGCCATCAGGATGTTCCACTCGTTCTCAATTGTCGCATGCGAGATCTGCCGCACTTGAATTGCGTCTGCCCTCCGAAACATAATGATTAGTTCGAACTGCAGATTTTTTTGGCTCGCAGCCTCATACAGAGGCGCCTTGTTCTTTCGGAACGCCTCGCGCATTAGTCTTTTCAATCTGTTTCGGTCTACGGCAAGTGCAATACTTTTACGTGGAACGGCAAATCCTACTTGTACCGACGGCGTTGTTCTTACTTCCCGATGTGTTGTGAAGTGGCATTGCAGCAGAGCGCCTTGAGCACGCTTTCCATTTTTCAAAATGTCGGAAAAAACGGAGTATCCTCGGAGGATTTCAGATTTACGAAGTGTGTTTCGCACACATTCAACCTTTGCTGTCTCTCTTTAAAACCGGGAAAATGATGCGCCGTTGACGGAAGAATCCAGTTCTACTTCTCGTCGCTCACGGTCAGCTTGTGGCGGCCTTTTGCCCGACGCCGGGCGAGAACCTTTCTGCCGTTTTTCGTCGACATGCGCGCTCGGAAGCCGTGCGCGTTTTTGCGTTTTCGTGTATGAGGCTGGTATGTTCGTTTCATTACTGGTCTCCAAATAGATTGCAAACAAAAAAGGGTTGTCTCGTCTTCAGACAATCCTTTTTTGCCGTTCCCTGGCACAACTTTACATAAAAATATGAAAAATGCCGTTGATAAACAAGAACTATTTCCCGGCAGAAAATATCGCTTGACAAACCTCATATTTGTGTTGTATAATTTAGCGTGTGAGAGAGTAAAAAAACGTGTGAATAAGATGTGAATAACTTCTGTTTTGATTTCTAATACTTCTCCCCCCATATTCTATTGTAGAAAATAGTCTGATGTGGATTTGTGGATAAGTGGTAAACAAGTTTTTAAGAAACGTTGCAATTGAACGTTTTGTGTGTGTTTGTCTCATGTGTATAATTTTCTGATCGGCTATAACTCTCTTAATCTTGCTGTTTCGTGTTGTGGATAAGTATGTTGACAAATCAGTATTCCTTGTTGATAACTTCTTAAGTGTTTGAGATGCATATGGAAAACCAACTTGATATCGTTGATACCCCTGCTATGGATCAGAGCGCTCTCAGTATTTGGTCGGCTTGTCTCGCTTCCATTCAAGGTCAGGTTCCAAGTCAAAGTTTCAAGACATGGTTTGAGCCTGTAAAGGCAACAAAACTTGAAAATGGGGAGTTGACCGTGCAGGTACCAAGTCAATTTTTCTATGAATGGCTTGAGGAACATTACTACTCTCTCATTAAGGCTACGATCTCACGCTTTATGGGTGAAGACGCACGACTGACCTATGTTGTGGTCCCTCCCGACGAAGCGGGAAGCGGCTCGGATGTTCATCCGGCGGCGGCTATCAGGCTTGAAAATGCTCCGGCCGCAGTCCGTCTCGGACCCTCGTTTTCCTTAACGGAAAGCGTAGAAAATCTTCCACCGGCAAAAACGTTTCTTAACCCGCGTTATACCTTCAATAATTTCATCAAAGGGGATAGTAATCAACTTGCACGGGCAGCAGCGTCGGCTGTGTCTAACAATCCCGGCGGTACTTCCTTTAATCCTTTAGTGATCTACGGCGGAACAGGCCTCGGCAAAACGCATTTAATCCAGGCAATCGGCAATTATGCATTCGAAGCTGGAAAAGCAAAGCGGGTGTGTTACGTATCAAGTGAAAAATTTACTATCGAATTCGTCGATGCAATCCAATCCGATAAAACGCGAGAATTTTCGAATTATTACAGAAGTATGGATCTATTGGTCGTGGACGACATTCAGTTCTTTTCCGGAAAAGAAAAAACGCAGGATAGCTTCTTCCACACTTTCAATACGCTTCACCAGATGGGAAAGCAGATTGTCCTTTCATCAGACAAGCCCCCGAAAGACTTGAAGGGTTTGGATGAGCGATTGATCTCCCGTTTTCAGTGGGGATTGACGGCCGATATTCAGCCGCCGGACCTCGAGACCCGAACCGCGATTCTCCGCAAGAAATGCGAAGATGATAACATTGAAATTCCGCAAGAAGTTTTGGATTTCATTGCGACGAATGTAACGTCGAATATCCGGGAACTCGAGGGATGCTACATTAGTCTGCTGGCGAAGGCCTCGTTAGAAAACCGCGAGATAAATCTTGAGCTTGCACGCGATGTTTTGCGGCTTGTGGTGAGCGATGTCCGTTCGCCGATCACGGTGGAGGAAATCCAGCGTCAGGTTGCCGAGTTTTTTGACATTCCGCCGGATCTACTCCGCGCGAAAACGCGAAAACAGGAAATCGTTAGTGCGCGGCAGGTTGCAATGTACCTGGCAAAAGAGATGACGAACTGTTCTTTGAAGACTATCGGCCTTCATTTTGGCGGAAGAGACCACAGCACGGTGATCCATGCATATCAGTCTGTCGAGGATCAGATAAAACTAGATTCAAAATACCGAGATACGCTTCAACTTGCACGAAAGAAAATTGAGAACTCCTCCCGCTGAAGATCGATCATCTCTTATCCGAAAAAAGTCTCACAGATGTGAGACTTTTTTTATTCACCCTATTCTGTAGATAACATGTGGATCAGTGTGGAATACCTGTTGACAAATTCTCCACTGCAAAAGAAATTTCAAACTCAGGATAAATATGTGGAAAAGTTCCTGGTTGTTCACAGTCTATTCACTTGCCTCTCGTGTCATTCGTATCATTTTGAGCAATGATTTCGGCTTCTATCTGCAATTCCTAATAATTACCAACATATAAACAGGCTTTATAACTATTATAAATATTATTAAACTTATATTTATAAAAGGAGATCAAAAGCTAAATTCTCTAACATGTGTGAGTTGATTGTTTTTCAACTTTCTCCTACTTTTATTAAGGCATGGGGTAATAATGAATAGATTTCACCTTATGTCGAATGGTTATCCTTCCAAAAGGTTGTAATCCAGAATGCAACGATATCTTCGGTACGGTGTGGTAACGCTCCTGTTATTAATTCTTCAGACAACGATTGTCCCATTCACGTCGATAGCTAATATCATTCCTGATATTCTACTTGTGTGGATTGTCTACGTCGCCGTGAAACTTGGTCAGATACCGGCCACAGTCCTTGGTTTCACAGTCGGACTTCTTATGGATCTTATCAGCGGTCAGTTCATCGGATTATCCGCGTTGTCGAAAACCGTGGCCGGATTTCTTGCAGGTTATTTTTACAACGAAAATAAGATAGATTATACCATCGGCAGTCACCAGTTCTTGACGATTGTAGGATTATCATCACTCTTTCACAACATAATTTATTTCGTGATATTTGTTCAGGGAAGTGAAATTGGATTCTGGACAGCGATCCTTCGTTTCGGAATATTCTCCACGGTATATACAACGGCAATTGCAATTCTCCCGGTATTCGCTTTTTCGCGCAAACTTGCCTGAGGCCCGATGATATTATGATAACTGAAGAATTTGGTTCTGCGAAAAGAAAGAATGTTTTGCTCGCGGTGCTTAGCGTCGGTTTTCTGATATTGCTCGGACGGCTCTATCAATTGCAGTATATCTATCGCGACGAATACGGGAAAAAATCTGAAGAAAACAGCATTCGGACCGTTGTGAAAGTGCCCGTTCGCGGATATGTGTATGACCGGAAGGGAAGACTTATCGTCGACAACAGGCCTTCCTACATTGTCATGCTAACGCCGATAGATTTCGACGCCGCCAACATTCCGCTGCTCTCATCAATTTTGCAGATGGACGAAGAATCGTTAAGGGAAAAAATAAGAAAGGCACGACAATTTTCGTTATTCAATCCGACGCGGATCAAGCGCGACATCGATTTCACAACCCTCTCGATGCTGGAAGAAAACAGAAGCAAACTGCCCGGCATCGAAGTACAGGTTGAATCCAAACGGTACTACGGTATGCCGGCCCACGCATCACACATGCTGGGGTATGCGAAGGAAATTTCAGACTGGCAACTGGACAAATTCGGCGAGTACTACCAACAAGGAGACGTTGTCGGCGCTTCGGGGCTGGAGGCTAAGTACGAAAAGTACTTGCGGGGTGAAAAAGGGTTCGAGTTCATCTCTCAGAATTCTAAACGGCAGGTTATCGGCAATTTCAATAACGGGAAATATGACATTCCTCCGAAAGACGGACTAGATTTACACCTCGCGATCGATGCAGATGTCCAAGCTCTTGCAGAGTCGATGCTCACCGGAAATCGTGGCGCCGTTGTCGCAATCGATCCAAGGGATGGCGGCGTCATAGCGTTAGCGAGCAAACCGGACTACGATCTCTCGTACTTTAGCGGGGTCACTTCGCCGGACGTATGGAAGCGATTAAACGAAGACGAAGAGAAACCGTTGTTCAACCGCGCAACACTCACGAGATATCCTCCCGGCTCAACATTCAAAATGATACTGGCGATCGCTGCGTTGGAGAACCATGTGATCGATGAGAATTGGCGGGTTCAGTGCCGCGGTGCATTTGTCTACGGCAGAAAAGTATTTAAGGATTTGCATGTTCATGGCTCGACAAATGTCGTGGAAGCGATTCAGCGCTCGTGCAACGTCTTTTTCTATCAGTTGATGTTGAAGGTCGGTTTGGATCCATGGAGTGATTACGGAAAAGAATTTGGGTTCGGTCAAGCCACGAAAATCGACATCCTTGAAGAAAATTCCGGCCTCCTTCCATCGACGGAATATTATAACCGTGTGTACGGAAAAGGAAAATGGACACAAGGATACCTGGTGAGCCTGGGGATAGGGCAGGGTGAAGTTGGAGTAACACCGCTGCAGATGGCATGCTACGCATCAATGCTGGCGAACAAGGGACACTATTCTCAACCGCACATCGTGCAAACGATCTACAATAAGTCGGCGAACACAACGGACACGGTGGGAGTTGAGCATCACGATCTTCGCGTCTCAGAACGGACGTGGCAGATCGTGCGCGAAGGGATGCGCCGCGTCGTGATGGAACCGGGCGGCACAGGTGGGGCTGCGCGCATTCCCGGCATCGTTGTCGCTGGAAAAACAGGTACGGCTGAGAATCCCCACGGGAAATCTCATTCGTGGTTTATCGGCTTTGCGCCATTTGATAATCCGAAGATTGCAATTTGTGTTTTGGTAGAAAACGTCGGCTACGGCGGGTCGTTCGCTGCGCCGATCGCCGGCATGTGTATGGAGAAATATTTGTACGGAGAGATTATTCGAAACCAGAAGCCGTCAGTGCAAAACAAAGAGGCGGTTGCCGCCGTGCATCAACAATGAAAACTGAGAAGATAAGGCCATGAATCCATTCTTCAAGGAATATTTCGACCGGACATCGTTCCTTATATGTATTGCCCTGGTCGTGATCGGTCTTGCTTCAATCTACAGCGCAACCTTCGATACCAATGCTGCCGGCAGATTTGACAAGCAGCTGTTGTGGGCGTGCCTCGGTTTTGTGTCGCTTGTTGTTACCATGTTTACCCCCCTCCGGGTGATCCAGCGTTGGTCCTTCGCGTTGTATCTTCTTTCGCTTCTCGGATTAGGCGCAGTGCTTGCGATTGGTACACGGGAGCATGGATCGCAGAGCTGGTTCGGCGTCGGTGGGATGGGTGGCCAGCCATCGGAGTTTGTGAAGATCACAACAATACTCGCGCTTGCATCGTTCTTGAGCCGCAACGATGTAAGTATGGGGAGCCTGAAAGATGTGGCAAAGGCATTCGTAATTCTCTTCCTTCCCATTTCGCTTATCATGATGCAGCCCGACCTGGGAACATCACTGACGTTCATCGCAATGTTTGTTCCGGTATTGTACTGGGCAGGTGCGTCGAACTTTTTGATTGTTGCCGTCATCGCCCCTGCGCTCGTCGCGCTCTCTGCGATTATCGGTACAACAACATTTCTTATCGTGCTCGCGCTTGTAGGTGGCGCCCTGTTCTTCTTTCGAGAGGACAGATTTGTCAGCGCTTTGATGTTCGGCATAAACGCAATGATCGGGATCTTTGTGCAAGTGGCGTATGAAAAACTTCCCATGTATCAGCAGAAACGCATCGCAACATTCCTCGATCCCAACAACGATCCTCTTGGTGCCGGGTACAACGTGATTCAGGCAAAAGTTGCCATTGGCTCGGGCGGCTTCTTCGGAAAAGGGTACCTCCAAGGCACGCAAACGCAGCTTAACTTCATTCCGAAGCAATGGACCGATTTCATTTTCTGCGTGCCGGGTGAAGAATTCGGATTTCTCGGAGCGGCCATCGTGCTCGCGTTGTTTGCGATTCTACTTGCGCACGGAGTGCGGGTAGGATACACAGCGAAGAACCGCTTTGGCAGTACGATCGCGATTGGCATCTCTGCGTTGTTTGCTGTCCACGTGTTTGTCAATATCGGAATGTCCGTTGGACTTATGCCGGTAATGGGCATTCCACTTCCTTTTCTCAGCTACGGAGGCTCATCTCTCTGTTCGTATATGATTATGGTAGGACTGATGATGAATGTGTACGCGAACAGGAAGGAATATTAGGAATCGCTTTGTTGGATAGCAGCGCAGAAAATAGAAGGGAGGAATGTTGGAATAATGGAATATTGGAAGGTAAGGCAACATTCGCCCTGATCGATTCCATCATTCCATTATTCCATCACTCTGGAATCCTCTTGCCCCCGCATCGATAACGTTTAACGACGCCGAACTACTCTCCACGATCCAAATACTTCATTGCAACAAACGACCCCGCTCTCAAACGGTACAGATATTTTCCCCTCCGCAACAATTTCGCATCAACAGAGACGATGTACATGCCGGCCTCCTGTGTTTCCTTCACAAGGGTAATCTCTTTTTTGTTTAACGTATCCTGAACGATCAGTTCTACCGGACTTTTCTCACTAAGCTCGTACGATATATAGGTCTTGTCCGAAAATGGATTCGGGTAATTTTGAGCAAGTGAATGACGCGCTGGCGGAGCATTGTGAACTTCCGGGGCAAATTGTGAGAAGGTCCCGCCGCTTTCGTTGTGTCCTTTGTCGAGCGCAGTAACGGTATAATAGTAGTGAATATTATTGACCGGCGCCTCATCCACATACACCGTACGCGTGGCTGGTATGACCGCAAGGATGTTGCGGGCGTTATCAAGTGCGATGTCCTGGTCGGTTGAACGATACACGACGTAGTTCCATGCGCGGTCGCCGTCTGCGGCCGGAAGCGGCTCTTTCCATCGGACGATTGAGGTGTTGTTGGAAGATTGTGTGACATGAATATCTGTTGGTGGAAGCGGCGGGATAGAGTCTTTCCACGGCATCGGGGGAATGAGCGCCGGGTATTTGTATGTGATGGAAATTCCCGGAAGATCAAGAATGTTCTGGTACCGGAAAAATGATTGCCCATGACTTCCCACACTCCGCGTCATATAAATTTGCTCCGTGATTTCTTTTTGAATATTCTCACGGTATGCGCCGAGGCCTGCGTACACGTGCCGCCCGAAACTATTCTTCGTCCAGTCAATGCACAGTGCACGGAAGTCGGGGTCGTTCGGATTTGTTTGCTCACCGAAATCCCAATAGAGCTGAGGCGCGACGTAGTCTTGAATTTTTTCTTCCAACCATCGCCGCGCATCTTGATAGAGATAGGCGTACCCAGAAAAACCTGATTGCGCCCCGACAATAGGTTTGTATATTCCGAGCGGCGCCGATCCGACTTTCATTGTCGGCTTTTCTTTTGTGATCTGTTCATACATCTCACGCACAAACGCGGTGATATTGTTCCGCCGCCACTCGTCGCGTTCGAGTCCGTCGCTGTAGAGGCGGAACGATTTCCAATCATCGAACTTTTCTCTTGGATAGCGAATATAGTCAAAGTGAATTCCGTCAAGATCATACAACCGCACTAATTCCATTACAAGATTCTCGGTATACTCGCGGACTTCCGGTCTTCCCATGTCCACCCACCACTCGCCTTCATACAATTGCGCCCAATCCGCATGGCTGCGAAGTACGTGTCGCGGAGAACTCAACGGAGGCTGCCCCGACGTGTTGTAAACCTTTGCGACATTGAACCATGCGTGCAGCTCTATCCCGCGCTTGTGAGCTTCTCCGATGGCGAAATCGAGCGGATCCCAACCGGGGTCTTCTCCAAGAGTCCCCGTGAGCTCACCTGCCCATGGTTCATAACGCGACTTGTACATCGTATTTCCTCGTGACCGCACCTGGAAAAAAACAGTGTTGAAGTGTTTTTCCTGCAGAGTCTCAAAAATTTCCACCAACGTTCTTTTCTGCGCCGCGACATTGTAGGTTTTAGGCCAATCGGCACCGCCGGCGGTTGTCAACCACACAGCGCGGACTTCCCATTTGGGCGCGACAAGGTTCTGCTGCGCCATCAAAGGAAAGAGGGATGAGGGATAAGGGATAAGAAAAACTAAGAGGAATAGAAGGTACTGACGATATTTCATATCTTCGATCATTGGAGTAGGATCATGCGTGCGGACGCACTTCAAAAATTTCTATGGGCCGTTCTTTCCCCTTCACCCGAATCGCTTCAAGCTTCACCAATTGGAGATGGGTTGACCCATGTAGATAAAGAGCAGAGTTCTCGGAGATCAGAATTTGGCCCCGCTTTGCTGCACTGCACAGTCGTGCGCCGAGATTAACAGCATCGCCAATGACGGTGAAATCCATCCGATCTTCGCTCCCCATCGCCCCCATCACCATCTCGCCGGTGTTAATGCCGATACCGATGCCGACATCCTCGCCCGCCGTTGATGTAACCTGGTTCATTGTCTGCTGGATCTCCGCCGCACACTCCACAGCGCGATGAACCATTGTCTCGCCCTGAAATACTGCCACCATCTCGTCCCCGACAAATTTGTCGATGTCGCCGCCGTATTTTTTTACAATTGCCGTCTGGCGGCTGAGGATAGAATTGAGCATTGTGACGACCCGCTCAGGTTCAACTTTTTCCGAGAACGAAGTGAAACCTCGCACGTCTGAGAAGAACACCGTGGCCGTTTTCCGCTCGCCGCCCAGCTTGACCCCCATCGCATCTGACCGGCGCACGGCATCAACAGTCTGCTGTGATACAAATTTCTGAAGATGAAATCGTTCCCGCAATCCAACAATCATTTCGTTAATCCGCAAAGCGAGATCGCCGATCTCGTCGCCGGACCGGACATTAGCGCTCACCGAGAAATCCCCCTCTCCTACCTTCTGCGCGACGTCACCAATGTTGCCGATAGGATGAACGACCACTCTTTTCATAAAGACGCGAAGGACAAACCAGACCAGCACAATTGTTAATGCGCCAGTGATTAAAGAATAGATCTTGTTTCGGCTGATAGTTGCGTTAATCTCCGCCATCGAGGCTGCGACTTCGACCACACCGCGCACGCTGTGGTCTGTACCGTGGCAACCCTGGCATCGTTTATCGTTTATGAGCGGAGAGAAGCGGACAAGATACTCTTCTCCATCAATAATCTCTTTTGTTTCTATCACTTGCTTGGCGGCCAAGGCTTTGCGCGCAAAACTCTTACCAACCTCCTCCATCGGGCGATCGACAAAGCGTTCGTTCCCCTCCCGGTCGAACACGCGAAGATCGCGCACGGCCGGTATTGTCCGGACATCGTTAATAAACGAACGGACGTAGCTTCCTTTTCCGACA
>Ga0315281_10001646_pt1 | contig 33127 bp, 32 predicted proteins | sample YL17G07_0_MG_FD_204540 | JGI IMG/M metagenome (GOLD analysis project Ga0315281, IMG submission 204540) | Sediment microbial communities from Yellowstone Lake, YNP, Wyoming, USA - YL17G07_0 | ecosystem: Environmental > Aquatic > Freshwater > Lake > Sediment | place: USA: Wyoming | collected...
TAGGACTGGGCTTCAAAAAAAGCGCGAATTTAACCCGCTTTATTCGCGAGAGTAAACAGAAAACCGAGCTGTTTGGAACATATTACGTTGCGCGATGTGCCCGAACCCTTGTAGGTCGCCCTTTAGGGCGACTTGTCGGCCTGAAGGCCGACCTACATACGATGCTACAACCTGCCCTCCACCCAGCCCGGCACATCCGCGAGCGCGGCATCCAGATGAGTGGGGTCGGTGCCGCCGGCCTGCGCCATGTCCGGCCGGCCGCCACCCTTGCCGCCGACGCGCAGCGCCACCTGGTTCACGAGTTCACCGGCCGGCACCTTGGCGGTCAAATCCTTGGTAACGCCGGCGATAAGCAGCACCTTGCCGTCCTGCACGGCCGCCAGCACGATCGCGGCGTTGCCGAGTTTGTCCTTGAGCTTGTCGAGGGTATCGCGCAGGGTCTTGCTGTCGGCGCCATCGACGCGCGCCGCCAGCACTTTCACGCCTTTGACGTCCTTCGCCTGAGCACTGAGATCGCCGCCCTGGCCACTCGCGAGGCGCGCACGGGTCTGTTCGAGTTCTTTCTCCAAGCCCTTCACGCGCGCCTGCAACTGCTCGACCTTGCGCGCCACGTCGTCACGGCTGCCGCGCACCAGTTCCGCCACCAGCTGCAGCCGGTCCTCGGTCTGACGCACGTAGGCGAGCGCACCGGCGCCGGTCACGGCCTCGATGCGCCGCACGCCGGCGGCGACACCACCTTCCGAAACTATCTTGCACAGGCCAATGTCGCCGGTGCGCTGCACATGCGTGCCGCCACACAGTTCGGTGGAGAAATCCCCCATGCCGACCACGCGCACTTCATCGCCGTATTTCTCGCCGAACAGCGCCATGGCGCCCGAGGCCATGGCGGCCTGAACCGGCATGACGCGCGTCTCGACGGCGTCATTCAAACGCACCTCGTCGTTCACCAGGCGCTCGATGTCATCCAACTGTGCGCGCGTAATTGGCTCGAAGTGCGCGAAGTCAAAGCGCAGGCGATCGGCATCAACCAGCGAGCCCTTCTGTTGCACATGCGAACCGAGCACCTTCTTGAGGGCCGCGTGCAGGAGGTGCGTGGCCGAGTGATTGCCGGCGGTGCTGCGGCGCCGGGTCGCATCGACTTCACAGGTCACGCGCTCGCCGACCTTGAGCGTGCCGGATTCGAGTTTGCCGATGTGGGCATGGCCTTTCTGCGTGTCGCGCACGGCAAAGCGCGCACCCGCCGTTGCGAGAATTCCTTGATCGCCCGCCTGACCGCCACTTTCCGCGTAGAACGGCGTGCGCTCCAGATAGACAATGCCTTCCTGCCCGGCCTTGATCTCCTTCGCCTCGGCCTCGTCAACACGGATGGCCATTATGCGCGCATCGCCACGAGTCGTTTCATAGCCGGTGAATTCAGCCGGCTGGATGCGCAGCTCATCAAGGCTCACGATGCTGGCACTCTTGAAGCCGGAGGCGGCACGCGCCTGATCGCGCTGCGCGTCCATGGCGCGCTCAAAGCCATCCATGTCGAGGCTCAGGCCACGTTCGCGTGCAATGTCATTCGTCAGGTCGGCCGGAAACCCGTAAGTGTCATACAGCTTGAACACGGTTTCGCCCGCAATGGTCTTACCGCGCATTTGCGCGATGTCGTCTTCCAGGATTTTCATGCCCTTGGTCAGCGTCTCGGCAAAGCGCTCTTCTTCCTGGCGCAGCACACGCTCGGTCTGAACCTTGGCCTTGGCAAGCTCCGGATAGGCATCGCCCATCTCCTTCACCAGCGGCGCGACCAGCCGCCAGAAGAATGGGTCCTGCGCGCCGAGCAAATGCCCGTGGCGCGCGGCGCGGCGGATGATGCGGCGCAGCACGTAGCCGCGGCCTTCGTTCGACGGCAGCACGCCATCGACAATTAGAAACGCGCACGAGCGGATGTGGTCGGCGATCACGTTGAGCGATTTATTCTGGCGATCCTTGGTTCCGAGAACGTCCGCGGCTGCGTTGATGAGATTGCGGAAGATGTCGATCTCGTAGTTGCTGTGCACGCCCTGCATAACCGCGGCAACCCGCTCCAGCCCCATGCCGGTGTCGACCGATGGTTTGGGCAGCGGGTGCAGTTTGCCCTCGGCATCGCGGTTGTACTGCATGAATACCAGGTTCCAGATTTCGATGTAGCGGTCGCCGTCCTCATCCGGTGAACCCGGCGGGCCACCCGCCACGGCCGGGCCATGGTCATAGAAAATTTCCGAGCACGGTCCGCACGGACCGGTGTCGCCCATCTGCCAGAAATTGGAACTGTCGCCAAGACGCGTAAAACGCTTGGGATCGACTTTCATCTCCTTGAGCCAGATATCCGCGGCTTCCTCGTCATCCTTATAAATGGTGACCCACAGGCGCTCGGCCGGCAGCTTCATGTCCTGGGTGAGAAAATCCCAGGCAAAGCGGATCGCCTCGCGCTTGAAGTAGTCACCGAAACTGAAGTTGCCGAGCATTTCGAAAAACGTGTGGTGACGCGCGGTGTAGCCGACGTTTTCGAGATCGTTATGCTTACCGCCGGCGCGCACGCAGCGCTGGCTGCTCACGGCGCGCGTGTACGGGCGCTTCTCCTGTCCGAGGAATACTTCCTTGAATTGCACCATGCCGGCGTTGGTGAACAGCAGCGTCGGATCATTGCCCGGCACCAGCGAGCTCGACGGCACGATGCTGTGGCCGTGGTGCTCGAAGAACTTGAGGAAATGATCGCGAATCTCAGTGGTTTTCATAATCAAATAAATCTAACGGCTAATCATCAACGTCGTCACTACCCAATGCCCGTCGTATCTGCTCATGGGTAAAACCGCGAGATTGCAGAAAGCGCGTCTGCTTGGCGCGCTCCACAAGACTTGCCGGCTGCTTCCCCCCGAATTTCTTTTTATTCACCCGCTTCACGTCTTCGACCCAGTCGCGGCTGCCAACGTCCAGCCAGCGTTCGATCGTGCCGCGGTCGATACCCTTCTCTTCCAGCTCGCGGCGGATGTAGAGCGGCCCATAGCCGCGCACCCGGCGCACATGCAACAGCGCCTCGATAAAACGCTCGTCCGAAACCAATCCTTCAGCCGTGAGCGCCGCCACGATCCGGGCAGCGGCCTCTTCCTCGCAGCCGCGCTGCACCAGCTTGCCGATCAACTCCGCGCGCCCGTACTCACGGCGCGCCAGCCACGACAGCGCCCGGTTGCGCGCCTCTTTTGCGTCGAGACCGGGCTTGTCTACGGAAAGCATGCCTGCACAAAAATAACCCTAATACACTCAGGCCTCAGCCTCTTCCGGCAGCGCCTCGTCCGCATCGGCGCCGGACGCCACGACCGGGGCCGCCATGGTGGCGCGAATCTTTTTCTCGATGTCGGCGGCAATCGCCGGATTCTCTTTCAGGAACTGGCGGGCATTGTCCTTGCCCTGACCGATACGCTCCTTGTTGTAGCTGTACCAGGCGCCGGACTTTTCGACGATGTTGCGCTCCACGCCCATGTCAACGAGCTCGCCTTCCTTGGAGATGCCCTCGTTGTACAGGATGTCGAACTCGCACTGGCGGAACGGCGGCGCCAGCTTGTTCTTGACGACTTTGACGCGCGTCTGGTTGCCGATCACTTCGTCGCCCTTCTTGATGGCGCCGATGCGGCGGATGTCCATACGCACCGAGGCGTAGAACTTGAGGGCGTTGCCACCGGTCGTGGTCTCGGGATTTCCGAACATCACGCCGATTTTCATGCGGATCTGGTTGATGAAAATCACCAGCGTGTTGGAGCGCTTGATGTTGGCGGTGAGCTTGCGCAGCGCCTGACTCATGAGGCGCGCCTGCAGGCCCATGTGCGAATCGCCCATCTCGCCTTCGATTTCCGCTTTCGGGGTGAGCGCCGCCACCGAGTCGACCACCACCACGTCCACGGCGCCGGAGCGCACCAGCATGTCGCAGATCTCCAGGGCCTGTTCACCGGAGTCCGGCTGCGAGACCAGCAGGTCGTCGATGTTCACGCCGAGCTTCTTGGCGTACGCCGGGTCAAGCGCGTGCTCGGCGTCGATGAACGCCGCCGTGCCGCCGATCTTCTGGCACTCGGCGATCACCTGCAGGGTGAGCGTGGTTTTGCCGGACGACTCCGGGCCGTAGATTTCGACCACGCGCCCGCGCGGCACACCGCCGATGCCGAGCGCCAAGTCGAGGCCAAGCGAGCCGGTCGGAATGACCTGGATATTCGGTATCGTGCCGCCATCGCCGAGACGCATGACCGAGCCCTTGCCGAACTGCTTTTCGATCTGGCTGAGCGCCGCACTCAGTGCTTTGACTTTGTTGGTTTCCATTGTCTGCTCCTGCGGTTTTTCGCGTGGTGGTGGCCATCCTGGCCGGGGTTCAATTAGCGGAATTATTCCACACCGGCCGGGTGCGTCCTAGCCTTTCCGTGGAAGGCTGCCCAGAAGCGCGCTCAGGCCCTCCAGGGCGGTCTTGATCGCCTGCCGGCGCACCGCTTCGCGGTCACCGCTGAAGCGCTGGGTGCGGGTCTGGGTCGGCTGTTTGCGCGCCGCCCAGGCAAAACACACCGTGCCCACCGGCTTCTCCGGGGTGCCGCCAGCGGGCCCGGCCATACCGGTGATGGCAACCGTCAGGTCGGCATGGCTGTGAGCGAGCGCGCCCTCGGCCATGGCACGCGCGGTCGGCTCACTCACCGCGCCGTGACGCGCCAGGGTTTCGGTTTTGACGCCGAGCATCTCGCGTTTGGCCATGTTGCTGTAACTGACGAACCCGCGTTCGTACCACAGCGAGCTGCCGGGGATGGATGTCAGCACCGCGCCCAGCCAGCCGCCGGTACAGGATTCGGCCGTCGCCACAGACCGGCCGGCCTGCTTGAGGTCGTGCCCGAGGTGATCGGCGAGCGTTACGAGTTCAGTGTCCATAGAGCCACACCAAAACCTGAAGGCAAACGGCCGCGGCAGTGCCGGCGGCCAGATCATCCAGCATGATACCCCAGCCGCCCTTGACGTGATCATTCAGCCAACTGATCGGGTACGGCTTCCAGATATCGAATAGGCGGAATAACCCGAAGCCAATAAGCAACCAGGCCCAGCCCACCGGCGCGAGGAACAATGTGACCAGCATGCCGACGATTTCGTCCCAGACGATACCCGGATGGTCGTGCACGCCGAGATCACGCTCGGTGCGCGCACAGGCCCACACGCCCAGCAGAAACAGCGCAGCCACGAGCGCGATATAGGTAGTCGACGCGAGCGGCAACAGCAGCAGATAAAGCGGCAAGGCAACAAGACTGCCGACTGTTCCGGGTGCCTTCGGTGCCAAGCCCGCGCCGCCGCCGAAGGCCAGCAAGTAGGCCGGGTGGCGCAACAGGGTGGTGAAACTTGTATCGTGCTTCATTCTGTTTGGAGCCTATTCCGATGTGTCCGAAACCCTTGTAGGTCGGCCTTCAGGCCGACATGTCGCCCTAAAGGGTGACCTACGTCTGTATAGGCTGTGTGCCGGTTAATGGTGAAGTCTACACTCGGTTTCAGCGCGTTATTCAACCCACTCGGAAATGGTCGAAACCGGCTTGCTCGGATCGATAGAGCACGCCCTGTTCATCCACGATGCGCAAACCCGCTTCAGCCTCGATGTCGCCGATATAACTGCACGCCACGCCAAATTGCGCGGAGGCATTCCGGAACGCTGTTTCCTGCGCGGGCGGAATGGTGAAACACAATTCGTAATCGTCACCGCCGGCGAGCGCCGCCTGCCAGCCAACCTGTGCGAAGGCCGCATCGTAGGCGGGTGACAGCGGCAGGCGCTTGAGATGGATGCGCGCACCGACCGCGCTGGCTGCGAGAATGTGGCCAAGATCGGCCGCAAGCCCGTCGGAGATATCGATGCACGCCGAGGCCAAGCCACGCAGACTGAGCCCAGCCACCACGCGCGGCAGCGGGCGGTTGAGTTGGGTGAGCACGTTGGCGAGGTATTCGTCCGGCAGTTTGAGCTGGCCCTGCGTCACGCGCAGCCCGAGCGCCGCTTCGCCCAGGAAACCGGTGACATAGATGCGATCCCCGGGCCGGGCGCCGGCGCGTTTCAACGCCTGACCATGCGGCACGAAACCCATGATCTGAATACCGATGGTGAGCGGGCCGCGTGTCGTGTCGCCGCCCACGAGCGCGACATTGTACCGGCGCGCCAGATCGAACATCCCTTGGCAGAAACCCTCAAGCCAGTTCGGTTCGGCCTGCGGCAGACTCAGGTTCAACGTATACCACGCCGGTGACGCACCCATGGCCGCGAGGTCGCTCAGGTTCACCGCCAGCGACTTGTGGCCGATGGAAACGGCATCGGTATTTTCGGGAAAGTGCACACCGGCGACCAGCATGTCGGTGGACACCACCAGCTGTTGACCGGGCGGCACATCGAGTACAGCGGCGTCATCACCGATGCCGAGCGCGACATCCGGACGCGCGACCGGTTGATGCGCGAAGTAGTGGGCAATGAGCTCGAATTCGTTCAAGTAATTCTATTATCGGTCACAGAAGAACCGGGGAATCTGTGACCTTAAATAAATCTGTCCCGGTTTTGCGGTTTCGGTTTTGCGGTTTTGTTCTTTTACATTACCGCTATTCACGGAAGGCATTCTCGTCTCTAGTAATGTCCCAGCCACGCGATTTCATGCACAGATTTCTACGGTCTTTCTGAGCAGATCGTTGACGATCGCACTCATTCCCCCAACACCATGACCCTGATTTCTTGGTTTCAGCGTCACACCCCTGCAAATCCTTGTAGAAGTCCTGAACGGTAGCGCCTTCTTTGGCGAAACCCCTTGTTGCACAACCTGAAAGTGCCAGCAACATACCTGCAATAAAAATCAATAGTCGCATCTTCCGTCTCCCCTTCGTGGTTATTCGGAATGCCTTGGTCAGTCCGGTAGGGTAGGCACGTCGTGTGTGCCCACAGATTTATCGAATTGCCTAATCGACTTCCGCGTGGGCACTTCGTGCCCACCCTACTCAGCTGTGGCAGAAATCATTCACGAAGCCTTGCGGCCGATTTCGGCGGCGCGCAGTTTGGCGGCGACCTTGTCGAGGATGGCGTTGACGTATTTGTGGCCGTGCTCGGCACCGAAGGTCTTGGCGAGCTCCACGGCTTCGTTGATCACTGCCTTGTAGGGGATCTCCAGCTGGAACTCGAGCTCGAAAGCGCCGATGCGCAGGATCGCGCGCTCCACCGGGTCCACTTCGTCGATGGTGCGGTCAAGGTGCGGTGTCAGGTGGTCATCGAGTTCATGCTGATGCAGCGGCACTTCGCGCACCAGGTGATGGAAATACTCAATGTCCACGCCCTTGAGCTCGTGGTCGCTGATGAAATGCGTTTCAATATCCGCCGGCGCCTGCTCCGTCAGTTGCCACTGGTACAGTGCCTGTACCGCGGCCAGACGTGCCATGTGGCGGGAGGGTTTGGCCATGGCTCAGGGCCGGAGCTTCTTGAGCAGATTGACCATCTCGATGACGGTGAGCGCGGCGTCCACGCCCTTGTTGCCGGCCTTGGTGCCAGCGCGCTCGATAGCTTGCTCGATGGTATCGACGGTAAGCACGCCGAACGCGACCGGGATGTCGTGCTGCATCATCACCTGCGCGATGCCCTTGGCACACTCGCCAGCGACAAAATCAAAGTGCGGCGTCGCACCACGGATCACCGCGCCGAGCGCGATAAGCGCATCGTATTTCTTTGCGGCTGCGAGCGTCTTCAGCGTCAACGGGATCTCGAACGCGCCGGGCACGCGCACCACCTCAATCTGATTGGCCTCGACACCGTGGCGCACGAGTGTATCGATCGCACCATCCAGCAGGCGCTCTCCGATGAAACCGTTGAAGCGCGCCAGCACAATACCGAAGCGCGCACCGCGTGCAATGAGTTCCCCTTCGATAGACTTCACGTTCTGCATAATGACGATTTCCGAATGTAAATATGTTTAAGGAAGGCAGGCCTGCACAAAAATAGCCTTTATTATTATTCGTGACCGGGCGGGTTGATGTATTCAACAATTTCAAGCCCGAAACCGGAAAGCCCCGGCGCCTTCACCGGGTGGCTCAGTACGCGCATTTTGCCGACACCGAGATCGGCAAGAATCTGGCTGCCGAGTCCGTAGGTGCGCAGCGCCTGCTGTGGGCGCCTGGCCGCCAATTCTATGCCCTGTTCCTGCCGATGGAAATGCTGGACGTGCCGGATCAGCTCCTCGGCCGGCTCGTCTTGCTGCAGGATCACCACCACACCGCCCTCCTGCGCCACGCGCGCCATGGCGCCGCGCAGGCTCCACGAGCCGCCGCGATGCGCGACCCCGAGCAGATCCAGCAGACTGCCCTGCACGTGCACACGCACCAGCGTCGGCCGGTCGCGCCGGAGTTCGCCTTTCACCAGCGCGAGATGGGCGGTGTCCTCAATATCGTCATGGTAGGCAATAACCTGAAACTCGCCGAATTCGGTGGGCAGATGACACTCAGCGACACGCTGCACCGTGGCCTCGTTCTGCATGCGGTAGTGGATCAGATCGGCAATGGTGCCGATCTTGAGGCCATGTCGCTGCGCGAACTTCTCCAGTTCCGGCTGGCGCGCCATGCTGCCGTCCTCGCTCAGAATCTCACAAATCACACTCGCCGGCATGAGCCCGGACATGCGCGCCAGATCCACGCCCGCCTCGGTGTGGCCGGCACGCGCCAGCACTCCGCCCTTGCGCGCCATGAGTGGAAAAATGTGCCCCGGCATGATGATGTCGGTGGGCTTGGCCTCTGGCCGGATGGCGGCCTGCACGGTGGCGGCGCGATCGGCCGCCGAGATGCCGGTGGTCACGCCTTCGGCGGCTTCGATGGAAACGGTGAAGTTGGTGGTGAACGGCGTCATATTATCGTTCACCATCAGCGGCAAATTGAGCTGGCGGCAACGCTCCGATGTCAGCGTGAGGCAAATAAGCCCGCGGCCATGGGTAGCCATGAAGTTGATGTCTTCCGGACGCACCTTTTCGGCCGCCATCAGCAGGTCGCCTTCATTTTCGCGATCCTCGTCATCCATGATCACGACCATGCGGCCGCGCTTCATCTCCTCGATGATTTCGCCGGTGGGACTGATTGCCATGCTCTGTGCCTGAAAAACGCCAATTATGGCGGATTTTTATTGGTGATGCCGTAAAAATATCATTGCAGGCGGGGATTTAGCAAAACTCTGCATGGTTTTCCTTAACACCGCCACCGGCCGACCCGTCCCGCCCTTCCGTCGACTCGCCGGGCACGGCCTCCGTTCTCATGGTCTATAGTAGTTATTCACGGGGCGCATGCGGATGCCAGCGCTTCCTTCTCAACTCGAAACCGTTTGCCCGTCACCGGATGCGACGGCATGCCGCTCCCTGCGAGGGCACGACCGTGGAACCCAATAAGGCCGAAAACCACGCCAAAACCATCCGCCTGGATGAGCGCCTGCAACAGCGGCGTGCCGACAGCGCGACACTGCTTCCTGTCGCCAGCCAGTCCACGCTCGGGCCGGGCAGCATGCTGGGCAACTACCTCATTATCAGCCAGATTGGCGAGGGCGGCATGGGCGTGGTGTACAAGGCCATGGACACGGTTCTCGATCGCACCGTGGCGCTCAAAATCCTGCCGCCCCATCTGCTGCAAAACCCGGACTTCATGCACCGCTTTCGCACCGAGGCCTATGCCCAGGCGCGGCTGCATCACCCGAACATCGTCACCCTCTACTCGATGCTGGAGATCCCGGCCGGGTTCGTGCTGGTCATGGAGTTTGTGGAGGGCCAGACCCTGCATGATCGTATTCGCAACGAAGGACCGCTTGCTTCAGAAGAAGCGCTCTTGATCTTCGAACAGGCGTTGCGCGGCGTGACCTATGCCCATCACATGGGCATCGTGCACCGCGACCTGAAGCCGGACAATATCTTCATCACTCACAAGCATGAAGTGAAGATCATGGATTTCGGTGTCGCCAAAATCCTCGACAACAAGGAGCCGACACGCTCGCGTTCGATGGTCGGCACCCTGCTCTACATCTCCCCGGAACAAATTAATGGCCGGGACGCGGATGTCCGCTCGGACATCTACACCATCGGAATCAGCTTGTTTGAAACGGTAACGGGTCGCCTGCCGTTTGAGCGCCGAACCGACTATGGTCTCATGCATGCACACATCCTGGAAGAACCTCCGCGGCCGCGCCAGCTCAAACGCAATCTGCCAAAAACACTGGAAAGGGTAATCCTCACGGCAATCGAAAAGGAGCCTGACAAGCGCTACCAGAGCGCCGCTGAATTTCACGAAGCCTTGCTGAGACAAAAACAGCGTCTCGGACATATATCGCCGGCAGCCGATGGTAACGCCGCTGCGGCGCTGCCGCGCCAGCTTGGCGAACGTCTGGCGTCGCACAACCGTGTGCTGGGCGGGATCGGGTTCGATGTTTTTCTGATTGCTGCAGTAACCACATTGGCACTTGCCCTGGGCCTCTACCCGTCCCAACAGCGCCCTCTTGATGAGATCGAGCCAGTTACCCGCCTGGTGAAAAAAAATCAGGCATCATCGGCAGCTACCACAACGCAGAAGGTGCCGCGGCCAAATAAGACGACACCGGAGAATGATCGATATGACTCCCTGCGCAAAGCCTGGGGCGGCTGACACAGCACATCCGTCACGATAGAGTAGCTGTCCGACTCAACGATTCATCAACGATGGTAAGGAAGATTGACTCCATGAAGGATTTTATCGCGCTCCACCGCATGACCCTGCCCGCAATCCTGCTGACCGCCTTGCTGGGCGGCTGCGCGAGCATGGGTGATTTCAGCTGTGATATGCACGAGACCCAGTCGCGCGGGACCAAGCCAGTCACCACCTACTCATTGGCAGACACGAAGAGCGGAGAAGCTGCGTTCCGGCAGCTTCCGGCAAGCAGCATCGCACAGGTACCGACCTATAAAATCAGATTCAAGCCCGGTTTCACCAAACCATGTGCCACCGTTACCCTGCTCAAGGACGTTGCTATTCTTCGCAGTGATGAAACCACTGTCATGCTGAATGAGATCCGCGAGTTCTATGCTGAGGATGGCACGCTTATCGCCACCTCCACCCAGGACATCAGCGAGCAGGTCAAGAAAAGCGGAAATTACATCGCCACCACACCGCTGCCGATCCCGAAATCGGCCCCGCCGGGTAAATACAAGATCGTAAACAAGCTTATGTACGAACGCCGCGGTGACCGCCGGGCGCCCGTCCAGATAGCTCGTGCGGAAGGGTTTTTCTACATCATTCCGTCTCAGTAAAAACACGCAAAATGGACATCAAACGCACAACGAGCGGTCCGTCTATCCGGCTGACTCGTCCATTTGTCCCGCTGCAGCCACCAGTTTGTGCCGGCCATGACAATGTCGCGTAGTATGAAGGACATACAGATTTTTTGGGGGTTCACGACGTGTCCGATTTGCGCCTGGTTTACGACAATGCCGAGCTTGTTCCAAAGCCCGAAAAGGCAGCGGACATGAACCAAACCCGCATCATCAGGGATCCCGCCAGTACCACTGTCAACATGGACATGCCCACGTTCGAAGCCGGCAGCACCATCGGCAGCTACCTGGTCATCAGCAAGCTTGGCGAAGGCGGCATGGGCATGGTGTACAAGGCGCACGACACCACCCTCGACCGCACGGTGGCACTCAAGGTGCTGTCGCCGCACCTGTTCCGCAATCTGGAATTCCTGCAGCGCTTCCGGGTTGAGGCGCAGGCGCAGGCGCGCCTCAACGGCCCAAACATTGTCACCCTGCACTCGATGTTCGAGATTCCCGGCAGCCTGGTTCTGGTCATGGAGCACGTGGAGGGACACACCCTCGACCAGCGCCTGCACAACGAAGGGCGGCTGTCGGTGGCCACCACCGTCTGGGTATTCGAACAGGCACTGCTCGGTGTGGAGCGCGCACACCGCATGGGCATCGTGCATCGCGATCTCAAGCCGTCCAACATCTTCATCACCAATACCCATGAGATCAAACTCATGGATTTCGGTGTAGCCAAGATTCTGGACAGTAAGGAAAATACTCAAACCGGTTCGATGATCGGCACGCTCATGTACATCTCACCCGAGCAGATCACCGGTCATGATGCCGATTTCCGCTCAGACATCTACACCCTCGGCATTACGCTCTATCAGGCCGTAACCGGGGTATTGCCGTTCGAGAAGAAGACCGACTACGAGTACATGAATGCGCACCTGCACGAGCAACCGCTGCCGCCCACGGCGCTGCAGCCGGCCATTCCGCAGGAACTTGAGGACATCATCCTCAAGGCCATGGACAAGAACCCGGACAAACGTTTCCAGAGCGCACACGAGTTTCGCAAGGCACTGCTCAAGGTCGGAATGGTGCATGTACGTGCCTACCGTCGCCTCAAGGCAATCCGGCGCGAGAAGGACAAGGCCGCCTTGTCACTGTCGCCAACCTGGCGGCGTGAAGAAGAGGAGGTGCTCACCTTCTCGGAACAAGTCGTTTCACGCCTTGAAGGATTCTTCAGGAAAAAGAGGACCGCCCTGACCACTGTTGTCGCCGGAATTGCCGTGCTCAGCCTGGCGACAACCTTGTGGCTGCGGCCCGCGAAGGAGATCCCGGCACCTGTCGCACAAAACACTGTTCAGATCGCGGAGATCGCCGCCCCTGTCGCGCAACCAGCGCCCACCGAACCTGCGACGACACCTGAAGCAATATCAGCCGTTGCCGTCAGCACGCCTGCTCCGGCCAAAACACCGGATAATGGCGGTACACCGGCGGCCAAAAAAATTCCGGTCACGGCGTCCGTGCAGGCAGAATCATCCGGAAAACAGGTTGTCAGCCGGCCTCGCCAGAATCAAAAGGTCGACCAGGCGAAGAAGGCCGATGAGAAGAAATACGACGCCTTGAAGAAGGCTTGGGGCGGATAACTGCATCGATGGCGCAATGAACTGCGCCGTGCGACATCACTATTTGAGAAATCCATGTTCCGCGAGGAACGCTGACGAGATTGCCGGAGCCGTTTCGGCCGCGCGCTCGCCAAGCATCAAGCGCTCGAGGTAGCGCGCAATCAGGTCGACTTCCAGATTTACTCGGCAGCCAGACTGATATTCGTCAAGCGTCGTGGACTTCAGTGTGTGCGGCACAATGTTGACGTCAAACAGTGGGCCTTCCACGGCATTCACCGTGAGACTCACGCCATCCATGCAGATCGAGCCTTTACCGGCAATGTAACGCGCAAGCGCTGCCGGTGCCTGAACACGAAATCGCACGGAGCGCGCATCGATACTTCGCTCTATCACTTCCCCCAATCCATCCACATGGCCGCTCACCAAGTGTCCGCCAAGGCGGCTGGACGGCATGAGCGCCTTCTCCAGGTTGACGCGGTTGCCAGGGCCCAGGTTGCCGAGAGTAGTGCGTGCCAGAGTCTCTGCCGAGACATCTGCGCTAAATTCGCGTGCGCCGTGTTCAATTGCTGTAAGACATACCCCACTGACGGCAATACTGTCGCCGAGTTGCACATCTTGCATATCGAGCGTGCCAGCATTGATGCGTAGACGTGCGTCTCCGCCCTTCCTTTCGATCAGCGCGATACTGCCAACTGCCTGAATGATGCCGGTAAACATAGATTCGAATCGGGAACCGGGAGTCGTGAGTGTAACGGGACAGACCTGGAACTGGAACCGGGACTAGTACGCCACGCGTGCAGTAATACGCCAGTCGCGTCCGACGGCGCGCACATCCTGGATATCCAGCGCAATTCTACCGGCCATGTCCTCAAGTCCTTTGAAGTTGAACAGGCCGCGCGCGCTGCTGCCGAGCAAATGCGGGGCGAGATAGAGAACCAGCTCGTCCACGAGACCGGCGTTCAGCAGATCTCCGCTAAGCGTCGCTCCAGCCTCGACCAGAACTTCGTTTGTTTCGCGCGCGGCCAGCTGTTCAAGCAGCAGGCTGAGGTTCATGCGTCCCGATGTGACAGGCATTCCGGATACCTCGGCCCCGGCAGCACACAATGCTGCCGCATTCTTCGCATGCTCCTCGCTGGTGACTACAAGCGTCGTGCCCGGCAAGGTCAGCATGCGTGCCGTCGGGCGCATGCGCAACTGCGGATCTACTACGACACGCAGCGGTTGACGGCCAATATCGAGGTCGCGCACGGTAAGTGACGGATCGTCTGCCAGCACTGTGCCGATGCCGGTAAGAATCGCGGAGCTGCGTGCGCGCAGGCGCTGCACATCGGCGCGAGCCGCCTCCCCAGTGATCCACTTGCTCTCCCCGTTTTGGAGTGCCGTGCGCCCATCCAGACTCGCGGCCAGCTTCACGCACAGATAGGGTCTGCCCCGCGTCATACGCGAGATGAAGCCGGGATTCAGGCGTTCGGCCTCCGCTTGCAACAGACCGATATCAACACGGATACCGGCCTTTTCGAGTTCGGCGATACCCTGGCTCGCCACGCGCGGGTTGGGATCTGGCATGGCGGCCACCACGCGCGCAATACCGGCCTTGATCAGTGCCTCGCTGCAAGGCGGTGTACGTCCGTGATGGCAACAGGGCTCCAGCGATACGTAGGCCGTGGCGCCGCGCGCCTGCGCGCTGGCGGCGGCAAGCGCATGCACCTCGGCATGTGGTTCGCCGGCACGCCGGTGCCAGCCTTCGCCCACAACCTGACCGTCGCGCACGATGACGCAGCCAACACGTGGATTGGGATCGGTGGTATACAAACCACGTTTCGCAAGCTGCAGGGCATGCGCCATGTGGCGCACGTCATCCGGAGAATAGCTATTTTTGTGCAAGCTTGCTTTCCTAAAATGGCTATTTTTGTGCAAGCTTGCTTTCCTAGAATGGCTGTTTTTGTGCAAACTTGCTTCCACAGTCGGATTGTTTATGACTTGCCGTTGTCGTTGTCCGGAATGAGCTTGAGTTGCTTGTCGCGCGCATCCGCTGTCGGCTCGTTTTGTAGACGTTGCACCTCGTCGCGGAAGGCGTCCAGATCTTGAAAGCTCCGGTACACCGAGGCGTAACGCACATAGGCTACCGGATCGAGCTCCTTGAGCTCCTCCATCACCCAGTCTCCGATTGCGCGCGAATTCACTTCGCGTTCGCCACTCGTGAGCAGTTTTTGACGGATGCGGCCTATAGCCTTCTCCACAGCCGCCGCGTCCACCGGGCGTTTCTCCAGTGCCCGAGTCATGCCGGCGCGCAATTTTTCCTCGCTGAATGCCTCCCGTCGGCCATCCGATTTGGCAACCTGCGGGAGCCGCAATTCGGCGCGTTCAAAGGTGGTGAACCGCTCACTGCACACCTCGCACTCCCGGCGGCGGCGCACCGAGCTGCCATCTTCGCTCAGGCGCGAGTCAATCACACGTGTTTCATCAGCGGAGCAGAACGGACAGCGCATTCCATTTCCCCGTGTCGCATATCACACCACTGCACAAAGACTCACCCACAGGAGCCATGTCCCGTGACAGCATTTACTGTTCGTACACTGGAAACCGGTGGCACAGCTCCTCCGCCTTGGCGCGCACCGCAATCCGCACTGAGGCGTCGCTCAGATTGTCCAGAATGTCACAGATCCAGCCGGCCAGCGCCTCGACCTCCGGCTCCTTAAAGCCTCGCGTGGTGCTGGCCGGGGTGCCGATACGGATGCCGCTAGTGACGAACGGCGACTGCGGATCGTTCGGCACGGCGTTCTTGTTGACGGTAATGTGCGCTTCGCCGAGCGCCGCCTCTGCATCTTTGCCGGTGATTTTCTTGTCAATCAGGTCAACCAGAAACAGGTGATCATCGGTTCCGCCGGAGACAATCTTGTAGCCTCTTTTCATCATTACCGCGGCCATGGCGCGCGCATTCTGCACCACCTGCTGCTGGTACGTCTTGAACTCCGGTTGTAACGCTTCGAGGAACGCCACCGCCTTTGCGGCAATCACATGCATCAGCGGGCCGCCCTGAGTACCGGGAAAGATCATCGAACTGAGCTTCTTCTCGATGTCCGGATTGGCGCGCGCGAGAATGATTCCGCCACGCGGTCCACGCAGGGTCTTGTGCGTGGTGGATGTCACAACATCGGCCACGGGCACCGGATTCGGATAGAGCCCGGCCGCTACGAGACCAGCGACATGCGCCATGTCCACAAACAAATAGGCGCCGATGCTGTCGGCGATCTGGCGGAAGCGCGCCCAATCGACGATACGCGAATAGGCGGAGAATCCGGCTACGATCATCTTTGGCTTGTGTTCCTGTGCCAGGCGCGCGACTTGCTCGTAGTCGATCTCGCCAGTCTTTTCATTCAAACCGTATTGCACGGCGTTAAAAATCTTTCCGGAAAAATTCACCTTCGCGCCATGCGTGAGATGCCCGCCATGCGCGAGACTCATGCCGAGAATGGTATCGCCGGGAGTGAGCAGCGCCAGATACACGGCAGCGTTTGCCTGCGAGCCGGAGTGTGGCTGGACGTTCGCATAGGCCGCACCGAACAACTGTTTGGCGCGATCGATGGCCAGGCTCTCCGCGACATCCACATGTTCGCAGCCGCCGTAATAGCGCTTGCCGGGATAGCCTTCGGCATACTTGTTGGTCAACACCGAGCCTTGTGCGGCCAGCACTCGCGGGGAGGCGTAATTTTCCGAGGCGATCAGCTCGATATGGTCTTCCTGGCGGCGAACCTCGTTCTGCATAGCCTGCCAGAGCACTTCATCAAAGCCGGAAATGGTCATTTTCTTGCTAAACATCCGGGTTTTCGCCTCCTGTGTCGCTGAACGTCACTTCCGCCGGTCGACGGTGGTGACGGGGTTTTCCACTGAAAGGGGCATAGGATAGCCAATCCACTTCCCAAATGCATGATATTCATTGCAAATCAGTCATATTCAAGCTTACCAGCAATATCGATGGCGCCTCATGAGCAACAACAAAAATCGATAAACTTCAATGGCATAGATATTGCTCACATACGTTGATGGAAAGGGCCGCCAACGACCATCGGCGCGACAGGAAGTCAGGCAGATAGAGAAGGAAGCGGCCGGAAAATATCGGAGCGAAACCTTCCGGCACATGAGCACTATTGCATCCCTGTCAAAACAGCACGGGCGTTTCCGTTTCGGCGTACGCGAAAAAATCGCGCTGATCCTGCTCGCTACCCTGCTGATCACGCTCAGTGTCAGCAGCCTTCTCGCCCTGCGCGCGCACAAACAGGACATCCTCGAAGAAACCAGCCGGCGCGGCCACGAAGCGGCACATTTCATCGCCCAACACCTCGCGTACAGCGTGGTAAGTTACGACTATCACACCCTTGAGCTCTTGCTCCAGAACGTCATTCGGAGCGAAGACATTGTGTTCGCGCGTATAGACAATACACGCGGAAATGTCATGGCCGTAGCGGGAGTGCCATCTGGTGCTGCGCAAAACGTGCAACACTACCGTGCCGATATCAAGCTTAACGGCGACACACTGGGGCAACTGCATCTGGGCCTGTCTACCGAACGTATCGTCCAGAACCTCGCAACACGGCAACGCGAGGCGCTGCTCAGCCAACTACTGGCTAGTCTGGTCGTGATACTGGCAGGTTTCGTGGCAATCTCTGCCATCATCATCCGGCCACTGACCGTTACCGCCCGGATCATTGGCGAGAACCTGGAATCAGATACCAACAGGCTGCAACGCATACCGCTCAATTCTCCGGACGAGATCGGTGATCTGGCGCGGGGATTTAATGCCTTGCAAACTCATCTTGACGACACGCGCCAGAAGCTCGAATCGCGCGTCGGCCATGCCAACCAGGAGTTGCAGAACGCCTACCAGCAACTCACTGTCCAGGCAAAAGAGCTGCATGTCCTTAACCAGGAACTGGAACTGCTGAGCGTGACCGATCCACTCACCGGCCTCTACAACCGCCGGCACTTTGAGAGGCTGATGGACAGCGAGGTGGCGTTGTCCATCCGCAACGATGAAACCATCAGCATCATTCTGCTGGATATCGATAATTTCAAGTCCATCAATGAACGCTATGGGCACACGGGCGGCGATGCCGTATTGCGCAACGTGGGGCACGTCATTTCAGAGCACGTTCGTCAAAGCGATGTCGCCTGTCGTTACGGCGGTGATGAATTTTTCATCCTCTGCAGAAATGCCACGATTTCCAATGCTGTTGGATTTGCCGACGATCTGATGGATGCGCTGGTCGTGGGCGCATTCCGGCCAGGCGGTCATAATATAGAAATCACCGTGAGCATCGGGGTAGCCACCATCCCGGGCGTGCACACAGTTGCCTCCGCCGACGAATTCTTCAAATGCGCGGATGAGGCGCTGCATGCCTGCAAGCAGCGGGGGCGCAACAGCGTGCTGCATTACTCCATGCTGGATCACAATCAAAAAACCGGGGTGCTCTGAGAATCCTTCGGACTGGCGTCCAGCTGTGGTCGAACGCACCAACTCCTGTCAATGTGCGTCGTCCCGCATCATCCCTGAACAATTATTATCGGCGCACGTCAAAAATCCGCTCCGGGTGCTCAAGATCGTTGACCCGGCGCCAGTCCTCCGCACCCGCAGCGCGTACGCGTCTTTCCCACCATTCCATGCGGTTAAGGTAACGGCGCGGATCGATATTGTCAGTGGTGAGTTTGGTGACGTTGAGCGCGACGATGCTGATCCCCTTCAGGTCGATGGGAAAATCGCGCATCGTCTGGTAATCCAGCTCTTCCTGCATGTCGGAGAAAATCAGGATGGTCTTGCGCCCGGCGCCGGTTTCGTTCAGAAACTCGGCTGCCTGGATAATGCCGCCGGTGATGTCCGTATAAGCGCTGCCCTTCGTGACGCCCTTGGTGAAATCTGCAACCTTGTCGCGAAAGGCGCGCTTCTGGGCATTGGCCTGAAGCGGATCCTTGTCGAAGGTGACCTTGGCAATAATATCTTTCTCGCTGAACGAGCGGCTTTTTACGCGCGCCACGGCAAACGAATCGCCCGGGTTGAGCGTACCGAGAATATAACCAGTCAACGCCTGCGCCCTCCCCAGCTCCTGGGTGTAAGTACCGGAGGTGTCGACCAGCATATAAACCGACTTGGCATGGCTCTTCTTGTCGGCACAGGCATTGATGGCCAGGGCAACAGAGAGCACCATTACAATAGTCAGGATTCTGCGCATTATCCTTGCTCCCCGGTGGCACGGCGCTCGCTCTCACTCAGACGCTTTGGAAACGGCACGGCTTCTACAACCGAAGATACAGCTGCCGCCCCTTGTCCACTTTTCTCGCCCTGCACCATCCGTTCGATCAGGAGCGGTACAAAGATCACCGCGTCATACAACATGCACAATGCATTGCCGACTTGTTTCACGATGACGCCAGCGATGCGCAACAGCAACGCTAGTCCGCGTAGCGCGAACACCATGCCGGTGCCAAACACAGTGCGAGACGACTGGATAAAGTACTCAAGCGGGATCGCGACAAATGCCAGCGCGAACGGGAGGGTAAAACCCAGGATCATCTGCCCGGCGGTCGGGATTTTCATCATCCAGGAGGCATCCACAGGTGCCGCCACAGCAGCATTGCCCAGCGATTGCTTGAGCGCCACATCGGCCGACACGATCAGATCGCGCATCACCGCCAGTGCCACCTCCACGCCGGCCAGCACCAGCAGAATGGTGAGCGAGATCCACATCATGCTGCGGCGCATCTTTTCGTTCACATTCGACAGCGGAAACAGGTGCGTGAAGCGCAATGATTCCATTAGAAACAGGCCCATCAGCGTTTCGAACAGGATAATGACCAGCGCCGCCACTTCTGAGGCCTGCAGGTTGTCCGTAATGTAGTCGCCACCGCCAACCATCGCCGACATCGGCAAGGAGATAAGCTTGAAATTGACGAATGCCCCGCCGATCGCAATCAACATCACCAGCCCGGATATTGAAAACTGAATCGATGCCGAGGCACCGAGCGCATGTTCGGCCTTGTCCAGATTGGCATTGATTTGCTGAACCTTCTCCACCTGGGCGTCAATTTTTGCAGCGCTGCCTTGCAAACCAGTAATATTTTTGTCGACCTTGCTCAACGTTTGCTGAAGCGAACGCCAGAAAGGCTGGAATCCCTTCAGGATTTTATGCCGTTCCTGATAGGAGCGGCGGTATTCGGCCACAACTTTGTCATAGATCTCATCAATCGACTGGCTGATGTCGGCCAGAATCCGCTCCACCAAGCCGTCGCCGGACGGTTTGATCTTGGCAATCGCGCCCACCGCCTTGGTCCACTCCGGGGGTGGTGGCGGTACTTCGGCACACTTCTGATAGTCCTCCTCGATGCGTGTAATTTCGTCCATGAGCTTGCGCTGCAATGCCGGATATCCCTGCAAGTCGCGCTGCACCACGGCGGTAACCCGCTCAAACTCGCGCTCTATCGACTTCATCGCTTCTTCTCGACCATGCGCAAGCAGCACCAGGCGATTGCGCTGACGCAGCAGCACGGCACTGGACGACAGCCAGCGGGCGCCCAGGCGTAGCGGATTGCTGATGGCGCGCGTGAGTGACCGAAACAGGCCTTGCATCGGGCGGCGCGCGGCATACAGAAATGGCAAGGCGATGAGAAACAATGCCACCGCCGACAGTGCCGGGTTTTCCGGCCAGATCATCCACATGGTCCCGCTGAACATGATTTTTCTCCCTTGTCGGAGGATACTGAAGAGAACAGCTTGAAGCCTGCTTCCATTATGAGGCCGATCCACGACCATACCGGGACCACTACCGGTTGGGCAGATGAAAACAGGGGTTTACAGGACTACCGGCAGGGATGAACAGACATGCGGCACTTCTGGGAAGAAACGCCAGATTTGAGAAAAGTGGCTGGAATTACGGCCGGGTATCGGCCTCGTCCGCCTCTTTCTTGGGCGGCAGCATGTCCTCGCGCGAGATACCAAGCCACATGACGATCGGACTGGCCACCAGCACCGAGGAATAGATACCGAACAGGATACCAATGGTCAAAGCCAGCGCGAAGTAGTGCAGGGTTTCGCCGCCGAAGAACAGCATGGACAACACGGCGAGCTGGGTCGCGCCATGCGTAATGATGGTGCGCGACATGGTGCGCGTTATGGCGTTATCGATAATCTGCGCTGTCGAGGCCAGACGCATCTTGCGGAAGTTCTCGCGTATCCGGTCAAACACCACCACTGATTCATTCACGGAGTAGCCAAGGATAGCGAGCACCGCCGCCAGCACGGTAAGCGAGAAATCCCACTGAAACAAGGCAAAGAAACCGAGAATAATCACTACGTCGTGCAGGTTGGCAATGATCGCGGCCACGCCAAACTTCCATTCAAACCGGAACCAGAGATATACGACGATGCCAATCGACACGAACAACAGCGCCAGTCCGCCGTTTTCATACAATTCGCGACCGACCTGCGGACCGACGAATTCGGTACGCCGCAGTTGGGCACCGGCATCATCGCGATGCAACACTTCCATCACCGTATCAGAAAGTGTGGCGCTGGCCATGTTGGCCTTGCCCGGCAGGCGAATCAGCACGTCACGCGAACCACCAAAATTCTGTACGGTAACATCGGTGTAGCCGCTGTGTTCCAGCAACATGCGAACCTTCGGCAGATCGGCTGCCTGCGTGTAACTGACCTCCATCACCGTGCCGCCGGTAAAATCCACACCGAAGTTGAGTCCACGTGTCGCCAGAAAAAATACTGCAAGCAGGAACGTGACCAGAGAAATCACGTTGAACACCAGCGCGTGGCGCATGAACGGAATGTCTTTGCGTATCTTGAAAAATTCCATGGCGTGCGTTTATCGCTGTCGGGGATCTATGTCAGTTATTGGCAAACGTTACTTCCACTTCGTATTGCCGATGGCCAGTCGTTCAATCTTGTGCCGGCCACCGTAGATCAGGTTCACCAGGGCACGCGACACCATTACTCCGCTGAACATGGAGGTAATAATGCCCAGACACAGCACCACCGCAAATCCGCGCACTGGTCCACTGCCAAACATGAACAGCGTAATGCCGGCGATCAACGTGGTTATATTTGAGTCAAAAATGGTTCCGAATGCGCGCTCGTAACCGGCGTGGATGCTCGCCTGCGGCGTGTTACCGTTACGCAGTTCCTCGCGGATGCGTTCATTGATCAGTACGTTGGCGTCGATGGCCATGCCCACGGTGAGCGCAATGGCAGCCATGCCGGGCAACGTCAGCGTGGCCTGCAATAGTGACAGCAATGCAACCAGCAACACCACGTTGATACCAAGTGCGAACACCGCCGTCACGCCAAAGACCAGGTAGTAAATAATCATGAATACAGCAATGGCGGCGAAACCGATCCAGGTGGAGTGAAAACCACGCTGGATGTTCTCGGCGCCGAGACTCGGGCCAATGGTGCGCTCCTCGATAATCTCAACTGGTGCGGCGAGCGCACCGGCCCGCAGCAGCAGCGCCAGGTCACGCGCCTCTTCGATACTGTCGAGACCAGTAATCTGGAAGCGCTTGCCGATCTGTTCACGAATCACCGGCGACGTAATTACCTCTTCAACGCGCACGCGGTTGCGGGCCTGCCGGCCGTCAGTCCCCAGCACCGGCTTGCCGGTTGCATCCAGCTGCGTTTCAGACTTGATCTCGATATACACCACAGCCATGCGCTTGCCGACATTCTCGCCAGTAATACGCTGGTTGATGGCCGCGCCACGCGCGTCCAGCGTAATGTGAGAAACCGCCCCGCCCGCCTGGCTGTCGAAACCGGCCGCAGCATCGACGATGTTGTCGCCCGAATAGATCACCTGCTTCTTGAGCAGAATCGGACGGCCACGACGATCCTTGTAAAGTTTCGAGCCGGCCGGCACGTGGCCACTGAGTGCCGATGCCAGGTCATGCTCTTCATCGACCAGCATGATCTCGAGGGTCGCCGTACGGCCAAGGATTTCCTTGGCCTTGGCGGTATCCTGCACACCGGGCAGCTGCACCACGATGCGATCGATCCCCTGCTGCTGGATAACCGGCTCGGCAACTCCCAGTTCGTTCACGCGGTTGCGCAGCGCAACGATGTTCTGGTCGATCGCGAACTTGCGCTTCTCAGTCATGGATTGTTCGGTCAGGCGCGCCAGCAGGAAATACTCGTCTCCCTTCTGGCCGTCGACGAGTCCCAACTCCGGCAATTGGCGGCGCACTACTTCGCGTCCCTTGTCGCGTTCGGCGGCGTCGCGGAAGCGCACTTCAAGACCGCCACTGTCGAGGCGCGCGACCGTGAGGTAGCGCACTTTCTTTTCACGCAGCGCACTGCGCAAATCGTCCACGTAGCGCTCCTCGGCCTTCTTGAGTGCCGACACCATGTCCACTTGCATGAGGAAATGCACACCGCCGCGCAAATCGAGGCCCAGGTACATCGGGTTGGCGTTGATCCAGCCGAACCACGCCGGCGTGGCCGGCAACAAATTGAGGGCGACGGTGTAATGGTCGCCGAGTGCGCGCTGCACGGTATCGCGCGCCTTTAGCTGGGAATCGGTGTCACGGAACCGGACTTTCAGGCTCTTTTCGTCGCGTTGCGTGGCAATGACATCGATGCTGGCGTGCTTCAGCACCTGCTCCACCTGCGCCAGGGTCGTGGCATCCACCCTGGTGGTGCGCGTGGCCGAGACCTGGATAGCCGGATCTTCGCCGTACAAATTGGGCAGGAAGTAAATGAACCCCGGCACGACAATGGCCAGGATCAGCAGGTATTTCCAGAGCGGGTAGCGATTCATGAGTCAGGAAGGGTGAAATAACTTGTTCTGCAGGAGCGGCAAGATTGCCGCTCCGTCGCAACTCATGCGCCCTTGACGGTTCCCTTGGGCAGAACCTGCGCCACCGCTTGGCGCTGCACCTTGATGGCGACGCCGTCGGCAACTTCCACCGTGATGTAACTCTCACTGACATCCGTTACGCGTCCGAGAATGCCGCCACCGGCCACCACCTCGTCGCCCTTGGCGAGCTTGGCCACCATCTCGCGGTGTTCCTTGGCGCGCTTGCTCTGCGGGCGAATCAGCAGGAAGTAGAAAATGACGAAAATAACAATGAGCGGCAGAAAAGACATGAACCCGCCAGCCACGCCGGGGGCCGGGGCCGGATCGGCGGCATGGGCATCGGACACAATAAGGCTGAGGAGGTTTTCTTGCACGGTCATGGCTGTTCCTGTTATCAGTCGGGCTTGAAATTGGCGGCGTCTGCCGGGGTTTCGCCGTCCTCCGGTTCGTCCGGGGAGGCCTGGTTCTGGCGGCGCCTACAATAAAACTTCTCGACAAATTCATCCAGCCTTTTTTGCTCAATTGCCTGGCGCAGCCCGCGCATCAACTCCTGATAGTAATAAAGGTTGTGGATAGTGGCCAGGCGCGCGCCCAGAATCTCATTACACTGCTGCAGGTGGCGCAGGTAGGCACGGCTGTAATGGCGGCAGGTATAGCAGTCGCACTGGGGGTCGATCGGGCCGGTGTCGGCGGCATAACGACTGTTGCGAATTTTCACCGACCCATCGCGGGTAAACAGCCAGCCGTTGCGCGCATTGCGCGTTGGCATCACACAATCGAACATGTCCATGCCGCGGCGCACGGCTTCGACCAGGTCCTCGGGCGTCCCGACGCCCATCAGGTAGCGCGGCCGGTCGGCCGGCAGTTTCGGGGCAATGCCGTCCAGCACCCGCAGCATCTCTTCCTTCGGTTCGCCCACCGACAGCCCACCAAGCGCATAGCCATCGAAGCCAATCTGCTTGAGGCCGGCAAGGGATTCCTGGCGCAGCGGCTCGTACATGCCGCCCTGCACAATACCGAACAGCGCACCGGGATGACCGACATGGGCACGCTTGCTGCGTTCCGCCCAACGCAGGGAGAGCTCCATGGAGGCGCGCGCCTGTTCTTCCGTGGCCGGATACGGCGTGCACTCGTCGAAGATCATAATAATGTCCGCGCCCAGCGCCTGCTGCATGGTCATGGATTCTTCCGGCCCCATGAATATGCGATCGCCGTTCACCGGCGACTGGAAGGTCACGCCCTGCTCGCTGATTTTTCGGAGTTTACCGAGGCTCCACACCTGAAAACCGCCGGAATCGGTGAGAATCGGCCCGTCCCAATGCATGAAGCGATGCAGGCCGCCGTGCGCGCGCATCACCTCCATGCCGGGGCGCAGCATGAGATGAAAGGTATTGCCGAGAATGATCTGCGCACCCAGCTCGCGCAGCTCCTCCGGAGTCATGGCCTTGACCGTGCCATAGGTCCCGACCGGCATGAACGCCGGGGTCTCGACCGTGCCGCGTTCAAAAATCAGGCGGCCGCGGCGCGCAGGGCCAGCGGTTCCGAGCAACTCAAACTTCATACAGGCTCAATCACAGGGGAACGGCAAAAGTGATGTATCCATGGAATGTTAGCGGGTTCCGGCAACCGGATAAACAGATACCTATATATTTGGGCAATACTTTGCCTGATGCGGTATGGCTAACGTTGCGGCGTCACCAACATGGCGTCGCCGTAGCTGAAGAACCGGTAGCGTTCCTCGACCGCATGTCGATAGGCATGGAGGACATTTTTCTGTCCGCCAAAAGCGCACACGAGCATGAGCAGCGTGGATTCCGGCAAGTGGAAATTGGTGATCAGGGCATCCACGACGCGGAACGGATAGCCGGGGGTAATGAAAATATCCGTCTCGCCCTGGAATGGCCGGATGCTTGTGTCATCGGCCGCCGTTTCCAGCGCGCGCATCACCGTGGTGCCCACCGCAATCACCCGCCGGCCCGCCTGTCTCGCCGCATTGACCCGCGCCGCCGTCTCAGGACTAACCTCGAGCCACTCGCTGTGCATGCGGTGCTGCGCGATGTCGTCCACGCGCAATGGCTGGAAGGTGCCGGCACCGACATGCAGAGTTACGAACGCACGCTCCACGCCCATGGCGTCGAGATGCGCCAGCATCGCCGCATCGAAATGCAGGCCGGCGGTGGGCGCGGCCACCGCGCCGGGCGTCCGGGCGAATACGGTTTGATAGCGTTCCCGGTCGGCGTCTGCATCCGGCCGCGAAATATACGGCGGCAACGGAATATGGCCGATGCGATCGAGAACCTGCAACAGTGGTTCCGACCCCTCGAACTCGATCTCGTAGAATTCATCATTTCGTCCCACCACCCGTGCCCGAACCGCGTGCTCGAGCAACAGGCCTTGCCCCGGTTTTGGCGGTTTGCTGGCGCGGCACTGCACAAGCGCACGACAATCGTCCAGCACGCGCTCGATGAGCAGCTCGATACGCCCGCCCGTGTCCTTCTCGCCGAACAGGCGCGCCGGAATGACGCGGGTGTCGTTAAAAACCAGCAGGTCACCGCGCCGGAGCATTGCCGGCAAATCGGAAAAATACCGGTCTTCGGTCTGTCCGGTCATGCCGTCCAGGTGCAGCAACCGGCTGGACGCACGCTCGACGGGTGGCGCTTGGGCGATCAACTCCGCAGGGAGTTGGTAGGAAAAATCAGACTTGAGCAATGTGCTGGCCCGCCGGATCAGGATTTATGAAAATAAGAGTTTAGCGCCACGCACAGGACAGCTGCGGGCCGACATCCGCCAGCAACTATACTTTGTGCAAGGTAAAAACCGAGCGTCGTTATAACAGACGTATCTTGCCTGTAAATGGCCAAACCTTGTCTGCAAGTTCGAATATAAAACAACCGGGATTACTCTACCCGTTATTCAGCCATCGGCCGCGCGAAATTGACCAGTGCCGCCGCCGCAGCGTAAACTTGCACCGCTTTCCGGGCGATTAGCTCAGCGGTAGAGCACTGCCTTCACACGGCAGGTGTCGCAGGTTCGATCCCTGCATCGCCCACCATCTTTCTCCTTCCCTCTCAATCCCTTACAGAACGATGCGATCGTGCCGGTCGGCGCCTGCTCGAGTTCGGGCCCATTCTGAGCCCATCCTGGGCCCAAACAACCTGATCTTGCTTCGATCGCGCTGAGTCCTGAGCTCTAAAATGATACCTGCCCTGCTTATGCCGTGAAGCGCAATATCGTTACTGTTGGCCCAGAATTTTTAGTAGTGCGTGATTCTCAGCGGTCCAGTTAACTGATTCCGAGAATCCATCCTTCGGGTTCAGCCACACGCCTTTCGTCCAGCTTCAGAGGCGGATTGAAGTATCGACCAAGACTATCTGTGCGACTTGTCGCTTCAAGCCAACGAGCGACCGCATACACATCCTGTTCATCCGGTGTACGTCCATCCTACGGAATACCGACATGGTGCCATGCCTGCGCGATCGCATGACCCTTGCGAACTGTAATGTCAGGCATTACAATCAATTCATGATCGTGCGCTTCCGGCACAAGGGTCTGCAACGTTTCTTCGAGGCAGGGGATCATCGAGGCATTGACGCAAAACACGTGGCTCGTCTTCGCCGCCTGCTCGATCGATTGGACGCCTCGACCGGCCCACAGGACATGAACCTGCCGGGCTTTGGGTTTCACCCGCTCAAGGGCGACCGGAAAGGCGTCTACGCTGTCGAAGTATCCGGAAACTGGCGCATCACCTTTCGGTATGGCCCGGATGACGCCTACGACGTGAACCTGGAGGATTATCACTGATGAACACGCTACGCGATTCCAAGCGTCGCCCGACGCACCCCGGCGAGATTCTGCGCGAAGACGTACTGCCTGCACTGGGCATTAGCCAAGGCGAGCTTGCCAAGCGTCTGGGCGTCTCGCGCCTGACCGTCTCCGAACTGCTGCGCGCAAAACGCGCCGTGTCGCCCGACATGTCGCTGCGGCTAGCACGACTTCTTAACACCTCACCGGAAAGTTGGCTCAATATGCAGCAGGCCGTGGACCTGTGGGAACTGGGCCGCGCCCACACCGGCCGCTACGCACGCATCAAACCAGTTAAGGTGGCGGCCTGACGAAGGGTGGCATTTTTAATTGTGCGCACTGTTGCGCAATTGCGGATTCTGGACAGCTCGCCCGCCCGATCTGGTACCAGAATGGTCGGCCAATGACTTCGGCGGTTTTACCGTCGGCGCATAAGAGGTAATCGGCGAAGTCATGACCGGATTTCAGTGGGAGCTCCCGAATGGCCATACCTCGGGCGCCGTGGATGTTGGTCTTATCTGCGTCGCACAGCATCCAACCGGCCGCAGTGAGCAGCCTATCGACCCCCTTCCGGCTTCTTGTTCTGGTTGCGGTACCAAACCCTCCCCCACTTCCCACGGCATCGAACTGTACCGGAAGAGACAAGTCGCCACCCCTAAGTTTCCTACTTACTTCCTTGGCGCCCCCCGTCCAAGGTATTCCTCCAGCGCAAGCCTGATCACTTCAGATCGGGACGGGATCTTCCCCATCGCCCTCTGAAGCTCAACCCGCTTCGCATCGAGATTCGCGGCCATTTTGTCACTAATGCGGACATTGACCTGAACGCGGTCTTCTTCAATTTTTCCTGCCATTAGCCAAGTCTAGGGGTGCCACCCTGCCATGTCTACAACGTAGACTTGCTAAATAATGTCTACATGTCTATACTGTCTCTTGTCTACACTTTGAGCGGAATAGGGCACATGTCAAGAACATACCTGACCACTGAGGAGCTTGCGATCCGGATCAAATATGAACCGCGCTATATCCGCGAAACCCTGAAGGATGCGCTTTTCATCGAAGGCATCCACTACATCCGCCCCTTCGGAGGGCGCCGGATTCTCTACATCTGGGAGGCCATCGAGGATTTCATGTCTCAGGCATCGGCCGAAGTCGTACCGATAATCCCTATGGGAAAAGGCCGGGTCTGCAATGGCTAACATCAGGAAGCGCCGGGACACCGGCCTCCTCTTCTTTGATTTCCGGTATCGCGGCGTACGTTGCCGCGAATATACGGCCTTGCCAGATACATCAGCCAATTGGCGGCGGATGGAACAGGTTCTGGGGCGTATCGAGGCGGAAATTATCCTTGGGTCGCTCGACTACTGCCGATACTTCCCGAACAGTCCTTTAGGCATACGCTTCAAGAACTCCCCCACTCCTACCGCCCACCAGGGAGCGACATTCAGCGACTTCGCCTGGCAATGGTTCGCCGAGAACAAGCCACGCTGGAAGCGCTCCATGGCCGAGACCGTAGAGGGAACGCTGCGGTATCACCTGGTCCCGCAATTTGGCGACATGGCGCTCCAGAAAATCACCAAGGCCGGGATCCTTGCCTATCGCGCGGCATTGGCGGAACGACCCGGACAGGGCGGCCGCAAGCTCTCCCCGGACCGCATCAATCACATCATGACACGGCTGCACATGATCCTCACCGAGGCCGTGGAGCGGTTCGGCTTCCCTAACCCGTGGATCAACATCAAGCCGCTCAAGATTCCAAAGTCCCAAGTGGATCCGTTCTCACTCGGCGAGGTGAAAACCCTGATCACCGGGGTGCGCGTGGATTTCCGGGACTACTACACGGTGCGATTTTTCACGGGTCTGCGTACTGGCGAGATTGACGGCCTCAAATGGAAATACGTGGATTTCGACAAGCGCGTGATCCATGTGCAGGAAACCATTGTTGACGGCGAAGAAGACACCCCAAAAACCCAGACCTCCTACCGGAGCGTCCAGATGTCCTCGCTTGTCCACGAGGCCCTGCAAAACCAGTTCGCCGCGACCGGTGAACGCAGCGACTACGTGTTCTGTTCACACACCGGGTTGCCCTTGATTCATCGGAACGTCACGCGACGTATCTGGTACCCAACACTCAAGCTTCTCGGGCTCAAACGGCGACGCCCTTCCCAGACCCGCCACACGGCTGCGACTCTGTGGCTCGCCGCTGGTGAAAATCCTGAATGGATCGCGCGCCAGTTGGGGCATGCCAACACCCAGATGCTGTTCAAGATATACAGCCGCTTCGTGCCGAACTTAACCCGACAGGACGGTTCGGCATTCGAGCGGCTGCTCATCCAAAACCTTACCGACCCCGCAAAGAAGACTCCGCATGACCAGCCTGGTCCGTAAACCGATTGCCGATACAGAACTCCAGCGCCGGTAAAGCCGTCGCAGCGAAGACCTTACATTCGCACTCCTCGCCCGGCTGCGCATCAGACCCGAGGAGCGTGGACTAGCCGCGCTGCTCGGGGACTTTGCAGTACGCAGCAACCACGCGGCCCTGCGGTTTTGGATTGACCAGCAGAACGCCAGTCTGGCGACCTGCAATCGAGTCGATGCGCTCGACATGCTAGAGATGCGTCTTCGCACTCTTCTGGTCGATTCCGGATACAGCGACTAACCGCCGTTTCTAGCCAAGCAGGGGCAAGTCGCTGCACTACCCGTATTGGTTGTTCGCGCATTGCAAAAAAACATGTACGCTTCTTATCTGTTCGTGCTCTCGATCGCACGGCGATTTTGGAATAGATAATTGGTAAAGGAAACCATAACCACTGCGGCTTGCAACACGGTTGCGCCAATCAATGACATATATACGTTCTCTGAAATGAGACGTTGGTCAGGCAGGATTAGCTTGGCAGCGATGTTTTGGGCGTCATTGGCAACAGGCCTCCTGAATCATACCGAGAACTAGCCAGTCTTGGTGGTGCCCACGAAACGGAGGCTGAAGTTATACTTTGCTCATCGATCAGATTTGAGCAGGGGAACACAGGTCCGCCCACGGGCCTGTTATGTTGTGATCGCATTCAGCAGAGCGAAACCCAAAAGTAGCAAACCGGATGCAAGTGATATTACGGACCCTGCGGCGGCAATGTTTCTTAGTGGTTCGTTCCACTCTGGGTATTTCGGGGTTTTCTCTGTTTTTTTGTGCGTCCTGAAGCGCTCCAAGTAAACGTATGTTGAGGCAATGACGACACCAACCAGAATACAACCAGAAAAGGCCGATAGGCCAAGTAGCCCCCATGCCCACTTCAGGAGCACCGTTTCTTTCAGCAACGTACTGGTCGGGTTGTTTAGTGCCACAGCCAATGTCAATGACAGGGATGCACCACTAATTCCAATGGCGAACTTCGCGAAGTCAATCAACCATGACTCAGTTTCGTACTGCTTCTTGGTGTAGTAATCATTCTCTTCTTTTGTCAACTCGTCGTTATGCATATATTCTTCCTTTTGATGGTCAATGCGACGGCATGCCGGGTCTGAATTTTTGCTGGATATGTCTATCGATCTCATCAAGAGATGGATTCTTTGCCGTTACCCAGTCAATAAGCCTTTGTGCGTCCGACTCGCTGATGATTGGCGCGGTTACTACTTGCTCCTGCCCTGTGACCTGTGCATGGCACCCCGCGAAACACTTGGATGGCCCTTTCCCCCATTTTGGTCCTCCCGCCACGACGGCGCTGTAGAGAATCTTGGATTTGAGTTCTGAAACGCCGGCCGCCCTGTTGGCATAATAGAAAATGCGGTGGACGTCCTGCCACGGTTCCGACTTTGTGTCACAGTACATGTCGTGAATGACCGCAGCTTCCCGGTATTGGCCATCAAACGGTGCACCGGCCAGGCTCCAGAACACGCGTGGAATGGACGCCCCGTCTGTCACGTAACCTTTTGGGGCGAGCCATTGGCGGCCTTTTGGGTCGATGTAGCCAAAGTCCTCCAGAAGACGCATTCGTCGTTCACCTTCGTCGCCTCGCACCCATTCCACTTTGACTGTATTTGTGAAGCGCCCATAAGACATGTCGGCCGACATCGCTAGCGTCGGCAGAAGCATGAGAAGGGTGATAGCAAGAATCTTCATTCTTCATCCTCCAAGGACTTGATTTAGATAATGCGGTTGGATTGCCAGACAGCCAGTAATCGCAAATACCTCTCTCTTCCGGTCGCATCCCATAAGGGCTTCTGGCGTGCTCGCATCACGCGTCCTGCGTCAAAACCCAATAAACTTGCGTTCGAGAACCATGCCAATAAGCCACACGAAGCATGCCGGGATCACCCAGATCAAAATAATAGATATGTACGTCAGCGCCATTTGCGTTGCGTAGACTTCGCTCCTGTCCACCGCGGACAGGCAGTTCCCGGCACAATAGAGAATTACACCGAGAACAATCTCAAAGACCACAATCAGGAACGAATTCCCGTGTTCCCGCAGATGCCGGTACGAGTTTACGATGTCGCCGACGGCGTGATGGCGTTTTCCCGCCAGTCTTGTATAGGTTCTCCACACATCGGATTTCTTTTGGTATGTACGATAAACAAGCAAGAGCTGCGACCAAACTATCAGTACGAAAATCAGAACCACACCGCTGCAGAGAATCCTTATCTCCCAATAGCTGGTCTGGACGACAGTCCAGCATACAATCGCCAAAATGGCGGGTACCGATGCCATGACGGATAGACGTTTTATCCAAACCGAAAAGCGAACATCAACATCAAGACAGAACCGCCCAGCATGAAGCACCAAGATCGGTGCGCTTGCGATATAACAGTATGCGAACCCATAAGCGGCCAGCAATGTGAGTTGCGGTCCCGTAATGTGCCCAGCCTGTAGATCGGGCAGGAGTGCGCAAAGTGGCCCATTCGGTACATGCTGCAGGAATAAAAGGATGGCACTGCCTATCACCGTGCCCATTCCGTATCGTACTGCGTAGAATTCCCACCAACGTGTCGAGGATGCGGAGTCGTATTGCTCTTTTGCCATTTAATAGTTCCCTACGGTGGTACAAAACAGCCAAGGCGCGTCAGAAATATTTCGCGGGCTCTGTCGAGGTCTTGTGCGCGAGAACCTTGATCTTGCCATTCGGGACACCAAGTCGGTGTGATCACGGGCCTGACATCGAAATCACGGCCACACCGCCTTCAACACCTCCGCCATCCGATACCCCGCAAGATAAATCTGCTTCTCCACCTGGATCGTGCCTTTCGGCACGTAGGTCCGTGGTAGTGAGATGGACCAGGTCGAATGCGAGCCGTCCTTGTCCTCGACCTCGGTACGTTCTTCCGGGGTCACGGTCTCAAGTTCGGTCTTGGAGAGTTTCACGGATTCATCTGCCCACTTTCTGGGCCAGGTATCAGGATGTCCGTGGTCGGCAGGTTTCGGATAACCCTTGGTCAACAGGGCATCGGCAAACTCCTTAGGCGTGGTCACGTGCTCCCGTCGCATCGCCCGATGGACGAGGTCGGTGTCCCACAGGCTATGGAGATTGTGGGAACCCAGCATGAGCCAGTTGCCCCCGTGAGTTTCGGCGGCCTT
>Ga0315281_10001647_pt1 | contig 33127 bp, 28 predicted proteins | sample YL17G07_0_MG_FD_204540 | JGI IMG/M metagenome (GOLD analysis project Ga0315281, IMG submission 204540) | Sediment microbial communities from Yellowstone Lake, YNP, Wyoming, USA - YL17G07_0 | ecosystem: Environmental > Aquatic > Freshwater > Lake > Sediment | place: USA: Wyoming | collected...
AGTGATGATAGGGGGCGCCCACCACGCGAACCTGGTGCCGGGGCCAGTCGAACGCGCCAAAGAGGATTCCCGTTGAAATGACGATCCCGGGACCCCAATACAGGCTCGGCAAGGCCGCCGCGTAACCCGGCCCAATGGAATAACCCGGCCAGGGCCCCCAGCGCACCGGCGGATGGGCCGGCCACCACCACGTTCCGTACACCAGTAATGGATCGTAGTAGGGCACATACAGGATCCGTGGATCGGCCGGCACCACGGCGATGCTCTGCGCGTCGTCGAGGACGCGGATGCGGTCGTCCGAGCGCAGCGTACCGGCGGCTTGCGCCCTCCGGCGCAAGGCCTGCACGGTTTCCATGACCTGCGGCCCCTGCGCAAGGAATGCATTGCCGAGCCCGCGCGTCCATTCCAGGTTCTCGTCCATCCAGGCGAGCAGTTGGGGAAATGCGGCCAGCGACTTGACGCTCGGGTCCCAGTTCTGCTGCGCGACTGCCATGACCGCTGCGTCGCCTTGCAGCCCGGGGTGCGCCTTGGCCCAGCGCGCCGCCTCGACCACGTCCAGGGTATGGGTCGATGCCATGAGCAGTTGCGACAGCAGCGGGTCCGGGTAAAGCGCGACCGGCGCGAGCATCCGGTCGAGCTGCTGCTGCGAGAAGACAGCCCGTTCCTGCGCAAGCGCGCTGCCCGGCGCCATTCCGGGCAACAACGCAAGCAACAGCGTGAGCAGCAGCGCCAGCAACCTCATGAGTGTGTATCTGGCGAGGGCTTTCATACGCACCTCCCGTTCTGTGATCCCTTGTACTTTGAACGCCGCAACGACCGCCCTGGTTCACGGGAATATTGCAACCATATGTAAGTGCAAGGACGAAAGGGATTTCGCCGCGCGGTGCGAGGGCACCTCCGGCCTGATGGCGCAGCTGAACTACATGCTCCTGCGGTACTGTCCCCCCACCTCGAACAGCGCCGAGGTGATCTGGCCGAGCGAGCAGCAGCGCACCGAGTCCATCAGCACCGCGAACACGTTCTCGTTGTCGATCACCGCCCGCTTCAGGCGCTCCAGCGCCGGTCCGGATTCGGCGGCGTGGCGGCTGTGAAAGTCGGCCAGCCGCTGCAACTGGCTCTGCTTTTCTTCTTCGGTCGAGCGTATGAGCTCGATCTTCTGCGGCACCGGATCGGCGTGGGGATTGCGGAAGGTGTTGACGCCGATGATCGGGTAGGAACCGTCGTGCTTCATCTGCTCGTAGTGCAGCGACTCCTCCTGGATCTTGCCGCGCTGGTAGCCGGTCTCCATCGCGCCGAGAACCCCGCCGCGCTCGGAGATCGCCTCGAATTCGCGCAGCACCGCCTCCTCCACCAGTTCGGTGAGTTCATCGATGATGAACGCGCCCTGATTGGGATTCTCGTTCTTGCCGATGCCCCATTCGCGGTTGATGACCATCTGGATCGCCTGGGCGCGGCGCACCGATTCCTCGGTGGGCGTGGTGATCGCCTCGTCGTAGGCATTGGTGTGCAGCGAGTTGGCGTTGTCGTAGGTCGCGATCAGCGCCTGCAGCGTGGTGCGGATGTCGTTGAAGGCGATTTCCTGGGCGTGCAGGCTGCGCCCGGAAGTCTGGCAGTGGTATTTGAGCTTCTGGGAGCGCTCGTTGGCGCCGTACTTGTTCTTCATCGCCACCGCCCAGATGCGCCGCGCCACGCGCCCGAGCACCGCGTACTCCGGGTCCATGCCGTTACTGAAGAAGAACGACAGGTTGGGCGCAAAGTCGTCGATGTGCATGCCGCGCGCGAGATAGGCTTCGACGAAGGTGAAACCGTTCGCCATGGTAAAGGCGAGCTGCGAGATCGGGTTCGCGCCGGCCTCGGCAATGTGATAGCCCGAGATCGACACCGAGTAGAAATTGCGAACGTTGTGATGGACGAAGTACTCCTGGATGTCGCCCATCACCTTGAGGCTGAACTCGGTTGAAAAGATGCAGGTGTTCTGGCCCTGGTCCTCCTTGAGGATGTCGGCCTGCACCGTGCCGCGCACGGTCTCCAGGGTCCACTCGCGGATCTTGTCGTATTCGTCCTCGGTCGGGTCGCGCCCGTTGTCGGCGCGGAATTTCTCGAACTGCAGGTCGATGGCGGCGTTGAGGAACATCGCCAGGATGGTCGGCGCGGGGCCGTTGATGGTCATCGACACCGAGGTGTTCGGCGCGCACAGATCGAAACCGCCATAGAGCACTTTCAGGTCGTCCAGCGTGGCGATCGACACGCCCGAGTTGCCGACCTTGCCGTAGATATCGGGCCGGGTGTCCGGATCGAAGCCGTACAGCGTCACCGAGTCGAAAGCGGTCGAGAGGCGCTTGGCGTCGTAGTCCTTGGAGAGGTACTTGAAGCGCCGGTTGGTGCGGAACGGGTCGCCCTCGCCGGCGAACATGCGCGTCGGGTCCTCGCCGCCTTGATCACCCTGGCGTTTGAACGCGAACACGCCGGCGGTAAACGGGAACGAGCCGGGCACGTTTTCCAGCAGCAGCCAGCGCAGCAGCTCGCCCGCGTCTTCGTATCGCGGCAGCGCGACCTTGCGGATCCTCGAGCCCGAGAGCGTGGTGTGGGTGAGCTTGGTGCGGAGCTCGCGGTCGCGGATCTTCACCACGTATTCGTCGCCTGCATACGCCGTCTGCATCTGCGGCCACATGTCGAGCAGTTTCTTCGAGCGCGCGTCCAGCCTGGATTCGCGCGCGGCCACCAGGACGTCCAACGAGCTGACCCGTTCCTGGCACTCGTCCGCCAGCATGGCCCTCGCCGCGCGCAACTGCTGCCGTTCGCGGGCGATCTGCGCCTGCGCTCGCGCGCGCTTGTGATAGTCGCGGACGTGGTCGGCAATTTCGGCCAGATAGCGCGAGCGCGCCGCGGGCACGACCACGTTCCTGCCCGACGAGGCCTTGACCGTGGCGGCGGCCAGCCGGCCGGCCGCGAGCTTCAGGCCATGTTCGGCCAGCCGCGCGGCGATGTCCTGATACAGCGCGGTGATGCCGTCGTCGTTGAAGCGCGAGGCGATGGTGCCGTATACGGGCAGATCGTCGACGGATTCGGAGAACAGCTTGCGGTTGCGCTGGACCTGCTTGCGCACGTCACGAAGCGCGTCCTCGGCGCCGCGGCGGTCGAACTTGTTGATCGCAACATAGTCGGCGAAGTCGAGCATGTCGATTTTTTCGAGCTGGCTCGCGGCGCCGAACTCCGGCGTCATCACGTACAGGGACACGTCCACCAGCGGCACGATGGCCGCGTCGCCCTGGCCGATGCCGGAGGTCTCGATCACGATGAGGTCGAACCCGGCTACCCGGCAGGCCGCGATTGCGTCGCCGAGCGCCGCCGGCACCTCGCTGTCGGTATCGCGCGTGGCCAGAGAGCGCATGAACACGCGCGCGCCGTTGGCCCAGGGCTCGATGGCGTTCATGCGGATGCGATCGCCGAGCAGCGCGCCACCCGACTTGCGCCGCGAGGGATCGACCGCGAGCACCGCAACGTTCAGGCGATCCTGCTGGTCCAGGCGCAGGCGCCGTATCAGTTCGTCGGTGAGCGAGGACTTGCCGGCGCCGCCGGTGCCGGTGATGCCGAGCGCGGGAATTGTCTTCGCCTCCGCATCCCTCCTCAGCTGCTCGCGCAGCTTAGCATCGCAGTTGCCGGCCTCCAGCGCGGTGATCAGGCGCGCCAGCGCCCTGCGATCGCCGGATTTCACCGCCTTCAGGTCGCGCGGTGCGTATTTGACGAGATCCTCGTCGCAGCGCCTGACCATGTCGTTGATCATGCCCTGCAGGCCCATGCCCTGGCCGTCTTCGGGCGAGTAGATCCGGACCACGCCGTATTCCTGCAGCTCGCGGATCTCCTCGGCGACGATCACCCCGCCGCCGCCGCCGAACACCTTGATATTCTCGCCGCCGCGGTCCTTGAGCAGGTCGATCATGTACTTGAAATACTCGATGTGTCCGCCCTGGTAGGACGACACCGCGATCCCCTGCACGTCCTCCTGCAGCGCTGCGTTCACTACTTCCTCGACCGAACGGTTGTGTCCGAGGTGTATGACCTCGACCCCGGTCGCCTGCAGGATGCGGCGCATGATGTTGATCGAGGCATCGTGGCCGTCGAACAGCGATGCCGCCGTCACGAAACGGATCTTGTGTTTCGGCTTGTATTCGGTCAGTTGATGGCTGAGACTGAGGTCTGTCATCGGGGCCTCGTCGTGGCGGCAACGCACCGCCGGGGAGCAAGGGAAAGGCTAAGCCTACTTGACGTTGACGTAAACGTCAACTCTGAGCACCCTCGCCAGTGTGTCAGTGTATCGGCGCCCTGGAGCGCTGCATACCGCGCCGCCGGGGCCTAGCCCGGCCCCTGCCTTTCGGACTGCAGCCGCCTGCGCAGTTCGGTCTTGAGCACCTTGCCAGTCATATTCTTCGGAAGTGCGTCGATCAGTTCGTAGCGTTTCGGCCGCTTGAAGCGTGCGATGTGGTCCAGGCACAGCCGGTCGAGTTCGGCCGTGTCCAGTCGGACGCCCGCCTTCGCCACGACGAACGCGATCACGTTTTCGCCCCATTCCCGGTCCGGTTCCCCGACCACGGACACTTCGCTCACCGCCGGATGGCGCAGCAGCACCTCCTCGACCTCGCGCGGGTAGATGTTCGAACCGCCCGAGATGATGACGTCCTTGCTGCGGTCGCGCAGCGTGAGGAAACCCTCTTCGTCCAGCGAGCCGACGTCGCCGGTGTGCAGCCACCCGCCGCGCAGCGTCTCGGCGGTCGCCTGCTCGTTCTGCCAATAGCCGCGCATGACGGCGTCGCCGCGCACCAGCACCTCCCCGAGTTCCCCGTCAGCAAGTGAGTTGTCTTCGGCGCCCGCAACCCTCACCTCCATGCCGGTCTGTGGCAATCCGACCGAGGCCAGCCGCTGCTCGTAGCGCGGATGCAGGACGTCGGCATGCAGGTGCTTGCCCAGCGCGGTGATGGTCATCGGCGACTCGCCCTGGCCGTAAATCTGGACCAGCTTGCAGCCGAACCGCGCCAGCGCCCGTTTGCACTCCTCGACGTACATCGGGCCGCCGCCGTATACGATTGTTTTCAGGTTGCTCGTGTCGGCGTCGCGCGGATGATCTACCAGGCGCTTGACCATGGTCGGCGCCGCGAACATCGAAGCGCCGCGCCAGCGCCGGAGTAACGCATGGATTTCATCGGGATCGAAGCCACCGGACTCGGGTGTCACGTTCACGGCCGCGTGCGCGACGTGCGGCAGGACGTACAGCCCTGAGCCGTGCGACATGGGCGCCGCGTGCAGGATGCTGTCGCCCGGTGCGATGGCGTCCACGTCGGCGAAATAGGCCAGCGTCATGGCCATCAGGTTGCGATGCGTGATCATCACGCCTTTGGGACGGCCGGTCGTGCCGCTGGTGTAGAACAGCCAGGCGACGTCGTCCGCAGCGCGCTCCGCTGCGGCGATCGGGACTCCAACGACAAGGCGCTCGTAGTCCGCCGAACCGACGTCGATGACGGTGACGCGGGTGAGTACCGGTACCGTGCGGCACAGCGTGGATAGGGCGTCCGCATGCTCCGCTGTAACGAAGCAGGCGCGCGCGCCGCTGCCGGTGAGGATGAATTCCAGTTCCCGGGGATGCAGCTTGGCGTTGACCGGCACAGCTGCAAGACCCGCGTGCCAGCAGGCGAACAGCACCTCCACGTACTGCGGGCAGTTCTGCATGACCAGCGCCACGCGCTCGCCCGGTCTGAGGCCGAGCCGCGACCGCAACCCCCCGGCGAGGGCTGCGACCCGTGCCGCCAGTTGCGCGTAGGTCGCCGTGACGGCGTCGCCGAGTGCGAGCGCGGCCCGGTCGGGATAGGCGCGCGCGCTGCGCAGCAGCAGTTGCGCGAGGCTCACGCCCATCGACGCCGGCTCACTTGATCGCGGTGATGACGGACCCGGATTTCTCCTGCACGAACTCGAAGGTGACCTTCTGCTCCGGCTTCAGGCCCGCGAGCAGCTTCTTGTCGCGAACGTTGAAGTCCATGGTCATGCCCGGCCAGTTGAGGCTCTTGATCGGATCGTGCTTCAGCGTCACCAAGCCCTTGTCGGCTTTGACGCCCTTCACCACGCCGGTCGCCTGGTGGGTCTGCGCGAAAGCGATGCCCGCAAACGAAAGCAACACGATTAACTTGAGCAGAAACTTCACCATGATCTCCTTGGAATCCATTGCAAAAAAATGTCATTTTGTTCCGCACTAAATGTCATTCTGAGGGCGAAGCCCGAAGAATCTCATCCTGCCCAATCCAGCAGGGTAAGATCCTTCGCTGCGCTCAGGATGACAAGAATGAGATGTCATTCTGAGGGCGAAGCGAAGGACTCAGGATGACACCTTCGGAAGATAACACCCGCTCAAAACCTGAAAATCCGCTCGGCGTTGCCGCCGCGCACCTTCTCGCGTACATCGCCGGGCAGCGCGTCGACACGCGACAGGCATCCTTTCATGTCGCCGATGGTGTGGGGATAGTCAGAACCGTAGAGCACGTTGTTGGTGCCGAACACCGATACCGTCATGTTGAGCGCGTCCTGCCGGAACACCACCGAATCCGCATACACCTGGCGCAGGTAATTGCTGGGCTTCTCCGTGGTCTTCGCGCGCGCCGCCGGGATGTTCTCCCAGCAGATGTCCAGGCGCCCGACCAGGAACGGCAGCGCGCCGCCGCCGTGCGCGGCGATGATCTTCAGCTTCGTGTAACGGTCGAAGAAGCCGTTGAAGATCATCCTGCTCACCGCCAGCGACGTGTCGAACGTGAATCCGAGCGGCGCGCTGAGCTGGAACTCGTGCATGCCCAGTTCGCGCGATCCGGGCGGGGCGCCGGGATGCACCAGCACCGGCAGCCTGGCATCGTCGATCGCCTTCCAGATGGGATCGAACAGCCGATCGGTGAGGTGCCGGCCGCTCACGTTCGCGATCACCATCACACCCACCGCGCCCGCCTTGATGGTGCGCTTGAGCTCCTGCAGCGCCGCCTTGGGATACTGCCAGGGCAGGGATGCGAACCAGCGGATGCGCTTGGGCCAGGTCTTTTGCGCGCGAGCGAACTCGTCGTTCATGTGCCGGGCCGCCTGCGTGCTGACCTTCTCCCCGCCCCAGTAGACGCTCGGACAGGTGAGCGACACCACGGCGACATCGACACGCGCCTTGTTCATGTTGTCGATGCGCGCTTCCCAGTCGAACATGTTCGGCACCGGCGTCATGAACGGCGAGCCCTCGAGATGGATCGCGCGCAGGCCGCCTGCCACGGCCTTCACCGTGTAGCGGGGCTTGCCGTGCTTTTGGAGCAGCGCGAGCCACTCCTTGCTCAGCATGTGGGTATGTACGTCGATGACCGGTGACATCCGCATCTCCTCGTTCTCGGATCGATCAATCCGCCTTGGCGCCGGATAGTCTCACGACCCGGCCCCATTTTGCGATCTCGCTTTTCACGAATGCGCCGAGCTGCTCGGGGGTGCCGGTCACCGCTTCCAGACCCACCGCGAGCAGGCGCTCGCGCACTTCCGGCACGGCGAGGCCGCGCACGATGTCGGCGTTCAGCCTGGTGACGATGTCCCTGGGTGTGCCGGCGGGCGCGAACACGCCGAACCACGCAGTGACATCGAAACCGGGCAGGCCGCTTTCCGCGATCGTGGGAACGTCCGGCAACTGCAGGCTGCGCTTTCCACCGGTGACCGCCAGCGCGCGCAGGCGGCCGGCGCGGACGTGCGGCAGCGATATGGAGATGTCGACGAACATGAGCGGGATCTGCCCGGCCAGGAGATCGTTGATTCCCGGCGCCGCGCCCTTGTACGGCACGTGCACCATGTCGATGCCGGCGGTGGTCTTGAACAGCTCGCCCGCGAGGTGCTGCGCGGTCCCGGCGCCCGCAGTGCCGTAGTTGAGCTTGCCCGGATTCGCCTTCGCCCAGGCGATCAGTTCGGCGATGGACCCGACGGCGAACCTGGGATTCACGAGGACCAAATTGGTATTGATTGCGGCCATGCTCACCGGAACGAAATCGCGCTCGGCGTCGTAGGGCATCTTCGAATACAGGGACGGGTTGATGGCGTGCGTGGCGATCGTGCCCGTCAGCAGGGTGTAGCCGTCCGCCGGCGATTTCGCCACGAATTCGGCGGCGATGTTGCCGCCGGCGCCGGACCTGTTGTCCACGATGACCGGCTGCCCGAGGGACTCGGAGAGTTTCTGCGCAACGATGCGCGACACCGTATCGACGACTCCGCCCGGCGGGAACGGGCAGACCAGCCGCACCGGTTTCGACGCATAGGCTGGAAGTGCGGTCTGCGCGGCTGCGCCCGCGACCCAGGCGCCGGCGATCAGAGCCGCGCACAGACCCAGGGCGCTGCGCGCGAGCCCGCTTGCAATTACGCTCATCCCAACCCCCGTAACCATGTGAAGGTGTGAACTCTACCGGGCGGAGCCTGCTGACGACAACCGGTCCAGGTAACTTCAGGCCGTTTTCGATGGCGCGCCCTGGCGCCGGATGCCGACCTCCTTCACCAGCGCATAGATCGCCGGGATCACGAACAACGTCAGCAGCGTCGCCGAGATCATCCCGCCGACCATCGGCGTGGCGATGCGGCGCATGACCTCGGAACCCGTGCCGCTGCCCCACATGATGGGAAGCAGGCCGGCAATGATCGCGAACACCGTCATCATCAGGGGTCGCACGCGCATCAGGGCGCCCTCGGTCACCGCGCCGTAGAGATCGTCGACGGTCGCTTCACGACCCTCGGTTGCCCGCTCGCTCTTTATGGCGGTCCAGGCCTGGTCGAGATAGATCAGCATCACCACGCCGGTTTCCGCTGCCACGCCCGCCAGGGCGATGAAACCCACCGCCACCGCCACGCTCATGTTGTAGTCGAGCAGCCACATCAGCCACACGCCACCCACGAGGGCGAAGGGAACCGAGAGCATGACGATCAGGGTTTCGGTGAGGCGTTTGAAATTCAGGTACAGCAGCAGGAAGATGATGAGCAGCGTCAATGGCACGACCACCTTCAGTCTCTCGATGGCCCGCTCCATGTATTCGAACTGGCCGCTCCAGGTGACGTAGTAGCCGGGCGGAAATTTCACGTTGTCCGCCACCGCCTTGCGGGCGTCGGCCACATAGGAGCCGATGTCCCGATCGCGGATGTCCACGAAGATATAGGCCGAGAGCAGGGCATTCTCGGTGCGGATTCCGGCAGCGCCCTTGGCGAGTTCCACTTTCGCCACCTGACCCAGGGGAACCATCGCTCCGCCCATGGTCGGCACCAGCACTTCGCGTGCGATCTGCTGCGGATCCGCACGCAGTTCCCGCGGGTAGCGGACGATGACGCCGAAACGCTCCCGGCCCTCGACCGTGGTGGTCACCATATCGCCGCCCAGCGCGGTCGCAATCACCTCCTGCAGTTCGCCCACCGCCAGCCCATAGCGCGCCAGCGCCTCGCGGTCCGGCACGATGTTGAGGTAGAAGCCGCCGGTGATGCGCTCGGCGAAGGCACTGGTGGTGCCGGGCACCTGTTTCACCACCGCCTCGATTTCCTTGGCCAGTTTCTCCATTTCGATGAGGTCCTTGCCGAAGACCTTGATGCCGATAGGCGTGCGGATGCCGGTCGAGAGCATGTCGAGACGCGCCTTGATCGGCATGGTCCAGGCGTTGGACACGCCGGGAAACTGCAGCGCGCGGTCCAGCTCGGCGATCAGCTTGTCGATGGTCATGCCGGGCCGCCATTCCGACTCGGGCTTCAAGTTGATCACCGTCTCGAACATCTCCGTCGGCGCCGGGTCGGTGGCGGTATTGGCGCGGCCCGCTTTGCCGTAGACCGAAGCCACCTCCGGGAAGCTTTTGATGATCTTGTCCTGGGTTTGCAACACCTCCGCTGCCTTGGTGATCGACATGCCCGGGAGCGACGCCGGCATGTACAGCAGCGTGCCTTCGTTGAGCGTCGGCATGAATTCCGTTCCCAACCGGTCGGCGGGAATGATCGACACGCCCAGAACGGCAATCGCCGCAAGTATGGTCAATTTTTTCCAGCGCATGACGACATTGAAAACCGGCCGGTAGGCCCAGATCATGAAGCGCACGATCGGATTCTTGTGCTCGGAGGGGATGCGCCCGCGGATAAACACCATCATCAGGACCGGCACCAGCGTGATCGACAGAAACGCGGCTCCGGCCATGGCGAAGGTCTTGGTATAGGCGAGCGGCGAGAACATCCGCCCCTCCTGGGCCTCCAGCGTGAACACCGGCAGGAAGGAAACGGTGATGATGAGCAGACAGAAGAACAGCGCCGGCCCCACCTGCTTGCAGGCGGCGATCATGGCCTCAACGCGGGATTCCCCTTCCTTCAACCGCTCCAGGTGCTTGTGGGCGTTTTCGATCATGACGATGGCGGCGTCCACCATGGCGCCGACGGCAATCGCGATGCCGCCCAGGCTCATCAGGTTGGAGTTCATGCCGAGCGCACGCATGGCGATGAAGGCGATCAGAACCCCCACCGGCAGCATGATGATCGCCACCAGAGCGCTCCTGACATGCAGCAGGAAAACGATGCAGATCAGGGCGACGATGGCGCTTTCTTCCAGGAGCGTGCGCTTGAGCGTTTCAATGGCGCGGTGGATGAGGTCGGAGCGGTCGTACACGGTCTCGATCGTCACGCCCTCCGGAAGGCCGGCCGCCACCTCGCCTATCTTGGCCTTCAGGTTGTGGATGACCTCGAGCGCGTTCTGGCCGTAGCGAGCCATGGCGATGCCCGAAACCACCTCGCCTTCGCCGTTGAGTTCGGTCAGGCCGCGGCGTTCGTCGGGACCGAGTTCCACGCGCGCGATGTCGCGTATCAGCACCGGCGTGCCCATATGGCTCTTCACGACGAGGGTTTCCAGGTCGCCCTTGCCGCTCAGATAGCCCTTGCCGCGCACCATGTACTCAGTTTCGGCCATTTCGATCGCGCGGCCGCCCACGTCGCGATTGGAATCGCGAATCACCTGCGTCACCTTCATGAGCGGAATGCCGTAGGCGCGCAGTTTGACCGGGTCGACGGTGACCTGGTACACCTGAACGAAGCCGCCGATCGAAGCCACTTCGGCCACGCCATGCGCCTTGGTCAGTTGGTAGCGCAGGTACCAGTCCTGGATGGTCCTGAGTTCCGCGAGGGTCCTGTCCTTGGCCAGCACCGCGTATTGATAGACCCAACCGACGCCGGTGGCGTCGGGCCCAATCTGTGGTGTTACTCCCTTCGGCAACCGGCCGGCGGCGAAGTTGAGATACTCCAGCACCCGGGAGCGGGCCCAGTAGATGTCGGTACCGTCCTCGAAAATCACATAGACGAAGGAGGCGCCGAAGAAGGAGAACCCGCGCACGACTTTCGATTTCGGAACCGACAGCATGGCCGTAGTGAGCGGGTAGGAGATCTGGTCCTCCACGACCTGGGGCGCCTGTCCCGGCGCTTCCGTATAGATGATGACCTGGACATCGGAGAGATCGGGCAGGGCATCCAGCGGGGTTTTCAGAATCGCGTAGATGCCGCCCGCGACGACGAACACGGTGGACAGAATGACGAGGAATCGGTTCCGCGCCGACCAGTCGATGATTGCGTTCAGCATGTCAATGTCCCGCGTGGGGGTTGGCGGCGGACTTTTCGGCTGCCTTCGCCTTCAGCTGGGTGATGACCCATTCTCCCGGCTTGCGCTCGACGAGCTCGATGGCGACCGCCGCCCCCGGCTTGATATTCGCCGCCAGGGATGCGTTCGCCAAAGCGAAGTCCATGGTCATGCCCGGCCACTTGAGGCTTGCGATCGGCCCGTGAGTGATGGTCACAGTTCCGGCCTTCACGTCGATGGCATCCAGCGTGCCTTCGGCCCGATGGCTGACCGAGGCCGGTTTGGTGCCCGACGCGCCCGCCTTCGCATCGCGTCCGGCATTTCCGGCCGCGCCCGTTGCATCCTGCTTGGGGGTGCCTTCACCGTGGGCGGAATGCCCAAATCCGCCTACCGCAGCCTTGAGGTTGCTCTCGGCGTCGATCAGGAAGTTCGCACTGACGACGACGTTTTCACCTTCCTTCAGGCCTTCCAGCACCTCGATGTAGCCCTCGCCCCGCTGACCGAGCTTCACCTCGCGCGGCTCGAACAGCCCTTCGCCGCGCCGCACCAGCACGATCTGCCGCGTGCCGCTGTCGATCACCGCGGAATCGGAAACGGTCAGACGCCGCTCTCCGCGCTGCCTGGCCGCGAGTTCCACGCTCGCGTACATATCGGGCTTGAGCATGCGGCCGGGATTGCTCAGCTCGATGCGGACTTTTGCAGTGCGGGTTTCCGCCGTGACGGTCGGATAGATGAACGCGACCTTGCCGCGGACCACTTTGTCCGGGTAGGCATTCACGCGGATGTTCGCCTCCTGGCCGGGGTGGATCCAGCCCAGGTCCTGTTCGAATACCTCGGCAAGCAGCCACAGCGAGGACAGGTCTGCGATGCTATACAGCATTTCGCCCGGCATGAAGCGCATACCCTGCACGGCGGGTTTCTCGAGCACGATTCCATCGACCGGCGAGCGCAGCGTGATGGCGTTGCTCACCCTGCCGTCCTGCTGCAGCCGCGCCAACTCCTCAGCGGAAATGTCCCAGTTGCGCAAGCGCTGCAGGCTGTTTTCGACCAGGCTCTTCATGTTCGCCTGTATGTCGGGGCTCGCATCCTTCAGGGACTGCACGCCCTTCCACGCGATCACGTATTCCTGCTGGGCCGTGATAAGGTCCGGGCTGTAGACTTCCATAAGCGGCTGGCCGCGGCGCACGCTCTCTCCGGTGGTCGCCACCAGCAGCCGCTGGATCCAGCCTTCGAACTTCGGCGACACGGTGCGCTGCAGGCGCTCGTTCACCTGCACCGTCCCGACGGCGCGTATAACGCGGACAATTTCGCGAACCGCCGCGGGCTCGGTCTTCACGCCGAGCTTCTGCACACGGTCGAGGCTGATCTTGAGCGCCGGACCCGCGGGCTCCTCGCCTTCGTAGACGGGGATGTAGTCCATGCCCATGGAATCCTTCTTCGGCACCGGCGAGGTGTCGGCCAGTCCCATGGGGTTGCGGTAGTAGAGAACCTTTTGCTTGGGCTGGGGCCCAGGCGTCGACGCAACCCCAGGCGTCGGTGCGGCACCAGGCGTCGATGCGGCCACAGGCGCGGACGGCTGGCGCATGCCGAACCAATATCCGCCACCTGCGGCGGCGCCCAGCAGAACGATCAAGGCAAGGAATGAAAGGGTCCGATTCACAATTGATCTCCTGTTATCGAGCGGGCGCTTATCGCGGCTCCGCAATGGGTTTCCCGGTGAGTTGATCGATCTCGGCAAGCGCCTTGTTGAACGCCACGACCGCCGTGGCATGGCTGATTTCATAGCTAAGCACGGTCATCTGACTGTCGAGCAGCATAGGGAAATCCACTCGACCCACGCGGTACGCAGCGAGGGCCGATTCGAGCGCCAACCGCGCCTGCGGCAGAATGCCCGTCTCGTAGAGCCTCGCCGAATCGCGGCTCTGCTCGGCGATAGCCACTTGCTGGCGCAGCCTTGCCAGCAATTCGTTGTACTGGGCCTGGTACATGCTGATCGCCTGTTCGCGCATCGCCTGTGCTTCGGCCACCATGGGGTCGAGCTTGTTCTTTTGCCACACGGGCAAGTTGATTGCGACCGTAAGGTTGATCATGTCCGGGCGCGACATCCCGTCCGGTGTCTTGTCTCTTTGGCCATAGGAAAGGCGGACGTCAAAGTCCGGGTAGTATTCTTTCCTCGCAAGTTCCAGGGCTTTCTGGTTCTTGTCGATCAAGGCCTTCAGGCCGAGAAGCTGCGGACGTTGCAGAAATGCGGCGTCGCGCAGCGCCTCGAGCTTCAGCGCAACCGTCTCCAGGCGCGGCATCTCGGGCCTGATCGGAGACGTCTCCGTACCGCGACCCAGCGCGCGCGCCAGATCGGCCTCCATCGCACGCCGTTCGCGGCCCATGCGCAACAACTCCTCGGTCATTTTGGCAAGTTGCGTTTGGGCTTTCAGCACATCCGCCTGCGCTCCCTGGCCAACGGTGTAGCGGCCTTCGGCGATCCGCAGCAGTTGCTCGACGAGCATCCTGTTCCGCTCCACTGCTTCGATGGACCGATCGACCAACGCAAGGTCGTAGTAGGCGACTTTTGTCTCCCGGACCACCCGAATCAGGGTCTCCCGGTAGCCGAAGCTGACCGACTCCGCATTCTTTGCCGCAACGTCCTGGCGCAGGCCGCGCTTGCCGGGGTAAGGCAATTTCTGCGCGATGCCGAGCATTTTCATCGTCATGTCCTCGCGGTTGAACCGCAGAGAATCGATCGGCACGTTAAGGAACCCAGCCTCGATCATTGGATCGTCAAGCGCCCCCGCCGGCGAGATTCGATGACCCGCGGCATCCCGTTCGTGCGCGGCCGCCGCGATTTCCGGGTTGTTCTTCAGGGCCTCGGCGATCAGTTGCTGCAATGTGGTCGCCGGCGCGATCCGCGGCGAGTCGCCAGGCCCGGACTGCGCGAGCGTCCAAGCGGGACGTGAGCCGGACGATGGCGCGTTCATCATCGCTTCGTCAGACGATGCAGGTGCCGCATTGGCCGCAGCTACGGCCAGAGCTGCGGCGAATAGCCATACCCGCCCGCGTGAACGGGCGGGCGACTCACTAGACCCGAATCCAATCATCGTTGCCTCCTGACACATATCATTCCAGGCTGGACGTTCCGGCCCGTGCGGGTGAAAGGCGGCCCGGCGATGCGAGTCCCGCAGACGCCGCACACCCGTTCGATTTGCCGCCCCGGCGCGACCCGATCGCCCGGCTGCGGAGTATCAGTCAATGTCGCCATCTCAGTCACTCCGTAAGCCGACGCTTCATGCGTGCCTCGTTTGGGCACCGAAACGCGGAAGAAACGCAGGGGTCTTCGCTTCGTAATGGTCGTACTGTGCGCCGAATTCCTGCCTGACTTCCTGCTCCTCTCGCCGGGCAAGACGTACGTACATGTAGGCGAGGACGGGAAACATTGCAAGGGTCACTAACGTCGGCCACTGCAGGAGAAACCCGAACATGATGACGACGAATGCGACGTATTGCGGATGCCGGATATGCGCATACGGACCCGTGATGGCGAGCCGGTGCGATTGCTGGGCGCGATACAGCACGTTCCAGGACGCCGCGAGCAGCCAGAACCCGAGTCCGATGAGCACGTTGCTCACCAGGTGGAACGGCCCGAAATGCGGGTTCGCGCGCCATCCGAAAAGAATCTCCAGCAGGTGGCCGGCATCGTGGGAAAAGAAGTCGACACCCGGGAACCGCGTCGCGAGCCATCCCGAAAGCAAATAGATCGTCAGGGGAAAGCCGTACATCTCGGTGAACAGCGCGACCAGGAACGCTGAAAATGCCCCGAAAGAGCGCCAGTCACGCTTGCTCTGCGGCTTGGCAAAGCTGAATGCGAAAATGATGAAGACCAGCGAATTGATGATGACCAGCGACCAGAGGCCGTAGGCAGGTGTCGTGTCATGCATCGCTATTCGCCCTTCGGCTTCTGATGACCGGGCGCATCGTGCTCACGGGAGCCTTGTCCATGTCCACCATGTCCACCATGTCCGCCATGACCGCCGTGGCCGAACAGGTGCACGAGCGGGCAGGCGAGAAGCAGGAGGTATGCCATGCCGCTAAACAGGTGGGCACGATGTTCAATGAACAGAAAATATGCGGCGATGACGCCGAAGACCACAAGAGCCATTCCGCCTCTTGACCTCCAAAGGGAATGCCGTTGCTCGATCTCATTTGTCATGGGAGATCTCCTTCTCGTCACAATTTCCCGGCGCGCGGGAGCCGGCGTTCCGCCCCGCGACAGACGACGGCGCGCGAACGCCTGGCCACTATTTGGCCTCTGGGCTCTTGCCCTTGGCAGCCTTCTCAGCCGGCTTCTTCGCCGGCTTTTTCGGAACCTGCGCATGGTCATGGCTGTGCTCGGCCATGCCCTGCATCGCCTTCATATCGCTCGGGTCAGGCTTGCAGCAGTGCGTGTCATGATTCTGACTTGCGCCTGCTTCCGACTTGGGCGAGTCGTGGGCTCCTTGGGCGTAGGCCGCGGAGCCCAGAAGCATGCCTGTCGCCATGACCATCATCGCCGTTCGCTTCATTTGATACCTCCGTCAAGTGTGATTAAGAAAGAATTCCGTTTGGCCGCTCGACAAAGACGGTTTGTCCCATGTTGGTCGTGGGCGGTACAGCGCGTTACGTCCGGTCAGGGCAGTAGCCATCAGATCTCCGCCGAACGCAATCGCAGCGCGTTGGTCACCACCGAGAGCGAACTGAGGCTCATCGCGGCCGCCGCGATCATCGGATTGAGAAGCAGACCCGTCCACGGGAACAGCACGCCCGCGGCGATCGGCACGCCCAGCGCGTTGTAGATGAAGGCGAGAAACAGGTTCTCGCGGATATTGCGCATGGTCGCGCGGGACAGGCGCCGCGCACGCACGATGCCGCGCAGATCGCCTTTCACCAGGGTGATGCCGGCGCTCTGGATTGCCACATCGGCCCCGGTGCCCATGGCGATGCCCACCTCGGCCTCCGCGAGCGCCGGGGCGTCGTTGACGCCGTCGCCGGCCATGGCGACGGCACGCCCTTCGGCGCGCAAGGCTTTCACCACCCGCCCTTTTTCCTGCGCCAGCACATCGGCTCGGACCTCGCTGATGCCGAGGCGCGCCGCCACCGCCTGCGCGGTGACCTGATTGTCACCCGTGAGCATCACGACCCGGATGCCTTCGTCCGCCAGTGCGCGCAGTGCCTCCGGCGTGGATGCCTTGATCGGATCGGCCACGCCGATGATGCCTGCCACCCGGGCGCCGTCAACGAGAAACACCACGGTCTCGCCACTGCGGCGCAGCGCGTCGGCCTTCGATGCGAGTGCCGGCGGCACCGGCGCGATCGATTCGGCGAACCGCAGGTTGCCCAGCGCGATGCGTCTGCCCTCGAGGGTGCCTTCGACGCCTTGGCCGGTCACGGCGTTGAAATCCGCAACCGGGAGCAGGCGCACGCCGCGTTCCTTCGCGCCCTCGAGTATCGCAGCGGCGAGCGGATGCTCGCTGCCGCGCTCCAGGCTTGCGGCCATCTCCAGCACGCTTTCCTCGGTCACCCCATCGGCCGCGACCACCGTCGTGAGCCTCGGCTTGCCCTCGGTCAGCGTACCGGTCTTGTCCACGACCAGGGTATCGATTCTTTCCATGCGCTCCAGCGCCTCGGCGTTGCGTATGAGCACGCCCGCCTGCGCGCCACGGCCGGTGCCGACCATGATTGACATCGGCGTGGCGAGCCCGAGCGCGCACGGGCAGGCGATGATCAGCACCGACACCGCACTCACCAAGGCGAAGACCATCGCAGGCGGCGGTCCGTACACCGACCAGACCACGAACGCGACCACTGCAATTCCGACCACCGAAGGAACGAACCAGGAGGACACGAGGTCGGCGAGATTCTGGATGGGCGCGCGGGTGCGCTGCGCCTCGGCGACCATGTGCACGATCTGCGAGAGCAACGTGTCCGCGCCGACGCGCTCGGCCCGCATGACGAAGCTGCCCGTTCCGTTGATGGTGCCGCCGGTCACTTTCTCACCTGCGTGTTTTTCCACCGGCACCGGCTCGCCGGTGACCAGCGATTCGTCGACGCTCGAATGCCCCTCGAGCACGTCGCCGTCGACCGGCACTTTGTCGCCGGGACGCACACGCAACCGGTCACCCACGTGGACCTGGTCGAGCGATACCTCTTCGTCGCTGCCGTCTTCGCGAACGCGGACCGCGGTATTCGGGGCGAGCTCGAGCAGCGCGCGAATCGCGCTGCTGGTGTTCTCGCGTGCGCGCAACTGCAGCACTTCGCCGAGGAGCACCAGTACGGTGATCACCGCCGCCGCCTCGAAATAAAGACCCACCCGTCCCGCGGCGTCGCGAAATGCCGGCGGAAACACGCCTGGGACGAGCAGCACCACCGCGCTGTACAGGAATGCGACGCCGACCCCCAGGGCGATCAGGGTGTACATGTTGAGGCTGCGCGTGAACAACGAATGCCACCCGCGCACGAAAAACGGCCAGCCGGCCCAAAGCACGACAGGCGCGGACAGAAGAAATTGAATCCAGCCCGCGACGCCCGCTTCGAGCCATTCCAAATGCACTCCGGGAACATGCTCGAGCATCGCCAGCGCGAGCACCGGAACCGCCAGCGCAAGACCGATCCAGAACCGCCGCGTCATGTCGATCAGCTCGGGATTGGGCTGCCCTTCTGCGCTCGCCACCACGGGCTCCAGCGCCATGCCGCATTTCGGACAGGTTCCCGGCCCGACCTGGCGGACCTCCGGGTGCATGGGGCACGTGTAGATCGTGCCTGGCTGCGCCGGCACCGCGACAGGTCCGGCGGGTGTGCCGATGTAAGCCGTCGGGTTCGACCTGAATTTCGCGAGGCAGTGGCCTGAGCAGAAGAAATACTGCTCGCCCAGATGGACTTCGCTCCCCGCCGCGTCGCGCCTGGCGACACGCATTCCACACACGGGATCGGTCGCCCTATCCCGATCCGGGTCTGGTGAATCGTGATGCTGCCGAACTGTGGTCATCGCTTTCTCCTCATCCGGTCACATCCGCGCCGCGGGTGACTCGAGGCAGAGGGGGCTACCGGTATCGCGCATAGATCTGCGTTGCGCCATTGCGATCGAACGCCAAGACGTCATACGGATCGCTGCGCGGACCCTCCATGCCCGGCGATCCCGCGGGCATGCCCGGGACCGCGAGGCCGGCGAGCTTGGGTTTCGACCGAAGCAGGCGCTGAATGTCGGCCGCCGGCACGTGGCCCTCGATGGCATACCCTTCCACCAGCGCGGTGTGGCAGGTACCGAAGACATCCGGTATGCCGTACTTGACTCGCACTGGCGCCAGATCGGGTACGGCGCGCACCGAAACCGCAAAACCGTTCTTGCGCAGATGCTCCGACCACAGGTCGCAGCAACCGCAATCGTTCAGCTTGAACACCGAAACCGCCGGCGCCGCGGACAGCGCGCGCATGGAAACCAGCGCCAGGGGCGCCGCGGCCAGCATCGTCAGCATACGCCTGCGTGCAATCATGAATGACTCCTGCATTGCGATACTCCTCAGACAAACGTTGGAAGAAACACCACTAAGCTGCGAAGCGCGCCAAACGCGGTAAAGCCCAATGCGAGGCTGCGCCACGCACGCGCGAAGGGCGTCGCGAAACGCGACGCGGAGGAGGAGCTAAATCAGGAAGCGCTGCAGGCGCAGATACACGCGGTCCGGCGGACCGGGTGAATCGGGTATGCGGTCATTCCCGGCTCGATGCGGTTCGAAGACCAACAGCGGCGCCTGCTGCAGCAGCGCCGGCTGCGCGAGCCTGCCGTCATCGACAATGCCGGGCTGCGTGCTGGCGATCGGGAGCTTCTCATCGCGCATCTGTGCGCAGCACGGCACTTGCGGGTCGTTACACCCCTCGTGCTCCGATTGCACGATCGCGTGCATTTCCATGACCGGGTTCATGGACTGATGGTGCGTGCCGCCATGCGGGCCACAACAGGCCGCATAAGCCTGGGACACCCAGAGCATCGTCCACACCACGATGAGCAGCAACGCCCCGCCACGCCTTGCGCGGCGTGTCGGCAGTTGAATGAAACGGCGTGCGTTAAACATGAATGCGGGGTGTCCGGTCAACGTTGCTGAAACTACCTTTTCATGGCTTACCGGCCTTGACGCAGATCAATCCGGCACAGCTTTGCCGCCAGCTTTCGAAACAGTAATGCCATTATAAAAATCCGCAGGGTACGACAAGACTACATGGCGAATACGTTTCCGTCATCTGCGACCGCCCTGCCTTTGGTTTGAAGACTCGCCAGGACCGCTCCGTCTCCTTGCAACGGCGCAATACCCTTGCGCTAATTGGCGGCTTCCGTCTTGCCCGCGGCCGGTTTGTCGGCCGGCTTTTTCGCGGCCGGTTTCTTCTGGCCGTGGGGCCTTTCGTCATGTCGGCCCGCGGGTGCCGGTGCCACTTGACCTTCTGTGGCCATAGGCATGTCCTTGGGCATTCCGTGCGGCTTGTCGTCGTGCCGTCCCTGTGCGAACGACGCGGTACCGAGGCCCGCACTGACGAGGATAACTACGGTTGCAATGGCTGTGTGTTTCATTCTTATCTCCTTAACTTACATGGTTGAATGATCGGCCCGTACTGCGGAGCCGGAGTAAAAAGCCTGGATTCGCGCTGAGCGCATCAATCCATCCCATTATTTTGTCGCCGCGTTCTGGGGATGATGGTGCTGCTGCATCATGTTCCCACCCATCATTCCCTGCATCATGCCGCCGCTCATGCCACGCATCATCGCCATGCCGTCCTGCATGGCCTTCGTGTGCTCTTCCGACAGCTTCTGGCGTTCCGCGGGATCGGTCGTTTTCTGCATTGTCGCCATGAACTCCTGCATTTTCGCCATGTGGTCCTGTATCTGTTTCATACTCTTCTCATCCACCCGCGGGGCGGGTGCCGTTCGCGGTGCCTTGCCTGCGGCACCCTCGGGGTGGTGCGCGTCATCTGAATGCGCGACGGGCGCCGCCAGCGCAGCCGCCAGGAATGCAAGCGTCAAGAATGTTTTCATCGAAATACCTCTTTGCGACAGTTTGCAAGTTGTTCCTGCATGCAATAGCTTTGCCATCATTCTCGCGTCCCGCTGCCCGCCGCAAGCTGACGGGAAAATTACATTTTTGTAATCTGGTGCTCGGATCCAGATTCCAAACGGCCCGGTGATAGCGCGATGACGCCAGGATTACGTTGCTGTAACCGCGGTGTCATGATGGAGGCCATCGCCGGTCGCTACTGAAATCCGGCATCCGAGCCGGCATGCACATCGCGCCAACGCAGACCGGATGACTCGAGCGGTTGCCTTGTTACGTAACATAAAAGAGGGCAAGCCCTTCGTGACTTACCTATCAGCACGCGGATAGTGATGCCGTGCTGAAAAGCTGGCGGGTGACAGGACGCTGACAGCCGAATTACATTCTTGTAATCCCCCTCGTCACCCAATGCGCGAGGCATATGATTCCTCGTGATTCTGATGTGCCAATATTTTTGAGATGACTTCCAATCTGTTCCGCAGACGGACCCCTGAGCACTTAGGACGCGCTGATCAGGGACGGGCCATGAAGATCGTGCCGGCAAACATCCGCAGGACGGTCGTCACGCGCGTAATACTGGCTTGGGCCGCGCTCAGCCTCTTGGCGGGTGCGGTGGCGCTCTACGTCGAGTTGGGGCGCGCCAACCGCATGGTGCTTGAGCTGGCCGCGAATGAAACCAAGCGTTTCACCGAGCACATCGAGGCGATCGGGCCGGAGCACGTCGGGATATTGGAAGAGCAAGCCAAGGAATTTCTCAAGGGCGATTTTATTTCGCTGCGGCTCTACGGCACCGACCAAAAAAGGATACTGGAAGCCGTCGATTCGGGCAGGAAGGAGCCGCGCCGCAGTCTCCCGGAGCACGTGCACGACCTGGCGCCCGGCGAACTCGATCATCATCACATGTTCTGGGTGGACGGAGGGCTTTTGATGCAGCTGCTCCTGCCGGTCTCGGATGGCGAGGGCGTAATGCGCGGGTATTTCGAGGGCGTGTACGAGGTCAACGCCGGCACCCTCCGGGACATAAAGGCCGGAATAACGGCGAGCCTGGCGCTGACCTTGGGCATCGTCCTGGTGACGGCTGCAGTCCTGTATTCGGTCATCGCAGCCCTCAACCGGGGCCTGGTCAGCCTGTCCTCCGACTTGTTGAAGAGCAACATCGAACTCATGGAAGTCCTGGGCAGCGCCATCGCGCTGCGGGATTCGGATACGGACGTGCACAACTACCGGGTGACGGCCTATGCGATGGCCATGGGCACGGCATTGCGGCTTCCCGCGCGCCGACTCCGGAACCTGATCGCCGGCGCGTTCCTGCATGACGCAGGCAAAATCGGCATCAGCGACGCCATTCTGTTGAAGCCCGGTCCTTTAACGCCCGCGGAGATGGAGGCAATGCGCCGCCATGTTTCCCTGGGGGTGGGTATCGTCGCCAACTCGGGCTGGCTGCGCGGAGCACGGGACGTAGTGGAGTTTCACCACGAGAAATTCGACGGCAGCGGGTATCTGAAAGGGCTCGCGGGCGGAGCCATCCCTCGTAGCGCGAGGATCTTCGCGATCATCGATGTGTTCGACGCGCTCGTTTCGCGGAGGCCGTACAAGGAGCCGGTACCGTTCGCCGAGGCCATGGCCGTTCTGGAGCGCGATCGGGCTACGCACTTCGATCCGGCGCTGTTGGACGTATTCCGGGACATTGCCGCCGAGCTGCACGGGCAGATCAGCGCCTGCAGCGATGCAGCGCTGCGCCGGATCGTGCGGTCGCAGGTTGCCGAGCATTTCCTGCTGGCGGATGAGGCTGCCCGCGGATGAGCAGGACCTTGGGACAGGGTGCTGGCGTCCTCGTGCCCGAGATGAACCGACCCGTCACCCCGCGTTTGAAAGCGCCCGCATGCCGGCCGCTGCGACCCGAACATTTCCTCTGGCGTTCTTTTCATTCTATCTGGAGAAAGACATGGCTTTGATGATGGTTCTGATGGTGATACTTTTCGTAGCGGTTCCCGGCGGCCACATGGGCAGGGGGGCTTTGCACCATTCGCCGGACCAGGCTTCGCAATCGCATCAGAGCGACGCTGCGAAACCGGTGTACGAAAAAACTTCGCAATCTGCGGAACACGATGCGGTGAAATCGAATCAAGAAAAGCGATGACCCTCTGCTTGAAGGTTGCCGCAGAGCCTCGCTGAACCCGATCAGCTCGCGAGAGTTCCCGCGGTCGCCACCGGCGCAGCAGACGCCGGTTGACGTAGACGGTGGCAACCGCGTCTCTTCGATCATGGGGCGTCATGAAGCGCCGGATGGATGACACTTACCAAAGTGCTACCGGCATCGAAGCCACCGGGTGCAATCGTCTTGAGAGGGAAGTTTGACATTTCCATCGCCGAGTCAAACTGCCAGATGAAACTCTGGCCCTTGTCGTTCTCGATCTTGGCCGTCGCAAAATGATTGACGGTAAAGTACTTGGTCGTGCCGCTGATCTTGACCGTGGTATCCGGCTTGCTCTTAGCCGGACTTCCGAAAAACCCTTGTTTGACCAACGCGGACTGATCAGCCGCGCTGGCAGCACCAGCGCCGACACTGATCAGCACGGACATGAGAAGAGAGGTGATCAGGTTGCGCTTGATGTTCATGATTTGAACTCCTATTCGGGTTTCAATAAACCATCAGATCCATCGCCATTTGTGGCGAGCCTTCTGACAGGAGCAGCACGTGTGTGATGCTGATTTGAGTATGTACGCCGGACGGGGACAGGACCGTGACATCGGAATTACATTCGTGTAATCGCGGTCGCCTGCCGCGCTTGCATGAATTCCAAGACCCAGGGCCGGCTTCAGAATCCGGGGGCGATCGGACGAATCGAAAGGGCGTAAACAGTCATGAGCCTGTACGCGCCCGGTGGCGACCAGACCGGGCATCCGATGCAAACAGCCGCGCACAGGCAATTAAATCCCGCTCGCGAGAATCGCGGTAACTGCGTCCAGTTTGCCCAATGCTGGCAATGCATTCTGCGGCCCGCCATCCTCGTCGATCGCGCCGTGCCGACATGTCACTTGCCAGCGATTCCGAATCCCTTGCAGGCAGTAAGCGTAGGACACCGTCTCGGCCGGCACCCCGCATGCAGCCGCGAGGAGCGTGCAACTGCAGTGCTTGCCATGCTTGATCGACATCATTTCCTGTATTCCTTTGATATGCCGGCATGGTCATGGCTACCATGACCGCAATGCATGAACACCTGCATGAGGGGAACACAAGAATCAACAAGTATGGCCGCGTGCCGAGCATGCGGGCACGAAGCTCGGTGGGGAGGACGAAGAATGCGCGAATGCGCTGCCGCGCCTCCGACACCCGTCACCGGTGCTACGCTATGCAGATACGGGAAGCCGGGAGGCGCCACGACGCCGGCGATACCCCGCCGGTTGGGATGTCGCGGACGCCTCCACAATGACCTGTGCGTCGTACTGCGGCACGGTCAGCGTGCCTTCGCGATGACGTACTGGCCGTTCTGCTCGACGAGCTCGAACACGATCTGCTGTCCGGGTTGAAGCCCGCTGAGCAATTTCACGTCGCGCATGCCCACTTCCATCGTCATCGGCGGATGGTTGATCATCCTGATCGATCCATGCTCCAGCCGCACCGACTTCGCCCCCCCATCGATACCGATTACCGTTCCGCGAGCGACGATGGGCGCGATCGAATAATACATGGTCGCATCATTGCCGCTTGACCACATCTCGGTCCGTCCGGCGCTCGCCAGACCTACGCGTGCGTTCGGGAAATCGATCGTCGGTCCAGAGTAATAGCGTGTGTCCCGGACGCGCGAATAGACATCGGTTGACGCAGCACTCGCCTGACGTGCGCGCGCGTTCGGGAAATCGATCGTCGGCCCGGAATAATATACGGTGGGATCGTCACCGCTTGACCACATCTCGGTCGGTCCGGCGCTCACCAGTGCCGCGTACCCTGCAAGAATTGCAACCGCAATCACTTGAACTTTCAACATGATGTATCTCCTATCATAAAAGTATTGAACATGGAATCCCTGAAATGGTCGAGGCCACTTTGCCGTTCGGTGTTACTGAGACCTCAATCATCACGCTTCCATCCTAGCGACGGCGTGCTGAGCGACAGGTGACCAAACGATTACATTGGTGTAAGGGATGTATGGGGGCCGAGGCTATGCCTTCGCTCGCGCACAGTTTCCTGACAAACTTGTAATCACCGCGTCATACGCAGGTCGGCAAGACGCGGCTAACGCTTGACACCTCGCGGTGCGAACGGAGCCGGCAGGATGTTCAGCGTCGCGGGCGCACGCCGAGCGGACAGGCGCGCGATCAATTCTTCGCGGGAATGCTGAACCTGCCGGAGACCGCGGGCTGACCCGGCAGCGCGAGCGACAGCACGACTTTGGCGCCGGCGCGCGTATCGAACTTGCCGCCCGCCGCAAGCGCGTTGCCGCCGGCGGGGACCAGCTTGAGCGTCAGCTTTTCCCTGCCCGCAAGCACGGTCGCGCTCGCTTCCGCCCCCTTGGTGTCGACCTTGACGCCCCCGGCGCCGGTGACGAAAGCGCGCAACTCATCGGCCTTCATCACCAGTTCGACGTGGTACGTGCCGGCATCCTCGAGGACACCGCCATTCGGGCCGCTCCTGTCGCCGTGCGCAAGGACCGCCGCGGGCAGGAACAATGCGGCGGACAACAGTGCGATTTTCAGCGCTTTCATGAGGCTCTCCCGTCAGAACACTTCCTTGGTGCGCTGCTCGAGCAGCCGCGCCAGCGGCTTTTCGCCCCAGAGCCAGAACATCACCGGGGTAAGCAGCGTGTCGAGCAGCGTCGAGCTCACCAGCCCGCCGAAGATCACCACCGCCACGGGGTGCAGGATCTCCTTGCCGGGCTCGTCCGCGGCAAGGAGCAGCGGCACCAGCGCGATCGCCGCCACGAGCGCGGTCATCAGCACCGGCGTCAGCCGCTCCAGCGACCCGCGCACGATCATTTTCCTGCCGAACGCCTCGCCCTCGAATGCGCACAGGTTGATGTAGTGGCTGACCTTGAGAATGCCGTTGCGGGTGCTGATGCCGGCGAGCGTGATGAAACCCACCAGCGACGCAACCGAAAGCGGCTGCCCTGCCAGCCACAGCGCGATCACGCTCCCGACCATCGCGAGCGGGATGTTGCCCATGATCAGGAACGACAGCACCGCCGAGCGGTAGCGCGTGTAAAGCACGAGGAATATCAACGCGAGCGATACGATCGACAGGGCTCCGATCCGCCGCGTCGCCTGCTCCTGCGCCTGGAACTGTCCTTCGAGACTCGTGAAATAGCCCGCCGGCAGTCGCGTCGCTGCGATTTCCTCGCGTATCCGGGTGATGATTCCGGCCAGATCGCTGCCGTCCGAGTTGGCGGAGAGGGCGATGCGGCGACGCGTATTGTCGCGGCTGATCTGGTTCGGACCGTCGCCGTCCTCGATCTCGGCGATGTGCGAGAGCGGCACTTGTCCGTTGGGGGTCTCGACCAGGAGCCGCTCGAGCGCCTGCGTTCCGCGGGCGCTGTCGGGCAACCGTATGACCAGGTCGAAGCGCCGGTTGCCCTCGATGATCTGAGCGACGCGGTCGCCCTCCAGCAGCGTCTCCAGGGCCTTGAGCACACCCGCCGGGGGGACGCCCAGGGCCGCGGCTTTCGTGTAGTCGAGCCTGATCTTGAGCTGCGGAATCAGCACCGCCTTCTCGATCTGCAGGTCGGTGACCCCGGGGACCGCGGCGAGCCGGGCGCGAAGCTGCGCCGCCAAGCCGCGCAGGGTGTCGAGATCCTCGCCATAGATCTTGAGCGCGATTTGCGCGCGCACGCCGGAGAGCAGGTGGTCGAGCCGGTGCGATATCGGCTGGCCGATGTTGATCACCGCTGGCAGGGAAGCCAGCCGTTCGCGCACGTCCTGAAGGATAGCGTCGCGGCCGCGAGAGGAGCGTTTCAGGTCCACGTCGATCTCGGTGTAATGCACGCCTTCGGCGTGCTCGTCCATTTCGGCCCGGCCCGTGCGCCGGCCCACGTGCGTGACCTCGGGCACCTGCTTGATCGCCCTCTCGGCGAGCGTGCCGATGCGGTTCGACTCGGTAAGCGAAGTGCCCGGATTGAGCAGCAGGTTGATGGTGAGCGTGCCTTCGTTGAACGCCGGCAAAAACGAACGCGCGAAGAATGGCACGGTTGCGGCAGTCGCGACCACGACCAGCAATGCGAGCGCAAGCAGCAGCCGCGCATGGTCGAACGACCACTCGAGCAGCGCCGCATCCCAGACTTTGAGCTTGCCGACGAGCGGACTGTAGTCCGCCCCGTGGTCCGTCCCATGGTCGGCACCGTGAGCCGCGGTAGAACCGCCGAACGGCCACCACCACCGGCGCCATGGTGTCGCGGCAACCGGCTGCGCCGGCCCGGCCTCGCGCTTCAGCAGGAAGTAACACATCACCGGCGTGAGCGAGACCGAAACCAGCATGCTGGCGAGGATCGAAACGATAAAGGCGGTGCCGAGCGGCGCGAACAGTCGGCCCTCGATCCCCGAGAGCGCGAACAACGGCACGAACACCAGCACGATGATCACGGTCGCGTAGACGATGCCGGAGAGCACTTCCTTCGTTGCCGAGGCGATGATCTCGACCACGGGACGCCCGGCGCCCTCGGCCGCATTGCGCCGCAGCCGGCGCAGGATGTTCTCCATGCCCACGATGGCGTCGTCAACCAGTGCGCCGATGGCGATCGCGATGCCGCCGAGCGTCATGGTGTTGATCGACAGCCCCATCACCTTGAATACCAGAGCCGTCATCAGCACCGACACCGGAATCGCCGTGAGCGAGATGAATGTGGTGCGCAGGTTGAGCAGGAACAGGAACAGGATTACGGCCACCATGATCGCCCCATCGCGCAGCGCCTCCTCGACGTTCCCGATCGAGGCTTCGATGAAATCGGCTTGCTTGAAAATGACCTGTGGGGCGGCCAGGCCGGCAGGCAGCGCTTTGGCCAGATCGGCGAGCGCGGCCTGGACCTCACGGGTGAGGGCCACGGTGTCGGCGGAGGGCTGCTTCTGCACCGACATGATCACGGCCGGCACAGCATTGTAGCTGGCGTCACCGCGTTTCACGGCCGCGGCGTACTTCACCTCCGCGACCTGCCTGAGCAGGATCGGCTGACCGTTCTTGGTACCGACGGCGAGGTGCTGCAGATCGGCGAGGCGCGAGGTGCGGCCGATGTTGCGGATCAGGTACTCCTTCGCCTGTTGTTCCAGGAACCCGCCGCTGGTGTTGGCGGCGAAGTTCTTCAGCGCCTTTTCGATCTGATCGAGATCGATGTCGAGTTGCTGCATGCGCGAAAGATCGGGCTCGACCCGGTACTGGCGCACCTCGCCGCCGATCGAGATGATCTGCGCCACACCGGGAATGGTAAGCAGGCGCGGTCGCATTACCCAGTCGACGAATTCCCGCGCCTGCATCGGGCTCGCCTGCGCCGGATCGGCGGGCAGCGCGATCAGCATGATCTCGCCCATGATCGACGAGATCGGCCCCATCTGCGGGGTGATGCCCTGGGGAAGTTGCTCTTTGACGAGCGCGAGCCGCTCGGCCACCTGCTGCCGGTTGCGGTAGATCTCTGTACCCCAATCGAATTCGACGTAGACCACCGACAGCCCGATGCCCGAGACCGAGCGCACCCGCGTCACCCCCGGCATGCCGTTCATCGCGGTCTCGATCGGGAACGTGACCAGTTGCTCTACTTCCTCGGGGGCCATGCCGCCCGCTTCGGTGAGCAGGGTCACGGTCGGCTTGTTGAGGTCCGGGAACACGTCCACCGGCATCGTCTTCAGGGTGAGGGTCCCGTAGCCCATGACGAGCAGCGACACCACCAGCACGAACAACCGCTGGCGCAGGCTGAAATTGATGATCGCGTCGAACATGAGCGCGTCCTATCTGACCTGCGCGAGCGCCGCGGCGCCGCTGGTCACGACGCGCTCGCCCTCGGCGATACCCGAGACCACGGCGACGCGCGCGGCATCGAGCGGCTGCGAGCGCACCCGCTTCTGCACGAAGCGCTCGGCATCCTCATGCACCCAGACGACCGTCTCGCCGCTCGCGTTCCTGACCAGCGCGCCGACCGGCACGGCCACCGCCTTGATCCGCTGCTTGAGCTGCGCGATAACCTTGACCGGCTCGCCCACCGCAAGCGGGGGCAGCGGCGGCTTGATGCGAAACTGCAGCGGCAGCGCCTGCTCGCGCAACTGCGCGCCGCCGCCGAGATAAGCGAGATCGAGCGCGCCGCCGCTGGTTGCGCCGCTCGCGGCGACGATGTTCGCCACGACGGCCGCGTCGTAAGCAAGCGCCTCGACCAGCAGGCGCTTCGGATCGACGATCTCGAACAGCGTCTCGCGCGCCTCGACTACCTGCCCGACCAGCGCGGAGGCGGCGCTCACGACCCCCGTCACCGGCGCGATCAGCGCCTCGCGCTGATTCAGACTGGCGTCGACCGCGGCCTTGCGCTGTCCGAGACTCGTGAACTCCGCGCGCGCCGCTTCGATTTCCTTGCGCGGCACGCTGCCCTCGAGTTCTTCCAGCCGCTTGACCTTTTTTTCGGCGAGGCCCAGTTGCGAGGTCAACTCCGCGAGCTGCGCCTGCTGGTTGCCGCGCTCGATGGCGTTCGCGACCGGACGCAGATACGCGAGTACCTGTCCCCTGGCGACCGCCTGGCCCAGCACGGGGAGCCCCCGCGGACCGGGTTCGATGCGTCCGGGCTGCGACGCCTGTACCGGTCCGCCGGCATTCGGATCGGCGATCACGCGCCCATTCAGCTCAAGCGACTGCGCGTGCTGCTCGAGTTTGGCGATAGCCGTGCGGATGGCAAGCTGGCGCTGCGAGCCCTTGGGCGCCCACACCGCGCCGTCCGGCAGCCGCGCTGGCGAAGATCCGCCCGCCGCCGTGCCCACCGCGTATCCCGCCGGCGCGCCCGCAGGCTTAGCGTCTTTGCTATGGTCCTCGTCGCCGTGTGCCCCGGCGATCTGGCCCCACAGCGCAAGCGCGAGGACCATGCCTGCCTGCAACCCTGTGTTCATGTCTCTCTCCCGTTGTTCGGTGAGCGCCTGCGCCGCGCGATGAACACGCCGGCGAAGAGCAGCAACACTGCAGCGCCTGTGGCATACGCCTTCCAGCCCGTGATGAAGCCGCTCAGGGCGGTCTTCTCCCCGGCGGCGTGCGCGTCCGGCACCTCGATCGTCCCGTTCAGCAGGTCGTCGAGGTCCTTCGCATGCACCGTGAACACCAGCGCATGCTGGCCTGGCCGCGCGAGCCACGATGCGCTTACCTGGTACAGCCCCTCCCCGACAGGCGCGGCGGTACCGCGGTTCGGACCCTCTTCGACCTCGATCGTGGCGCCGCTCAACGGTTCGTTGGTCGCGAACCGGTCCAGATAGATCAGCAGCGTGTCTTTGCGCAATTCCGCGAGCAGTTCGATGTCAGGCGAGGCGGAAGCGACTCGCGGCGCGAGTCCGGACACCGGCGCGCGCGCCGCCGGCGCTTCGTCGTGGCCTTCGTGCGCGAGCGCGGAACCGAAGACAAGCGGCAGCACGACGAGGCACGCCCACGCCAGCCGGTGCGCCGCGGCAATGATAGGTCGGACGATACGATCGGTCATGGCAGCAGGCCCTGTATTTGGTTCAATCGGGAAACGGCGCGCGACGCCTCGAGCACCGCGCGGGTGAAATTCAGTTCCGCTTCAAAGCGCTCATTTTCGGCACGCAGGCGGCTGATCAGATCGAGTTCACCCAGCGCAAATGCCTTGGCCAGCAGGCGTTGGGTATCCGCTGCGAGCGCGAAGCGCGCCTCCGTCATTTGCACTACGGTGCGTGCTTGCTCCAGTTCGCGCCGCGCCGCTTCGATCTCGGCCACCAGCTTGGCGCGCTCCAGGTTGTAGGCAGCGTGCGCTTCGATCATTTCCCCGTTTGCAGCGGCAATCCGGGGCTTGTTGCGCGCATCGGTCGCGAACGGCAACCGGAAGCGCACCTCGAGAGAGTGGGCGTAGGGCTCGTCGAACAGGCCGCGTTCGCGCCGCAGCCCAAGCTCCAATTCCGGATTGTTGCGCAGGCTTTGCGTGGCCAGATTGAGCTTGGCCTGCGTGGTGGCCACCGCACGCTGCAGCGGCGCGAGCAGCGGGTGGTCCTCAAGGGAGATGGCCTGCGTGGCGGGGATCTCTTCGCCGCCGGGCAACACGCCCAACCCTGTCAGCACGTTGAAGCCCTGCCTCGCCCTGTATGTCTTGATCTCCGCTTCGGCCTGCGCGGCGCGCGCCAGGCGTTCCGAGGCCTGCGCCTGGTTGAGATCAACGCGCGCCAGGTCGCCGGCCTTGACGCGACGCTCGACATCGGCCGCGAGCACCGCGGCTTCCTCCACCTTGCGCCGCGCGAGCGCCAGCTCGTTTTCGGTGAGCCCCACCTGCCAATAGGCGTCGCGCACTTCGCCGGCAAGCTTCAGCTTCGCCGCTGCGAGCGCGGCATTGTACTGATCGCGCTCCGCGCTGACGATCGCATCCTGGCGTCCCTGTTCCCCGGGCAGCCACAGCGGCAGTGCGATGCCGGCACTCAGCTCGCGCGCGCCCTGGTCGCGGTGCAGGCGGTCGTCGCGGTTGCCGACGACCAGGCTGGGCGACTCGGGAAACAAGGCCTGCGCGGCGTCGCGTTTTGCCGCGAATTCCTCCGCGCGCGCCGGTCTTGCCTGCGCGAGCGGCTGCCGCATCCACGCCGCCTCGACCGCATCGCGCAGACTCTGCGCATGACACGGTAGCGCCACTGCGACGCCGGCAATTGCTGTCCATAGATATCTCATTGCTACCCCCAACGACATGCCCTGGACCGGTTAACCGGCGCAGTGCGCGAGCGGATGCGATTCGCATCCGCGACAGACGGTGGGTCAGCCCCGGTCTCGGGGCAGGAGACGCCACTCGCCGATCAGACGGCGAGGGCGCTTAGCGGCGGGCGCTTGAGGCGTTCGGGGAAGAAGGAATAGAAGCTGGCAGACCCGACCGGGACGTACACAATTCCCGTCTGGCTGGCATCCGGCGAACTGCTGTGCAGCCCGCCGGGGAAATACTGCTGGCAGCAATCATGCGAGGAAGTTCCGCCCTGATCGGCCGGCGCATTATGTGCGGGATGCTCGTCGCCATCGTCGTGAGCATGCAACCCAGTGCCAGCGGCCGGCGTCGCGTTATCGCAGAGCAGCATATGTGCCGGCCCCGCCACGCTTTGCAGCGGCAGCCAGGCGAGCAGCAGGCACAGCACCAGTTTGCGGATTCGAATCAACATGTGGAAGCAAGTCTATCAAACAACGGAAGGCAACGATTCAATGTTGTGTGGGAAAACCGACTGCCATGATGTTTCGACGCAACCCACTGGAAGCTGACTGCACGATTACAAATCTGTAATCTTTCGAGACGGCGGATGCTTATGATGCACAATCCAAGGGCAAAACCGATTGCGACGAGAGGCAGCATGAAAATCCTCATCATCGAAGACGAAACCAAAACCGGCAATTATTTGAAGCAGGGGCTCACGGAAGCGGGTTTTATCGCCGATGTCGCACGCGATGGGACGGATGGCCTGCACCTGGCATTGACCGAGCCATACGACCTCGTGGTGCTGGACGTGATGCTGCCCGGAATGGACGGCTGGCGGGTGCTGCAGGAAATCCGCCACGCCGGACGCGACTTGCCCGTGCTTTTCCTTACCGCCCGCGACCATGTGGAAGACCGGGTCAAGGGACTGGATCTGGGTGCCGACGACTACCTCGTCAAGCCTTTCGCCTTTTCGGAATTGCTCGCCCGGGTCCGGACGCTGCTGCGGCGCGGCAAGACCACGGAAGCCGAGGTGCTGCACGCAGCCGACCTGGCGCTCGACTTGCGGCGGCGCCGCGTCACGCGCGCGGGCAAGCGGATCGATCTGACGGCGAAGGAGTTCGCGCTGCTCGAACTCCTGCTGCGGCGACAGGGCGAGGTGCTGCCGCGGTCGTTGATCGCCTCCCAGGTCTGGGACATGAACTTCGACAGCGACACCAACGTCATCGAAGTGGCTGTCCGCCGCTTGCGATCGAAAGTCGACGACGAATTCGAACCCAAGTTGATCAAAACGGTGCGCGGCATGGGCTACATCCTCGAGGCGGAGGAATCCCCGTAATGTGGCGCAAGTCGATCACCCTTCGCCTCACCCTTCTTTTCGCAGCGATGTCGGCCACCGTGCTCGTCGCATTGGGAATGGTGATCGGACATGCGGTGGAAGCCCATTTGGAGGTAATGGATCTGGCCGACATCAACAGCAAGCTGGAAATCGCTCGCCACACCATTTCCAACGTGCGTTCGCCCGCAGAATTGGATGCCGTCCCGCAGCGGCTGCGGGACGCCCTTATCGGCCATCGTGGGCTGTCCGTCGCCGTGCTCGCTGCGGGGAG